>Ga0114129_10000131_pt1 | contig 76741 bp, 67 predicted proteins | sample RhiMetdeltSRZDD1_FD_80071 | JGI IMG/M metagenome (GOLD analysis project Ga0114129, IMG submission 80071) | Populus rhizosphere microbial communities from Tennessee, USA - Rhizosphere MetaG P. deltoides SRZDD1 (version 2) (version 2) | ecosystem: Host-associated > Plants > Roots > Rhizosphere >...
GCTGCCGATCGCGGCCCGGCTGAGCACGTCGCTGATCGACACGCGGATGGACGGTATGGCGCAGCTGGAACTCGATGTCACCGCGGAGCAGCTTCAGCAGTGGGCCGCCGATCAGGCGCCGCTGACGGTCATGCGCCCGGCACTCGCCGAGGCGCAGGCGGGTGGGCAGTGATGGCCGGCTGGTTGCGGCGTAACGCCTGGGGGCTTCTGCTGCTCGTTCCGGCGGTGGGGGCGGTCACGGTGGCGCCGTACTTGCAGACCTATGACACGTTCCTGAAGTTCCAGGAGCGCCAGGCGGTTACGCCGGCCACGGGGCACTGGGTCGACTATCACGGTTCACGGATGCGGCTGGTGGAGTTGTCGGAGGAGACGACGCTGCCGACGTTCGACGACAAGACGACCGCAGCGCCTCGGAATCTGCGCGTCGTCAAGGCCGTGCTGGAGTTTGACGGCGTACCCGACGACATCGGTTTGGGTGGCTGCCGGCTGTTCGTGCAGTCGACGGCCGGCGAACGGTACGGTGAGAAGCCGGTCGAACTGACCAATGTGGACACAGTGTCGCTGCCGGACGGCGGCTGTACGCCCGACGACGATCCGCGGCCGGCGCCGTCGGGGTTGCCGGCCCCGAGTCCGCACCCGAGCGGCGTACGCAGCACGTGGCGTACCGAGTGCTATTTCGCGATGCCGCTGACGGCGTACCCCATGGGAGTCCGGGTCGTGATCGCGACCGAGCTGCCGCGTTACGCGCTCCTGAAGTAGGCGCCGGCCGCGGCGGGTTCCGGCTCGCTCAGCGCGGCCGCCGGGGTGGCGGGTACGTCGGGCGTGGCCGAGTCGGATTCGAGGATGCGGTCGGTCGCCGCCGCCACGAGGCAGACGAGCAGCACGTACCGGATGGCCGTGTTGATCGGGGCGGTGAGGTAGGACAGCGGCATCCAGAAGTCCTGGAGGTCGCGCGGCCCGATGAGGAGGCGCTCGATTTCCCAGAGGGCGTCCGGCGTCATCTGCAAGACGACGAAGGCGATGCAGAAGACCAGCATCGGCCGCAGCCCGGCCCGGCCGAGCAGGCGCAGCCCGTTGATAAGCGGCGCGAACCGGTTGTAGATGCCGCCACCGGCGCCGGTGGCGACGAAGCCGAGCGGTCCGGGCAGACGGCCGGCCCACCGCATGGCGCTGGTGGCGTGGCGCTCGTCGGTCATCCGCCGCTCGGTCAGCTGCCGGCCGTAGACGACCGCACCCATGGCCAGCCAGGCGATCGGCGCGAACATCACGACGTCAATGTTGTGCCAGAACGCTTCCAGCACGAGGCGGACGGGTTCGAAGAACGCGCTCAGCTCGTCCCAGAACGCGTGCCACCATTCGCCCGCCCGGCGGCTGTCCAGCCAGTCCCAGCCGAAGCTGCGGAACTTGTTGCCGGCGATGGTCACCGTGCACAGCCAGAGCACCTCGACGTACGCCCCCAGCGGCAGCGTCACCAACCGCAGCAGGCCCAGCGACATGACGTTGAACAGCGCCCGCAGGATCAGCGCGACGCCGATGATGCACAGGACGCCGATCGTCGGGTTGAACGGCAGGCGGCTGAGTGTTTCGTTGGGGTCGGAGTCGCGCCAGACCTCGTACGTGAAGGTCGAGACGTCGTCCTTCAGGTAGTCGTACGTCGTGTAGATGGTCAGGAAGGGCACCGCCACGCTGGCGATGACGCTCATCAGGCCGCGCTGGTCGTGCTCGCCGCGGCCGGCCACGCGGGTCAGGTACGGCAACGACGGGCGCAGCGTACGCAGCATCAGCACGAGCGAGACGAGCAAGGACAGCGGCACGAGGACGAGGACGAGCAGCCCGAAGACGCTGGAGACCTTGCTGGCCTTGACCGCCGACCACAGCAGCAGGCCATGGGCGGCCGCGCCGAACAGGGCGATCGTCACCAGCACCGGCCAGTGCCGTCCTAATAGGACGACAGCGCGCCACAGCACGCCGAGGCTGTCCCTCACGGACGTACGAACAGCGGGCATGGCGGTCAGCGTAGCGGCTCGGTACGACACCGAAGGACCCCGGGGACGAAAGCCCCGGGGTCCGATCAGAGCTGGCCGATGACGTAATCGATGCTGGCGGTCAGCGCCTCGACGTCGGCCGGCTCGACGGCCGGGTAGAGCGCAATCCGCAGCTGGTTGCGGCCGAGCTTGCGGTACGGCTCGGTGTCGACGATCCCGTTGGCGCGCAACGCCTTCGAGACGGCGGCGGCGTCCACCTCGGGCACGAGGTCGATGGTGGCGACCACATTGGACCGCAGGCCCGGGTCGGTCACGAACGGCGTGGCGACCGGCGACTTGTCGGCCCACGTGTACAGGATGTCGGCGCTTTCAGCGGTCCGGGCCGCCGCCCACGCCAGCCCGCCCTGCGCGTTCATCCACTCGGTCTGCTCGGCGGCCAGGAACACCGTAGCCAGCGCGGGCGTGTTCAGCGTCTGCTCCAGCCGCGAGTTGTCGATCGCCGTCACCAGGTCCAGGAACGCCGGAATGTAACGGCCGGTGGCCTTGATCTGCGCGGCCCGCTCCAGCGCGGCCGGCGACAGGATCGCGATCCACAGCCCGCCGTCCGACGCGAAGCACTTCTGCGGCGCGAAGTAGTACACGTCGCTCTGGCGCAGATCCACCGCGAGCCCGCCCGCCGCCGACGTCGCGTCATGCAGCATCAGGGCGTCCGCGTCAGCGCCGGCCACGCGGGTCACCGGCACCGCCACACCGGTCGATGTCTCGTTTTGCGGTACGCCGTAAGCGTCCACGCCGGCCTCGGCGACCAGGGTCGCCGCGGTACCGGGCTCGGCCTTGCGTACGGTCGGCTCCCCGAGGAACGGTGCGTCCTTGACGGCCTTGGCGAACTTGGCCCCGAACTCGCCGAACGTGGCGAACTGGGCCCGGTCGCGGATCAGCGAAAACGCCGCGACCTCCCAGAAAGCTGTCGTGCCGCCGTTGCCGATGACGACCTCGTAGCCCTCCGGCGGCCCGAAGAACTCGGCCAGCCCCGATCGCAGCCGAGCCACCTGGTCCTTCACCGGCTTCTGCCGGTGGGAGGTACCCAGCAGCGACGATCCCGTCCGGGCGAGCGCCTCAACGGCCGCCGGCCGGATCTTGGACGGGCCGCAGCCGAAGCGGCCGTCGGCGGGCTTGAGCGAATCGGGAATGCGGATCGGGTCAGCCATGGATATCGAATCCTTCGCGGGGACCATCGGATGCGGACGGCGGCGGCACTGCCGATGGCCGAATCCTCCCACGTCAGACCGCGTCCAGCCGCGATACGCCCACCCCGTGGCCCGTGAGCTGCATCACCGCTGTACTGGCGTACGCCGTCAGAGGCGCGAGCGGGCCGACTTGAGCGCGGAGACGACCGCCCGGCCGACGGCCGTACGCCGCATCTGCCGCACGATCGGCGACCACGCCGAGGTCTGCTGCTGCCGGTTGCCCCGCAGGAACGTCTCATAGGTCTGCGTCGGCGGGCGTACGCTCGACGGCTCGAAGTCCCGGGTGGCCGTGGCGAGGCAGGCGTACTGCTGGAGGACTTTCTGCAGCGTGCCGTTGCCGCCGCCGCGGGCGGAGCGGGCGATAGCCTTGGCGACCACGTCGCGGCGCATGAGATCGGTGACGCCGCCCTGCACCGTGTCCAGCAGCTTGTGGACGACTTCGAGGCCGTCGCCTTCCCAGACGCGCGTGGCGGTGGAGCGCCCGGTCCGGATGGAAACGAACGGCACCTCCTCGAACTCCGGCGTGAGCCGCTTCAGGAGGGAGAAGTGCAGGACCCGCTCACGCTTCTGCTGCGGCGTCACCGCGAACGACGCCGAGACGAAGCCGGGCGTCAGGAACGGCGTGACCATGCCGACTGAGAAGCCCGACGAGTACCAGCGGCGTACGCGCTCCAGCAGGTAGACGTAGTCGACGAGATCGAGCCCCTCCAGCCCGGTTGCGGCGCCCCGCGCGATTTGAGCCGCGATCCGCGCCTCCTCCGCCTCAACGGTGGCCTGGGCCGGTGCGTCGGGTCCGGAGGCCAGCATCAGGTGCGTACGCAGCAAGGCGGCCGGGTCCGGCTTCGGCTCGTTCGGGTCGCCGTACCAGTAGCCGGTGACCAGCTCGCCGCCGGCACCGGTGATCGTCGCGTTCGTGGCGGCCTCGGGAAGGGCACCGGTGCCCGCACGGCGGATCGTGTAGGTCGACGAGAACTGATAGTCGTACGTCGACTGGAGGCGCTGGATCCGCTCCAGCAGACCGACCGTGGTGACCGATTCGGGCTGCGCGACGAGGGCCAGCTCGTGCTCCAGGTCTAGGCCCCGGCGCTCGCGGATGATCGACACGAGCTGGGTGGCGATCTCGCCCTCGGCCGGCGTATCGATGTTGGTCCGCAGCTTCGGGATCATCCCGCCGGCGAGCATCGAGGCGAAGATGAGCCGCGAGTCCTTGCCGCCCGACAGGCCCAGCAGAATCGGCTTGTCGTAGATGGAGTGGATGCTGGCGGTGCCCTTCGTGATGCCGTCCGCGGCCATGTCCAGCAGCTCGTCGAACGGCCGCGACCGGACCTCCAGGCCGCGCTTGACCAGATCGTCGATGTTGGTGCCGATCTGCGACATCGCGTCCCAGCCGCCGCCGGGCCGGTGCGTCAAGGTCAGCCGCTCGCCCGGAGCGAGGATGCGTACGCCGTCGTAAGGCGAGTGCTCGCCGCCGAAATGGCCGCACATGACATAGGAGATCCAGCCCGCGCGGTCGAGCTTGTGCGGCCCGATCATGTCGGCGATGAGGCTGGCCCGCGATGCGAAGTAGACGATGTCGTCGGCCTCGCCGAAGTAGACCCGGCCCATGCCGAGCCAGTCCTGCTGGACCACGGCCCGGCGGTCGCCTTCCAGCGCCACGGCGCTGAAGGGCGGCGCCACCAGGGCTTGGATGTCCTCCCCGGCCAGCAGGCGCTTGCCCAGTTCGGGTGCGGTGCCCGAGAAGCCGACCGGGATGCCGAGCGAGATGGTGCTGACCGGCCCGTCGGTGGCCAGGACCGGCCACAGCCACCCGTCGCGCACGCTGGCCTCGCCGACCATCACGCCCCAGTCCGGGCCGCCGAACGTATGCCGGACATAGGAATCCGGAGCGATCTGGTTGAACGCCTGCTCGACCCGAGCGGCCGGACCGCCGAAGAGTGCGGCCTCGTCGGGGCCGGAGGCGGGCAGAGCACGGCGGCTGAACCAGCCGAAGACGACATGCATGGAGGAACCTCTGGGGAGCGCGGCTTAAGGCTGCCTGACTGTAGCGCATTCCCGGCCGCAACGCGGGGAGCGGCCGGGCTGTCGACGGGTCCGCTCAGCCGCCGATGACCAGGCGGGTAACGCCGTTCCAGCGGGCCGGGTCGGTGATCCGGCGGCCGTCCATGAGCACCCGTACGCCGGGCAGGTCGGCCGGGGACAGCGAACGGTACTCGGCGTGGTCGGCCTGCACGACGGCGGCGGTGACCGCCTCGCCCCGGTGTGCGGGCAGACCCAGCGCTTCCAGCTCCTCAGCGGAGTACATGGGATCGCTGACGAACGGCGCCGCGCCCCGGGCCCGCAGAGCGCCGACGAGGCTGAAGACGCCGGAGAACGCCGTCTCCTTGACTCCGCCGCGGTACGCCGCACCCAGGACCAGTACGCCGGCCCCCGACAGATCGCCGTACGCCTGCTCCAGCATCTGTACGGCGTACTCCGGCATCGCCGCGTTGGCCTCGCGAGCCGCGCGTACGACCGTCGCCTCGGGGTCGTTCCACAGGTACAGGCGCGGGTAGACCGGGATGCAGTGCCCGCCGACCGCCACGCCGGGCCGGTGGATGTGGCTGTAGGGCTGGGTGTTGCAGGCCTCGATGACCTTCAGCACGTCCACGCCGACGGTGTCGGCGAAGCGCGCGAACTGGTTGGCCAGGCCGATGTTGACGTCGCGGTAGGTGGTCTCGGCCAGCTTCGCCAGCTCCGACGCCTCGGCCGAGCCGAGGTCCCACACGCCGTTGGGGCGGTCGAGGTCGGGCCGGTCGTCGAAGTCCAGGATCTGCTCGTAGAACTCGACGCCGCGGCGGCCGGACGCCTCGTCGAGACCGCCCACGAGCTTCGGGTACTTGCGCAGGTCGGCGAAGACCCGGCCGGTCAGCACCCGTTCGGGGCTGAAGACGAGGTGGAAGTCGCGCCCGGCGGTCAGGCCCGAGCCCTCCTCCAGCATCGGCGCCCAGCGGTTGCGGGTCGTGCCGACCGGCAGCGTGGTCTCGTAGCTGACCAGGGTGCCGGGGCGCAGGCCGGCGGCGATCGCCCGGGTCGCGATGTCCATCCACGCGAAGTCGGGCAGGCCGGACTCGTCGACGAACAGCGGCACGACGACGACCACGGCGTCGGACTGCGCGACCGCGGCGGCGGTGTCGGTCGTCGCGGTCAGCAGGCCGGCGCTGACCGCCTCCTTGAGCTTGGTATCCAGGTCGGCCTCGCCGGGGAACGGCACGGCGCCGGAGTTCACCAGGCCCACGGTGCGCTCGTTGACGTCCGCGCCGATGACCTCATGCCCCTTCGAGGCGAACTGGACGGCCAGCGGAAGGCCGATCTTTCCCAGAGCGACTACGCAGATCTTCATGCCTTCTTACTTCCTCCGGAGATAGTGCGCCGCAAGCGGTTGATGACCTGCCGAGCCGTCACCGGCACCACATCGATCACCAGTTTGCCGTCCGAGTTCGACCTGGCGTTGACCATATACGGCCGCTGCCGATGCCATGTGAGCCGCCGTCCGGTGGTGAGTTCCTGGTCATTGCGTACCAGGATCTCCCGGTCGCCGGCCGGCGGCGCACCCGGGTGGATCTTGACGCGGAGCCGGTCACCACGGCCGGTGCTCGATTCGATGATGCCCGACACCGGCAGCCAGACCTGCACGGATGTGCCCCGGGCCACGGCCGCGACGCAAACCGCTCCGGCCGACACGGTGATCGGCGTGGCCGCGAGGCGGCCGGCCGGAACCGGGCCGCTGGCCGCCACGGTCAGCCCGAGGGCGCCCGTGCGGCTCTGCCACGCCAGCCCGGTCACCGACAGCTGGCGTACGAGGGCCTCGTCGGGGTCGCCGGTCACGAAGAACCAGGCGTCGGGCAGGCCGAGGGCGGGATCGCGGAAACCCTTGTACGCGATGAAGACGTGGTTGCCGTCGATCACGGTCGGCGGCTTGCGCTTGGCCGCGTTCTCCTCGATCACCGAGATCAGTTCGTCGAGGCGGCCCGCGGCGGCCAATTGCAGCCGCAAGCGGCGGCTGACGTCCAGCCGGGCCGACAGCTCCTCGGTCAGATTCTCCTTGACCAGCCGCCCGATGCCGGCGATCAGCCGCTCCTGCGTGGCCCGGTCCAGCGGCAGGAAATCGGGCTGGAGCAACCGGCACAGCTCAGTGTGCAGATGGCGGTAGTTGATCGCATCGCGGCGCGGGCCGGGCTCCAGCAGCGTGGCGGTGAACGCCATCAGCCGCTCGGTGCACTCCAGCCGCAGCTCGTGCGGCGACCGGTAGGTGATGTTGCCGCTGTTGTGGCGGCGTACGGCGTAGTAGTACTCGTAGTCGGCCAGGACCGTGATGCGCTGGGCGCGTAGGCACGCCTCCAGCGTGAACGGCTGGTCGCTGCCGACCGGCAGATCCTCGGGGTAGCGCAGGTGATGGCGCTCGATCAGCTCGCGGCGGAACAGCTTGGTGTTGGACAGCGCGAACGGCAGCGGCGACGTGAACAGGTCCACGTCGATCTGGTCGTGGCTGAAGATGTCCTTGGGCACCCAGCGGCTGTTGACGCCGGCCATCTTGGCCACGATCACGTCCGAGCCGTACTCGTCGGCCGCCGCGACCATGCGGCGCAGCGCGTCCGGCCCGAGGAAGTCGTCGGCACCGATGAAGAAGACGTAGCGGCCGGTGGCGATCTCCAGCGCCCGGTTGCTGGGCGCCGCCGGGCCGCCGGAGTTGGCCTGGTGCAGCACCTTGATCGTGCCGGGGTAGCGGCGGGCGTAGCGGTCGAGTTCGGCGCCGCTGCCGTCGGTGGACCCGTCGTCGACCGCGACGATCTCCAGCCGGTCCCGGCCGATCGTCTGCTCCACCAAGGAGTCCAGGCACTTCGTCAGGTACGGCATGACGTTGTAGACAGCGAGGACGACGGTTACATCGCGCACTGAGGCACCCCCAGTACGCGGCGGTAGACCTCGTCCAGCACGGCCGCCTGAGCCGGCCAGGTCCACTGCTCCAGCAGGCCGGGCCGGTCGTACGCGGCGCGGTACGCCTCGCGGTCGGCCAGCACCTTGCCGACGGCAACGCGGAAGCCGTCCACGTCACCGGCCGGGTAGACCTCGCCCTGGCCGGTCTGGCGTACGGCCGCCGCCATCGTCTTCACGTCGCTGACGACCAGCGGCAGGCGGGCGTGGGAATACTCGAAGAACTTGGTGATCAGCGCCAGCTCGTGGTTGGGGTAGTGGAGGATCGGGATGACGCCCACATCCGCGGTGGACAGGAAGCCGGCGACCTCGTCGGCGGGAACGTAGGGCAGCACGTGCACCCGGTCGGCCACCCCGAGCTTGGCCGCCTTGGCCACCAGGCCGGCGACGTACGGGCTGTTCGGCTTGTTCACCACCAGAGCCACATGCACTTCGGGAAGCTGCGGCAGCGCGTCGATCATCACGTCGAGGCCGCGCTTGTCGGCCGCGATTCCACTGTAGACAAGCAGCGGCGTACGCTCGCCCAGCCCGCACGCCGTACGCACATCGGTCGAACCGGTCTGCGCGGGCATGGGGGCGTTCAGGATGACGCTCGGCTTCTCCTTCAGCCCATGCGTGGTCTGAAGCAGATCGGCCAGCGCCGGTGACACCGTGGTCACGGCGTCGGCGAAGGGGGCGTACTCGCTCTCGTGAAGGACGTTGGCAGCCAGCCAGCGGGCGTTGTTGCGCCACGGCTTCACGCCCGGCAGGAACTCATGGGCGTCCCAGACGACCTTGACCGCCCGCCCGGCCGCCGCCGCCCGGACCTTCGCCCGCGCGGCCACGCCGAGCATCCGGAAGTCGTTGGCGTGGATCAGATCCGGCTTCAGCACGTCCACGACCGGACCGTAGCTCAGCTCCCAGTCCCACAGGCTCGGTTCCAGGCGCCGCCAGGCTCGCACGCCCAGAGCCTTGGACCACATCCACGTGTACGCCTTGTCCCACGGCTCCTTCAGCCGGTTGCGTGACCGGTTGGCCCAGCGCAATTGACCGCGCCGAAACCAGACCCACAGCCGCAGGGCCTCCGACGCCGCCCAGGCCGCCTGCACCTGTTTGCCTTCGGCCCGGCGTACGGCCAGATCGGCCTGCCACGCCTTCACCCATTGGGTCCGCTGCTCGGCGATCCCGTTCGGCGGGTACGCCAGCGGCACCCGCCAGCGCCGCCGGTACTCATGGCGGCGCTTGGCCAGAGTCTCCGGCGTGGGGATGAGGCGTACCGCGGCATCGCCGATCCGCCAGGTGTGCTCGCGATCATCGGGCGACTTGCCCAGCAGCGTCACGTCCCAGCCGGCGTCGGCCGCCGACCGGGCCGCCTTCTGCACCCGGGAATCGCCGTGTACGCCGTTGTCCACCAGCATCACGACGCGGCCCCGCGTACCGCCCATCAGGATCGCGTGCCCAGAAGGCTTGTGTAAGTACGGTCGATGGCCGTCGCCTGCGTCTCCCAGGTCCACTCGTCGAGCAGGCCGGGCTGGTCGTACGCGGCCCGGTAGCGCTTGGGGTCGGCGAGGACGGCCTGGGCCGCCCGGGCGAAACCGTCGGCGTCGCCGGCCGGGTAGACCTCGCCCTGGCCGATGGACTCGACCGCCTCGGCGATCGTCTTCACGTCGCTGACGATGAGCGGCAGCCGCGCGTGGCCGTACTCATAGAACTTGGTGTTCAGCGAGATCTCGTGGTTGGCGTAGTGCAGGTTCGGGCTGATGCCCGCATCGGCACTGGACAGGAAGCCGACGACCTGGTTCGACGGCACGTAAGTGGTCAGGTGTACGCGGTCGGCCACATGCAGCTCCTTGGCCCGCTTCAGCAGCCCCTGCACGTACGGCGAGTCCGGCTTGTTGACCACGAGCGCGAGGTGTACGCCGGCGAGCTTCGGCAGCGCCTCGATGGGTGTGTCGATGCCACGCTGCGGAGCCGCGGCGCCGCTGTAGACGAGGAGCGGAACGTCCTCGGCCAGCCCGCAGACCTCGCGCAACCCCTTGCCCGCGAAGGCGGACGGGTCGACATCGGCGCGGTTGGGCGTGTTGCTGACGACGGTCGGCAGCTCGGCCAGGCCGTGGCCGTCCCGCAGCATCTCGGCCAGGCGCTCGGAGACCGTGATGACCCCGTCGGCGTAGGGCGCGTACTCGCGCTCGTAGAAGACGTGCGACGGCAGCCAGCGGGCGTTGACGCCCTGCGTACCCAGGCCCGGCACGAACTCGTGCGCGTCCCAGACCAGCTTGGCCGTGCGGCCCTTGGCCGCCAGCCGGACCTTCGACCGGGCACCGACGCCCAGCATCCGGAAGTCATGGGCGTGGATCAGATCCGGCTTCAGCCCATCGATCACCGGGCCGAAGGCCAGCTCCCAGTCCCACAGGGCGGGCTCCAGCCGCCGCCAGGCCCGCACACCCATGGCCTTCGACCAGAACCACGTGTACGCCTTGTCCCACGGCTCGGTCAGCGGCTTGCGGGACCGGTTGGCCCACCGCAGTTGACCACTCCGGAACCAGACCCACAGCCGCAGTGCCTCCGACGCCGCCGAGGCCGCCTGCACCTGCTTGCCTTCGGCCTTGCGTACGGCGATGTCGGCCTGCCACGCCTTCACCCACTGGGTACGCTGCTCGGCGATGCCGTTCGGCGGGTACGCCAGCGGCACCCGCCAGCGCCGCCGGTACTCGTGCCGCCGCTTGTTCAGCCGGGCGGGCACCGGGATCAGGCGTACCGTCGCGTCGCCCAGGGACCAGGTGTGCTCGCGACCGTCCGGCGACTTGCCCAGCAGCGTCACGTCCCAGCCGGCGTCGGCCGCCGACCGGGCCGCCTTCTGGACACGCGAGTCACCGTGTACACCGTTGTCGACCAGCATCACCACGCGGCGCCGGTTGATCTGCTGATTCATCACACCCGTTCCTTCCCGGCGCCGAGCACGCCGCTGACCACGGCGGAGTCTACCCAGCGCAGGTGGCCGCGCGGAGTCTACCCAGCCGGGACACCGCACCCAACCTGTGACCCGGCCGATGCCTAGGATTGCGGTGTAGGCCCTGTTTTCAGAATTTCGGTCGAGGAGAATGGCTGCATGAAGGTCGTCAGCATCGTCGGAGCCCGCCCGCAACTCGTCAAACTCGCTCCGATCGCCGCAGCCTTCGCCGGTACCGAGCATCGCCACTTCATCGTGCACACCGGGCAGCACTATGACGCCGATCTCTCCGACGTCTTCTTCGCCGGGCTCGGCATCCCCGACCCCGACGTGCACCTTGGCATCGGCTCCGGCAGTCACGGCGTACAGACGGGGGCGATCATGGCCGCCCTCGATCCGGTGCTCGACACCGAGCGCCCCGATTGGGTGCTGGTTTACGGCGACACCAACTCCACCGTCGCCGGTGCCCTGTGCGCCGTGAAGCAGCACCTGCCCACCGCGCACCTGGAAGCGGGCCTGCGCTCCTTCAACCGCCGGATGCCGGAGGAGCACAACCGCATCCTCACCGACCACGCCGCCGATCTGCTGCTGGCCCCGACCGAGGAGGCCATGCGCCACCTCGCGGCCGAGGGCCTGGCCACCCGATCGGTGCTCGCCGGTGACGTGATGGTCGACGTCTGCCTGCGTATTCGCGATGCCGTACGCGCGGGTGAGCACCCCGCACCGGCGCTGCCCGAGGGCATCGACGCCGGCCAGCCCTATCTGCTCGCGACGCTGCACCGGGCCGAGAACACCGATGACCCGCGCCGCTTGGCCGCCTTGATCGCCGCGCTCGCCGACTCGCCGGTGCCGGTGGCGCTCCTGGCCCATCCGCGCTTGGTCGCCCGCGCCGCCGAGCAGGGCCTGAAGCTGCAGCAGGGCGCCGTGCACCCCGGCCGCCCCTTGAACTACGCCGGGATGGTCGCGGCCGTCCTCGGCTCGGCCGGCGTCGTCACCGACTCCGGTGGCTTGCAGAAGGAGGCGTACCTGCTCGGGCGGCCGTGCACGACCCTGCGGTCGGAGACCGAGTGGGTCGAGACGCTCGTCGACGACTGGAACGCGCTCGTGCCGGACCCCGCCGATCTCGACGCTGCCGAGTGGCACCGGCTGGTCACCCGGCCCGCACCGACCGCGCCGCAGGGTACGCCGTTCGGCGACGGCCAGGCCGCCACGCGAGTCGTAGGCCTGCTGGAAAAGGGGCTCGGCCGCTCGCCCAGCGCCTAGGGCAGGGCCCGCGTACGGCCGACTACGCGATCCAGAAGGTTGGCGGTGGCGGTCTGAATACGCGGATCGCCACCCGGCATCAGCGAACGTGGCCAGATCAGGGAGCCGGCCGCGAACAGGATCGCGCCGCTGTCGCAGTCGATGAGGCTGGTGTTCTGCGCCCGCGCGACACCGGCCCGGTTGACGTACGGCGAAGCGGACAGCAGTACCTGATTGCCCGGCGTCTGGCACGGTATGTCGGCGTACACGCCATCGGCTTCCACGCCGACCAAGCCGGGAATCTGGTCGCCGCTGCGGACGCCGGTCCCCTGCCAGAACCAGTGATCCTGCTCGCGGACGACGAGCGGGACGGGCTGGTGCAGGATGCCGTTGAACTGGATGCCCAGCAGATGCTGTTCGGGCGCGTTCGGTCCGGTCGGCTCACGCCACAGGCCGGTACGCTCCTGGCGCGGCACCGGGTCGGCGGCTTCGCCCTTGTAGCAGGTCATCAGCCGGGACCGGCCATCGGCACTCGACGGCATCCGGACACGCCAGTAGACGTTGTTGGCCGACAGGAACACCAGGCTGGTTCCGGCGGCGATCGCCGCGGTGGCGTGGTCGCGCATCTCCGGTGACCAGTACTCGTCATGCCCGGGGAACACCAAACCCTTGTAGCGCTGGGGATCGATGCGGCCCTCGTGGAGGTCGTGCGATCCGGCGAAGACCATCGTGTAACCGACCTGCTCGGCCCAGGTCAGGAAGGCCACGTCGAGGTCCCAGTTGCCGGGCAGGCCGTGGTTGGCGTACGGGCGGTCGAACGACACCTCGAAGGCGCGCCGGCCGTAGTCGAGCGTACGCAGCGCCGGCTGGCTGGGCGTCGGTACGGTCATCTTGTAGCCGTAGTAGAGGCTCTTGCCGGTGCCGTTCTTGGGCCACAGGTTGTACGCCTGATACGTGGTGAACGGGACGACGACGCAAAGATCGGCCTCCCGGTGGTCGTCGCGGACGACGAACGGCGCATAGCTGCGGTAGCCGTCAGAAGTGGTGAACGCGGCCAGGTAATAGCCGGACACCCAGTTGGCGGGGATCGGCAGCTGCCAGACGGACGGCCAGTCGCAGGCGATGGTGCCCAGTGCCTCGGCCTTCTTCGGCATGAACTGGGTCAGCCCGTTGAGCTTGGGGCTCACCTTCAGGCGGCGCGCACCCTGGCCGCCGTAGAAGCCCATCCGGTAGATCTCGATCCAGAAGGGACCGGGCTTGCGGACCGAGACGTGGAAGTCGATCGCCTCGCCGAGGTTCACACTCGTCGCCGAGGCGTACCCGGTGATGTGCAGGCTCGAATCGGACGACGCACGGGTGACGGTGTTGTCGATGCGCCAATCGCCGCCGCCCGGGATGTCGGTGTTCTCGGCTTCCGGCATGACACCTTCGTCACCCGGCTTGACATTGGGCATCCGCCACGGGCCGAGCAACGTGCCCGGATCGCGGGTCGCGAGCCGGTCACCCGCCCATGCGGCGGTGGCGGTACTGGTCACAGCGGCAAGCAGTCCTGCAACGGCGGCTCGTCGTCGAAGCCTCGGCACGGTGGCAACTCCGGGAGGGGTAACCGCCCCGCCGGGGTGAGCGGATGCGTTGCGCGATTATAGGCAGCCCAGGCCGTCTGCCAAGGCCCACGGTCGCGAATCTGTCGAGGTCAGCCGCCGGCGGCGACCGGCGTACGCCGGACGATGCGGTCGAGGAGGTTGGCGGTGGCGCGCTGGATGCGGGGATCGCCGTCCGGACGCAGCGCCCGCGGCCAGGTCAGCGAGGCCGCGGCGAACACGATCGCACCGTTGTCGGCCTCGATCACGCTGGTGTTCTGGGTCTCCGCCTTGTCTTCGGTGCTGACGTAGGGCGAGGCCGACAGCAGGACCTGCCGCCCGAGCGCGAATCGCGGCGCGGCCGCGTCGAGGCCGTCGGCCTCGAAGCCGACGATGCCGGGGATCTGCTCGCCGTCGCTGACGCCGGTGCCGGCCCAGAACCAGTGGCCGGGCTCGCGGACGACGAGCGGCACCGGTTCTTCGAGGATGCCGTTGAACATCACACCCAGCAGGCTCTGTTCGGGCTCGTTGGAGCCTTCCGGCTCACGCCAGCGCGCGGTCCGCGTCGCCGGCTGGGCGCCGGTGTCGACGTCGCCCTTGTAACAGGTGACAAGCCGGCCCGAGCGCCGGTCGGTGGTGTCCGGCATCCGGATGTGCCAGTAGACGTTGTTGGCCGACAGGAAGACCAGGCTCGTGCCGGCGGTGACGGCCGCGGCGGCGTGGTCACGCATCTGGCGCGACCAGTACTCGTCGTGCCCGGAGAAGACCAGTCCCTTGTAGCGGCGCGGGTTGATCCGGCCGGCGTGCAGATCCTCGGAGGCGGCGAAGACCATGCTGTAGCCGGCTTCCTCGGCCCACGCGATGAAGGCGAGGTCGAGGTCGTAGTTCATGGGCAGGCCGCTGTTGGCGTACGGGCGGTCGAACGACACCTCGAACGCGCGCACGTTGTAGTCGAGCGTCGGCGACGACGGCTGGCCGCCCTGCGCCGGGATGACCTTCTTGTAGCCGTAGTAGAGGCTCTTGCCGAGCTTGCCGTTCTTCGGCCACAGGTTGTACGCCTGATACGTCGTAAACGGAATCACCACGCACAGGTCGGCAGTGCGCGCATCGTCGCGTACGACGATGGGTGTATAGCAGCGGAACCCGGTCTCGGTGGTGAAGACGGCGAGGTAGTAGCCGGAGTTCCAGCCGGCCGGGACGGCCAGCCGCCACGACGGTTCCCAGCCGCAGGAGATGGCGCCCAGCGGGCTGGCCTTCTTCGGTGCGGCCTGAGTCACGCCGGCGAGCCGCGGGCTCACGGCGACGCGGCGGGCGCCTTCACCGCCATAGAAGCCCATGCGGTAGATCTCCACCCAATACGGGCCGGGCTTGGCCAGCGAGACGTGGAAGTCGATCTTTCCGCCGAGTTTCACGCTGGTGGCCGAGGCGTACGCGGCCACGTGCAGGGCCCGGTCCGACGTGGACTTCGTCGTGACGCCGTCGATACGCCAGTCGCCGCCACCCGGGATCGGCTCGTTCGTCGCCGCCTCGGCGGTCAGCGGCGGCGTGTTGTTGACACGCAGCCGGCGCAGGAGCGCGGCGACGGGACGGCGGTCGGCGAGAGTCGAACCGCCCCACGCGGTGACGGCGGTAGTCACGGTGGCGAGAAGCCCCAGGACCGCAGCGCGGCGGCAGATCCTCGGCACGGACGCTCCACGGGGATCGGTGGGTGGATGGGTGGGGTCGCTCCACTGGGGGTCAGCGGAGGTTGGGCGATTATAGGCAGGACGGTGACCGGATCGGCGTACCCGATCAGGCCGTTGTCAAGCGCGTGTATATGGTGTCCAGGATCTCCGCCTGCCGATCCCATGTCCAGCCGGCCAGCAGGCCCGGTTCGTCGTAGGCGGCCCGGTACCGGTCGGCCGCGGCCAGAACCGCTGACACCGCCCGGATGTAGTCGCCGACGTCTTCGGCTCGGAAGACCTCGCCCTGCCCGGTCTCGCCGACCGTGTGGGCCATCGTGCGTACGTCGCTGACCACTAGCGGCAGCCGGGCGTGCGAGTACTCGAAGAACTTGGTGATCAGCGCTATCTCGTGGTTGGGGTGGTGATGGATCGGGATGACCCCCACGTCGGCGCCCGCGAGCAGGTCCACCACCTCCTCGTGCGGAACGTAGGGCAGCAGGTGTACGCGATCGCCGCAGCCGAGCGCCTCGGCGCGGGTCACGAGGGAGCGTACGTAGTCGGAGCCGGGGGTGTTGACCACCAACGCCACGTGGGCGGCCGGCAGGTTCGGCAGCGCTTCGATCATGATTCCCAGACCTCGCTGCGGTGCCGCTGCGCCGCTGTAGACCAGGAGCGGCACGTCGCGGTCGAGGCCGCACAGCAGCCGGATCCGCTTGGACTCGGTGACCGGCTGGCCGAGATCGACGGCCGGGGCGTTGAGGACGACCGCCGGGCGCTCGGCCAGGCAGTGGTCGAGCTGCAGCATCTCGGCGAGCGCCGGCGACACCGTCACCACGGCGTCGGCGAAGGGTGCGTACTCGCGCTCGTACGCGATGTGCGCCGGCAGCCAGCGCAGGTTGTCCTTCCACGGCTTCACACCGGGCACGTACTCGTGGACGTCCCACAGCAGCTTCACCGGGCGGCCCTTGGCTCGGGCCCGCTGCGCCGCCCGCGCACCGACGCCGAGCATCCGCACATCATGGGAGTGGATGACGTCGGGCCGGAGCTTGTCGATCACGGGGCCGTAGGCCAGCTCCAGATCCCACAGGGACGGTTCGAGCTTGCGCCACGACCGGACGCCCATCATCTTGATCCAGAACGCCGTGTACGCCCGATCCCACGGCTCCGACAGCCGCGTACGGCTGCGCAGCGACCAGTTCAGCTGGCGGTAGCGGAATCCGACCCATTTGCCGGTCATCTTGGCTGCCAACGATTGCACTGACAGCCAGGCCAGGCGGACGGTGTGCGTACCCGTCTTAGGGGTCTGGTCCAGTTGCGTGCGGCGCAACGCGAGGTCGGCCTTCCAGGCGCGGATCGCTTGGTGGCGTACGGCGGCGATCCCCGTCGGCGGGTACGCCAGCGGCGCGCGGAGCTTACGCCGGAACTCGTGGCGGCGCCGGGCCAGCGGCTGGGGCACGGCGAGCAGGCGTACGCGGGCCTTACCGATCAGCCAGGTGTGCTCGCGGCCGTCGAGGGCCTTGCCGAGCAGGACGACGTCCCAGCCGGCCGCGGCCGCGGACTGGGCGGCCTTCTGGACCCGAGAGTCGCCGTCGACCGTGTTGTCCACGAGCATGACGAGCCGGCCCTTGGAGCGGCTGGATCGGTTACTCACAGTGGGGAGTATATGAGAGGTTTTACGAATCTAGACCGAAATATAGCCAATAGTGAACTCCGGACGCGTCTCCCGCTCACGTTCCAACCCGTTGGTCCGTGGTCGGTTCGGTGGAAAACCCGTATTGTGTGGCCCGAATCGACCTCCGATCACGCAGCAGGGAGGAGCCCGAAGATGGCTGCGGCGCCCGGCCGCGATGTCGCGGTCGTCACCCCTTGGCTGCCGACGCGCGTACGCCCCGCGATGGGCGCTTTCGTGCAGAGCATGCTGGACGCGACCGTCCCCGGCTGCGACAGCATGGACGTCTACCACTGCGATGAATGGCCGATCGACGTCGGCGAGGAGGACCGCGGCCGCATCGATGGTGCGCTGCACGAGCTGATCCCCCGCGCCCGGCACTGGCGGCCGGCCGGGGAGCGCGTACGCCGGCTGCACCTGCCGGTCCCGCTGACCTTCCAGCTCGGCTACGACGAGATCGCCCGGCGGCACGCGGCGGTCGTGCGTACGGCGCTGGACGGCCGGCCGCTGCCGCAATCGGTCGTGCACGCCCACGTCGGACTGCCGTCAGGCTGGGCGGCGATGGTCAACGCGCGCCCCGATGCGCGGATCTTCGTCACCGAGCACGCGAGCTACCTGGACAAGCTCCTCGACCAGCCGGGTTCCCGAGCGATGTACGACGAGCTGCTCCACCGGTGCTCCGGGCTGTTCGCCGTCGGCGAGGCGGTACGCCGGCCGCTGGTGGCGGCGTTCCCCCACCACGCCGACCGCATCACCATCGTGCCCAACGCCGTGTCGTTCGCCGATCGCCGGACCGAGCCGGTCACGCAGCTGCACCGGTGGCTGTACGCCGGCCGGCTCATCCCGGCCAAGGGCGTGACGACGCTGCTGGAGGCGTTCGCACAGTGCCACGCGGAAAACGGCCGGCTGACGCTGACCTTCGCCGGTGACGGGCCGCTGCTGAAGACGTTGAAGGAGCGCACGGCGGAACTGGGCCTCACCGGCGCGGTGACGTACGCCGGAATGCTGCGCCACGATGAGGCCCTGGCCCTGATGCGCCGCCACGATCTCCTGGTCCACCCCAGCCATTTCGAGACGTTCGGCATGGTCGTGGTGGAAGCCGCGGCGGCCGGACTGCCAGTGCTGGTTACCCGCTGCGGCGGCCCCGAAGAGTCGCTGGCCGGAATCGAAAGCGACGCCGGAGAACTCGTCGCGATCGAGGACGCCCCGGATGCCCTGGTCGAGGGCTACCGGCGCCTGCGCGACCGGTTCCCGCACGGCATGGACCTGGCCAAGGCCCGCGCCACGCTGGCCGACCGCTACAGCTACGACGCCGTGGCTCAGGCCCACGCCCGAGCCTGGTTCCCTGCGACCCCCGCGCTCGACGCGGTGGTTACGGCCTGAGGACGGCAGATGCGCGTACTGTTCCTCGCCCTGGGCTCCACCCGGATGCCGACGGTCATCGAAGAGGCCAACGAGGTCGCCGCGCGCGGCGGCAGCGCGGTCGTGCTCGTCACGATCATCTCGACGGCCCACTTCCACCGCTTCGACCCCAAGGTTCGCATCGTCCGGGTCGCCGACATCGTCCAGACGGTGCCCGGCTCGATGGCCTGGTGGCTGCTGTTCAAGGGACCGGAGGTCGCCACCCACGCGGCCGCCCGCGGTCCACTGCGCGGCCAGGTACGCCGAGTGCACAACGCGTACGCCCGCCGGATCGCTCGGATGGCCCGCCGCGGCACCGCCTTCAAGAACACGCCGGTCGAGGGCAACCCCGTGCACCAGGACGTCTTCGACCACGTGTTGTGGCACACCGTCCTGCGGGCCGAGACGTTCGACCTGATGGTGGTGGCCGACCCGATGTCGATGCCGATGGCGCAGCGCCTGGTTCGGGCGCGCCGGGCGCCGACCGCGAAGAAGATCGCCTTCACGGTCGACGCCGTCGAGCACTAAGCCAGGAAGTCGCCGAGAACGGCGGCCGTACGCCGACCGTCGTGCATCTCGCGGGCGTACGCCACGGAGTCCGCACCGATCTGCCGGGCGAGGTCGGGGTCGGCGATCAGGTTCAGCAGCGTCGATCGGATGTCGGCCGAGGACGAGTTCACGATCGGCAACGTCCGGTCGGTGGCCTTGAGCACGGTGTCGCTGATGGTGCCGACGACGACGCGGCCGGCCGCCATGGCCTCCACCGCGAAGGCGCCGTAGCTGCCGGTGGTGAACTGGTCCAGGACGATGTCCGCGCCCTGGACCATCTCGCGCATCTGCTCCGGCGTCACACCTTCGATCAGCCGCAGCTCGATGACTCCCCGGTCGTGCAGATCGGTCAGGGCGGGCAGGATCCGGTCGGTGCCCTTGGTCCAGCGTGCGGACGGTCCGTGCACGACGATCGGGCGCGAGCCGGCCATGACCGCGTGGTCGGTGGCCCAGACGTCGACGTCCACCACCAGCGGCGCCCAGGCCGCGGTGGGCAGGTCGTCGAGGAGGTCCGGAGTGGTGACGTAGAGCGGCAGGCCCATGCTGTCGGCCAGGCGCTTGTTGCGCTCGGCCTTGGCCGTGAGCTTGGGCACGATGCCGTCGGGCGCGTCGAAGAACAGCGAGTAGTCGTGGCGCTGCATGTGCCGGCCGGGGTGGCGGATCTCGCTGCCGTGGGCGATCACGCCGGCCTTGATGCCGGCCTTACGCAGGGCGGGCAGGTCACCCTGGATGGTGTCGCCGTTCAGCAGGCCGAAGACCGGCAGGAACGCGTCGGTCAGCACGTGCGTGTAGCCGCCGAGGACCCGATTCGCCAGATCCAGCTGGACGTGCAGATCGCGCAGCCGATCCGCGTCGACGTACAGGTCGGCCGGGAAGCCCATGAACTTCGGCTGCTTGTGCATCCGCACTTCCACCGACACATCCGGGTACGCCCGGCTGATCGCCTTCGCGAACGCCGCGCCCTGGGCCGCATAGTTGGCCGGGCCGAGGCCGAGGCGTACGCGGGTATCGCCGAGCGGACGCCAGCCACGGGGTCCCGACACCGCCGGGGTCTTCTCCGGTGCGGCGGCGACGACCGGGCTCTCCAGCACCGACCACGCCACGTCCGGGCGAGCGTCCTCGGGACGGCGGCCGGAAAGCTTGGCGTACAAGCGAAGCAGGGCGTCGCTCTGGACCTCCCAGGACAGGTCCGCCCGCATCGCCTCGGTGATGCCGGCCTTCAGCTGGGCGTGGTTCTCCAGTGCTTGCTGGACCGCGGTGGCGAACGCATCGGCGTCGTCGGCCTTGTAGACGACACCCACCGGGTTCTCGTCCAGCCAGGCCGCGACCGCCTTGACGTTGCTGGACACGATCGGCAGCCCGGCGTGCAGGTACTCGGGCAGCTTGGTCGGCAGCGAGATCTCGTTGTTGGGCACCTTCTGGAAACAGATCAGGCCCAGGTCGGCCGACGCGAGATAGTCCGGGACGGCGTGCTGCGGCACGTAGGGCGCCGTGTGGACGCGATCGGCCACGCCGAGTTCCTCGGCCCGCTTGAGCATCCACTCCAGCTCCGCGTTGGACCGGCCGGTCACCAGGCAAAGATGTACGCCCGGCAGCTGCGGCATCGCCTCGACGGCCGTACGCAGGCCGCGGGCGGCGGCGATCCAGCCGGCGTACACCATGAGCGGTACGCCTGGTTCGAGCCCGCAGACCTCGCGGACGGAGCTGCTGCCGCCGCCGATGATTTCGCGGACCGGGGTGTTGCGGACCACCAGCGGGGCCTGCTTCAGGCGGTTGTCGCTGCGCAGCATCTCAGCCAGCTCCGGCGAGACCGTCACGACCGCGTTGGCCTTGCCGATGTACTGGCTCTCGACCGCGATGAAAGCACTCTCCTGAACGGGTTTCGGCCAGTGCACCCCGCGGACGTACTCGTGAGCGTCGTAGATCCAGGCGACCTTCTCACCGCGTACGCGCATCCGGGCGGCGCTCTGCGCGGCCACCGCGATCATCGTGATGTCGTTGGCGTGGATGACATCCGGCTTCGCGGCCTCGATCGCCGGCCCGAAAGCCAGGTCAAGATCGACCAGGCGGGGCTGGTCGCGCCGCCAGTCGCCGGTCGGCCGCGGTTCCCGGTTGTTCTCCCAGTTGTACGCCCGGACGCGGAAGTGGTGTGCGGCGCGCCGCAGGCGTACGACGACACCGAGGGCCCGGCGGGCGAGCTTGCGCGGCGCGGTCGGTGAGCCGCCGAGGATGAAGCCCATCCGGGCCGTCATCCGCCGCTCCCACGCGGTGTACGCCGCCTTGTGCTGGGCGAGGCCGCCCTTGTCGCGCGGCAGGCCGAACTGGGTCAGGTGTTTGCGCCAGCGGTTGCCCTTGTACCGCTGCTGGATCGCGGACCCCACCGGTACGCGCACGACCTCGACGCTGCCCATCATGGTGCGCTTGAGCCGGGGGCCGTCGGCGGCGCCGATCAGCGTCACGTCCCAGCCGGCGCGGGCGGCGGCCAGCGCCGTCTTCTGCACCCGGGAGTCGCCGGTGATGCCGTTGGCCACGATGACGGCCAGCCGGGGCCGCCGCTTGGTCGATGCCGACTTTGCCGTCATGAGAGTCCGTGTCCCTCGCAGTGTGATGCGGGCGTACCGGGAGTGGTACGCCCGCGCCAGCATTATCAGCCCGCGACGCGGACCGTAGTACCCGTCTTGGCCGACTCCAGGACGGCCGCGGCCACCTCGACCGTCCGCAGTCCCTGACGCAGCGTCACGATGTCGTTGGTCTTGCCCTCGACCGCATCGCGGAACCGCTCGTGCTCGACGAGCAGCGGCTCGCGCTTCGGGATCGCAAACCGGATCATGTCACCCTCGGCGACGCCCCGGAACGCCCGCAGCGCTTCCCACTCGGTGTCGATGGCGGCGTTGGCGTAGAAGGTCAGGTCGGCGGTGAGGGTGTCAGCCACGAAGCAGCCCTTCTCACCGGTGATCACGGTCGAGCGCTCCTTGAGCGGGCTCAGCCAGTTGACCAGGTGGTTGACCATCGAGCCGTCGGAGAGCTGGCCGACGACCGCGACCATGTCCTCATGCGGGCGGCCGCTGCGGAAGACCGTCTGCGCCGACACCATGGTGTAGTCGCGGCCGGTCACCCAGCTGGTCAGGTCGATGTCGTGAGTGGCCAGGTCCTTCACCACGCCGACGTCGGCGATGCGGTGCGGGAACGGGCCCTGGCGGCGCGTCACGATCTGGAACACCTCGCCCAGGTCGCCGGCCTCCAGACGCGTACGCAGGCTTTGCAGCGCCGGGTTGTACCGCTCGATGTGGCCGACCCCGGCCACCAGGCCGCGGCTCTCGAAGGCGTCGACCAGCTGGCGTGCGCCCTCGACCGACGGCGCCAGGGGCTTCTCGATCAGCGCCGACACGTTCGCCTCGGCCAGCTGCAGGCCGACCTCCTCGTGCAGGCCGGTCGGGCAGGCCACGACCGCGTAGTCCAGGCCGAGTCCGATCAGGTCCGCCACGGTCGGCACGACGGGTACGCCCCGCAGCGAGCCGGTGACATCGCCGATCGGGTCCGCCACCGCGACCAGCTCCACGCCGTCGAGGCCGGACAGCACGCGCGCGTGGTTGCGGCCCATGGCACCCAGGCCGATGAGGCCCGCGCGCAGCTTCGCACCCGCGGTCACGACGCCGACCCCGCGATGTTCGCAGCGTCGGCGATGCGCTCCAGCTCCTCGCCGGTCAGCGACGGGTAGATCGGCAGCGACAGCACCTCGCGAGCGGCGCGCTCGGTCTCGGGCAGATCCCACGCCGGGTTCGGCTTTCCGCCTTCGCCCAGGAACGGCGTAAGGCGGTGGATCGGCGTCGGGTAGTACACGGCGTTGCCGATGCCCAGCTCGGTGAGCTTCGCCGAGGCGGCGTCGCGGTCACCGGTGACGCGCACGGTGTACTGGTGGTAGACGTGCACGGCGCCGTCGGCCACCGGCGGGGTCACCATGTTCGTGATCTTCGAGTCCAGTACCTTGGCGTTGGCCCGGCGCTGCTCGGTCCAGTCCGGCAGCTGCCGCAGCTGTACGCGGCCGATCGCGGCGGCCACGTCGGTCAGGCGCACGTTCGCACCGACGATCTCGTTGGCGTACCGCTTTTCCATGCCCTGGTTGCGCAGCAGGCGCAGGGTCCGGGCGAGCTGGGCGTCGCCGGTGGTGATCATGCCGCCCTCAAGGGAGTGCATGTTCTTGGTCGGGTAGAAGCTGAAGCACGCGGCCGTGCCGAACGCGCCGACCGGGGTTCCGTTGTACGACGCGGCATGCGCCTGCGCAGCGTCCTCGACGACGGCCAGGCCGTGCTGCTCGGCCAGCGCCATGATCTTGTCCATAGCGGCGGGTTGCCCGTAGAGGTGCACCGGCATGATCGCGGCGGTACGCGGCCCGATGGCGGCGGCGACCGCGGCCGGGTCGACGTTGAAGGTCGCCGGATCGATGTCGACGAAGACCGGCTCGGCGCCGACCAGGGCGACGGCGTTGGCGGTGGCGGCGAACGAGAAGGACGGCACGATGACCTCGTCACCCGGGCCGAGACCCAGCGCGATCATGGTCATGTGCAGAGCCGACGTGCCGGAGTTCACGGCGACGCAGTGGCGGCCGTCGACGAGGGCGGAGAACTCCTCCTCGAACGCGGCGACCTCGGGTCCCTGCACCACCATGCCACTGCGCAGCACCCGCACCGCGGCCTCGATCTCGGCTTCGCCGATCACCGGCCGGGCCGGCGGAATCGGCTGCACATTCAACCCGGTCACGGGCTTTCCTCCTCGCTGTTTGCGCACGTCGTGGGCCACCTTACCGAACGTTCACCAGGTGGCCGGCCGGGCTGTTACTTACTTCCCATGAACTCTTCGTAGGCGGCGATCACGGTGTCGGTCGGGCCGTCCATCCGGATAACGCCGGACTCCAGCCAGATCGTGCGCTCGCAGGTGTCGGCCACCGAGGACAGCGAGTGGCTGACCAGGAACACGGTGCCGGCGCCGGCCCGCAGTTCGCGTACGCGCGCCTCGCTGCGGCGGCGGAACTTGGCATCGCCGGTCGCCAGCGCCTCGTCGACGAGCAGCACCTCGTGCTTCTTGGCCGCGGCGATGGAGAACCGCAGCCGGGCCGACATGCCCGACGAGTAGGTCTTCATCGGCAGGCTGCTGAAGTCGCCGCGCTCGTTGATGCCGGAGAACTCGATGATCTCCTGCGTACGCGCCTTGACCTCGTCGCGGTCCATGCCCTGAGCCAGGCAGCCCAGGACGACGTTGCGCTCGCCGGACAGGTCGTTCATGAGGGCCGCGTTCACGCCTAGCAGCGTCGGCTGGCCCTGGGTGTAGACGCCGCCGCGGTTGGCCGGCAGCAGTCCGGCGATGGCGCGCAGCAGCGTCGACTTTCCGGAGCCGTTGCTGCCGATGAGGCCGATCGCCTCGCCCTCGAAGGCCGTGAAGCTGACGCCCTTGACCGCGTGGACCTCGCGTACGGTCGGCGCCTTCGTCCGCGTCAGGATCCGCTTGAACGACGCCAGCGGGCTGCTGTTCGTGTTCGCGCCGCCGTGGATGCGGTAGATGATGTGGACGTCATCCACGATCACCGTGGGAATCCGGCCGGTCGCCAGCGACACCTCGGGCGGCATGTACTCCGCCAGCGCGATGGTCGGTTCGGTCTCAGCCACGGCCGTACTCCTTCTCGCCCCGCCAGAAGTAAACGAATCCGATCACCAGCGCGACCACCGCCCAGGCCAGGCCAATCAGCCACTGCTCCGGCTCGGACATCGGGTGCCCCGGCGGGTTCTCCATCAGCAGCTCGCGCGGCAGGCTCGCGAAGACCAGCAGCGGGTTCAGCAGGAAGATCCGGCCCAGCGTCGGGCCGAGGTGGTCGGTGAAGATGCTGATGCTGTAGAAGATGCCCGAGCCGTAGAGCCAGGTCCGCATCATGAACGGCATCAGCTGCTTGAGGTCGGTCACCTTCGAGCCGGCGCGGGCCAGGAACATCGCCAGCCCGGCGTTGAACACCGCCTGCAACAGCAGGGAAGGCACGAGCAGCAGCCACTTCCAGCTCGGCGACTCACCGGTGATGAGCAGGATGACCAGCAGTACCGAGGTCGAGGCGATCATCTGCTGCACCTGGGTCAGTGTGACCGTCAGGGGCAGCGTCGCGCGCGGAAAGTGCAGTGCCCGGATCAGGCCCAGGTTGTCGGTGATGGACTTCACCGAGCCCTGCACCGTTGAAGCGGTGAAGGTGTAGATGAAGACACCGATGCACAGGTAGCCGATGAAGTTCGGGATACCGTGGCTGGTCTTCAGCACCAGGCCGAAGATCAGACCGTAGACCGCGGCGTTGGCCAGCGGCGTGAGTACCTGCCACAGCTGGCCCAGCCCGACGTTGGCGTACTGCGCGGACATCTTCGCGCTTGAGTACGCCGTCATGAAGTGCCGGTACGCCCACAGCTGCCGCAGGTACGCCGGGATCGACGGGCGCTCAGCGGCGACGTGCAGACCGTGCCGGGCGGCCAGTTGTGCCGCACTGAGCGACGAGCGTTGCTCGGACAACGTGGCCTCGGCCATGTCGCGGGGCTCCGATCTCTGTGCTGGTAGGGCCGGGGATGCGGTCGCCAACAATAGCGTCCGTACCCGGCTGTGCCAGGTCGATGCTAGTCCGATTGACGTCGGGACGCAACCGTACCGTCGTGGCGTACGCTATATTCATCGCGTGCCTGCCGAGAATCGCCGAGCGCCCGCCGGCGCCGCCGTCTTACGCGACGACATCACCGCTGCCATCCGCAACGCGGTCGTCGCGGAGCTGGCCGCGGTCGGCTACGGCCGGCTGTCGATCGAGGCCGTGGCCCGCCGGGCCGGCGTCGGCAAGACCGCCATCTACCGGCGCTGGAGTTCCAAGCTGGAACTGGTCCTCGACATCGTGACCGAGGTCGCCGGGCAGCGGCTGCCGCTGCTGGACACCGGCAGCCTCACGGGCGATCTGGAGATGTTGCTCACCATCCTCAGCCACGCCCTGCGCCACCCGCTCGCGTCACAGATCATTCCCGATCTGCTGGCCGAGGCGGCTCGCAATCCGCAGATCGCACAGACGCTGCAGACCGCGCTCCACGCCAACCAGCGCGATGTGGCGACGCTCCTGCTCGGCCGGGCGGTCGAACGCGGCGAGCTGAAGCGGGCCGATCCGGATCTCGCCATGGACCTCGTCTTCGGCCCGCTCTACTGGCGCCTGGCCATCGCCCGGTCGCCGCTGCCGAAGGACTACGTCACCCGGCTCGCCGCGACGACCGCGCGGGTCCTCGCCGACCTCGACTAGCGCGCGACCCCGACCCCAGCCCAAGATCCCGGCTAGATCAGGGATCTTGGGCGCGAGGACCGGAGATCTCGGGCGCGGGGACCGGAGATCTCGGGCGCGGGGACCGGAGATCTTGGGGGTGGCCGGGTTAGAGGTCGGTGGGGCGGGTGGCGTCGCGGGAGACGACGTTGCCGGCCTGGTCGACCCAGCCGAGGTGGCGCGCCGGGTTGCCGGCGACGAGCTGGTTCGGCTGCACGCTCTTCGTCACGACCGAGCCGGCGGCGATCATGGCGTACGCGCCGATCTCGGTGCCGCACACGATGGTGCAGTTGGCACCGAGCGAGGCACCGTGGCGGATCACGGTCGGCGTGATCTCCCAGTTCGGGTTCTGCGCCCGCGGCCGCAGGTCGTTGGTGAAGACCACGCAGGGTCCGACGAAGACCTCGTCCTCGATGGACACGCCCTGGTAGACGGAGACGTTGTTCTGGATTTTCACCCGGTCGCCCACCACGACGTTGGCGTCGACGTAGACGTTGCGGCCGATGACGCAGCCGCCGCCGATCTTGGCGCTGTTGCGGACGTGCGCCAGGTGCCAGATCTTGGTGCCGGCGCCGACCTGGGCGCCGTCCTCGACGTCCGCGGTCGGGTGGATGAAGGTGGTGTCAGTCATCGCTCAACTCAGGGGCTCAGGGCGTACTCACGCCGCGACGGTGGTCCGGGCGAACTGTATCCCGGCGTCGATGGCCTGATGGAATCGCGTCACGGCGTCGGGTTGGTCGGGGCCGAGCAGGTACGCGCGTGCGCGGGCTCGCGAGCGCGCCAGCGGATCGGCTCCGCCCGGCCGGACTTCGCGCAGGATGCCGTCCAGCTCCCCGATGCGCCCGGCACCGAGCAGGTACGCGCCCCGAGCAGCGGTGTTCTCGGCCCGGAACCGGTCTTCGGGCTGGTCGGCGAGGTTCGTCACAACGTAGGGCTTGCCGCTGGCCGCGAAGTCTGACACGACACTGGAAATGTCGCTGATCAGCAGATCCGATTGGTTGAAGCAGGAGTACAGGCCGGGCGAAGAAGGCACGTACGCGGGCGCGGCCGGATCGCGCTGCCGCCAGTACAACTCCTCCAGGAGCGCTTGCGCGGCAATGATCTCAGCGATCGCATCCGGCCGCGGTCCGCTGTCGCGGGCGCGTTCGGCGCCATCGGCCGAGCGCGAGAACCGCGGGGTCAACGCCGTAATCCGGGCCTGAACGGCGTGCACGTCCGCGGAATCGGCCGTCACCGGAGCGCTCAGCAGAGAAATGATCTTCAGATGTGCGGATCGGGTGGCAGCGCTGCGCGTACCGGTCAGGGGATGCGGTCGGTAGATCACGCGTACGCCGGCCGCGAGCAGCCGAGTGACGATCTCCACACCCATGCCGGGCAGGGACGTGACGAACATGTCGCCGGACCAGCCCTCCCACGTCGGTGCGTAGAGAGCGGTGAACACGCCACCCGCGCCGGTGGCGGAGACCGTTGCCAGCTGCGGCCGGCCGACCTCGACGATCGCCTCGTCCCCGATGCCGATGTCGGCTACCCGGTACCGCTCACGCCCGGCCGGCCCGGCCACCCACACCTCGTCGAAGATCTTGCTGATCCGGTTGGCGCTGGCCGCCTTGTCGCTGTCGCCGTGGCCGACGAATACGTGCTTCATATCCGCGTTGCGGATCAGGTGCTGGTTGTCCCCTACGTTGCCGACGTACAGGGCCAGCTTCGCGGTCGGCAGCTCCAGGTCCATCACGTCGGAACCGCTGGGAATGCACAGGATCGGCAGGGCCGTCGGGATCAGCTCGGGCAGGTGCAGCGGCTGGCGCAGGATCACGACCGCCTTGCGGTCCGCGAGTACCGGCAGCCACATATTGATCTGGTACGCCGTCCCGGCCGGGCCGCTGTGATACAGCACGACCTCGGGCGCATCGGCGTTCACACGATCCACGACAGCGCGGAAGATCCGGGATCGCTGCGCGAGGTGGCGCGACCGGACCAGACACCACGCCACGTCCAGCAATGCGATCAGCGCCAGGATCGCCGAGATCGTGACGCCCACGACAGTTGTGGTGGGCGTACTCGTGACGAGAAGAGGAAGGACCGACCAGCGGGCGGCGACCCGCGGCGCAGTGGGAATGCGGAGATCACAGAGGTCGATGTTGCGCGTCTCCGCCGGGAGCGTGCGGATCTCGCGCAGCAGCTCGCGGGCGAGCTGGCCGGCGGCGCGCAGGACCGCATAGAGCAGTAGACCGGCGATGACCCAGCCGAGGTTCGGGAAGGAGCTGCGCCAGCCGAAGAGGATGATCGCGACCACCCGCGCCAGCTCGCGGGGGAGGGTGCCGAGCTGTGCGGCGTCGACCAGCTGGGTGATGCGGGATCGGCGGTCGACGAACTCGACCGCGATCGTGGCGGCCAGGCCCAGCGTGAAGATCACCGCTTGCGGCAGCGCCGCCCCGGTGAACAGGATCACGAATCCCACCGCGAACAGGGCGAGCCAGGTCAGATCGCGCCGATCGGCGCGCAGCCCCTTCGCCGCGACGGCGGCCATTCCCTTGATCATCTACTCCCTCACATCGAGCGCGAATCACGCTAACAGCACCGTGGAGTTCGGGTATGACCGGCCGCAAAGGTAGAGTTCCGGCACGGTTCATCTATTCGCAACCCCTCGGAGGAGCCGCGCATGTCTTCAGGCGCCGCCTCGACCTCGACGCCCCCGTGGCAGCCCGCTCGTACGGTCGCCGTCGTCCTGGCCGGTGGCACCGGCGTACGCCTGGGGCTCGGCATACCGAAGCAGCTGGTGAAGATCGCCGGCAAGACGATCCTGGAGCACACCGTCGGGATCTTCGAGAACGCCCCCGAGGTCGACGAGATCATCGTTCTCATGGCGCCCGGACACGTGCCGGCCGCGCAGAGCATCGTGAACCAGGCCGGATTCAGCAAGGTCACACATGTCGTCGAGGGTGGCGACACCCGGAGTGCGACGACGCTGCGGGCCCTGGAGCTGATCGGCGACGGCGACTGCAACGTGCTCATCCACGACGCCGTACGCCCGCTGCTGTCCGGCCGGATCATCCGCGAATGCGTCAACGCCCTGCGCAAGCACGCCGCCATCGACGTCGCGATCCCGAGCGCCGACACGATCATCGTGGTCGACGGCGAGTCGTTCATCAGCTCCATACCGCGCCGGTCCACCCTCCGCCGGGGCCAGACGCCGCAGGCATTCCGGTCCCCGGTCATCCGCGAGGCGTACCGGCTGGCCATGGAGGACCCCGCCTTCGAGACAACGGACGACTGCGGTGTGGTGCTGCGCTACCTGCCCGACGTGCCGATCAAGGTGGTCGAGGGGTCGGAGCAGAACATCAAGGTCACCCACGCCGTCGACGTGCACTTGGCCGACAAGCTCTTCCAGCTGGCCACGAGCGGCGTACCACGCGCCGCCGACGACCGGTACGCCGAGCAGCTGCGCGGGCGTACGCTCGTCGTCTTCGGTGGCAGCTACGGCATAGGTTACGACCTGGCCCAGCAGGCTCGCGAGTTCGGCGCCGACGTCTACGCCTTCTCCCGCTCGTCCACTAGCACCTATGTGGAGCGCCCCGCCGACGTCGCGGCGGCTTTGGAGCTGGCGTACAAGGAGACGGGCCGGGTCGACTACGTGGTGGTGACCGCCGGCATCCTGCAGAAGGGCTCGCTCGACTCGTTCGACGAGGAAGCCATCGAGCAGACCATCGGCGTGAACTACATGGGGCCCATCACGATCGCCCGGCTGGCCCTGCCGTACCTCCAGGAGACGCACGGCCAGTTGCTGCTGTACACGTCCAGCTCATACACGCGCGGCCGGGCCGGGTACGCCCTGTACTCGTCGAGCAAGGCGGCCATCGTCAACCTGACCCAGGCCCTCAGCGATGAATGGGCCGACTGCGGGATCCGGGTCAACTGCATCAACCCCGAGCGCACCTCGACGCCGATGCGTACGCGGGCCTTCGGCGATGAGCCGCCGGACACTCTGCTGTCGGCCGAGACCGTCGCGCTGGCCTCGCTCGACGTGCTCATCTCCGACCTGACCGGACACGTCGTCGACGTCCGCCGCTGAGGCGTCCGCCCCGGAAGGGTCCCCGCTGAACCGGCGCTCGCTGCTGCCGAACCGTCCCTCGTTGGGATGACCCACGCTTGACTCGGCGAGTTATTCTCATTTTGAGTTGTTCTCAGGATGAGAAGGTCTAACGATGACGACCGAGCAGGATTTCCTCGCCGCCTACGACCCGGCTCAGTACCCGCCGATCGCCGTGACCGTCGACGTGGTGGCGCTGACCATCAGGGACAGCCGCCTGCACGTGTTACTCGTCGAGCGCGGCGAGCACCCGTACGCCGGCCAGCGGGCACTGCCGGGCGGTTTCGTCCGCGCCGAGGGCCTCGACGACGCCGCTCGCCGCGAACTCGCCGAGGAGACCGGGCTGGCCTCCGGCAACGGGCTCAACCGCGTACACCTGGAGCAGCTGGGCACCTTCGGCGATCCCCGCCGCGATCCCCGGATGCGGGTCATCTCGGTGGCGTACCTGGCGTTCGCGCCGAGCCTGCCCGATCCCCGGTCCGGCGGCGACGCGTACGCGGCCGGCTGGGTGCCGGTGGACGAGGCGGTCGAGCTGGCCTTCGACCACGACGAGATCCTCGACGCCGGTTTGGAGCGAGCCCGCTCCAAACTCGAATACACGCCGCTGGCGACGGCCTTCGCCGGCCGCGAGTTCACCATCGGCGAGCTGCGAGCCGTCTACACCGCGGTGTGGGGCGAGGAGCTGCACGCCGGCAACTTCCACCGCAAGGTCCTGTCGGTGCCCGGATTCGTCGAGAGCACCGGCGCGACCACCGAACGCGGTGGCGATCGCGGCGGACCCCGGGCCCGGCTCTACCGCGCGGGCGATGCACGGCTGCTGCATCCGGCGCTGTTGCGGCCCGCCCGCGAGGCCGACATCCGCTGATTCTTCACCAGATCCGCGATTCTTCATGGAGGAGGAGAAAGATCATGGGCAGTGGACGATGGTCCACCGACGTCTACAGCGCGGCCGAACGCTACCGCTCGACCACCGGCCGTAGCGCGTTCGCGTACAGCGACGAGGGTGCGCGTACCGTGCATCCGTTGCTGGACCCGCGCAAGGCGCGCGTACGCGAGTCGCGCGACAGCGACGAACACCCCCGGTCGACGGCGATCGCGGTGCTCTTCGACGTCACCGGCTCCATGGGGCACGTGCCCCGGCAGTTGCAGACGCGCCTGCCCGAGCTGTTCGAGCTGCTGCTGCACCGCGGGTACGCGACCGACCCGCAGATCCTGTTCGGCGCCATCGGCGACGCTACCTGCGACCGGGTGCCGCTGCAGATCGGGCAGTTCGAGTCGGACAACCGCACGGACGACGACCTCGGCCGGATCGTCCTGGAGGGCGGCGGCGGCGGTCAGCGTACCGAGTCCTACGAGCTGGCCATGTACTTCATGGCCCGCCACACCGACCTCGACTGCGTCAACCGGCGCGGCCGGCGCGGCTACCTGTTCATCATCGGCGACGAGATGCCGTACCCGACGGTCAAGCCGGACGAGGTCCGCCGGGTCATCGGCGACGACCTCGCCGAACCAATCCCGGTCGAGGCGATCGTCGCCGAGCTGACCCGGTCCTACGACGTCTTCTACATCCTGCCGGCCAGCGCCACGTACTCCGGCGACCAGCAGATCCTGACCTACTGGCTGCGGCTGCTCGGCGCGCCGAACGTCATCGCGCTCGACGACCTCGCCGCGGTCAGCGAGACCATCGCCCTCACCGTCGGCATGGGCGAGCGTTCGGTCACCCCCGACCAGGCCCGCCGCGATCTGGTCGAGGTCATCAATCGGGTACGCCTATGAGCCTCGCGGACAGCCACACGATCGTCGTGGATCTCGGGTACGGCGACGCCGGCAAGGGCACGACGATCGATTGGCTGTGCGCCCAAGCCGTGAGCGCCGGGCGCAAACCGTCGGTCATCCGGTTCAACGGCGGCGCCCAAGCGGCTCACAACGTGGTGGCGTCCGACGGGCGTCACCACACCTTCGCCCAGCTCGGCTCCGGGACGCTGCACGGCGTACGCACGCATCTGTCGTGCTTCATGGCGGTGGACCCGATCGCCCTGTCGGCCGAGGCGGACGCGTTGGCGGCGGTGGGCGTACCCATGGTGTGGGACCTGGTGACGGTCGATGAGGGCGCGTTGCTCACGACGCCGTGGCACCGCGCAGCGAACCGGATACGTGAGTCGCGGCGCGGTGCGGACCGGCACGGATCGTGCGGGATGGGCGTGGGCGAGACCGTCGCGTTCAGCCTGGCCCGGCCGGACGACGCGCCGCGCGCCGGCGATGTGCTGGCGCCGCGGCGGCTGGCCGCGCGCCTGACCGCGGTACGCGACGCGCTGACCGCGGAGCTGGGTGACCTGGGCTACGAGCCGCCCGTCTCCGCGGTTGCGGATGCGTTCACGGCCTTCGCCTCACGAGTGTCCATTGTGTCGACATCGCACGTTCGCCGCCTGCTCGCGGACGGACCGTGCTTCTTCGAGGGCGCCCAAGGCATCCTGCTCGACGAGTGGTGGGGCTGGCATCCCGACACCACGTGGTCGACGACCACCTTCGCCAACGCGGAATCGTTGCTGGACGGCGTTTCCGCTTACCGGCTCGGCGTCGTCCGGACGTACACGACCCGGCACGGACCCGGACCGCTGGTCACCTACTGCCCTTCATTGTCGGCTCGGCTCCTCGATGTCCACAATGGAGATGGGCAATGGCAAGGCGCCTTCCGGGTCGGCCACTTCGACGCCGTCGCCCACCGGTACGCCATCGAAGTCAGTGGCGGGGTCGACGGCCTGTGCCTGACCCACCTCGACGCTTCCGTGCCCTCCTTGTGTGACGCCTACGCCGACGGGACTCAGCGCCTCGTGCCGGGCGAGTTCGGGGATCTGGCGTACCAGGAGAAGCTGACGAACTATCTGACGTCGGCCGAGCCGGTGCTGACCCCGGTCATCTCATGGGTTCCGGCCGTCGCGTCGGCTCTGAGTACGCCCGTCGTCCTGGAGTCCCGGGGACCGACGGCGCTCGACAAGCGGGCATCATCTACGGAATGAAGCTGCGAGCGCTGACGCCGGACGACTACGAGCCCATCGTGTCCGTTGTGGACGATTGGTGGGGGCGCCCCATCGCCGGCTCGCTCCCCCGGCTGTTCTTCGACCACTTCTTCACGTCGAGCTTCGTGGCTTCCTCGCCGCTCTTACCGCTCGCCGGGTTTCTCGTCGGCTTCCTCTCCCCGTCGGTGCCCTCGGACGCTTACATCCACTTCGTCGGCGTCGCACCGGACTTCCGGGGCGCCGGCGTGGGGCGGTCGCTGTACTCGGCCTTCTTCGACCTGGCGGCGTCCGGTGGGCGTACGCGCGTCTGCGCGATCACCTCGGTGGTGAACTCGGGATCCATCGCCTTTCACCGCCGGATGGGGTTTGCGGTGAGCGATCCCCAGGTCGCGTACGACGGGCCGGGCAAGGACATGGTGAAGTTCACCCGATCGCTTTGACGCCGCAGCGAAGTCAGAGGAGGACGCGGAGGCCGGGGTGGGCGGCGACGACTGGGCAGTTCGCGTACGCGGCCGCTTCGTCCAGGATCGCAACGGTGTCGTGCCACGGCCGGATGTGAGTGACGACGAGTAGCCGTGCACCGGCCGAAGCCGCGAGCCGTCCAGCATCCCCGGCGCTCAGATGCCCGCCCTGCTGCGCGTCGGCGTCGAACCGGGCGGCCTCGGCCAGGATGACGTCACACCCGGCGGCCAGCTCGTCCAGTTCCGGGCACGGCTCGGTGTCGGCCGTGTAGCACAGCCGGTCGCCGAGGCGGATCGCCCACGTCGGTTCGATGTGGCGGACGGGGGCCAGGCGTACCCGGATCGGTCCTATGTGGTCAGTGGAGACCGGGTCGGCGATCTTCTCCAGGGCGGCCGCGTGATCGTGCTCCCACACCGCTAGCGCGGGCGGGCCGTACACCGGGATGGGCGGGCGGGCGGCGTGGAAGCGATCCTTGTGGTACCAGACGTTCAGAAGGTCGCCCGCGTGATCGCCGTGGGCGTGCGAGACGAAGATCGCATCAAGCTCGCCGGGCGCGGCGTAGCGGCTGAGCGGCCCGGTCGCGCCGGTGCCCACGTCGAGCAGCAGCCGGAAGCCGTCCTCCTCTACCAGGTAGCTGGAGCAGACCGAGTCGGGGCCGGGTACCGAGCCCGAGCAGCCGATCACTGTAAGCCTCATGAAGGCGATCATGCACGTACCCGGCCCGGACGGCTTTCCCGGAGGCCACGCCATGAGCGAACATGATCGGCGTGGAGGACGTCACCCGATTCGCCTTTCTCATCGGACTGGTCGCGGTCATCGGCATCGTGGCCGTGCTCGCCAACCGCGTGAGCGAACGGCTGCGCGTACCGGCTCCGGCGCTGTTCCTGGTCGGTGCGGCGATCGCCGCGGACCTCTTCCCGTTCCTGGGCTCGCTGCGCATCGAGACCGTGCAGCGCATCGTGACCGTCGCGCTGATCGCCATCCTCTTCGACGGTGGCATGCACATCGGGCGGCGGCGGCTGCGAGCGATGTCCGGCCCGGTTCTATGGATCGGTGTCGCCGGAACCCTGGTGACCGCGGCCGCCGTGGCGGTCGTCTGCCACCTGCTGTTCGGGCTGGACTGGCTGACGAGCATGCTCATCGGCACCGCTCTGGCCCCGACCGACCCGGCCGTCGTGTTCTCGGTGCTGGGCAAGCGCGAGGTGGCCGGGCCGTCGAGCGTACTGCTGGAAGGCGAGTCCGGCGCCAACGATCCGGTCGGCATCGCGTTGCTCGCCAGCGTCATGGCCGCCGCGGCGGTCTCCTCGCCGTGGTCCGCCTTCGCCGTCGGCCTGCGGGAATTCGTGCTCCAGCTGGGGATCGGGGCGGTCGCCGGAGTCGGCTCCGGCCTGCTGCTCATCGCCTTCGTCCGGCGCGTACGCCTGCCCAGCGAAGGGCTCTATCCACTGCGTACGCTCGCCGTCGCGTTCGCCGTTTACGGGATAACCACACTGGTGCACGGCTCGGGCTTCCTGGCCGTCTTCATCGCCGGCATCATGCTCGGCGACGTACGCGCGCCGTACAAGCGCGAGATCCGCCGGTTCCACGCGTCGCTGGCGAGCCTAGGCGAGATCGTCGCCTTCACGGTGCTGGGGTTGACGGTGTCGCTGCGGGCCATCGATCCGTTCGTCCTGACCGTCGGCGGCATCCTCGCCGTACTCCTCGCCTTCGTCCTGCGGCCGCTATTCGTCGGACCATTGCTCCTGCCGCTCCGGCTGACCCGGGGTGAGCAGCTGTTCGTGCTCATCAGCGGGCTCAAGGGCGCGGTACCGGTCCTGCTCGGAACGTTCATCCTCGCCAGCGGGCCGCTGCTGGCCGGGCGATCCCTCGACCCGGAGCGCATATACGCGGTCATCTTCCTGGTCGTCACGTTCTCCGTCATCGTGCAGGGCGGGCTCGTACCACCGCTGGCCCGGTGGTGCCGCGTACCCATGCGGATCGTCGAGCAGGAGCCGTGGAGCCTGGGCGTACGCCTGCGGCAGGAGCCGCAGGGCATGCACCGCTTCGTGGTGGCGGCCGAGGCGCCGGCGGCCGGGCGCACCATCGACGAGCTGGACCTCGGCGAGGACGTCTGGATCAGCATGCTGCTCCGCGATGGCACGCTGGTGGCCGTCCGCGGCGACACCATGGTGCAGGCCGGTGACGAGGTCCTCGTGCTGACCGATCCGGAGCAGGGCACCGACGTCGCTCCGCTGTTTCGCCCCCGGCCGCACGAGGATTAGCGCGGCCGACCGGCTTCTACCGGCGGCCGATGTCGATGCGGTCGCCGCGGTCGTCGAAGAAGTGCAGGGCCTCCATGCGTACCGCGACCGCCAGCGGATGGCCGTTGGTGACCTGCGGGTACGGCGCAAGCCGTACGGCCAGCTCGGCTGGGCGGCGGTGGTGGCGGCCGTCGCTGAGAACGCTCGTACGCTCGGCGACCACCGTGTTGCCGTTGTCCCGCTGCGGCTGGCGGCCGCTGAGCCGGCTCAGCACGTGACCGAAGCGGCGCAGGCCCCGGTTTCCGTTGGCGTCCACTTCGGAGGGTGCACCGCCCAGTTCGTCGATGACGACGGCCGTCGCGCCGATGTCGACGTAGGCCAGCGATTCGTGGCCGTGGTGCTCCAGATACCGGATCCGACCCTGCAGAACGTCGCCGGGCGTATCGGGAGCGACCGGCGTCAGCGCCTCCGCGCGTACGCCCACCACGATGCGCTCGCCGTGATAGTGAGACACCGCTCGCGCACGAATGTCGTCCCAGCGCAGGTACAGCGACTGCTCGCCGAGGTTCAGCTGGACGTAGCGGTCCAGGTGCACGTAGACCGACGCCTCCAGCAGGTTCATCCGGGGGCTGCCGAGGAACGCCGCGACGTACAGCGTCGCCGGGCGGCCGTACACCTGAGTCGGCGTACCCACGTCCTGGAGCACGCCCTTGCGCATGATCGCGACCCGGTCGGCCATGGTGAGCGCCTCGGCCTGGTCGTGCGTGACGTAGATGGTGCTCACACCCAGCTCGTGAACGAGGCCGGAGATTTCGGCGCGCAGTTCGGCCCGCAGGCCACTGTCCAGATTGGACAACGGCTCGTCCATGAGGAACAGGCCGGGCCGGCGTACGATCGCGCGGCCCATGGCCACCCGCTGGCGCTGGCCGCCGGAGAGCTGGCTGGGCTTGCGTCCGAGGACGTCGCCGATGCCCAGCGCACTGGCCACATCCGCCACCCGCTCGGAGCGCGGCTGCGGGTCCACACCGGACAGCCGCAGCGGGAAGCCGATGTTGTCCCCGACGGTCATGTGCGGGTAGAGCGCGAAGTCCTGGAACACCATGGCGATACGCCGATCGCGCGGCGCCAGCTGGTTGGCGAGCATGCCGTCGAGCATGATGGCGCCGCTCGACGGGTCCTCCAGGCCGGCGACCATGCGCAGAACGGTCGACTTGCCGCATCCTGAGGGGCCCAGAAGAACCATGAACTCCCCGTCAGCCACGTCCAAGCTGAGGTTGTCGACCGCGACCGTCCCTTCCGGGAAGACCTTGGTCACGTCTTTGAGCGCGACGGTTGTCACCGTCTCCTCCCACCAGTTACCGGCCCCAAGTCTCGTAACTGTGACGAACGTCGCCAGGCAAGTACATCGGGTAAACGTTTGATGTTCAGGCCGTGTTCGAGTCGTTACGCAGGAATAATGCAATATATCGATGCTGGGGCGGGTAGGAGAGAGCGCTCTAAGAGGCCGGCGCGGTGGCCGGCCGGATCAACACTCGATCACGTTGACCGCCAGGCCGCCGCGGGCCGTCTCCTTGTACTTGACTTTCATGTCGGCGCCGGTCTCCCGCATGGTCTTGATTACCTTGTCCAGGCTGACATAGTGGACGCCATCACCGCGCAGAGCCAGGCGTACAGCGGTAATCGCCTTGACGCTCGCCACCGCGTTGCGCTCGATGCACGGAATCTGCACCAGACCACCGACCGGGTCGCAGGTGAGGCCCAGGTTGTGCTCCATCGCGATCTCCGCCGCGTTCTCGACCTGCTCGGGCGTACCGCCGAGGACCTCGGCCAGACCGGCCGCCGCCATCGAGCACGCCGAGCCGACCTCGCCCTGGCAGCCGACCTCGGCGCCGGAGATCGAGGCGTTCTCCTTGTACAGCACGCCGATCGCGCCCGCGCTGAGCAGGAAGCGGACGATGCCGTCCTCGCTCGCGCCGGGCACGAACCGGGCGTAGTAATGCAGGACCGCTGGCACGATGCCGGCGGCGCCGTTCGTCGGAGCGGTCACGACCCGGCCGCCGCCCGCGTTCTCTTCGTTGACCGCCAGGGCGAAAAGCGTTACCCAATCCATGACCCGCAGCGGATCGGTCATGCCCAGGCCACCCACCTCGGCCTGGAGCTGGCGGTGTAGCTCGGCCGCCCGGCGGCGGACCTTCAGGCCACCCGGCAGCGTGCCCTCGGCGCTGCACCCCGCTTCGACACAGTCGCGCATGACCTGCCAGATGTGCAACAGCCCGGCGCGTACGTCGGCTTCGGAGCGCCATGAGGTCTCGTTGGCGAGCATGATGTCGCTGATCCGCAGCCCGGTCTCTCGGGTGTGCGCCAGCAGCTGCGCGCCGGAGGCGAATGGGTAGCGGACGGGCGTGTCGTCGGGCTTGATCCGGTCCGCTCCGGCCGCCGCCTCGTCGACCACGAAACCGCCGCCGACGGAGTAGTAAGTACGCGACCGCAGCGCCGATCCGGCGGCGTTGCGGGCCACGAACGTCATGCCGTTGGGGTGGTAGGGCAGCGACCGCCGCCGGTGCATCGTCAGCTCGACCGCGGCCTCGTGTACGCCCAGCAGAGCGACCCGCCCCTGTTCCCGCATCGCGCCGGCTCGCTGTTCAGCGGTGGTGGTGTCGACGGTCTCCGGATCCTCACCGGCCAAGCCCAGGAAGACGGCCTTGTCGCTGCCGTGCCCGTGCCCGGTGGCGCCGAGCGACCCGAACAGCTCGGCCTGCACCACGGCGGCCTCGGCCAGCAGCCCATCGGCTTTGAGGCCGAGGACGAAGGTCCGAGCCGCCCGCATCGGCCCGACCGTGTGCGAGCTCGATGGGCCGATACCGACCTTGAACAGGTCGAAGACGCTGATCACAATCCACCCTCCGTGCCGGGCGGTGGCACGCCGTTGTGCACTTGCCGCCCGGACCGAGCACCAAGGGTACTTCGTGACTCTCCGTATTACTGCGGCAACTTATTGTGCTAATGACTCGTCGAAATTGATGGTTATCGACGTGTAGCCCAGCGACTTCAGCATGCTGGTCAGCATGTTGCGGGTGTTGGTCTCGGCGGTCTGCAGCAGCTGACTCTGCGTCGCCGCCTCGGTCAGCACCTGTTCGGCCCGGCGCTGGACCTCCTGCACGCGGTCCGGATCGTTGTTGAAGGCGTCGCCGATCCGGTTGAATATGCCGCGCTCCTCGGCGAACATGTAGCTGCGAGACAGGTTCAGGCGCGCCTCGCCCAGCTCCGGCGGGGGCAGCGTGATGGTGACCGACGTGCCGTCCTCGGACTCCTTGATCGCCCCTTCGCCGATGTCGGTGAAGTCGACGAACGCCTGAACACTGCCGTACGCGATGTACAGCGAGTGGCGGTTGAGCAGGAAGTCGGGCACGTACTTGCGGTCTTCCTTCAGGTCGATGGCGACCTGGAACTCGCCCTCGGCGGCCACGTAACGGCTCAGATCCCGGACCGACAGCAGCAGCGGCGGCTTGACCGTCTCCACCTTCTGCTTGGCGAACGGGTTGTGGAAGTCCGGCAGGATCCCGGTCAGGTTCAGGCTCAGCATCGCGGCCACAGCCAGGCCCACGACGACGAGGAACCAGAAGATCCGCCGGCCCACGCCGGACGAACGCGGCTCCAGCACGTAAGTCGGGCCGGGCACGGTCTGCGTCGCCGGCTCAAGCTCGCGTGTGGCCCGTCCACGCCCGCTGCCCAGCTCGCGAGTCGGGTCATCAGTCATCCGGGGTTCCCTCCCTCAGTGCCCAAGTTCCCTAACGGTACGGCTCGCGTACGACAGTCGAAAGTGCCCAAGAACAACGGGTTGTCAAACCCCGGCGTCGGGCCAGGAGTATGCCCTTCGCTAGCGTTAGCGCTCATGCTGACCGTGGCCGAGGTAAAGGCGCGTACCGCCAAGGAACGCGACTCGTGGTGGACCGTGCTGCTGGTGGACCCGCTCGCCCTACGGCTGACCCGGCTGGTCGCGCCGGTCAAAGCGCTGACACCGAACCGCATCACGCTGATCGCGTTCACCTTCGGCATGCTCGCCGCGGTCTGCTTCGCGCAGGCCGATCGGGGCTGGCTCGTCGCCGGAGCGGTGCTCTACTACGTCGGCTTCCTGTGGGACTGCGTGGACGGCAAGATCGCCCGGCTCAACGGGACCGGAACGATCTTCGGCATGTGGCTGGACTACATCCTCGACCAGGTCCGCATCATCATCTGCGCGGCCTGCCTCTTCGGCGCTCAGTACCTGGCCACGGACAACGTCTGGTACCTCGTCGCCGGGGCAGGCGTACTGACGCTCGACCTGTTCCACTACGTCAACTCGCAGGAGATCTTCCAGATCAACACCGAGATGCGTACGCGCCTGCAAGCCGCGCGTACGCAGGCCGGCGTGGTCGCGCCGGAGAACCCGGCCGAAGCCGGCAGGCGCCTCGGTAACCGGTCGATGCTGGACCTCGCCGGCGGTGCGGGCGGCGGCCTGTTCGGCCGGCTGCGAACCGCTCTGCGCCGCAGCCGCATCCGGCCTCACCTGGTCGGCGGCATCGAGTTCCAGATGGCCGTGCTGATCATCGCACCGCTGACCGGATGGATCATCCCGGTCACGGTGATCGCCGGTGCTCTCATGATCTTGTTCGAGCTGGCCGTGGTGGCGATGGTCTACCGGGCGGCTCGATCGGTCACCCGGCAGATTGCCGACCTCCAGTCGTGACCGCACCGGCGCGCCGCCGCTTGATCCCCGGCCCGCTTTTCGGTTGATCCTCGGCCCCCTTTCGGTTGATCATGAAGCTACGAGGGTGGACACGCCGCTAGCCAGCACCCAAGTTCATGATCAACCCGGGAGAGATGGGCGCGGGCGGGGTGGGTTAGTAGCCGAGGAATTGGCGGAGGCGGGGGGTCTGCGGCGAGGCCGGGCGCGAAACGCCGTCGATCGAGCGCAGCTCGGCGATACCGCGAACGCTCGACAGCAGCCAGACGCCGCCGGCCGAGGCGAGGCCGTCCGGCGTGATCATGGCTTCGCCGGCCGCGTACCCGAGATCGGCGGCGTGGTCGAGCAGGTGTCGCGCGGTGGTGCCGGGCAGGATCCCGGTCTGCTCGGCGGGCACGGTCCAGAGCCGGTCGCCCATCAGCCACACCACGGTGGACGTCGGGGCCTCCAGGACGTAGCCGTCGGACGAGATCCACAGGACGTCGTCGACGCCCTGGGCCAGCGCCCACCGCTGCGACGCCATGTTGACGGCGTACGACAGCGATTTCACCCCACCGAGCAGCCATGGGTGGTCCGTACGCCCACCCGCGGCGAACCCGAGCGTGATGGTGCGAACGGAGATGCCGGCCGACCGCGGTGTGATCGAAGCCGGCGCGATCGTCGCCACGGTCGCGAAGCAGGTCGCCACTCCGGTGCCGTCCACACCCCGGGTGCAGACGAGCCGCAGGGCGTGCTCGACCGTCGGGTCGGCCGCGCCAGCCGCGGTGTACGCGAGTTCTCGCAGCGCGCCCTCGCCGGGCAGGGGCAGATCCATTCGGGCCGCCGACCGGGCCATGCGGGCCAGGTGCTCGTCGAGGAGCCAGGGCTTGGCCTGCCGGACGTGCAGGCTCTCGAAGACGCCGTCGCCCCGCATGACGCCGAGATCGTCGGCGCGCAGGATCGGAGTGTCCGGATCGACCAGGCCGCGCCCGAGGACGGCCACCGCTACGGTTGTCATTCGATCATCATGGCGAAGGCTCGCCCGCTCCCGAAACCCGGGGCCTCGCCCGCTCCCGAAACCCGGGGCGGGCCGAAGTAGGGTCACGGTCATGACCGATCCGTTCGCCGGCGCTCCCGCCGATGACCTGGCGTACTTCCGGCGGATGGCGGACCAGTTCGCGGCCTCGGGCCAGGCACCGAGCCCACCTCGGACCGCGGCGACCGTCGTCATCCGCCGCGCCGACGGGCGCGTACTGCTGATCCGCCGGGCCATGGGGATGGTGTTCGGCGGGCGCTGGGCGTTCCCGGGCGGCAGCGTCGATCCGGCCGACGCCGCCGGCACCGAGCTGGAAAGCGCGGCGAACGCGGCGATCCGCGAGGTACGCGAGGAGACCGGGCTCGACGTCGCGGACCTGATCCCGTGGTCGCGCTGGATGACGCCGGAGTTCGAGCCGCGCCGCTTCGACACGTACTTCTTCGTCGCTCAGATCGACACGGTTGGTGACGTGGTGGCCAACGAGGAAGCGGCCGATCACCGGTGGATCTCCCCCGCGGACGCGGTCGACGGGTACCTCGCGGGCGAGCTGCCGATGCTGCCGCCGACCGCGGTGACGCTGCGCGAGCTGGCCGGACTCGCAACGATCGGCGACATCGCCCGAGCCGCCGCCGACCGCGATCTGACGGCACCGATCCTTCCCCGCGCCGACCTATGATCGAGGCGTGTCCGACGCCCTTACGCGTGCGCTCAAGGAGCGCGGTCTTCGCTTGACCGCCCAGCGGCAGCTCGTCCTCAAGGCGGTCCGCGAGCTGGGCCACGCCACCCCGGACGAGGTGCACGCCAAGGTGCAGGACGTGGCGTCGGGCGTCAACATCACGACCGTCTACCGCACGTTGGAGCTGCTGGAGGAGCTGGGCCTGGTGACGCATGCGCACCTGTCGCACGGCGCGCCCACGTTCCACGCCGCCGACGACGTCCACGTGCACCTCGTCTGCCGCAGCTGCGGTTCGATCCAGGAGCTGGATGTGGATGCTGTCACACCCCTGGCGGACACTCTCCTCGACGAGCAAGGCTTCTCCTTGGACATGGGCCACCTGGCTCTGTTCGGGACATGTGGGGGGTGCCGATGAGGCCCGTAATGATCGAGGACATCGAGCCCGGCTCGCCGGACGCCGGCGTACCGGCCCATTTCGGTGATCCGCTGCGTGAACAGCGGCTGCTGGCGACCGAGGCCGGCCTGGTCGACCGTTCGCACCGCGGTGTCGTAGCGGTCCCCGGCGCCGACCGGCTGACCTGGCTGCACAACATCACCACCCAGCACCTCACCGCGCTCGCCCCGAACCAGGGCACGCAGACGCTCGTGCTGTCGCCGCACGGTCACATCGAGCATCACGCGTACGTCACCGACGACGGCGAGACCACGTGGCTCGACGTCGAGCCCGGTACCGCTGGCGGCCTGCTGGATTTCTTGCAGCGCATGCGTTTCCTGATGCGGGTCGAGCCGGCCGACGTCACCGCCGGGTGGGCGCTGCTCAGCCTGGTCGGCCCGGCCGCGGGCAGGCTCCTCGCGCTGCCCGAACCCCAGGTCGCGCCGGTGCCCGGCCCGAAGTTCGCCGCCGGCACCGTGCCCAGCCTTCCGACTTCGGTGTACGCCGTCCAGCCGGCCTTCGGCGGATGGGCGCGGCGGGGCACCTTCGGCATCGATCTGCTCGTCCCCCGCGACTCCGTCGACGCCGTGGCGCGGGACCTTGACGTGCCGCGGGCCGGGCTGTGGGCGTACAACGGCTTGAGAGTGGCCGAACGGCGGGCCCGGCTGGGCTGGGAGACCGACCACCGCACGCTGCCGGCGGAGGTCGACTTCACCGCCGAGGCCGTGCATCTGGAGAAGGGCTGCTACCGGGGGCAGGAGACGGTCGCGCGGGTGCACAACCTGGGCCGCCCGCCGCGGCGCCTGGTGCTGCTGCACCTGGACGGCATCGGGTCCGATCACCCGCCGGCGCAGGGCACCGAGGTCGTCAGCGACGGGCGCACGGTCGGTTTCGTGGGTACGGCGGTCCAGCACCACGAGCTTGGCATGATCGCGCTAGCGCTCCTGAAGCGGAATATCTCCGACGATGCACCCCTTCGCGTCGGAGAATCTGTCGCTGCGATTGATTCCGACTAGAGAATTTGTGGCAGGATGCCCGGCATGACGACAGCGACGTTGATCACGGTTGCCCCCACCGGTGCGGAGTCGGCCAAGGCCGACGTGCCCGCCCTCCCGGTCACGCTCGACGAGCTCGTCGCCACGGCGAAGGAGTGCGAGGCGGTCGGCGCGAGCGTGATCCACGTCCACATCCGCGACGACAAGGCCGAGCCGACGCTCGACCAGGGCCGGCTGCGGGACACGGTCGCGGCGCTGCGCGCACAGACGAGCCTGATCGTGCAGCTGTCGTCGGGCGGCTCGGTGCACGACCCGGAGTCCGACCGCCTGGCCGTACTCGATGCGGCACCGGACATGGCCAGCTGCACCATGGGCACGGTCAACTTCGGTGAGGACGTGTTCCTCAACCGCTGGGAGTTCATCGTCGACCTGCACACGCGGATGCAGGAGCGCGGCATCGTCCCCGAGTACGAGATCTTCGACCTCGGTCACCTGTGGGCCTTGCAGCGCCTGCTGGACAAGTACGGGCTGCCGGCCGGCGGCCACGTGCACGTGGACTTCGTGATGGGCGTACCGGGCGGGATGCCGGGCACGACCGCGGCGCTGGTCGCGTGCACGGCGGCGCTGGCCGACCTGCCCGCGGGCACGACCTTCTCCGCGACCGGCATCGGCCGGGCCACGATCCCAGTGCTGCTCGCTTCCCTGTCGGCCGGTGGGCACCTGCGGGTGGGTATGGAAGACACGGTCACCTACGCCAAGGGCCAGCCGGTCGAGTCCAACGCCCAGCTTGTCGCCCGTGCGGCGGGTTTCGCCCGATTGGCCCAGCGCCCGCCGTTTACCACCGCTGAGGCTCGGTCGATGCTGGGAGTACCCCACTAGATCTTGGGCCACAACCACCTCGCTCGCACTGTGCGGTTAGTGTGGCTACGGTGGCTGCGCCCGAAGCACGGAGAGGGGGCGAGGGTGATCTTCAAAGGTGTCCGGGACGGGCGTCCGTACCCGGATCACGGCTACTCCCTCAAGCAGTGGTCGGAGATCCCGCCGCGCCCGGTCCGGCTGGACCAGCTGGTGACGACCAAGCGGGAGCTTGCCCTGGACAAGCTGCTCGCCGAGGACTCGACGTTCTACGGCGACCTTTTCCCGCACGTGGTGCAGTGGGAGGGCGCCATGTACCTCGAAGACGGCCTGCACCGGGCGCTGCGCGCCGCTTTGCAGCAGCGCCACCAGATTCACGCGCGGGTGCTGGTCCTGTGAGCGCCCTCGACATCCTCGCCATCGACTCGCTGCTGACCGACGAGGAACGCGACATCCGCGACGCCGTACGGTCGCTGCTGGACAAGAAGGTCCGACCGCACATCGCCGGCTGGTTCGAGCAGGCGACGCTGCCCGCCCGCGAACTGGCGCGCGAGTTCGGCTCGCTCGGCCTGCTCGGCATGCGCCTGCACGGGCACGGCTGCGCCGGAATGTCCGCCGTCGCCTACGGCCTGGCCTGCCTGGAGCTGGAGGCCGCCGACTCCGGCATCCGGTCGCTGGTCAGCGTGCAGGGATCGCTCGCGATGGAGGCCATCCACACCTATGGCTCGCAAGAGCAGAAGGATCGGTGGCTGCCCGGCCTCGCCCGCGGCGAGCTGATCGGCTGCTTCGGGCTCACCGAGCCCGACCACGGCTCCGATCCCGCCTCGATGGCCACGCGGGCGTACCCGTCCGACGGCGGTTACGTGCTGCGCGGTGTCAAGATGTGGATCACCAACGCGCCGGTCGCCGACGTCGCTGTGATATGGGCGCGCGTACCCGACCTCGGGGTGCGGGGCTTCATCGTGCCGCTGGACACCGCGGGCGTGACCGTACGCGAGATCACGCAGAAGCTGTCGCTGCGCGCCAGCCTCACCGGCGAGATCGTGATGGACGACGTCCAGCTGCCGTCATCGGCGTTGCTGCCGGCGGCCACCGGGCTGAAGGCGCCGCTGTCCTGCCTGACCGAGGCCCGCTACGGCATCTCGTGGGGAGCGCTGGGAGCCGCCCGCGACTGCCTGGAGACTGCGTTGTCGTACTCGGTGTCGCGGGTGCAGTTCGGCCGGCCAATCGCCGGCTTCCAGCTGACCCAGGCCAAGCTCGCCGACGCCGTGGTCGAACTGCAGAAGGGCCTGCTCGTCGCCCTGCACCTGGGGCGGCTGGCCGACGCCGGGCGCATGACGCCGCAGATGGTCAGCCTGGCCAAGCTCAACAGCACCCGCGAGGCGCTGGAGATCGCGCGTACGTGCCGGACGATTCTGGGCGCGAACGGCATCTCCGGGGAGTACCCGGTGCTACGGCACGCCAACAACCTGGAGAGCGTCCTCACCTACGAGGGCACGTCCGAGGTTCACCAGCTGGTGCTGGGGCAGGCGCTGACCGGGATCTCCGCCTTCAGTTGACGCATACTCAGCGTGGTGTGCGGGTATACGGCGCGCCATGGTGGACCCGTCAACGGCCGGCTACGAGGCCGAGCCGTCCGAGGTGGAGGCGCTCCTCCAGCTCCACTGTGGATACCACCTGGGGGAGCCGGATCCGCTGCACCGCTACCTGGAACTCACCCAGGATCAGGTGCTCTACGACGCCCTCGCCAAGGCGATCCGGCGCGAACGCGGCCGGGCGCTGGCCGCGATGATCGCCGACGGTACGCCCGTCGCGGAGGTCGTGGCGCTGACCCGCCTAGGTACGCGCCAGCGCGTACAAGGGCTGCTGCGGTCAGGACGCGCGAACGGTCAGGTCGGCCAGGGCCACGCGAGCCGGCGCGCTGACGATGCTGAACAGGTCGAGACGGCCGTCGTTGATCTGCCAGGCGACGATCACGCAGGCCTCGTTTGAATTCGCCGTCACCATGACGGTCTGCCGGTTGAACCAGCCCAGCGGCTCCACGCGGTCGGCGTCGGTCGCGTCGGTATGCAGCAGCACCCGCAGGATCCGGCCGTCGGTCGCGCGGATGGCGATGATCGCCCCTTGGGGATCGCCGTACTCGGCGGGCAGGCGGCCGGTCGTCTGGCAGCGGCGTACCAGCAGGCCCCGGTCCTTCGAGTCGGTGGTCGTCCGCACGCCGAACCCGATGCCCCGCCACAGTCCGAGCCAGGCACCCAGGGGACCCTGGACGATGACCTCCGACCCCTCATCCTTCGACGTCTCGTGCTGGCGTACGCGCGCCGGCGCAGTGAGCGGCCGCCCGATCGACAGCAGCTCGGTCGACCGCAGGACGGGGTCGCCGCTGAGGGCCGGATATCCTTGTGGCACAACGGTGTCAGCGATGTCGACGGGGACGATCTGGCCCTGGAGGGTGCCGGCCACGGTCACGATCTGGCCGCCGCCGGTGACGCTGATCATGAGACGCGTGGCGTCGAGCCAGATGGGCGTGGCCAGGTTGGCACTGGTCTCCAGGATCCGGCTGGTCGCCGTCGTGATGTCGTAGAGAGCGATCTTGTCGGCCTTCCGGTACGCCACATAGCGCCCGTCCGGCGACAGCGCGGCCGGGTTGTCGATGTCCACATCGTCATCGGGCAGGCGGTAGAGCTTGCCGTCGTCGAGCACCACCACCGACTGCTGGTCGCCGGTGGGGCTGATGACGGCCAGCGCCCGGCGGCCCTTGGGCATGACCGGGTTCGCCTTGGCCAGGTCCAGGAACGCCGGGATCGGCGACGAGCGCACGGCCAGGCGCGACTGCTCGGTGACGCTGGGCAGGATGTCCATCCCGCTGGGCACGGCGGTCACGCTCGGCTCCGGCGAGGGTGGCGGCTCGACCGGCGTGGTCTGGGGCTCCGGCCGGGGGCGGCTGATGAAGACCAGGGTTCCCATCAGCGCGAAGCCGCCGATGATGAGGCTGCGCCGCCGCACGGCCTGCGCCGACCGCTCCCACAGCAGCTGTGCCTCTTCGGTCACGCTCAGCCGCCCGCGCAGGAACGTCCGCGGTACCGGGGCCTCGGGCAGCTGCGCGGTGGGGTCCAGGACCAGTGGCTGCACGTGCTGCGGTTCGCCGTAATCCTTCACGCCCTCGCGGAAGGCCCGCACCAGGAAGCGGTCGGCCGCCGCGATCGGATCCGGGTCGCGGCGGAACAGCTTCGCCATCAGGGGTACGCCGCGGGCGTACCACGGCCATCGGATCGCGACCGCGGACAGCAGGTCTCGGGCGAGCTGATCGGCCATGCGCTCGTCCGGCACGTACCGGCGGGTGCCCCGGATCAGCGAGGGCAGCCGAGTCTCCACATAGGAGATGAACGCGGGCGGCGGAGCGAGGGGGTCGCGGACCATGCGGACCATCCTCGCTCGCGAATATCACGTTATGGAAGAGCGCTGGAGGAAGCTGGTGTCAGTGGTCCAGCGGACGAAGCCGAGCCGGCTGTACAGGGCGACCGCGGCGGTGTTGGACTCGTCGACGTAGAGCATGGCCTGGTCCAGCCCGCGATGGCGCAGGTAGGCCAGGCCCGCCGCGGTCAGCGCGGCGCCGAGGCCGAGGCCGTGCGCGTCCGGGTCGACGCCCAGCACATACACCTCGCCGATCGCGTCGTGCTGATGAACGGCCTCGCCGTGCTGGTGAGCGGGTTCGCCGGGCTCGTCGGCGGGTACCGTGCCGTGGATCTTCGTCCAGTGAAAGCCCAGCAGCGCGCCGCCGGAGTCGCGCTGCGCGACCAGGAAGCCGTCCGGGTCGAACCACGGCTCGGCCAGGCGTACGCGCAGATCGGCGGCGGTCCAGCGGCCCTGCTCGGGGTGGTCGGCGAAGGCCCTCGCGTTGACTCGCAGCCACGCGTCCTCGTCGCGGCCGGGCTCGAACGCCCGGATCGACACGCCCTCGGGCACGGGTGCGGGGCCGATCGGGGCGTACAGGGACCGGCGCATCTGCCACAAGACCCGGGCCCGGGTGAAGCCGAGCGAGACCGCGAGCGCGCCGGCCGACGGATGATCGCCGTGCGCCCACAGGCGCAGCCGGCCCTGCGGATCGTTCTCCCGGGCCACGGCGAGCGCCTGCGTCACGAGGGCCCGGCCCAGGCCCCGGCGGCGCTTCATCGGGTGTACGACCAGCTCGGCGCTGGGTCCTTCGATCTTGTCGGTCGGGTCGATGTGAGCGTAGCCGGTGATGTGATCTCCATCCCGGATGAGCAGATGGACGGCCGGGGCCTCGCCGCCGTGGCGCAGATGCAGGACGACATGCTCCGACAGCGGGTACGCCCCGTCGACGTCGCCGGCCAGATCGGCCAGTTCGAGCACCTGCCGGACCTGGTCGGGCGCCAGCCGATCGACACGGTCGACGGCCACGCCCGACCCAGTGATCATGGGGTCAGCGTACAGCCGCCGACGGCCGGGCGCTGCTTACCGGAGCGGTCGCGGCGTCGTCGACGTGCCGCGTCGATGGCAGAACGAACTTGTAGCCGACCTGGCGTACCGTGCCGATCATCGACTCGTACTCGGAGCCGAGCTTGGCCCGCAGCCGCCGGACATGCACGTCGACGGTCCGCGTACCACCGAAGTAGTCGTAGCCCCAGACCTCGCGCAGCAGCTGGTCGCGGGTGAAGACGCGGCCGGGGTGCTGGGCCAGGAACTTCAGCAGCTCGAACTCCTTGTAGGTGAGGTCGAGCGGGCGGCCCTTGAGCTTGGCGGCGTAGGTGTCGGGGTCGATGGTCAGCTCGCCGGCCCGGATCAGCCCGCTGGCACTGGCGGTGGCGGTGGTGAGCCGGCCGACGGCCAGCCGCAGCCGCGCCTCGACCTCCGCCGGGCCGGCGGTGGCCAGGATGACGTCGTCTACGCCCCAGTCGGAGTTGAGCGCGATCAGCCCGGCCTCGCTCACGACGGCGATCAGCGGTACGCCGATCCCGGTGGCGTGCAGCATCCGGCAGGTGGCACGGGCCTCCGACAGCTCGGAACGCGCGTCGACGAGCACGGCGTCGGGGCTGGGCGCGGCGACGAGCGTACGCACGTCCCGGGGGGCCGTACGCACGGCGTGGGGCAGCAGGTCCAGCGCGGGGAGCACCACCGAGGGCTCACCGGCACGCGGCGTTACGAGAAGCAGGATCTCCACTGGCTACCTCCGTCACACACGGGGTGTGTACCCCGGCGGCACTGACGGGCGGGTTAAGCCTCGACTGTAGCGGAGTGACCGCGGAACTCCAGTATTGACATGGAGATGTAACAGCTGTTCACGCCCTCGTCACACGGCGCCGCCGTCGGTCAGCGGGACGTTCTCGGCGAACACGTGGAGATCCAGCCCGTCCGGCGTCGGTGTGACCTTCGACAACTTCAGGCTGTAGGGCAGCTTCGGCACCGCCACGGTGAAGATCAGCCGGTCCTTGTACGCCTCGATCAGCGACTTGACCACGGAGTTGAGGTTGGCGTTGGTCCCGGCCAGCTCGGTCACCTGGATCCGCAGCGACGACGGGCCGGCCACCGAGACCTTGGCCGATCCGGTCAGCGGCACGCTGAGACCGGCGAAGGTGACCTGACCGGCGACCTTCAGCGAGCCGTCGGGGTTGGCGCTCAGCGTCAGGTCCTTCAGCTTCGCCGCGGCGATGACGACGTCCCACGGCACCACGGCCGACCCGGTCACCTTGGTGGCGGTGATCTCGCCCTCGCCCGACCGCAGCGCCTCCAGCGGCGCCTTCACGTCGGTCGCGACCAGGGTCAGGTTCGGCACCGACAGGCCCTGGCCCACGAGGTCCGGAATCTCGATCTCGATCTGGTCGTACTCGCCCGCGGCGACCTGCGTCGCGAACGGGAAGCCGCCGACGTCCACGGTCGGCGTACCCGAGCGCATGCCCTGCTTGGCCACCTGAGCGCTGGTCTCATCGGCGATCTTGCCTTCGGCGTACGCGGCCAGGGCGCGATCGAGCCCGAACAACCCCACGGCGACCACGATGATGATCACGAAGGTGGAGATCAGGAACCGGCGCATGCATGCTCCTGTCGTCAGACGGGGATTCTCCGAAGGGTACCCGGGCCTTAGGTGAGGAAAACGGCGGCGATGGCGTATGCCACCGGAGCGGCGAGCGCGAACCCGCCCAGCGGACCTTGCATGTGCCGGGCCAGCCACATCGTCGGCGCGTCGCCGGCCAGCTCCCGGCCCGCCTCGGCGAAGCCGACCGCGAGATCGGCCAGCACCGCGGCGCCCGCGGCGGCCAGCCCGATGAAGGCGGCCTCCTTCGGGCTGAAGCCGACCAGGTAGCTGCCCCAGAGGGTGGCGGTGACCGTACCCGCCATGGCGCCGACCACCACGCCGAGCGAACCGCGCGGCACCTGGGCGGCGATGCGGGGCACCGGAGCCACCATGTCGAGCAGGCGCGCGACGAACAACGCCACGCCGGCGGCGCTCAGGCAGACGACGATCGCCTGCGTACCCTGCGGCATGCGGGTCAGCACGATGAGGGTCGCGAAGGCCACCACGCCGATCACGATCAGCAGCGTGGCGCCGAGCGACTCGGTGACCCGCATGCGCGCCCGGCCGGTGACCATCTGGCCGAGGAAACCGGCGACGAAGCCGATCACCGCCGCGATGGCCAGCGGACCCATGCCGGCCTGCGTCGGGTAGACGGCGGCGACGTCGGCCGCCACCGCGGTCAGCAATCCCACCCCCGCGACGATCTTGACGCTCGGCGGGCGCATGGCCATCGTCCAGACCAGCACGAACAGCACTTGTACGCCGAACACGACGACGGCGTACGACGTCCGCGCGTTGGGCCCGGCGGTCTGCGCACCGAAGATCAAGCCGACGCCGAGCATCGCCGAGAAGCCGGCGATGAACAGCGAGAGCAGCCGGCGTACCGGGGCGACCGGCAGCTCGAAGTCGTCGTCCTCGTCCTCGATCTCCGGACCGGCCGGGCCGAGCGGTTCCCGCGCCGGGGGTACGCGGCCTTCACGGGGCCGCGACCGGCGCTCCTGCCTGGTCTCATCGGGGGCGAACACCCCAGAATGGTGCCCCGCTCCTCCGCATACCGCAACCCACCGCGCACCAGCAGGCGGGCGACACGCCCGTGTGATCCGATCTCGAATTGTGAACTGGCCCCTCGGAGAACCGCTCGAATCCTGATATCGTCCAGCGCATGGGCATCTTGCTCACCAAGAGGCGCGCGGTCGACCTGTGCCGTGTGGCCGCCTGCCTGTGTCGCCCCGTCCGCTGACGGTGGCGCCGGCAGTCATGCCCTTGCCCGACCTCTAAGTCGGCCGTGATTCAGCCGTAGCGACGTCGCCGTCGTGCACAACCCCGTGAGACCTCCAGGGTTCGGCGCGGCATGCCTTTTCCATACAGCGCACAGCGCCGGCTCATCTCCAGCTACCCATACAGGGAGACATTTCCATGAGTCGCGACACCGCACTCGTCTCGGCGGACTGGGCCGAGAAGAACCTCGAAGCCCCGGGCGTCGTGTTCGTCGAGGTCGATGAGGACACGACCGCGTACGACGGTGGCCATATACCGGGTGCCATCAAGATCGACTGGAAGCAGGACCTTCAGGACCCGGTACGCCGGGACTTCGTGAACAAGCAGCAGTTCGAAGCGCTGCTGTCCCAGCGCGGCATCGGCAACGACGACACGGTGATCCTCTACGGCGGCAACAACAACTGGTTCGCCGCGTACGCGTACTGGTACTTCAAGCTTTACGGGCACGACAGCGTGAAGCTGCTCGACGGCGGCCGCAAGAAGTGGGAGCTGGACGCTCGGCCTTACACCACCGACGTACCGAGCCGCCCGGCCAAGGAGTACCAGGCCAAGCAGCAGGACCTGGGCATCCGGGCGTTCCGCGACGAGGTCGTGGCCGCCATCGGCACCAAGAACCTGATCGACGTCCGCAGCCCCGACGAGTACGCCGGCCGCCTGCTCGCCCCCGCCCACCTGCCGCAGGAGCAGGCGCAGCGGGCCGGGCACGTGCCGACCGCGCTCAGCGTGCCGTGGAGCAAGGCCGCCAACGAGGACGGCACCTTCAAGACCGACGCGGAACTGACCGACCTCTACAAGACCGCCGGGCTCGATGAGTCGAAGGAGACCATCGCCTACTGCCGCATCGGCGAGCGTTCCTCGCACACCTGGTTCGTGCTGCACGAGCTGCTGGGGCAGCCGAGCGTGAAGAACTACGACGGAAGCTGGACCGAGTACGGCTCGCTCGTGGGCGTACCGGTTGCACTGGGCGACGAGCCCGGGACCCTGGAGGGCTGATCATCATGACCGTCTCGACCTGCGCCGCCCCCGACCAGGCGGCCCCCATCCCGGCCAGCGTGGACCTCGAGAAGGAAACCGTGATCTCCGGAACCGTCCTGGCCGCCTCGGGCGACCCGGTCGCCGGGGCGTACGTGCGCCTGCTCGACCGGACCGGCGAGTTCACGGCCGAGGTCGTCACCTCACCGGCCGGCCGGTTCCGCTTCTTCGCCGCGCCCGGCCAGTGGACCGTGCGTGCGCTGTCCCGCTTCGGCAACGGCGGCGGTGAGGTCACGGTTGACCGTGGCGTGAACGAGTTTCAAGTGACGGTCTCGACAAACGCGTGACGACGGACCAGGATCGATCGACGCAGCGTCGTTTGCCGAGGCCCTGCAGAATCGCGGTCTCGACAAACGCGTGACGACGGACCAGAATCGATCGACGCAGCGTCGTTTGCCGAGGCCCTGCAGAATCGCGGTCTCGACAAACGCGTAACAGACCCACGCTCTAGCAGGCCGCCGCTCCGTTAGGAGGGGCGGCCTGCGACTATTAGCGCCATGCGTAAGCGCACATGGGTGATTCTCGGGGTCGCGACCTGGGCCGCTCTGCTGATCGGCCTGGCCGTCTCCTCGTACCGCACCGACCCGCCCACGATCCCCGGCCAGACCACCGTCGCCCAGGCGCGCACCACCATGGACCGGGTCACCGGCGAGTTGCAGGCCGTCTCCGCCAGCCTCCAGATCGGCGAGTACGCCGAGCAGCAGTGCGACATCACCAACGCCCGTGAGGGGCTGGCCCTGCGCCGCCAGTTGACTTTCACCACACCGCCCGGCGGGGAGGCGACCCTGCTGCGATCGATCGCGGCCGAACTGCCGACGGCGTACCACGCGCGGACCAGTGGATCGGACGACACCATCAGCCTGTACGCCGACGCCGGAACCTTCGTGACCGTACGCGGCCGGCGCGCCGATCCCGGTGAGGTGATTGTGACCCTCGCCTCGGGCTGCCGGGCGAAATCCTGAGGTCTGCGCGCTAGGGTGTGGTCACCTGGCGTTTACGCGCCGACGAAAGCGGTGAATGTGCTTCGCGCATAAGCCCGCCGAGGACGGAGGCCGCTGGACCAGTCATGAGACCGTTGCCCGCCACGCAGACGCTGCGGATCACCCCCGTCGGTACGTTCTCCGGATCTCGATCGATCGGTCTGGCGCTGACCGCCACCATGCTCGGCCTCATGTCTGCCGGCCTGGTCATCGGCGCTCTCGGGCTCACCGTCGCCACGGTCGCGATCCTCGTGGCGGGGCAGGTGCTCGACCACGCCTCCCTGCGCCGCGCGCCCGGCTTGCACGGCCTGATGCTGCGCAGCGGCTTCGATTTGAACGCGCGTACGCTCGTGCGGCTAGCTTCGATCGCCATCCTGGCCACGGTCGTCGAGCCGTCCTGGGAAGCCGCCGCGGCCTGGGGCGCCTGGCTGCTCTGGTACGCCGCCGGTGCCGCCGAACGCCTGGCCCGCATCGCCATGTACACCTCGCGCAGCCTCAGCGGCCGGGGCCTGCCGGCGCTGGAGGAGCTGCCCGATCCGCCCCAGGCCATGTCGGCCTGGCCGCACGCCGCGCTCGTCGCCGCCGCTGCGCTCATCCATCCGCTGGCCGGTGCCGCCGCCATCACCTTGGCGGCGGGCGTACGCGCGGCGGTGTCGGCGAAGGCGGTGCTGGACGAGCGCCGCAGCCAGAACCGGCGCCGGCGCAAGGTCAACGAGGCGCTGCTGTCGTACCAGCCCGAGGTGATCCTGCTGGGCACCGGCAAGGTCCAGCAGATGTACCAGATCAACATGTGGCTGCCGGTGCTGGATCGCATGGGCCGCAAGGCGATCGTGATTTTGCAGTCGACGTCCGGCAAGCCCGCCCTGGCGCCGTCGAGTACGCCGGTCCTGTGCGTCGAGGACCAGGCCGACCTGCTGCACCTGAGCCTCGACTCGGCGAAGCTGGCCCTGTACAGCGCCAACACTGGCAGCAACATCCACCTGCTGCGGCTGCCGCACATCCGGCACGCGTTCATCGGCCACGGCGACAGCGACAAATTCGCCAGCCAGAACCCGTTCGCGAAGGTCTACGACGAGATCTGGGTCGCCGGGCAGGCCGGTCAGGACCGGTACGCCACGGCCGGCGTACAGATTCCGGACGAGGCGTTCGTCCATGTTGGACGGCCGCAGCTGGCCGGCTTCGCAACCCCGCCTCGCCAGCGCGCCGGCTCGCCGACCGTGCTCTACGCGCCGACGTGGGAGGGCTGGACCGCCGAGGACTTCCACACCTCGCTCGTGCAGCTCGGCCCCGAGCTGGTGCGCACCATGCAGCGCGACCACCCCGACGTGCGCCTCCTCTTCCGGCCCCACCCCATGACGGGTACGCGCGATCGCCGCGCGGCCGCCGCCCTGGCCGAGGTACGCCGCCTGCTGCCGGAGTCGGACGTCATGATGCCGGGCAGCTGCGACATCCAGGCGAGTCTGGCCGCCGCCGACCTGCTGATCTGCGACGTGTCCAGCGTGCTGTCGGACTTCTTGGCGACCGGGCGCCCGTACGCCGTGCCGAACCTGACCCCCGGCGACTATGCCGGCTTCGCCGCCGCCAACCCGACCGCCGCCGCGGCGTACCCCTTGGATGGCGACCTGAAGGGCCTCAAGGCCGCACTGGACGCGGCGCGCAAGTCCGCGCGCGGCCAGGCCGACGAGCTGGCGCGGGAGCGGGCCCGGCTGCGGGCCTACGTGCTGGGGCCGGACGAGCCGCAGGCGGCCTTCGAGCAGGCCGTCGAGCACTCAATAGACCAGAGCCTGGACCCCGTCCGCTAGGACCTCCTCGACGAACACCGCGGCGCCGGCGATCCGGATGCCCTCGATCACCTTGTCCGGGGTGATCTCGCGGCGCTGGGCGCACTGCGTGCACAGCGTCACGGTGCCGCCGGCCAGGACGGCGCCGAGCAGGTCCGCCAGCGGCGCCGAGTGCGGCAGCTCGAACTCCTCGGCCGCGCCGGGCAAGGCGAACCAGCTCGACTCGCCGGTCAGCCACAGCGAGACCTCGGCACCGGCGGACAATGCGGTGGCGGCGACGGTGAAGGACTGTGCGCAGCGCTCCGGCGCATCGCGGCCGGCGGTTACCTTGACGACCAGCTTTCGGCTCATGGCTTCATTCTTCACCGGCCCGCGGGCCGCCGGTCGGACCCCGCTTAGGATGTGGGGCGTGGTCACTGAGATCGGCTTCGTGAGCCTGCTCGTCGCGGGGTTCGGCGCGCTCGCGGGCGGCCTGGTCTACGTGGCTGTCAGGATCGCCAGGGGACGCTGGTGAGATCGCGGGAGGGACGTCGGTGACCGAGAATCCATTGCAGCCGCCGCCGTGGCTGAACGCGCCACCGGTCGGTGAGTACCCCTTCGAGGAGACGCACGACCTGCGGGCCGGGCCGAACCTCAATGACGCGCTGCTCAGCCTGCTGCCGTTCGTCGGCGTGTGGCGGGGCCGGGGCAAGGGTGGCTACCCCACGATCGACGACTTCGACTTCGCTCAGGAGATCCGCATCAGCCACGACGGGCGGCCGTTCCTGTTCTACGAGTCGCGCTCGTGGATGATCGACGCCGACGACCGGCCGATCCGCCCGACCGGCCGCGAGGTCGGCTGGTGGCGCCCGGCCGCCGGCGGCGACGAGGTCGAGATGCTCATGATGAGCCCGACCGGGATCATGGAGCTGTACTTCGGCAAGGCCGAGTCCAACCCGCCCCGGCTTGAGGTCGCCACCGACGCCGTCGTGCGTACGCCCACTGCCAAGGAGGTCCGGGCGGGCCAGCGCCTGTTCGGCATCGTCGACGGCGCCCTCCTGTACGCCTTCGACATGGCCGCGGTGGGCCAGCCTCTGCAAGCGCACCTGAGCGCCCGCCTGCTCCGGATCGGCGGCTGAACCCTCTCGTCGGGGGCCCAGCCGCCGGACGCGCTTGAGCGCGGGCCTCAAAAGAGCGGGCGGACCACCAAATACGTCAGGATGGCGATGAGCGCGGCGCCGGGGAACGTCAGCACCCAGGCAGTGACGATGTTGCCGGCGACGCCCCAGCGGACCGCGGACAGCCGCTTCGTCGCACCGACACCCATGATCGCCGAGGTGATCGTGTGCGTGGTCGAGATCGGGGCGCCCAGCACCAGCGCGTTGTAGTAGAGCACGCTGGAAGCGACGGTCTCGGCGGCGAAGCCCTGGGCCGGTCCGAGGTCGATGATCTTACGGCCCATCGTGCGGATGATCCGCCAGCCGCCGGCGTACGTGCCCAGGGCCAGTACGGTCGCGGAGGTGTAGTACACCCACTGCGGAATGTGCGTCGGGCTGGTCTGGAAGCCGCCGACATAGAGCGCCAGCACGATGATGCCCATGGTCTTGGCGGCGTCCTGCATACCATGGCCGATGGACATCGCGATCGCCGAGACCGTCTGCGCGCCGCGGAAGCCGCGGTTGAGCTTGCCCGGGTGACCCCGGCGGAAGATCCACATCACGGCCAGCATCATGAGCGCGCCGAGCATGAAGCCGACCAGGGGTGAGGCGATCATCGGGATGATGACGTTCTTCCACAGGCCGGCCCACTGGACTTGGCCGTCGATGCCGAACCAGATGCCGCACAGGGTGGCGCCGACCAGGCCGCCGAACAGCGCGTGGGTGGAGGAGGACGGGATGCCGAAGTACCAGGTGAGCAGGTTCCACCCGATCGCGCCAGCGACCCCGGCGAAGACGATGCCGAGGCTCTGCGCGCCCGGCGGCAGCGTCACCAGTCCACTGCCGACGGTCTTGGCGACCTTGGCGCCGAAATGGGTGCCGACGAAGTTGCCCAGCGCGGCGACGACCAGGGCCACGCGGGGCGTGAGCGCGCGGGTGGAGATGCTCGTCGCGATGGCGTTGGCCGCGTCGTGGAAGCCGTTCGTGTAGTCGAAGACCATCGCCGCCGCGATGACCGCGAAGACGGCCCAGAAGAGTGCGTCCAAGGTCTTACGACTCCTTGACCGCGATGGTCTCGACCCGGTTGGCGACGTGCTCGAAGGCGTCGCACGCCTTCTCTAGCTCGTCGGCGACCTCCTTCATCTTCAGCACCGTCAGCGCGTCGTACTCGCCCGAGAACAGGCGTACCAGGAGCATGCGGTACGCGCGGTCGCCCTCGTTCTCCAGCCGGTTGCACTCGACCCAGTAGTCCTGCAGTCCCTGGAGGCCCTTCAGGCGCGGCATCGCCTCGGCGGTGAGCTTGGCCTGCTGGTCGAGCACGTCAACCAGCTCGTGCATCTCGCGCGGCAGGGCCGGCAGCTTGGTCAGCCCGTAGAGGTAGACGAGGTTGCCCGCGGCCTCCAGGTGGTCCATCACGTCGTCGAGGCCCGAGCCCAGCGAGTAGAGGTCCTCCCGGTCGAAGGGGGTGATGAAGGTCGAGTTGATCTTGTTGTACAGCTCGTGGGTGATCTGGTCGCTGTCGTGCTCGACGTCGGCCAGCCGCTCGCTGACCGACTGCACGTCGGCACCCGGCAGGGCCAGCTCCGTCAGCAGCTCCGTCCCGCGCACGAGATTCTGCGCGGCGCGCGTGAAGAAGTCGTAGAAGGCGCCTTCTTGCGGGCGGAGGGAGAATTTCACGGCACACAACCTTGTCTGTCGCTGGATCTCAACGGTTGGCGGAAAGCCGGCCGGCTGGTGCGTCGGCCACGGTCGGCGAAAGCCGGTCGCGAGCGAATACTAGGGTGCTTCATTTCCCGCGTCTCAGCTGGTCATCCCTTGCTACTCGCGGTTCATGTGACGTTCATCTGCTGTTCACCTTGACCTCCGCGGCGAGGCGTGCCTTCTGCGCATCCGGGTCGAATCCGGGTGGCGGGTACCGGAGATTCATCTCACGCAGCTTCTCCAGCAGGAGATGGGCCACCGCCCAGTCCCGGTACCACTTGCGGTCGGCCGGAACCGACCGGGCCCGGTCCAACCCGTAACAGTTCGCTCATCCGCCGCTGCGCCATGAGCCGATCATCACGCATTCTCGACCCGCATGCCGGGTTTTGGCGCTATCCCGCGGCTTGGGCGCTTCCCCAGTCGACGATCTTGTCAAGCCAGCGCTGATAGTGGCTCCCGAACGGCTCGGTGCCGTCGGCCAGGGCCCGCTGCAGGTACCGGGCCGCGGCCCAGGCGCGGTCTTTCAAGGCTTCCGGGTACGCGAACCGCGCGGCGTGCTCGTCGAACTCGTCGTCGTCCACGAGCAGCACCGCGCCCGACTCCCGCCGGCGCTTGACGTCCAGGTCCAAGTCCGCGACGAGGACCCGATCGGCGATCCACTCGGCCGGCGTGGTGATGTCGCAGTAGATCTCGCTGCCCTGAGGCGCCGGGTTGAACATCGCCGTCCACCACTGGTCCTCCGGTATCAGCAGCGTCCACGGCCGATCGTGGCGGACCCCGGCGTCGGAGATCGTCCCCGCCGGTACGCCGAGCCAGCGCCCGTACTCGTCGGCGCCGAGGAAGATCGCCGAGTACCCCCGGTGGGGCGACCCGTCGAACTTCGTCATCTCGACCCGGACAACTCGTGGATCCATCTCGCCTTCGATCGTAGTGGGACGGGTTCGCCGGAAGTGTCAGGCGGTGAGGATAGGGTCTGTCCGTGAAGCGACGGGTTAGTGCTCAGGACATCCTCGCTGCCGCCGTCGGCGCCGTACCCGGCGGTTCGGCGCGGCCCGGCCAGGAGGCGATGACCCAGGCGATCACCGCCGCGCTGGAGACCGGTGAGCACCTGGTCGTGCAGGCCGGGACCGGTACCGGCAAGTCGCTGGCTTACCTTTCGCCCGCGCTGACCGTCAAGGGCCCGGTGGTCATCTCGACGGCCACGCTGGCCCTGCAATCGCAGCTGGTCGACCACGACCTGCCGCGCCTGGCCAAGGCGGTCAAGCCGCTGCTGGGCCGCGAACCGACCTTCGCCGTCCTCAAAGGACGCCACCACTACCTGTGCATCGCCAAGCTGGAGCAGGCCGGCGACGCCGAGGATCAACAGCCCGACGGCCTGTTCGACGCGGCCGCGGTCGGCGACACCGGAAAGCCGAAGACGGTGTGGATCGGCGAGGCCGGCCGGCTCGGCAAACAGTTCGATCGGCTGCGCTCCTGGGCCGGCGCCACCGAGACGGGCGACCGCGACGAACTCGACCCCGGCGTCGACGACGTCATCTGGCGCCAGGTCAGCATGCCCGCGCGCGAGTGCGTAGGCGCCGGGCGGTGCCCGTACGGGCAGGACTGCTTCGCCGAAGCCTCCCGGGCCCGGGCCCGCGAAGCGGATCTGGTCGTCACCAACCACTCGCTGCTCGCGGTGGACATGCTCACCGGGCGGCAGATCGTCCCGCCGCACGATCTGCTGATCATCGACGAGGCGCACGAGCTGGCCGACCGCGTATCCAGCGCGACCCAAGCCGAACTGACCGCCGAGGCCATCGACCGGACCGCACGCGCTGCGCGTACGCTCGTCGAACCCGAGGAGCACCAAGCGTTGCAGGAGACCGCCGACGCGCTGACGCTGGGCCTGGTCGAGACGCAGCCCGGCCGGCTGCAGGGCGGTCTGCCGCCAGCGCTGCTGGAAGCGTGCACCCTGCTGGACGGCGCAACGAGCCGCTGCCTGCGCCAGATCGGCGAGATCAAGGCGGACGACCCCGACCCGGTACGCAAGCAGCAGGCGAAGGCCACACTGACGGAGCTGAACACGACGGCACAGCGGCTGCTGGCGTTCGCCGACCACGATGTGGCCTGGGTCGAGCACGAGCCCCGCCGGGCGCTCGTCGTCGCACCGCTGTCGGTGGCGGGGCTGCTGGCGGAGAAGCTTTACGAGGAGCGGACCGTCGTAGCCACATCGGCGACGTTGACGCTGGGCGGCACGTTCGACGCCATCGCCCGCTCGCTGGGCTTGATCGCGAAGGTACCGCCGCCGGGTGCCTCACCAGCGGCGGCCGCGACAGCCAGCGCGTCGGGCGCGACGCCCATACCAGCGCAGGCCACCGCGCCGCCGCCGCAAGCCGCCGCGAAAGCGGCAAAAACGGCGGCGAAAACGGCGCCGGAGAACGAGCTGCCGTGGCAGTCACTCGACGTCGGCTCCCCGTTCGACTATGCGAAGCAGGGCATCCTCTACGTCGCAGCACACCTGCCCAAGCCGGCCGCCTCGGGGCTGCCCGACGCCGCCGGTGAGGAGCTGCTTGCCCTCGTCACCACGCTGGGCGGGCGTACGCTCGGCCTGTTCTCGTCGCGCCGCGCCGCCCAGCAGGCCGCCGACCTGGTCCGGGCGAGGAGCGGGCTGACCGTCCTGTTGCAGGGCGACGAGGCGCTACCGCTGCTGGTCCGCAAGTTCCGGGAGGACAAGGCGAGCTGCCTGTTCGGGGTCATGTCGCTGTGGCAGGGCGTGGACGTACCGGGCGACGCCTGCCAGCTCGTCGTGATCGACCGGCTGCCGTTCCCCCGTCCGGATGAACCTCTCGCGGCCGCCCGCAGCGCCGCGGTCGACGCCGCCGGCGGTTCGGGCTTCGCGGCGGTGAGCGTACCGATCGCGGCGATCCGGCTGGCCCAGGGTGTGGGGCGGCTGATCCGGTCCACCTCGGACAAGGGCGTGGTCGCGGTGCTCGATTCGCGCCTGGAAACGGCCCGCGGCTACGGGTCGTTCCTGCGGAAAAGCCTGCCGCCGTTCTGGTACACAACGAAGCGAGAAGTGGCGCTCGGTGCCCTCAAACGCTTGAACTCGCCGGACTGATCGAGCCGCCCGGCGGGCGGTGTCACAGATACAGGCCGGTGCCGTTCTCCACGATCCGGGTCGCCGCGACCGCGTGCACATCCCGCTCCCGCAGCAGGATGTAGTCACGCCCGTGCAGCTCCACTTCGGACCGGTCGTCGGGGTCGAACAGGACCCGGTCGCCGGTCACGATCGACCGGACGCTCGGACCGACCGCGACGGCGGTCGCCCAGGCCAGGCGGTGGGCTACGGAGGCGGTCGCGGGTATGACGATGCCGGCGGCGGACAGGCGTTCTCCGTCGGCTGGGTCCAGGCGTACCAGCACGCGGTCCAGCAGCAGGCGGATGGGCAGGCCGTTCTCCGTGGTGCCGGGCGACGGTGACGGCGGGCCGGAGGAGCCGGGCTGGCTTGGTGCGCTCACGCTGGGCAGGGTACTCGCCGCCGGAGTAAGTGTGATTCCCGGATGCCGGGGGAGATCGCCACGGTTACCGTATTGACCAAGGAGGAGGTGTACTTTGGGGCGCTTCGAACAGGCACGGGCCAACATCCGGCGTGCGTACGAGGCCGGCCGGGAGACCGTACGGGCTCGGCGGGCCGAACGCGCACGGCAGGCGGACGACCTGGAGGACGAGCCGATCGAGGAGGCGCCGCTGCCGGTGTACTCGGATATCGAGCACGCCACGACGACCAGCCGCGACGACATGGAGGTACCGGTCGGCCTGCGGATCGCGGCGGCGTGGGGCTGGCGGCTGCTGGTGTTAGGCATCATAGTCTACTATGCCATCAAATTCATCACCGTCCTGTCGCATGTGATCATCCCGCTGACGATCGCGTTGCTGCTGTCGGCTCTGCTGTCGCCATTCATCACCATCCTTACCAAGCGCGTCCGCCTGCCTCGCTCGCTGGCGACGACCATCGTCGTGGTGGGTGGCATCGTCGCTGTGGTCGGCGTACTCACCGCCGTCATCACGCAGTTCGTCGACGGCCTGCCGCAGATCACCGACAGTTCGGCGCAGGGCGTACAGGACATCCGGGAGTGGCTCAAGACCGGGCCGCTGCACCTGACCAACGCCCAGCTCGACGGCTTCGGCGACACGGTGCAGAAGTGGTTCACCGACAACCGCGGCCGGCTGACCAGCAGCGCGGTGTCGACCGCCGCCGCGACCGTAGAGGCGCTGACCGGCTTCTTCCTGGTGCTGTTCTCGCTCTTCTTCTTCCTCCGCGACGGCCGGATCATCTGGCGCTTCTTCGTCAGCATCATGCCGCCGGCCACCCGCGCCGCGCTCGACCACTCCGGCCAGGCCGCCTGGGGCACGCTCGTCTCCTACGTACGCGCGACCGTCATCGTGGCCTTCATCGACGCGTTCGGCATCGGGCTGGTGCTGATCCTGGTCAAGGTGCCGTCGGGGTTCGTCTTCCCGCTCATCGCGCTGGTGTTCCTGTTCGCGTTCGTGCCCATCATCGGTGCGACCGTGTCGGGCGTCGTCGCCGTCCTGGTCGCCGGGGTGACGGTCAACTGGGTCGCGGCGCTCTTCGTGCTCGCCGGCGTCATCATCGTGCAGCAGGTCGAGGGGCACCTGCTCCAGCCGCTCATCATGGGCAAGGCGGTGGCGCTCCATCCACTCGCCGTGATCGCCGCGATCGCCGGCGGCCTGGTGCTGGCCGGCATCATCGGCGCACTGGTCGCGGTGCCGATGGTGGCGATGTTCAACACCGGCATCCGGGCGCTGCTGGAGCGGCGCCAGCAGATCCGGGCGGCTATCCGCGCTGAATCGGCCACCCATGAGGCGGGCCAGGAGGCATCGGCCTAGGTACGCCCCAGGCCGGCGCGGGCGGCGGAGGCAGCGGCACCGGGATCGGCACGACCGGTTCCGGTGGCGCGGCCACCGTACGCACGACGCCGTCCGGGAACGCCAGCTCGTACGCCGACCCCGTCCAGCGAGCCGGGGGCGTCTGCGGATCCCGCCCGACGAATACCTCCCGGGCGGCGGCGATCTGCTTCAACAGCGTGCTTTCCTCCTGCTGGGCCCTAGCCACCTGATCGGGCGTCACGTTCAGGCCGCGGTCGAGGCCGTCGCGGACGTGCGCCAGGCGCGTGGCGTCGTACTGGAACGCCCGCATGGCCTTGCGGCCGGCGTCTCCGGCGACCCGCTTGGCCCACGTACGCGCGGCGTGCCGGCGGCTCAGCGAAGCGAGCGCCGCGACCTCGGGCGGGGTGAGCCAGCCGGCGTTCACGTAGATGGGCAGCGCGCGTACGGTGATGCGGCCCTCGTGGGCGCGCAGCCACAGGGCGAAGCCGACCATGCCCAGGAAGATGGGCATCTCCAGCGCGAAGTAGCCGTAGAGCATGAGGATCGTCCGTCCGGTCGCCGCCGCGATGGTCGGCACGAAGTTCCACATGCCGTGGAGCATCATCGCGACGAGCAGGCCGGCGACCGGGGCCAGCGCGCGGGCCCAGCGGTTGGCGGAGCGGGCGGCGATACCGATGCCGACGCCGGTCATCGCGGTGAACAGCGGGTGCGCGAACGCCGAGAAGATGACCCGGAGCAGGAACGTGGCGAACAGCAGTTGCAGGCCGGTGTTGACGCCGAACTCCTTTGCGCCCGCGGCGTACCCGTGGCCGCCGAGGTAGAGGATGTTCTCGGTCATGGCGAACCCGGTCGCCGACAATCCACAGTAGACGATTCCGTCGGTGATGCCGGAGATCTGCCGCCGGAAGAACCACAGCAGGATCAGCGGGCCGAGGGCCTTCATCGACTCCTCGATGAAGGGGGCGACGACGACCGCCACCACGCCGTCGGGGATGTCCCGTCGCTCGAAGACATCCGCGGCAAACGTGTTCACCTTCAACGCCACGAAGGTAGCGACGAACGCGCCCCAGGCGAAGCACACGGCCAGCGCCCAGGCCGGCTCGGGCTCGTAGCGGTCCAGCCACAGGAAGCAGGCCACCAGCACCGGCACCGGCAGGATGGAGGCGGCCAGGCCGACCAGGAGCGCCACGATGCCGATCTTCACGCCGAGGTAGGTCAGCATGCCGATGGCCGCGCCGGCCAGGACGAAGATCACTATGCCCATCCACAGCCAGCGGCGAGGCGGCCGGGTAGCGGCCGGGGCGGCCGGCTGGCCGTCGGCGGGCGGGCCGGCGAAGGGTGGAGTCTCACTCGACGAGATCTCGGCCATGCCACGGAGCTTACCCACGCTATGCTGGCGGACAGGTCACGAGTGACAGTGCGAAGCCCCGGCTGGCTGTCCGGCAACCCTCGTATTCGCGGTGGGGTGCCCCGGGTGAGGACCCGGCCTCGCCCGATGAGCGCGCGAGGCAAGCGCGGACCCTGAAGCTCTGGGCGCGCCCTGCGGGGGTCGCTGCGCGACCTCTTCGGGCCGGCGCAAGTCCCAGGCGCAGTGACTCAGGGTCCCCCGACCCCGGAGGGCTGTGCCATGACCGCCGTACTCGAAGCAACCCCCGCTGCCGCTTGGCCCGAGCCGACCGCGGTAGGCAAGCAGGCTCTCGTTCCTCCGGTACCCGGACAGGTAAACCTGGACTACGCCGCGAGCGCGCCGTGTGCGCGGGTGGCGGCCGACGCGGTGGCCGAGATCCTGCCCTGGTACGCGAGCGTGCACCGGGGCGCGGGCGCCTTGTCCCAGCGGTGCACGCTCGCGTACGAGCAGGCCCGGCAGGCGATCGGCGACTTCGCCGGCGCGCGAGCGGACGACTACGTGATCTTCACGCGGAACACCACCGACGCGCTGAACCTGCTCGCCCACGCCGTCCCGGCCGGCACGGCCGTGGTGACGTTCGGCGGTGAGCATCACGCGAACCTGCTGCCGTGGAAGGATTCCGTACGCCTGCCGGTGCCGGGTTCGCCGGGCGAAGCGGTCCGGTCGCTGGACGCGGCCCTGCGGGAGCTGCGGCGGCTGGCGCCCGAGGATCCGATCCTGGTCAGCGTGGCCGCGGCCGGCAACGTGACCGGCGAGGTGTGGCCGGTGGAGAAGCTGGCGCTGGCCGCGCACCGCCACGGCGCCCGGGTCGCGGTCGACGCCGCGCAGCTGGCCCCGCACCGGCCGATCGACCTGACCACGCTCGGCGCGGATTATCTGGCTCTGTCCGGCCACAAGCTGTACGCCCCCTTCGGCGCCGGTGTCCTGGTCGGCAAGGCCGATTGGCTGGACGCGGCGGGTCCCTACCTCGCGGGCGGGGGTGCCACCGCCCGGGTCGGCGATGCGACGCACGATGTGCGGTGGACGACCGGCCCGGCCCGCCACGAAGCGGGTACGCCCAACCTCCTCGGAGCCGTCGCCCTGGCCGCAGTCTGTGCGTACTTCGAATCGGAAGGATTCCCGGTGCAGTCGGAGCAAGCGCTGGTGACCCGCCTGCGGGAGGGGCTCGCGGCGCTGCCCGGCGTCGCCGAGTTGCGGATCTTCGCCCGGGACGCCGACCGCGTCGGCATCGTTTCGTTCGCGGTCGAGGGCCGGCCGGCCGCCGACGTCTCCGCCGGGCTGGCCCGCTTCGGAGTCGGCGTACGCGACGGGTTGTTCTGCGCGCATCCGCTGGCTCGGCGGCTGCTCGGCGAGGCGGCCACGCGGCACGGCTGGACCTCGGTACCGGAGTCGGCCGTCCGGGCGTCGGTCGGTCTCGGCAGCACCGTGGACGATGTCGACGCCTTCCTGACCGCGCTCGCGTCGGTGCTGGCAACGGCACCGAACGAAGCTGCCCCGGGCGCCTGTTCCGGCGTGTGACGGCCGGCCGGGGCGGTAGCGTTCGACCGTGGAGGTCGAGGTCAGGGCAGCGTTGCAGCGGCGCGTACGCGCAGTGCGCACCAGCTCCGGCCTCGCTCTCCAAGCGGCGATCGCGGCCGGCATCGCCTGGTTCGTCGCGCATCAGCTGCTGCACCACAACGACCCGTACTTCGCGCCGATCTCGGCGGTCGCCACGCTGGCGGTGTCGGTCGGCCAGCGGATGCGGCGGGCGGTCGAGATCGTCCTCGGCAACGCCTTCGGCATCCTGCTGGGCGAGCTGCTGGTCCTGATCATCGGTCGGGGCTCGTGGCAGGTGTCGCTCGTGGTGTTCCTCGCGATCGTCATAGCGATCTTCGTCGGCGGCTCGCCCTCGCTCGTCATGCAGTCGGCCTCCGCCGCGGTCCTGGTCGTGGCGATCTTGCCGATCAGCGACAACTACCTGTTCAGCCGGTTCATCGATGCCATCGTGGGCGGCACGGTCGGCCTGGCCGTCATGGCGCTGCTGCTGCCGCTCAACCCGCTGACCGTGGTGTCGCACGCGGCCGGGCCGCTCCTCGACGAGATCGCCTTCGGCCTCGCCGCGACCGCGTCGGCCGTGGCCGATCGCGATGCCGACAAGACACAGAAGGCGCTGGAGGACATGCGCGCCGCCGAACGCCACTTCGCCGCGCTCCAGGACGCGATCACCGCCGGCCGGGAGATCTCCTTGCTGGCGCCGCTGCGCTGGGGCAAGCGGGGCGCGCTCGGGCAATACGTCGACGGCTACGACCATCTCGGCCGGGCCATGCGCAACGCGCGCGTCCTGGTCCGCCGCTGCGTCACGGCCATCAAGGACCAAGAACCCCTGCCGCCCGCCCTGGCCTCCGCGATCCACTCCCTCGCCGACGCCACCAGCTGGCTACGCCGCGAGTACGCCGACGAGAAGCCGCCCGAAGCCTCCCGAGCCGCCGCCATCCGGGCCGTACGCTCGGCTTCGGAGGCGTACCTGGGCGGACTGGGGTTCTCCGGCAGCACGGTCGTGGCCCAGGTTCGGTCGGTCGCAACGGATCTGCTGCGCGCATCGGGGATGGATCAGCGGGACGCCGACCGCATCGTCCGCAAAGCGGTGGGCCGAGCAGCAGCGGTACCGCCACCACCCAAGCCGGCGTCGAAGTCCTCGGCCTAGGGCGCGTACGCGATGCCGGCGCCGACCTGGCCGTCAACGCCACCGCAGGCGGTGGTGACGCCGGCGGCGGGCGTGGCCGCATCGAGCAGGAGCGCTCGCGTACGGGCCAGATCTCCGATGAGTTCCGGCCGCTGCGACCACAGCACCGCGATCAGCCCGGCGACGTGCGGTGTCGCCATGGACGTGCCGTCGAGCGCCGCATAGGTGCCACCCGGCATGGCCGACACGACACCCTCGCCGGGCGCCGCGATGTCGGGCTTGCCAGCGGGGTTCGGGCCGCGGCTGGAGAAGACCGCCACCTCCCGCTGCTCGGTCACCGCCGCCACGGTGATCACCGACGGGTAGATGGCCGGTGGATCCGCGATGCTGTCGCATCGGGGACCGGTGTTGCCGGCGGCCACCACGACGGCGATTCCGGCCGCCGCGAGAGCGGTGGTGGCCGGGCGAAGGGCACCGGAGTCGCAGCCCTCGATCGTCGGGCAGCCCCACGAATTCGTCAGGACATGCGGGGCGCGGGCCGGGCGGCCGTCGGTGAACGGGTCCCCGCCCGGCGGGAACGGCGCGAGCATGAACTGCAAGCAGTCCAGGTAGTGCGAGGGGCTGCCGAGGTTGCGGCCGAGGTTTACGCAGCCGACCCATTGCGCCTCCGGCGCCACCCCGATACCGCCTCGGCCTACTGCTGTTCCAGTGGTGTGCGTACCGTGGCCGTTGTAGTCGTGGGGCTCGGTGGTGCCGTACCACGGGTCGTACCAGGAGTCGTCGCCACCGCGGAAGCCTTGGCGCAGAGCGGGATGCGTACCGTCCACTCCGGAATCAGATGAGCCGACGACGATGCCGCGTCCGGTCGCGCCGCGCTCCCAGGCTGGCGGGGCCCCGACCATCTCGACGTTCCAGCCCACGGTCTCCGGCGGCTCGGTCAGATCGCCACGGCCGGCCGGCGCTTCGGCGGGCAGCGGGCGCAGCACCGGATCGAGCAGCACTCTGTCCACATCGGGGCGTGTCGCTAGCCAGGCGCGTACCAGCGGGCCGCCCTCCACAAGCAAGCCGTTCACCAAGTAGTACGGCGAATACTCCAGCTTCCAGCGGTCGAGCTGCTTGCGCAGGTCTCGCTGCGACTCGGTGGCGAAGGAGGTCAGCCGCTGATAGACGGCGGCCACTCGCTCCGGCCGTCCCGCCGGACCGACCGTCTCCGGCAGGCCCGTCAGCGGCGCCTGGTCCTTCATGACCACGAACAGCTTCTCGCCGTGCAGACCCGGTTGACCGGCGAAGGCGTACACGGCGGCGGCGCCGATCAGCATTACCACGGCCAGAACCGTTGCGACGAGCCCGCGCTGCGGTCGCCTTCCGACCGCGAACCCGTAGACGAGCCCGATCAGCACCGCGAGGACCAGCGCCGACAAGGCTGCGATGCCCGCCCAGTACGGCAGGTCCCGGCCGAGCAGGAACAGGGTCAGCTCCTCGGAGTCGACGAAGGCGAGCGGGCCGAGCACGGCGAGGCCCACGAGCCATCCGATGGCGACCGGCGACCCGGCCGCGAGTGCGGCGGCCGCGAAACCCAACGGCGGCAACAACAGCATTGAGATCAGCTGAGTGCCCGACTCGCCGAACCCGGCCGCGATGAGCAGCAGCGCCACCCCGGCCACCAGCCCGCCGAGCAGCACCAGCCGAACCCGGCTCGGGCCGAACGGCGCCCAGAACCGTCCGTCGAGGATGGACGCGGTCAGCCCGCCGGTCGCGGCCGCGGCGAGCACCGCCAGCACGGTCTCCAGGACGCTGCCGAGCGCGCCCAGCGCCACCCATGGCAGCAGCATCACCGCACCGGCCATTACCGCCAAGGGAACGGCCGCGGCCGATCGCACCGCCGGAGCCGACGCCGGGCGGCGGGCGAAGAAGGCCAGCGCCGCGAAGACGACGGCCAGGCAACCGAGGTACGCCTCGGCGTACTGATCGGGAATCGTGCGCAGCACCGCACCGGCGACGGCGGCGATCATGCCCCAGAACCAGGCCCGGCCCGACTCGCGTACGCCCACCGACCGCGGGATCCGCCACAACAGCAGCGGCGGCCCGACCGCGATCACCGCGAGTACGCCGGTCACCGGCCAGATCCACCACCCCTGCTGCAGCAGGCCGAGCTGGGCGTACACCTGGGCAGCGGTCCAGCCGGCGGCCTGCCAGAGCCAGACCACGCCGGCCAGCGCCACGCCGATCAGCGACGCGGCCACGATTGCACCGGTGGCCCTCGAAGAGGGTAAAGGCGGGGGTGGCGCAGACCACTGACCCGAAGGCGGCTGATCGGCCATGACCGCACGGTACCGTGCAACTGTGCGCGACCGTACGGTCTCCCGGAATACCGCCGGCGCCCTGTCACCCGCACGTCGCACCGACGACCTGCGTCGCCTCGCTCAGGAGCGGTTCGACGTGCTGATCATCGGGGGCGGCGTCACCGGTGCGGGGGCCGCGCTCGATGCCGCCGCCCGCGGCCTGTCCGTGGCCCTGATCGAGGCGCGGGACCTGGCCAGCGGCACGTCCTCACGGTCGAGCAAGCTCGTCCACGGCGGCCTGCGCTACCTGGAGCAGCTGGAGTTTCACCTCGTTCACGAGGCCCTGCGCGAACGCGGCCTGCTCGCCACCCGCCTCGCTCCCCACCTGGTACGCCCGGTGCCGTTCCTGGTACCCCTGCCCGGCGACACCCGTGCTAAGCGCCTGTGGAACCGGCTCTACTACGGCGCCGGGGTCGCGCTCTACGACGTGTTCGCCGCCACCGTCCACGGTGGCCGGGGCATGCCGCTGCACCGCCATCTCACGCAGCGCAGCGCTCATCAGCTGTTCCCGTCGCTCAAGCCGGAGGCGGCCGTCGGTGCGATCCGTTACTACGACGGGCAGGTGGACGACGCCCGGCTCGTGGTGTCGCTGGCGCGTACGGCGGCCAGCCTCGGTGCGGCCGTCGTCACCGGCGTACGCGCGACCGGCCTGACCCGGGAGGCCCGCGAGATCACCGGGGTGACCGTGGTCGACGACAGCGGCACCGAGTTCGCGATCCGGGCGAGTACGGTCATCGCCGCCACCGGCGTGTGGAGCAACGACATCACCGGGCTGCTCCCCGACGCCCGTCCGGGGCTGCGCGTACGCGCGTCCAAGGGCATCCACGTGGTGGTGCCGAGAAGCGCGATGACCGGCGACGTCGGCCTGATCCTGCGTACGACCTCCAGCGTGCTCTTCGTGATCCCGTGGGGCGGGCACTGGCTGATCGGCACGACCGACACCGACTGGATGCTCGACCGCGATCACCCGGCGGCCAGCGCCCGCGACATCGAGTACCTGCTGGCCGAGGTCAACACGGTGCTCGACCGGCCGCTGACCCCGGGCGACATCGAGGGCGTGTACGCCGGCCTGCGGCCGCTGCTGTCCGGCGAGAAGGAAGCCACGAGCGCGTTGAGCCGTGAACACGCGGTCGTCGAGCCGATGCTCGGCCTGTTCCTGGTGGCCGGCGGCAAGCTGACGACCTACCGGGTGATGGCCGCCGACGTCGTGGACAAGGTCGCCCGGCGCCTGCACACCGACGCCGCCAGTACCACCGCTCAGCTGCCGTTGCTCGGCGCGGACGGCTACGAGGCCATGTGGCGCCGGCGAGCCGAGCTGGGCCGCCGCAAGACCCGGCTGTCGACGGGCACGATCGAGCACCTGCTGGAGCGCTACGGAACGCTGACCACGGAGGTATTGCACCTCATCGACGGCGACGAGGAGCTGGCCCGCCCGCTCGACGGCGCTCCCGAGTACCTGGCCGCCGAAGTGGCGTACGCCGTCGAAGCCGAAGGGGCCCGGCACCTGGACGATGTGCTGGTCCGGCGGACCCGGATATCGTTCGAGACCGCGCACCGCGGTGTGGAGACGGCCCGGCACGCGGCCGCCGTGATGGCCCCGCGCCTGGGGTGGGACGCCGCCGCAACCGAAGCGGAGACGGCCGCCTACGAGCAGGCAGTGGACGCCGAGCGGCGGTCGCAGACCATGCCCGACGACGTCACCGCCGACGCCGCTAGAACATCTTCCCGGGGTTGAGCAGCCCAGCCGGGTCGAGCGCATCCTTGATCGCCCGCTGGACCCGCATGCTCACCGGGCCGGCCTCGGTCGCCAGCCAGCCGCGCTTGAGCAGACCGATGCCGTGCTCGCCGGTGCACGTACCGCCCAGCGCCAGGCCCAGCTCCATGATCTCGTCGAACACCGCGTGTCCCTTGCGGACGCTCTCCTGATCATCGCGGTCGACGACGATGTTGGGGTGCAGGTTGCCGTCGCCGGCGTGCCCGACGACGCCGACCGCCACGCCGTGCCGCTCCCCGATCACCACGATGCCGTCCAGCAACTCTGCGAGCCGGGATCGCGGCACCGCGATGTCGTCGATGATGATGCCCGGGCGGGCGTACATGGCCGCCGCGTAGTGCTCCATCGCCGGGTGGGCCAGCCGCCGCGCCGCCAGAAGAGCTGCCGCCTCCTCTTCATCGGTCGCCCGGTAGACCTCGCTCGCGCCCGCCTCCTGCGCGATCTGCGCGATCGCGTCCAGGTCCGCGGCCGCCCGACCGCCGGTGTCACTCGCCGCGAGCAGGATCGCCGCCGCGTTCACATCCAAACCCATCGGGCGGTACGCCTCCAGCGCACGCAAATGCACCTGGTCGATGAGTTCGAGCAGGCTCGGCGCCGCCCCGCTGGCCATGATCTCGTTGACCGCCCGGCCCGCCGCCGCGGTCGTCTTGAAGACGCCGACGAGGCTCAGCGACGGCTCGGGCGCCGGCCGCAGCGCGAGCGTGATCTCCGTGATCACCCCGAGCGTGCCCTCCGAGCCGACGAACAGGCTCGTCAGGTCGTAGCCCGCGACACCCTTGGGCGTACGCCGCCCGGTCCGCAGGATCTCGCCGTCGGCCAGCACCGCTTCCAGGCCGAGGACGTAGCCCGTCGTGACGCCGTACTTGACACAGCACATGCCGCCCGCGTTGGTCGCGACGTTGCCGCCGATCGTCGACGACTCGAACGACCCCGGATCCGGCGGGTAGTACAGGCCCTTCTCGGTCACGGCCCGGCGCAGCAGCGCGTTGACCACGCCCGGCTGCACGACGGCGATGCGGTTGACCGGATCGATCTCCAGGATCTGATCCATCAGCGTCATGCTCAGGGCGATGCAGCCGTCGATCGTGTTCGCCCCGCCGGCTAGCCCCGTACGCGCGCCCTGCGGCACGATCGGCGCGGTGAACCGGGCCGCCAGGCGTACGACGGCCTGAACCTCCTCGGTCGTCCGCGGCCGGACCACCGCCAGCGGCTGGCCGTCGTCCACCAGGTCGGCCTCGTCGCGGCGGTAGGTCTCCAGCACATCCCGATCGGTGATCACCCGATCCGCCGGAAGCACGTCGAGCAGGGCAGTCAGCAAATCCACACCCCGACTGTATTGCTGGGCCTGCCCTTCGGCGAGTGCCGGGCATTCGGCCCCAATGCGACCGCAAGGCGACCAAGATGCCCGGCACGGACCGAAGGGCAGGCCCAGCAGTAGGGTTCAAGCTGTGGAGCCGTTCAGCCATGACCACCTGCCCGGCGTCGCCGATCTGCTGCGGCGAGCCCTGCTGCCGGAGGACGCCGCCGAAGCGGTCGACATCGTCGAGGTCTTGCGGCCGCGGTACGACGGCTTCCGGCGTACCACGGGATGGGTTCAAACCGACGGGGGGCAGGTCGTCGGCGTGGCCTTCGCCGCCGTGAACAACGCGGACCCGCACGTGGGCCACCTGGATCTGGTGGCGGTGGACCCGGACCGCCGGCGGCGCGGGCTGGGGGCGCGGCTGCTGCGGCAGGCCGAGGACGGGCTGCGCGACTTCGGCTGCACCATCGTGCGGGTCGCCGGCAACCCGCCGGACTACGCCTTCCCCGGCATAGACGTGCGCTACACGCCGGCGATCTGCCTGGTGACCAGGGCCGGGTACGCCCACGACCGGACGGCCTGGAACATGACCGCGGACCTGGATCCGGCCGCCCTCGACACGGCCGCCGACGAGGCCCGGCTGGGCGCGATCGGAGTCCAGGTACGCCGGGCCGACGCCGACGACATCGCACGGCTGCGCCCGGTCATAGCGGCCGAGTTCGGCGGGCACTGGGCGGCCGAGATCACCACCGCGCAAGCGGTACACCTCGCGCTGCGCGACGAGCAGCCGGTCGGCTTCGCGGCCTGGGGCTGCACCCGGCCGAGCTGGTTCGGCCCGATGGGTACGCTGCCCGCCGCCAAGGGTCTGGGCATCGGATCGGTGCTGCTCAAGCGCTGCCTGCTCGATCAGTCGAAGGCTGGGTACCCCCGCGCCCAGATCGGCTGGGTCGGCCCGGTGCCGTTCTACGCGCGCGTCGTTGGAGCGCGAATCGAGCGCGTCTTCTTCCTCTACTCGAAAGAGCTGTAGCCCGCCCGTCTTTCGTCCAAACCGAACATAGCCGACGGAACGGTCCGGCCGGATGAACGGCATGCGGCCCAAAGCACGTCAACCAGGGCCGGCAACACGGGCGCCGTGTTCGAGCCGGTCTGCGCCACCCGCCTGAGCCGCCTCGGCGTCGGCGGGTCCGAGCGCGATCACCACAAGCAGCCGTCGACTCACCGGCCGATCATGGCAAACGCTCCCGGTCCGGCCGCCGCCGGGCCGCGGCTATGCTCACGATGTGGATCTGGCCTCGCGGTTCGACGCCGCAGTCAGTGGCGCGGGCGGGCAGCCGTCGCCATCGGTGACCGGCGATCTCCTGGCTCGCTGGGCGCAGCCCCACCGCCGCTACCACACGCTCGACCATCTGCGCGCCACCCTCGATGTCGTCGACGCGTACGCCGCCTGGGCCGACGACATCGACGTCGTCCGGCTGGCGCTGTTCTTCCACGATGCTGTTTACGACCCCCACGCCACCGGCAACGAGCAAGCCAGTGCCGACCTGTCCACGCAAATGCTGGCCCGCTGCTCGGTCCCGGCCGCCGCCCGCGACGAAGTGCATCGACTGGTACGCCTCACCGCCGGCCACGAAGTCGGCCCGTCCGACCGCAACGGGGCGCTGCTGGCCGATGCCGACCTGGCCGTGCTGGCGTGGGACTGGCCCGACTACTGCGCGTACGTTGACGCCGTCCGAGCCGAGTACGCCCACGTCCCCGACGCCCTGTTCCGCGCCGGCCGGGCGGCCGTCCTCGAAGGGCTGCTCGACTTGCCTACGCTCTATCGGATCGAGCCGCTGCGAGCGCAGTGGGAGCAGCGAGCCCGCGCCAACCTGCGCCGCGAGATCGCCACCCTTACGGCGTCAGACTAGGTGTGCCTGCTGAGGTGCTTGGGGCGGCGCAGGCCGGAAGCGCGCAGCCGGGCGGAGATCTCGCGGGACGGCACGAACCGCGCCCCGAGCCAGATCGCCCACGGTACGCGCGCCGCCGGTAAGTCGTAGTGATCGCGATCGAAGCCCCGGCGCGGTGCGCCGATCATCTCTGCGAAGGCGTGTAGTTCGGCGTAGGAGACATCGCTGACCAGGTGGGCCCACAGCCGCCCGTGGGCGCGCCAGACGGGCCGGTCGACGTAGATCACACCCCCAATGATGACCGAAAGGCCGGGAGCCCAGCGGACTCCCGGCCTTCAGGTGGACTTCTATCAGAAGTCCATGTCACCGCCGCCCGGAGCGGCCGGAGCCTTCTCCTTCTCGGGCTTGTCGGCCACGACGGCCTCGGTGGTGAGGAACAGGGCCGCGATCGACGCCGCGTTCTGCAGCGCCGAGCGGGTGACCTTCGCCGGGTCGATGATGCCGGCCTTGAGCATGTCCACGTACTCGCCGGTGGCGGCGTTGAGGCCGTGGCCGATCTCCAGGTTGCGCACCTTCTCCGACACGACGCCGCCCTCAAGGCCGGCGTTCACGGCGATCTGGCGCAGCGGGGCGTCCAGGGCGACCTTCACGATGTTCGCACCGGTCGCCTCGTCACCAGCCAGGTCCAGCTTGTCGAACGCGGTCTTGCCGGCCTGCACGAGCGCCACGCCACCGCCGGGGACGATGCCCTCCTCGACGGCCGCCTTCGCGTTGCGCACGGCGTCCTCGATGCGGTGCTTGCGCTCCTTCAGCTCGACCTCGGTGGCCGCGCCGACCTTGATCACCGCAACGCCGCCGGCCAGCTTGGCCAGGCGCTCCTGCAGCTTCTCGCGGTCGTAGTCGGAGTCCGACTTCTCGATCTCGGCGCGGATCTGGTTCACCCGGCCGTTGATCTGGTCGGTGTCGCCGGCGCCGTCGACGATGGTGGTCTCGTCCTTGGTCACGACGACCTTGCGGGCCTTGCCCAGCATGTCCAGGCCGACGGCGTCCAGCTTGAGGCCGACCTCCTCGGAGATGACCTGGCCGCCGGTCAGGATCGCGATGTCCTGCAGCATGGCCTTGCGGCGGTCGCCGAAGCCCGGTGCCTTGATGGCGACGGACTTGAAGGTGCCGCGGATCTTGTTGACGATCAGGGTGGCCAGGGCCTCGCCCTCGACGTCCTCGGCGATGATCGCCAGCGGCTTGCCCGACTGCATGACCTTCTCGAGGATCGGCAGCAGGTCCTTGACGTTGGAGATCTTGCTGTTCGCGATGAGGAGGTAGGCGTCCTCCAGGACGGCCTCCATGCGCTCCGCATCGGTGGCGAAGTACGCCGAGTTGAAGCCCTTGTCGAAGCGCATGCCCTCGGTGAGCTCCAGCTCCAGGCCGAAGGTGTTGCTCTCCTCGACGGTGATGACGCCTTCCTTGCCGACCTTGTCCATCGCC
>Ga0114129_10000132_pt1 | contig 76665 bp, 67 predicted proteins | sample RhiMetdeltSRZDD1_FD_80071 | JGI IMG/M metagenome (GOLD analysis project Ga0114129, IMG submission 80071) | Populus rhizosphere microbial communities from Tennessee, USA - Rhizosphere MetaG P. deltoides SRZDD1 (version 2) (version 2) | ecosystem: Host-associated > Plants > Roots > Rhizosphere >...
ACGAAGCGGATCCGAACGGGGACGCGAGCGGGCAGAGGAAACGAACATGAAAGCGTTGCTCAGGGTCGAGCGGGATTTTTTGAAAAAGCGCATCCCCGAGTTCTCGGTGGGCGATACGGTGAAGGTCCACGTCAAGGTCGTGGAAGGTGACAAAGTCCGAAATCAGATATTCCAGGGAACGGTGATTGGGCGGCGGGGTGGCGGTGTTCGCGAGACGTTCACGGTGCGCAAGATTTCTTCGAACGTGGCCGTGGAGCGTACGTTCCCCTTGCACTCCCCCAACGTAGTCAAGATCGAGCGCATCCGTGAAGGTAGGGTGCGGCGGGCCCAGCTCACCTACATGCGGAGCCGTAAGGGCAAGCAGGCTCGTATTGCCGGCCGCCAGGGAGATATGAGCGGGGAGAGCCAGCGCACGGGCGATGCGACCGAGCCCGTGGTGACGGAACCGGTTCCGGAGACCGTCGAGGCGACGCCCGAGACCGCGGAAGCCACCACCGAATAAATAGCATCTCGTCTTGTGCCGTCCCCGTCCGGGAGGCCAGGAGCGTGGGCAGCACGATCGATTGCGGCCGCCATGCCGAAACCATGGCGGCCGCTTTTCTTTGCCTAGAGGGATATGTGATCACCGATCGGAACGTTCGGTTCGGGCCGCTCGAGATCGATTTGGTCGCGCGGCGCGGCAACGTGCTGGCGGTGGTCGAGGTGAAGTACCGGCGGTGCGGCATGCTCGGGGGGGCCGGGGGAGCGATCGGGCCTACGAAGCAGCGATACCTGGAGACGGCGGCGGTGCGGTTCGTTCGGGCCCGCGGGTTACAAGGTATCCGCTTGCGGTTCGATGTGGTGCTCATCGAACCAGGACCGGACGCGAACACCCTGGTGGTGAGGCACATCCAGAATGCGTTTTCGGCTACCGGGCGTTACGTTCTCTAATGGCGGCTGTATCTCCAATTTTGCGGATGGTTACGAATATTTGGAGTTGACGCGGCCAATTATCAGTCCGTAGATTAAAAACGAGTCAGGGTTTCGGAGCACTAGAGCTAGGGTGATCGAACCCCTGACTTCCTCAAGCCGCCCTTGGGTGCCAGGGCGGCGGCTCTTCGCGAGCATATCTCGCTGCGGTCCCGGGCTTGTGGGACACCGCAGCATGCCTACCTTCAAGTTCTCTATTGGTTCTTACCTCGTGGGTTTTCTCCTTCTCGTTCCGAGCTCAGTGTTTGCGGATGAAACGGGAACTGTAACCGGCGTGGTTACCGATGAGCACGGAGCCGCATTACCGTTCACCAATGTCGTCCTTGTCGACACGCACCTAGGTGCGTTGTCGAATCAAGTCGGGGCCTTCACCATTTCATACGTGCCGCCCGGTAGTTACAAAATCCAAGCCACGCAAATGGGTTTCGTGAGCAGCGAATTATCCATTACGGTTCAGGGCGGACGAACGACTCTTCTCAATTTCGTGCTCAAGCAAACGGATATCAAGGTAAAGGACGTTGTCCGTGTGACCGCTGACCAAGGCCAACGGGATGTGAAATCCCCGATGACCAAGAAAAAGTTGGAAAAGGAGGAAATACATCGGCTTCCCATAGAAGACCCTACAGGTATCGTCATCCTGACACCAGGGGCCGTAGTTCAGGCGGGCAACATTCATATTAACGGCGGTCGTTCCGGTGAGAACCAGTATCAAATCGACGGTATGACCGTGGGTGATCCCCTCCAGGGTGGGCCCTTGGATGTCGCCACGATATCGATTTCGGAATCCCAAATCGTCACCGGTGGCATGGATGCCGAGTACGGGAACGCGCAATCTGGGATCATCAATTTCGTGACTCAAGAAGGGGGAGACAGGTTCACGGGTGAGGTCACCTACCTGACCGATGATTATGGTGCTCCTGATAAGACCTTCAACAATTACGATCGTTTGTCAGTCGGTCTGGGAGGCCCCACCCCGTTTAAAGACGTCACCTATTTCATTTCGGGAGAAGGCACCTGGAGCGACACATATCTGGCCACGGGGGAAGGGCGAAGAAGGCACCAGATTCTCGATTTCATTTCGGTGGGGCCGCGGCAATCCAACCAGCTCAACCTGCAGTCGAAGTTGGCCTGGAAACCCTCCACGCGGAGCTACAAATTAACTTTTGAGATGCTCAATGACTGGAAACAGTGGGACAGCTACGAGCATCCGTGGAGCCGGGTCGGCTACGTGGAGACCCGGACCGACACTCTGGAGGACACGGGTGAAATCGTGACGCGTTATGGGCAATTCAGCGATCACCAGGAGGGTCCGAACTGGCTCTACTACAACGCCCCCGAACATACGCCGAACTACACCACCCAATCCCAAATATACAAATTGGTGTGGGGGCAGGCGGTTCACGACAGCTCGTTCTACACGATCAAGGTTGGTTGGAACAGCAATGACTTCCTGTCTTCAGTCCGCAACGTGTTGCCTTGGGAGTACTCAGGAGCGTACCCGGATCAGTGGCGAGACCGCATCCATTTCGACCTGAGCCCGTATTACGCCACTAACGGCGATGTGCCGACGTATTCGGAGCGCAACACCGATGTATGGACCTTCAAGACCGATTGGACAAGCCCCCTCGGTGCTCACCTGGTGAAAACCGGCCTCGAATATCGATACAACGATCTGCGGAACTTCCAGGTGAACTACCCAGAACGAGTGAACGGGGAAGGGGACTACGGTTTGTTTCGAAGCCGCTTCCATTACTACAACTCGGAGGGATCGGTTTACGCCCAGGATCGTTGGGAGTACGAGGATATGGTCGTGAACGCAGGGATTCGGTATGACCTGTTTTCGGTCGGCAACCAGATCACCGCCTCGGAAGTGGAAAACCGAATTCGGGGCCAGTGGAGCCCGCGGATGGGCATCGCCTTCCCGATCACCGACAAGGACGGTTTGTCCTTCCATTATGGCCGTTTCAGCCAGGTGCCGGACCGAAGGGCCATCTTCGAAGACCGGGGCGGGGCGGTGCAGACGCGCGGTAACCCGAACCTACAGAACGAAACCACGGTTGCCTATCAGGCTGCATTGCTGCACCAGTTCTCGGAGGCCGTTTCCGGCCAATTCAGCCTCTACTTCAAGGACATCTTCGGTCTTCTCTCGGTGGAGCAGGTGCGTTCCGGTGATAGCCCCAACCTCGTCACGCAGTGGACGAATCGGGACTATGCGTCGGCGCGCGGATTCCAGGTGAACATCACCAAGCGGTTCAACGGCACCTTCAGCGCTGATCTTTCATACAGCTATGGCGTTGCTACCGGAGTAGCCTCCGATCCCAATATCCAGCAGCAGCTCAATTTCCTGTACCTGCCGATATCGGAGCAACCCCTGGATTGGGATCAGCGGCACACCATCTCCGCCACAAGCACGATCGCGAAGCCTAACAACTGGCAAGTGAACATGATCTGGACGTTCGGCACTGGCCTTCCCTACACGCCCTGGAATCGCGATCAGAGACAAGCCGATCCGGCCCTCACCAACTCCCGGCGTCTGCCCTCCACGTCGCAACTCACCATTCAGGCGGAAAAGCACTACAAGATCTGGGGCCAGCAGGTGGAGCTCTTCCTGCGCGGAAACAACGTTCTCAACGCCCAAACGATCGTGAATCTCTCGCCCACTGATTTTCCGCCACCGCCGCAGTTCAACAATTTGAACTACCAGATCTACTACACCGAAACGGGGCGAGCCGGAGGCGCGTATCTGGGAGAGGACGCGAATGAGGACGGGGTAGAGGACTGGGTCGCGCTCAATGATCCGCGGGTGTTCGGGGAGGGACGGAGCGTGAGGATCGGGGCGACCGTGAAGTTCTGAGGTACGAAAAGAAAATCGCCGGCAGTCTCCCCGCCTGGTCGTTGTCGCGGGCCGATTGAATCCGATGAAAAGGTGGGACCCGAGGGCCCCAAAATCGGATTGTTGACTCAATCGACGCTGCGCCTGACGGACCTTACAGGGAGGCTGCCGGCGATTGCGCCCATATAAAGCATGCAAGATGCCAAGTCCCGACCGGGCGGCTTAAAACACGTTCAATGTCAAGTAATACAATAACTTAGACGATCAGAAGTCTTGGGACATTTGAGGAGCCGTGGACCCCTCGGTGGTCAATTTGCAATCGCCCTTTGCAATAAGCCGCACGGTTCCTGGCCAGAATGAGCCAAGAGTGCCGAATGCCCTCCGCGCATCCTTCGCTACCTTTAAGCCCCTAGCTTTCCAAGGGTTACATCCCATGCTCAAATTACGTTCCTACCCCAGGAATGCTCCCTTCCCCGCCTTGTAATCCATGTGCACGACACTCCTAGAGCGAGCAGCGTGCACCTAGCGAGAGAAGACCGGTGCTTTCTCTGTCAACTTGCACCTCCATCGGCGGAGAAAGCATCAGTCAGCTGTCAGACCGAAGCGAGCCCGCAACCGAACCTGCGGGCTCGCTTATTTTTGCTCCCTTTTCGCCCCTTCCATTGACCTCAAGCTCAAGTCCTGCTAGCGTTTAGACTCGTCGTAGTCTGTCCAGCGGCGCACCAGGGGACGCCGATCTCGGAGGAGCATGGGGCAGGTCGAAACGCTGGTCACGGGGCTATTCCAAGGCGAGACGTTGGCAGTGGCCAGACTCATTTCGTGGGCCGAAAATGACGACCCGCGCATTGCCGAGGCGTTGCGTCGCGTCTACCCCCGAACGGGTAACGCATTTCGTATCGGAATCACGGGGCCACCCGGAGTGGGGAAGAGCACGCTGATCGGGAGAATCGCGCTCCGGTTTCGGGATCGTGGTGAACGGGTAGCGGTCGTAGCGGTCGATCCCACCAGCCCCTATTCGGGAGGAGCGCTCCTGGGGGACAGGTATCGCATGGTCGAGATCACCGAGGATCCCCGGATTTTCATGCGCAGCATGGCGACCCGCGGTTCGCAAGGTGGACTGGCCCGTGCTACCGCCGAGGCGCTCGATCTCTTGGATGCGGCCGGGTACACCATGATTCTGGTCGAAACGGTGGGGGTGGGCCAAGTCGAGCTGGATATCGCTCGCACCGCCGACACGGTAGCGGTGGTGCTCGTTCCCGAATCGGGGGACGCCATTCAAGCCATGAAAGCCGGTCTCATGGAAATCGGGGACCTGTTCGTCATCAATAAGTCGGACCGCGAGGGGGCAGACCGCGTGGTGCGGGACCTGGAATCCGCGCTCGACGTCCGCTCGGCCCGCGATGCGTGGCGGCCGGAGGTCTTGAAGGTGGCTGCGATCAAAGAGGAGGGGCTGGACGCGCTCATGGAGGCATTCGATCGCCATCGGAGCCATCTCGTAGATTCGGGAGCGCTCACCGAAAAACGGCGCCGCACATTGCGCCTGCGCCTTTTGGGAGAAGCCGGCCGCGCGTTACTGGACCGCCTGGAGAATGGGGAGAGCGAAAACCTGGAGCGATTGTTGGATCGCATCGAACATCGCGAGCTCACCCCGCACGATGCCGCTCGGGATTGGGTATCCCACCTTTCCGACGCCAGAGGCAAGACGAGCTAGGAGACAGCATGGATATCGCACGGTTGCAACAAGAGTACGAGCGCTGGAAGGCGCGGGCCCAGGAACACGTGCGGGATCGCGACACGGAGTTCCGAACCATTTCAGGCCGTTCCGTCGAGTCTCTGTACACACCCTTGGACGTGCGAAACGTCGATTACCTGCGTGACCTTGGGTTTCCGGGAGAGTTTCCCTTCACCCGCGGCGTGCACTACAACATGTATCGCGGCCGCCTGTGGACGATGCGGCAGTTTTCGGGTTACGGCACACCCAAGGAAACGAATCAGCGCTATCACTATCTGCTCGAGCACGGACAAACCGGGCTTTCGGTGGCGTTCGATTTCCCCACCCTCATGGGGTACGACTCGGACAGCCCGCGTTCCTTCGGGGAAGTCGGAAAATGCGGGGTGGCCGTGGACAGCTTGCGCGACATGGAGATTCTGTTCGACGGCATCCCCCTCGACCGCATCTCCACCTCGATGACCATCAACGGTCCCGCCGCGGTGCTGTTCGCGTTCTACGTTGCGGCAGCGGAGAAGAAGGGCGTGAAACCGCAGGACCTCCGGGGCACGCTCCAGAACGATATCTTGAAGGAATACGTGGCCCAGCACGCCTGGTGTTTCCCCCCCGAACCCGCGCTCAGGCTCATCGTGGACCTCATGGAGTACTGCGCCGAGAGTGCGCCGCAATGGAATCCGATTTCCATCTCGGGCTACCACATACGTGAAGCGGGCTCGACCGCGGGCCAGGAGCTTGCCTTCACCCTCGCCGACGGCTTCGAGTACGTGCGTCGCGGCATCGCGCGCGGCATGGATGTGGATACGTTCGCGCCCCGTCTCTCCTTTTTCTGGGACTGTCACCAGGAGTTCTTTGAGGAAATTGCGAAGATGCGGGCGGCGCGGCGCATTTGGGCGCGGGAGATGCGAGACACCTTCGGGGCCAAGGACCCTCGTTCCTGGCTGGTACGTTTTCACACTCAGACCGCCGGTTGTTCGCTCACCGCGCAACAGCCCGAAAACAACATCGTGCGCACCGCGTTCGAGGCGCTGGCCGCCGTGCTGGGGGGAACGCAGTCCCTGCACACCAACGCCATGGACGAAACGCTTGGGCTCCCCACCGAGAAGGCGGCCAAGACCGCTCTGCGCACCCAGCAGATCATCGCTCACGAACTGGGCGTGACCCACACCGTGGACCCCTTGGGCGGCTCGTATTACGTGGAAGCGTTGACCAACGAGCTGGAGCGCGAAGCGCTGGAGACGTTCAAGAAGATCGAAGCGCGCGGGGGTGTGGTGGCGTGTATCGAGTCGGGATGGTTCCAAGGCGAGATCGCGCGGGCCAGTCGCAAGTACCAGGACGAAGTGGACTCGGGTAAGCGGGTGATCGTGGGGGTGAACGAATTCGTGGAGGAAGGGGAAACGCTGGAGATCCCCGTGCTCTACATCGACGAATCCGCGTCAAAGGTTCAGGAAAGCGCCTTGCTGCGTCTCAAGGCGGAGCGGCGCGCGGCCGATGTGGACGCGGCGCTGGCGGATCTCAAGCGCGCGGCCACCACGACGGAGAACCTCGTTCCCTATCTGATCCGTTGCGCACACGCGTACTGCACAGAAGGGGAAATCATCGGCACGTTGCGTGGCGTGTTCGGTGAGTATCACGAGCCGGCCTACTCGTTTTGACGGGACCCGGGCGGAGGGGATGATGGAACGCAAAATTCGTGTGCTGGTCGGAAAGCCGGGCCTGGATGGGCATGACCGAGGCGCCAAGGTCGTGGCGGCCGCCCTGCGCGACGCCGGCATGGAAGTGATTTATTCGGGCCTTCACCAGACGCCCGAGGCTCTGGTCAACATGGCCGTGCAGGAAGACGTGGATGTGGTCGCGCTCAGCATCCTTTCGGGGGCCCACATGCCGCTCTTTGGCCGCATCGTGGAGCTCTTGCGAGATAAGGGTGTCACGGATGTGCTCATCACCGGCGGCGGCATCATCCCCGAAATGGATATGCAGAAGCTGGCCGGGCAAGGGGTGGGGAGGCTGTTCGGGCCGGGAACGCCGACCTCGGAGATCGTGACCTATATCCAGGAGTGGTTTCGCGCCTCGCCGCGAAACCAGGTCGAGTCAGGGCTTTGAATCGAGTGTGTACATGGTCAGGCGAAGCGGCGTGGCTCTTTTGTTCTTGGGCGTGATGCTGGCAGCGTGCGACGAAACGACCGCGCCGGATCCCAAGCTCATCGATGGAGCCGGAATCCGAGTCATGCTTCCGGATGGAGCGGACAGCTTGAGCGGAGTGCGCGTGGAGCTATGGGATGCAGCGCACAACGGTATTCCCGCCCCCGATTGCCGCGGGCTTCTGTCGCGCGGCGTGGCTTTGGCGGGCGCAAGCACCGATTCCTGCACCCGAATGTCGGTGGAGATACACAATTGGATCGGCGACCTCACCCGCAGCGTCCCCGATACGAGCTTTCATGGTTCCCTGGCGTTTGGCTGGGATCAGACGGATAACGCCGGCAATTCCGTGCCGCCAGGGATTTACACGATCGAATCTGAATGTCTGGATAGCCAGGGTAGCTTCACGTTTTCGGGTTATTACTACGTTGCCACGGAGGCGCCATCGGACAGCTGTAAATGGATCCTGTGGAGCCGGGATCTTTCGGGGGCCGCGCTTCTACACGCCGCGTTCGGCCCGTTTCCCATACTGGGAAAGACGGAAACGGTCTTCGAGGAGCAATTGCGTCAGGTCGGTTTCTTGAGCCCGTTCACCGTGCGCGTGCATGCGGACGGGATGGAGACCTTCGAACAGCAAATCACATTGACCGAGGGCGATTACACCAACGTCACGGTCACGTTTACGCCTTTGGAGACACCATGAACAAAGTCGTCGCCAGTGCCGCGGAAGCCCTGAAGAAAGCGGGGCTCAAGGACGGCGCCACCATTCTCATGGGCGGCTTCGGTCTCTGCGGTATCCCGGAGAATCTGATCGCCGCTACGCGCGAGTTGGGAGTGAAGGACCTCACCGTGGTGAGCAACAACGCGGGGGTGGATGATTTCGGAATCGGCATCCTGCTCCAGACACGGCAAGTGAAAAAAATGGTTTCGACCTACGTGGGCGAGAATAAGACCTTCGAGCGGCAATTCCTGGAAGGCGATCTGGAGGTCGAGCTGATTCCGCAGGGCACGTTCGCGGAGAAGATCCGGGCGGGCGGGGCGGGCATCCCGGCGTTCTATACTCCTACCGGCTTCGGCACCCAGGTGGCGGAAGGCGGGCTCCCTATGCTCCACGCCAAGGATGGCAGCGTGCAAAAGGGCTCGCCGAAGAAGGAAACGCGGGAGTTTCGGGGACGCATGTACGTCCTCGAAGAATCGATTTCCGGGGATTTTTCCTTCGTGAAGGGCTATCGCGGCGACACGGTGGGAAACCTCGTGTATCGGAAGACCGCGCGCAACTTCAACCCCATGATCGCGACGGCAGGGAAGATCACGATCGCGGAAGTGGAACAGCTGGTCGAGATCGGGGGGATCGATCCCGAGGCGGTGGTTACGCCGGGGATCTACGTTCACTACATCTTCCAAGGGAAGAATTATGAAAAGCGAATCGAGCGACGAACGAATCGTCCAAAGAGCGGCTAGAGAGCTCGAAGACGGTTTCTACGTCAATCTCGGGATCGGCATGCCGACCCTGGTCGCGAACTACATTCCGCCAGGTATTCACATCACGCTGCATTCCGAGAACGGTCTCTTGGGTATTGGTCCCTTTCCCTATGAGGGTGAAGAGGACCCGGATCTCATCAATGCCGGAAAACAAACCGTGACCGAAATGCCGGGAGCGTCCTATTTCCAGTCCAGCGATTCGTTCGGACAGATTCGGGGCGGTCACGTGGACCTCAGCATTCTGGGCGCGCTCCAGGTCGACGCGAAGGGCAACCTCGCCAACTGGATGATCCCGGGGAAGATGGTGAAGGGGATGGGCGGAGCGATGGATCTGGTCGCGGGCGCGCGACGGGTCATCGTGACCATGACCCACAACGCCAAAGACGGCGCGCCCAAGATTCTGAACGCCTGCACGTTGCCATTGACCGGCGTCAGCGTGGTGGATCGCATCATCACCGAGAAGGCCGTCATCGATGTGACGCGACGAGGGCTGGTGTTGCGGGAGCGCGCGCCGGAAGTGACCGTGGAAGAGATTCAGGCCGTTACCGAGCCTAGGCTATTGATCGATGGAGAGGTCCGGCTCATGGAGGTGGGCTCGTGAAAACGAACCGCTATGCGGAACTAACCGACGATCATTTGCTCTTCCAGAAAACGGTGCGCGACTTCATGGATCAGGAAATTGCCCCCCGGGCGGCCGAGATCGACCGCACCGATCAGTTTCCGCACTGGGCGGTGAAAAAGCTCGCCGAGATGGGCCTCACCGGAATCGTTTTCCCCGAGGAATTCGGAGGGGCGGGCGGCGACTATCTCATGTACGCGATCGCCATGGAGGAGCTGGCCCGGGTATCCGGCAGCGTTGCCCTCATTTTGGCCGCGCACGTGTCCTTGGGAACGTATCCCATTTTTGCCTTCGGCACGGAGGCACAGAAGAAGAAGTACCTCCCCGATCTGACCACGGGCCGGAAGCTCGGCGCGTTCGGTCTGACCGAGCCCGGCGCCGGTTCCGACGCGGGGGGCACCCGCACACGGGCCGTGCAGAAAGACGGCGGTTGGGTGATGAACGGATCCAAGCACTGGATCACCAATGCCGGGGTTGCGGGCACGCTGGTTGCCACCGCGCGCACCTCGGAGGCTCCGGGCGTAAACGGAATCAGTTCGTTCATCATCGAAGCGGGGACACCGGGCCTCAAGATCGCCAAGAAGGAAGACAAAGTGGGGCTCCGCGGTTCGGAAACGAACCCCATCTTTTTCGAGGACTTGCACCTCCCTCTGGACAGCTTACTCGGTGAGGAAGGCAAAGGATTTCGGCAGTTCATGAAGACGCTGGACGGGGGGCGTATTTCGATCGCAGCGATGGCGCTGGGGTTGGCGCAGGCGGCCTACGATGCGGCAGTCAACTACGCGGCTCAGCGCGAACAGTTCGGGAAACCGATCGGGGAGTTTCAGGGGGTGCAGTTCAAGCTCGCCGACATGGCGACCGAAATCGAGGCGGCCCGGCACTTGATCTACGCCGCGTCGCGGTTACGCGATCGAGGCGAGAACATCACCAAGTACTCCGCCATGGCGAAGCTCTACGCGAGCGAGGTCTCGATGCGGGCCACCAACCACGCCATTCAGATTTTTGGAGGCAACGGCTACAGCCGGGAGTATCCGGTCGAGCGCTATTGGCGGGACGCCAAGCTCACCGAGATCGGGGAAGGGACGAGCGAGATCCAGCGCATCGTGATCGCGCGGGAACTCCTCAAGGAAGCCGAAGCCCAAACCGGATCCAGGAAGGAGTAACGGAAATGAACGCAGTCATTGTCAGCGCATGTCGCACCCCGATCGGGAAATTCATGGGCGGTCTCTCGTCTCTCAAGGCGGGCCCGCTCGGCGGGATCGCGGTGAAGGAAGCGATCGCGCGAGCCGGCATCCAGCCCAAGGACATCGAGGAATGCATCATGGGGAACGTGCTCCAGGCCGGCGTGGGCCAGAACCCGGCCCGTCAGGCCGCGCGTGCCGGCGGCGTTCCCGACGAGGTGGGTTCGTTCACCGTGAACAAGGTGTGCGGCTCGGGTTTGAAATCCGTGATGCTGGCCGCGCAGGCGATCAAGGCCGGCGATTACGAGGTGATCGTGGCCGGCGGTATGGAGAGCATGTCCAACGCACCGTATTTGCTTCCCGGCGCGCGCGCGGGTTACCGCCTGGGTAACGGTGTCCTCGTCGACGCCATGATCAACGACGGGTTGTGGGACGTGTACAACGATTTCCACATGGGCGTAGCGGCGGAGCTGATCGCGGACAAGTACAAGGTCACCCGCGAGGATCAAGACACGTTCGCCTACGAGAGCCACAAGAAAGCGGTGGCGGCGATCGAGTCGGGCAAGTTCAAGGCCGAGATCGTGCCGGTGCAAATTCCTCAGAAAAAGGGCACGGCGGTGGTGGTGGACACCGATGAAGGTCCGCGCAAAGACACGGAAATCGCCAAGCTGGCCACGTTGAAACCGGCATTCAAGGCCGACGGCACGGTGACCGCGGGTAACGCTCCATCCGTCAATGACGGGGCAAGCGCCCTGGTGGTGATGAGCGAGGAGCGCGCGAAGAAGATGGGCGTGAAGCCGATGGCGCGCATCGTCGGTTACTCCACGGCCGGCACGGCCCCCGAGTGGCTTTTCTACGCGCCGGTGGTGGCGGTGCAGAAGCTCATGAAGCAAATGGGAGTCACCATCGATCATTGGGACTTGATTGAAGCCAACGAAGCGTTCAGTGCCCAGGCGCTCGTGGACGGCCGCGAGCTGGAATGGGACTGGAAGCGCGTGAACGTCAACGGCGGCGCGGTGGCGCTCGGTCACCCGATCGGCGCGAGCGGCGCGCGCGTGCTGACCACGCTGCTTTATGCGATGAAGGATCGGAAGGCCAAGACCGGCCTGGCCACCCTTTGCCTGGGCGGCGGAAACGCAGTGGCGCTGGCCGTCGAAGCTATTTCTTGAGCTACATCACGTAAGAGGGGGGAGAGCATGCGGGCGGATGATGTGAAGCGGGTGGCGGTGGTTGGGGCAGGCACGATGGGAAATGGCATCGCTCACGTGTTCGCGCAGAGCGGATACGCGGTCACGCTCGTGGACTTGGCCCGGGACTATCTTGATCGAGCCATTCGGACCATCGAGCAAAACCTCCGCCGGCAGGTGGAGAAGGGAAAGATTCCGGAAGAAGCCAAGAACGTAACGCTGTCCCGAATTGCCATTGCCGCCGAGCTGGAGACGACGGCCGAAGCACATCTGGTCGTCGAGGCAATCACCGAAGACCCGGAGATCAAGTTCTCCCTCTTTCGGAAGCTCGACGAGATCTGCCCTCCGGAAACGGTGTTCGGCTCCAACACCTCCTCGATTTCCATCACGGAAATCGGCGCGGCGACGAATCGGGCCGATCGCGTGATCGGGATGCACTTCATGAACCCAGTGCCGGTCATGCAGCTCGTCGAGGTAGTGCGGGGGATCGGCACCAGCGATGAGACATTGAATCTGGTCATGGAAACAGCCAAGCGGTTGGGCAAGACGCCGGTCGAAGTCAACGATTACCCGGGGTTCGTCTCGAATCGCGTGCTCATGCCGATGATCAACGAGGCGGTCTACTGCGTGATGGAGGGCGTGTCGCAACCGGAAGCCATCGACACGGTCATGAAACTGGGGATGAACCATCCGATGGGGCCTTTGGCTCTGGCGGACCTGATCGGGCTCGACACCTGCCTCAGCATCATGGAAGTGCTGCATGAAGGGTTCGGCGACGACAAGTACCGTCCGTGTCCGCTCCTCAGGAAGATGGTTCGAGCGGGACACCTCGGCCGCAAGGCAGGCCGGGGTTTTTACACTTACAAGGGGTAGGGAGGGGCGGCAATGCATTTCGAGCTCACTGAAGACGAACGACTGATCCGTGACACCGCCCGCGAGCTGGCCGAAAAGGAATTCGCCCCCAAGGCGGCCCACTATGACGAGACCTGCGAGTTTCCCCAGGAGAACGTGAAGAAGCTGGCCGAGCTGGGGTTCATGGGAATCTCGGTGGAGGAGCGCTGGGGTGGAGCAGGACTGTCGGGGCTCGCCTACGCGGTGGCCATGGAAGAGATTTCGCGCGCATGCGCTTCCACCGGCGTGATCATGTCGGTGCAAAACTCCCTGGTCTGCGACCCGATCCAGAAGTTTGGGACCGACGCCCAGAAGGACAAGTATCTTCGCTCGCTTGCCCAAGGCGAGAAGATCGGAGCCTACTGCCTGACCGAGCCCGAAGCCGGTTCCGACGCGCAGAACCAGCGCACGACCGCGATCAAAGAAGGGGACCACTACGTCCTGAACGGCACCAAGAATTTCATCACCAACGGGCGGGTGGCGGACGTCTACATCGTGTACTGCAAGACGGATCCCAATGCGGGTCACAAGGGCATCAGCGCGCTCATCGTGGACGGAAATTCCGAAGGCCTCGCCCGCGGCCAGAAAGAAAACACGATGGGGATCCGCGCCTCATCGACCTGCAGCTTGTTCTTCACCAATGTGCGCGTGCCGGTGGAGAATTTGCTTGGCCCGGAGGGCAAAGGTTTCTCGATCGCCCTGGCCACCTTGGACGGCGGCCGTATCGGCATTGCCGCTCAAGCGTTGGGAATCGCTCAAGCCGCACTCAGCGCTGCGACGCGCTACGCGCAAGAACGTAAGACGTTCGGTCGGCCGATCGCCGAGCTCCAGGCCATTCAGTGGATGCTGGCCGATTCGGTAACCCAGCTCGAGGGCGCCCGCCTTCTTACCTACCGTGCCGCCCGCAAGAAAGACTCAGGGGAGCGGTACAGCCTCGAAGCCGCGATGGCCAAGCTTGCCGCCTCGAGGGCGGCGGTGGAGGTCGCCGATCGCGCCGTGCAAGTGCACGGCGGCTACGGCTACATTCGCGAATATCCCGTGGAGCGCTACTACCGCGACGCGAAGATCACCGAGCTTTACGAAGGCACGAGCGAAATCCAGCGGCTCGTGATTGCGCGCAATCTCCTGGCCGCCTCCTCCTGACATGGATTTTTCGCTCACCGAGGAACAACTCCTCCTCCGCCAGACGGTGCGGGGGTTTGCCCAATCCGAAATCGCCCCCCTCGTGGAGACATACGAGCGCGAGGCACGCTTTCCGCGCCCGCTCGTGAACCGGCTCTGGAAGGAATTGGGATTGGGCGGCATGAGCTGTTCGGAAGCGTACGGAGGAATCGGGCTCGATCCCATTTCCTATGCGCTCGTGATCGAAGAGCTCGCCCGCGTTTGGCCCGCTTTGAGCATTGCCGTTTCGGTGCACAACTCGGTGGGGGTACAGCTCATCGATCGCTTCGGCAACGAAGAACAAAAGCAGCGCTACTTACCCCGGCTCACCTCGGACTGGCTGGCCGCGTTCAGTCTTTCCGAGCCCGGAGCGGGAAGCGACGTGGGGGCGATTCGCGCGGTGGCCCGTCGCGATGGTGGCGATTACGTTTTGGAGGGGGAGAAGAACTGGGTCACCAACGGCCAAAGCGCAGATCTCTTCATCGTGTTCATGAAGACGGATCCGGCGGCGAGAAGCAAGGGCATCACGTCGTTCATCGTCGAGCGGAACGCACCCGGTCTCTCCGTGTCACGCCCGGAGCGCAAGATGGGCATCAAGGCGAGCGAAGCGGTCGTTCTCTCCTTCGACAACGCGCGCATTCCGGCGAGCGCCCGCTTGGGGGAGGAAGGCGAGGGATTCAAGATCGCCATGCAACAGCTCGACGGCGGCCGAATCGGGGTGGGGGCGCAGGCGTTGGGCATCGCCGAAGCGGCGCTGGATCGATCGATTCGGTACGCGAAGGAGCGCATCGCGTTCGGGCATCCCATTGCCGACTTTCAAGCCATCGAGTGGATGCTGGCCGACATGAAGGTGCGGCTGGAAACGGCCCGCCTTCTCGTCTATCACGCGGCCTGGCTTCGCCAAGTCGAGCGGCCATTCAGCCGTGCCGCCTCGATGGCCAAGCTCTACGCATCGGAAGCGGCCACGTTCGTGACCCATCGCGCCATCCAGATCCACGGCGGATACGGGTATACTGAGGACTACCAAGTCGAGCGTTACTACCGCGATGCCCGCGTGACGGAGATCTACGAGGGCACGAGCGAGATCCAGCGTCTGGTCATCGCCCGGAACTGGCTCAAGGAAAACGGGTTCGAAGCGTAGTGGCTCGACTCCACATTTGACCGGCCGCTTGTGGCCGGGTCCCACCGGAAAGAACTCCTATCCATGTCGAAAAGCGTTGTTGCCGTCGTAAAGAGCACCCCCGAAACCGTTCTCCAGGATGTGGGGGAGGCGATGCGAAAGGCGGGTTACCAGCGGTTCCTGGATTCCAGTGCCGACACCTGCCTCAAGATCAACGTCACATGGCACCTGTACATGCCGGGCACCTCCACGACGCCGTGGCAGCTCGAGGGAGTCATACGCACGCTGCTCGAGGACGGGGCGAAGGCCGACTCCTTGTGGGGCGTCCACAACGACACGGTGGTGGTGGACTCTCGCATTGGCGAGGTCAACAATAAACAGAAACCCGTTTGCGACAAGTATGGGGTGCGGCGCGTGTTCTTGAACGATCCCGGGCAGGAATGGATTCTCTATCAGCCGAAGGGCCCGATGCTCGCCTTGACCGAGGTCTATCACAAGGACGGCATTCGGATTCCCAAGTTCCTGGTCGGAAAGAACATCATCCACTTGCCCACGGTGAAGACCCACGTGTTCACCACGATCACCGGCGCGATGAAGAACGCTTTTGGTGGATTGCTGCACTTCCAGCGCCACTGGACGCACGCCAAGATCCACGAAACGCTGGTCGACCTCCTTCGCATTCAGAAGGATATTCATCCCGGAGTGTTCGCGGTCACCGACGGCATCTTCTGTGGCGATGGGCCGGGACCTCGGGCTATTCGTCCCCACATCAAGGGCTATTTCCTGGCCAGCGCGGATCAAGTCGCGATCGATGCCGTGAGCGCCAAGCTCATGGGATTCGATCCGCTCTCGATCAAGTTCATTCGCCTGGCCCATGAAGCCGGTTTAGGGACGGGGGACGTGCGCGAGATCGAGGTAGTAGGGGAGGACATCACGAACATCAATTTCGGTTTTCGTGGCAACGAGGAGACGTTCGCTTCCCGCGGGCAAAAGGCTATTTACCACGGCCCCTTGAAGCCGCTCGAGAAAGCGCTGCTGCAAAGCCCTATCGTGCCGTGGTCCTACGCCGCGTCCCGTCTCTATCACGACGTGTACTGGTATCCGGCCCACGGCAAGAAGCGCGTGGAGGAGATTCTGAATAACACGGAGTGGGGGCGGCTCTTCCGCGATTATGAGAAAGGGTTGGTTTCCCGGGACGTTCCGGGTTCAAACTGATGCATCTGGCCGGAGCGGCATCGAAGTGCCGCCGGCCCGTTGACCGATCTAAATGAGAGCCATCACGTATCAAACGCATGGTTCCCCCAATCTCCTCAAGATTGAAGAGATTGAAAAGCCGGTGCCCGAGGACGATCAAGTACTGATCAAGGTGCGTGCGGCTTCGATCAATCCCATTGATTACCACCTGCTGAGGCATCCCTCCATGCGTCGCTTGATGATCGCCTTGAGCAAGGGGAAGCTCAAGAGACCTGGCCGTGATGTCGCAGGGGACGTCGAAGCGGTGGGCAGGAACGTGACCGGCATGAAGGCGGGCGATGCCGTGTTCGGTTTGTGCGGCGGAGCGTTTGCCGAATATGCATGTGTGACGCCAAACGCACTGGTCCTGAAGCCGGGTAATGTTTCGTTCGAGGAAGCGGCGTCTGTCCCCCTCGTAGGACTCACCGCCTTGCAGGGTCTTCGCGACAAGGGACGGGTCAAGGCTGGGGAGAAAGTCCTGATTAATGGGGCGGCGGGAGGCGTGGGAACCTTCACGGTGCAGATTGCCCATTGGCTGGGTGCTCACGTTACCGGCGTGTGCAGTACGCGGAATGTAGACCTGGTGCGATCGCTCGGGGCCGATCAGGTCATTGATTACACCCGGGAAGATTTCACCCAAAACGGGCAACGGTACGACCTGTTGTTCGATCTCGTGACGAACCATTCGTTCAAGGCGTGTCGGCGTGTGCTAACCCCCAAAGGAACCTACATCGCAGCCGGTATGGTCGGCCGGAAGATGTCCATGCGCGGTGTCCTGGCCAATCAACTAGAATTATTCGTCGGGTCACGTTTCATAAGCCAGAGGGTGGTTCCGTTCGTGGCGAAACTCAGCCAGACAGACTTGGCTCTACTGGCCGAACTCGTCGCAACAGGAAGAGTAAGGCCGGTGATCGACAGGACATACCCATTGGTTGAAGTGGAGACAGCTCTCGAGTATCTGGAACGAGGTCACGCGCAGGGCAAAGTGGTCATCAGTTTGGAAAACTGAGGCGAGATTTAGCGGGGATCGGCCGGAGTCTTGATAATTACGCCAGCGACCCGCGGGCGCGCGTGTACACGAACGCAAATCCGGCCGCGAGCGCGATCACCGCGCCCAGCTTGGCGAAGCTCACCGCGCCCTTCGGCTTCACGCGAAAGCTCACCAGCGCGTTTTGCATGATCGCTTCATCCATGTACTTGGGCGAGGAGGCATGGAAGTCCAGCACGTAGGTCCGGTCGGAACCTTCGTCCGAAACGACGGCCACCAGATCGCGTGCGATCAACTGCTCGTCGTCATGCCACTCCGCCCGCCAGTACCACGCTTCTAGATCCTTCATGGGCAGGGGCTGCAAGGGACCCCATTCGGCGCTTCCGGTTCGGTCCACGGCGGTGTTCCAGTTTTGGAGCAACGACTCGTAGCTCGTCGCGCCCGATAGCGTCATGATCAAGATGTAGTTCGCGGTTGGGTCCTGCCCTGTCACCACGTATCCACGCTGTTCCACGACGCGCCGTCCCGGCAAGAAACGCTGCGTGGTCTGGAAATGTCCGTCGAACCCGAATCCTTCGGGAACACAGGTGAGCTGAGGGCCGGGAATGGTGGGATGCGCGCATCCAGCCAGCAGAAGGAAACTGGCACACCAAAGGATGTGACGAGCGTTCAAAGACGACCCCTCCGAGAGATCGTCTATTGATCGGCCGGAGGGGAGGTTCGCTTGAGCGTGGCTACTGGGACTCGCCGGCGGTCGGTGTCTCGGTGCTGTTCGCGCCGGTCATGCTGGAAGTGGTCACGCAGAGATGCAGGCCACCGGCCGAAGCAACGGCCAGAAGGCGATCCGGAGCGGAGGGATCCACGGCCAGCGACCACACGCGATCGGAGGCGAGGCCCGAGGTCGGCATGCGCCGCCAGGACGCGCCGCCATCATCGCTCCGGAAGATGCCCCCCGAAGAAAAATCGCTGGCGAAGAGCGTTCGTCCATCGGGGTTCACGGCAATGCCGGTCAGGTCGCTCCGCGGGATGCCGCCCCCCACCCGCTGCCACGTCATGCCCTGGTCGGCCGATCGGAAGAGCCCGTCCAGGGCGGTCGCATAGATGATGCGATCGTCGGAAGGCATGAAGGCAAGCGCGTGCGGGGTTCGTCCGCGCAATCCATTGGAAACGCGCCGCCACGAATGACCGGCATCCCGGCTCCTCCAGATCCCGCTTCGGGACGCCCCCATGACGAGACTCGGATCGTAGGGACTCGAGATGAGCGCGGACACGTCCTCACCCGTTCCGAAAATGCGTTCGGTCCAGGAGCGCCCCGCGTCGGCGCTGTGCAGGATGCCTCGCGGAGTCGCCGCCACCAGATCGCGCGGCGGAACGGCAACGAGATCGTTGATGCGTGGGTGCGAAATGCCACCCGGCATCGGGATACGTTCCCACCGGCGACCCCCCGGGGCCCACGCAAAAATTCCGTCATCGGTCCCGGCCAGAATCGTCCCATTGAGGAGTGCGAGCGACAGCACCTGCCGTCCGAAGAGGCCATCGTCCAGATGCGTCCACGGGCCCGGAAGGTGGGAGGCCGTAAACACGCCTCCGTAATGAGCGTCGCCCCATACTCCGGCCAGGACGCGTTTGCCATCCGGGTCGAACAGAATCTTGGAAATGAATCGTTCCGAGAATCCCGTGTTTGAATCGACCCAGGTGCGTCCCATGTCGGAGCTTTTGAGCACTCCGGCGCCCTCGCTGCCCAGGAGCAAAGTCCCATCCGGCAGAGCAAGAAGCGCGTTCACGACCAGGTCCTTATCGGTCACGGGCCGCCAGGTTTCTCCGAGATTCGTGCTCAGCCAGACGCCCTCGGTGGTGCCCGCGATCAATACGTTCTTGTTCTGGGGAACCCGGCAGAAGGCACGCGTGCGCCGGCTGGATTCGGGAATGCCTTCGAGCTTCGTCCAGTGACTGCCGCCGTCGCGAGAGCGATAGATACCGGTGCAGGCGGTGGCGTACAGGGTCTCCCCATTCCACGGATCTACGTTGAGCGTCATCACGTGCGAGTCGTCGATCATGCCCTGGTGGACGGGTATCCAATTTTCCCCTTCGTCCATGGTTTTCCAGGCCAGGTGCCACGTTCCGGCATAGAGCACCCGAGCGTTGCCGGGATCGAAGGCGAGGGATTCGAGGTTGTGAAGCCCCGGGTCCTCGTTGGCGGTGATGCGCCGCCAATTCTGGCCGGCGTCGTGAGACAGGAAGACGCCGTTCAAGGTTCCCGCCGCAACCGTCTTTGGATCGGAGGGGGCCATGGCCAAGGCCCGCACCGATTCACCCTTTAGGCCGGGAAGAATCTGGAAAGAGCGGCCCCCATCGGTGCTTCGGGCCACACCGCCTCCCCTTCCCTCCACCTTCCAGTAGCCCACCCAGAGCGCGCCCTGTGGATCCACCACCAACTCATCGAGAGTGGAGCCGGCAAGAGCCGGCGAAGCGGGTATGCGCTCCCAATGCAATCCCTCGTCGTCGCTTCGATAGAGAATCCCCCGGCTCGTGCCGAGGTAAATCCGCTCGGCGTGTTCCGGGTCCGCCACCAATGATCTGACATCACCGCCCGGAGGTCCGACCGGTGTCCAGTTCTGGGCGAATACGGGACACGCCCAGGATGCCAGACTCAAAACCACGACAACGCCAAACTTCATGAGCACACCCGTCGATGCAGAACCCGGTTGGGGGGGCAACCGAGGAAACTATAATTCTACGATGAATCTATTCTAAGCTCCATCCGTCGTTTCCCGATAGGACGCAAGGAACATACGAGATCGGGGCGGGGGGGGAATCCCGCCCCGATCTCCTCTTCTATGCCCGCAGCCCGGGCGCGGGCATAGTTCTATTACTTGGGTTCCGCTGCTCCTTCAGGAACAAACCAGACCTCCACACGCCGGCCGCTTCCGCTGGTTCCACCGGAACGGGTGCTGATGCGGGACGCTTCGATGCCGCGTCCTTCGAGGTAATCCTCGACCGCATCCGCGCGCTTCTTGGCGATCGTGTCGGGCGACGTTTCGCCGGGGTCGGCATAGCCGATCACGACCACTCTTGCCCGAGGATCGGCGCTCATGCGCTGGGCGACGTCATCGAGGCACGCCTTGTCCACGTTGTTGAGCCGGGACAGATTCCTCGGGAACCCGCTCGACGTGCACGAAACCGCCTGGGCCTGCGGCGGCGCCGGCTGGCCAAGATTCAGGGCTACGTCATCCGTCGCGGTATTCCCATGGTCATCGGATACCCGCACCGTCACGGTTGAGGAGGCAGGTGGGTTCGATCCCGTGAACTCATAGGTGGCCGTGCTGCCGGTGCCTGACACGCGGCCCGTCGTGCTTGTCCACTCGTAGGTCAAAGGATCGCCCTCCGGATCGGTGGCGGTCGCGGTGAGGTTGACTACCTCGCCCGGAAGAATCTCCGTCCGATCCGCGGTGAGGCTCACCGTGGGCGCCTGATTAGGCTGAGGGGGTGTTTCTTCGATCTCGCCTTGCTCCTCTCCCTCGCCGTGACCGCCGAAGAGGAAGTCAAAGCCGAGGGTCGCCTCGAAGTTCGCTTCAGTCTCGGTTTCATCTTGCGGGAGATCGACCTGGGTGCCGGCATAGCGGCCATCGGCCCGCAGATCCATGGCGGGAGACAGGAAGTAGCGAAGCCCTCCGCCCGCGTTCCACTCGAAGCCACTGTCTTCGCCCAGCCCATCGGTATTGATGTGCGCGATACCCGCGCCCGCGGTCAGAAACGGACGGAGTTTCTTCCCCGGGGCGAAGTTGTAGAGCAAGTTAAGTCGCGCCGCATCCAGGTTGGCGTCCACGTCCGGAACACCAAGCATGTGCATCTCGGTCTTGCTGAAGATACGCTGCGCGGACCCCTCGAGACTCCAGGCCGGGGTCAAGAAATAACCGAGTCGCGCCCCGCCTAGAAACGCGTCTTCGGGGTTCAAGAAACCGTAATCGTCCAGCCAGGCGTATCCGCCGTAGAGTCCGGCTTCCCAGTCCCCCTTGCTTCCGCCGCCCGCGAGCAGCGTGCCTGGAGTCACGAGCAATGCCGCCACGACCAGCAGCCATGTCATGCTTCGCATGGGTAATCCTTTCCTGTTTTCGTCTCGGTCCTCAGGGGACGTCGATGACATTGGTGTCCAGTGTGATCGCGCCCGACTGGCTGAGTGCACGGCCGTAGAGGGTTGCGCCCGAATCCAATGTTATGGATTGGACGGCGAGAATGTTGCCGTACCAAATCGAGTTCGCGCCCAGCGTGGCCGAAGTGCCGAGGATCCAGTACACGTTGTCCGCCCTCGCGCCGTTGGTCAGGACCACTTTGCTATCAGGTTGGGCGGTGAGGGTCGTGTTGCTCATGATGATGAAAACCGAGGTCGTGTCACCCAGACCGTTCAGGGTCACGACACCGGAATTGGTGAGCGACCCGGAACTAAAAACGCCAGGGCCCAGTTTCCGGTCTTGCAGATCGGTGGTGATGCTGGCTGTTACAGAACGTGCGATGACGTCGTTGTACGCCGTTCCCAGATCCAGCTGGGCATTCGTCGTTGTTGCGTCATTGACGTGGGTCGCGGTGGCCGTTCCTGGCGGAAACCCGGTCAACGTTGTGCCGGGCCCGACGCCCACCTCGGCATCGACCGTGGTCGCACCACTGTTGTTGACCGCGGTGCCGCCAAGTACCCCGAAGTTGCCGGCTGTACCCAAGATCACTGCGGCTGGACTCACCGCACCGCCTTCCGCGACGCCGAGAGGCTTGTCGCCGTCGGAGCACCCCGCCAGGGCCAAGAAAAGCGCCGGGGCGAGGATCCACGCATATCTTGCTTCGCGCATCTTCATCTCCTTCTCATCGTGCTCGAGGTTCCGCAATAGCCGCGGAAACAAAAACAGAGTGGGTCGCGCGGCTTACGTGGATGAACGCTGCTCATCGAAAACTAATTGGCGGGATGACCTCGAGCTGAGTCATTAGTGTCGGACATCCAGAACTTCCCGACTTCTTTCTATGTACGCGCCAGTCCCGCCAATTATTTCCGAATGCGCGGGAAGTCAGGCTCTTATTATTCGGGTTTTGAACCAGCGGGGGACATGGGGGGCATCCTGAATATAGGCCCCCGTAAATTCCCCAGCACGGGCGAAAAACAGATCTTCCAATAAGATCGGATCAACCGCTGGTGGCCGTATTCAATAGTTTACCGTTCAAAACAATGCGCTTCCCCAAACGAACCGTGGGTCGCAACATGGCCGCCACCGAACAGTATTTCTCCTGGGATAAATCTACCGCGCGCTCCACCGAAACGTCGTCCAGATCGGGGCCGTCCAGATAATAGACAAGGGTGAGGTCCGTGAAGATGCGCGGATGCTCCTCCCGACGGATCACCTCAACTTCGACACGAAAGGCCTGAATGGTTTTCCGCATTTTTTCTAGGATGCTGACTATATCCATGCCGGTGCACGCCGCCACGGCCCCCTGCACTGCGTCCATCGGAGAGGGCCCCGGGCCGGGCCGCTGGGCTTTGGGAAGGCTGGCCAGGACATAGGTTTCTCCGGCCGGTACGCGCACTTGAAACTCCATCCCCCGGATCCAGGTTGCTTCGACAGGCATGGTTCGCCTCCAAGAAGAACGCCGCGGTCAGACTATGGGCCTTCGCTAGGCGGCGCGGCGAAGCATGAGGAGCGTGACGTCATCGGACGTCGCCTCGCCATGAAGAAACTGCTCTACCTTGGTAATAATGTGACCGCGAATTTCGGGAAGAGCATCCCCGACGTGGGCAAGCATGATGTCCCGAATTGCCTCCTCGCCGAGGAAGGACTCCCCATCCACCGTCGCCTCGGGGATACCGTCGCTCATGAGAAGCAGCAAGTCGCCTCGCTGGAGCCAAGTCTCATCGACGCTGTATTCCGAAGTCTCCAGCAAGGCAATGGGAAAACCGCTCGTATTCAGGGTTTCGATGGTGCCGTCGGCCCGCAACAGAAGCGGGGGCTCGTGACCGGCGTTCACATAGCTCATGTGACCGGTCTCGGGATCGAGCTCTCCCAGGAACAACGTGACGAATTGTTCCGCGGCCAGGCTCTGATAGAGCTGCCGGTGGAGATGGCGGGCGATCTCGTCCATGCTCCCGCCGATTTCCACCAAACTTCGGATGAGAATGGTGGCCGCCGACATGGCCAGGGCGGCCGGCATGCCCTTACCCGCCACGTCCCCGACCGAAAAAAAGAGTCGTCCGTTGGGACGGGGAAGCACGGCATAGAGATCGCCGCCCACCGAATGGCACATGACCTGGTGGGCGTCGATGTCGTAACCGGAGGGGGGAGCAAACACCTTGGGCAGCATGTTCTGCTGGATGCGGGCGGCGGTGGCCAGCTCCCGCTCCAAGGTCAAGTTGCGGAGCTTCACCGCCACCGCATTTGCGGTCGCGGTGAGCACCTGAAGATCGTCTTCCGTGTACCGCACGAGCGGGTTCGCGGTGTCGACGTAGAGAATGCCCCGCACGCGGAGATTGTCGAAGAGCGGGGCGGCCATGGCCGACCGCAGGTTTAAGTCCACGATGCTCTGATGACCGATGAACTTGGGATCATCGAGTGGATTCGCCACGAGCACGGAGTTGCGCCGTTCCCGGACTTCGCCGACCAGCGTGGAACTCAAGCGGAGCGGCACCTCGCGATCGCCGCTCTCCGTCCATCGCCCGCTCACCTTGAGCGGGGTCGCCTCGCCTTCATCTTGCAAGAGGACGACGCGATCCGCCTTGCAGCACTCGGCCACGAACTTGCACGCGGTTTCTTCGAGCTCGCCCGACTCCGCGTTCGAGGCCAAGAGCTCGAACAAGTCCGAGCTCAAATCGATGATGCGCGCTCGCGCGGCATCGCTGTAGCCCTCGGCGACGTTGTAGGAAACGCGGGAACTCCAGTCCTCCTGGAGTGAAAAATCCAAGGTGGTCGTAGCCGTGTTGCCCGAACGGCGAAAGGAAACACCGGCGAACTTCACCGTGGCATTGGGAAGCACCTCGATCTCGTCTTTTCCGACCGGACGGCCGTCGATCTCGGTGCCGTTGGTGCTTCCCAGGTCGGCGACGAAGTAACGGTTTCCGGCCACCCGGACCACCGCGTGATATTTGCTTACCCGGGCGTCGGCCACCTGGATGGCATTGTCGTGAGCGCGGCCCACCTTGTGGCTGCCGTCCTCGAGCTTCAAGAGCCGCGTTTTCCCGGACCAGACGAGTTCGAATTCGATCATAGGGCGGGAATCATAGCGGTCTATGCCCCCGGCGCAAAGCTCAGGGCGTGGCGGGCGCGGAGGCGGCAGTCCCGGTCAGCCGGTGCGACATGCGAGGCCCCAGGCGGGTGAGGAAAGCGGGGAGCGCGCTGGCTAGGATCACGAGGATGAGCACGGCGGCCACGAGCAGGCGCAAACCGCGATGGAGGCGGTGCGTGGGTGCCTCGGCGCGCAACCCCGGGTAGTGGTTTCGCGCGGCCAGCAATTCCACCGCTTCGATCCATCGTTCGGGGTGTGACACGTGCACGCCGAAGACGAGGTTACGCCGGTAGCGCACCTTGAGAACCGGCACGAACGTGCCCGTCGGCTCGTGCCAACGGCCCATGCCGAGGCTTTTGATCTCGACGAGAGGAATCTCGACCGTGGACCTGGCGTCCTGGGGTTCGAAGACGAGGCGATCCTCGGTCAAGATGAGCGTTCCATTGGCGGGAAGCTGGGCTCGGATCACGAACACCTGTCCGGCGTTTCCGAAATAATCGGCCGCTCGCTCGACCAGAATCGGACCGTTAGAAGAGTGTTCTGCCGACGCTTTCATGACGAACGCTTTCCCGAGATCTGGCACAACTCGATCAATACACCGTGCGCGTTTCGCGGATGCAGGAACACGACGCGCTTCCCATGGGCTCCCATACGCGGCTCCCCGACGGGAGTGAATCCTTCGGCCCGGGAGCGGGTCAGGGCGGCATCCAGATCCTCTACCTCGAAACAGAGGTGATGAATGCCCTCCCCGCGTTTTTCCAGGAATCGTCCGATCGGGCCATCGGGGGAGAGGGATTCCAAAAGCTCGAGGTTCACCTCCCCGATGGGGAGGAAGGCGGTCTTGACCTGTTCGGTTTCGATGGTTTCCCGGTGCGAACAGCTGAGCCCCAGACCCCGCTCGTAGGTTCGGACCGCGGCTTCTAAATCCCGCACCGCGATACCGATGTGATCCAAACGCTTCATGGCGCGACGGGCCTCCCATGAGTTTCTTCGACGTTCATGATAGCACGGGATTTTTGCTCTTCCGTTCGCGATACGCGGGGGCTCGACCGAATTCAGGCGGCGCATCGATGGATGAAAGGCGGAGTGCGGACGCTCGAGCGTTCCGTGCCGGCGCAAGTCGCGGGAATTCCCGGACCGCCGCTTGGCCTTCGCCTTGCAAAGGTGAAGGCCGCCGGAAGCATTCCTCCGACCTAGGACCATGAATTGCGGCAGGGGGACGGCGCGGTCCGGCCGCCCCGGTTACTGGCCCTGGGCCGGGCCGCCCGGATCGCGCCCCGGCTTCTTGAACGCTAACGCGGTGGAGGGGGGGGAGCCGCGCTGTCGAATGTGCCGAACACGCGCCGCAGAATGTCCGACATTTCGCCAAGCGTGGCCTCGGCACGCACCGCCTCGACCATGGGGGGGAGCACGTTGGCATCGCCGCGAGCGGCCGCCTCGAGACGGGCCAGCGCTTGAGCTACGCGCTCCGACGAGCGGCGACTCTTCCAGGCGGCGAGCCGTTTCGTTTGCGCGCCTTCCAACTCGGGATCCACGCTGAACAACGTTGGCTTCGGTTCCTCTACTTGATAGCGATTCACGCCGACCACGATCTTCTCCCCGCGTTCCACCTGGAGCTGGGTGCGATATGCGGACTCGTGGATCTGGGCCGCTACCCATCCGCTTTCGATGCACGCGATCATGCCGCCCCGTCGTTCGATCTCGGCAAACAGCTCGAGAGCGCCGTGTTCGAGCTGGTTGGTCAGCGTCTCCACGTAATAGGAACCGCCCAGAGGATCGACGGTTTCGCGGACGCCGGCTTCGGCGGCCAGGATTTGCTGGGTGCGCAGCGCGAGGCGGGCCGCCTCGGGACTAGGAAGCGACAATGCCTCATCCATACTGTTGGTGTGGAGGGACTGTGCTCCTCCCAGCACCGCCGCCAACGCTTCGATCGTCGTGCGGACGACATTGTTCCAGGGTTGCTGCGCCGTGAGCGTCGAGCCGGCCGTTTGGGCGTGGAAGCGCAAGCGCGCGCTTCTCGCATCCTTGGCCGCGAAGTCCTGGGTGATGATGCGATCCCAGAGCCGCCGGGCCGCCCGGAACTTGGCCACCTCCTCGAACAGATCCGAGTGGGCATTGAAGAAAAAGGACAACCGCGGCGCGATATCGTCCACCGCCATGCCGCGCTCCAGCGCCGCGCGCACGTAAACGATGCCGTTGGCCAACGTGAAGGCCAACTCCTGGATGGCCGTCGCTCCCGCTTCGCGAATGTGATAACCAGAAATGGAAATCGTGTTCCAGCCCGGCACGCGATCGCGGCCGAAGGCCACGATGTCGGTGGTGAGACGCAGCGATGGCCGGACCGGATAGATATACGTGCCTCGGGCTACGTACTCCTTCAGCAAATCGTTCTGCACCGTGCCGGACACGCGATCCCAAGCCACGCCTTGCTCCTCGGCCACAACGAGATACATCGCGAGCAAAATGGCCGCGGTGGCGTTGATGGTCATGGACGTCGAGACGCGATCGAGCGGAATTCCGGAGAGGAGGGTGCGCATGTCCTCGAGCGTGTCGATGGCCACACCGACCTTGCCCACTTCTCCCCGCGCCATCGCATGATCCGAGTCGTAGCCCATCTGGGTGGGAAGATCGAACGCGACCGAGAGCCCGGTCTGTCCTTCCTCCAGAAGAAAGCGAAACCGCCGGTTGGTTTCGGCGGCATCACCGAAGCCGGCATACTGGCGCATCGTCCAGAGGCGCCCGCGATACATGTCGGGATGAATGCCGCGGGTGTACGGCGGGATCCCGGGATCGCCGAGCTCGCGCGCGGGATCGAACCCCTCGAGATGTTCCGGGCCGTATACGCGCTCGATCGGAAGTCCGGAGCCGTTTTGAATGAGGGGATCCCGATCAGCCACGTCCATCCTCCGAGGGCCCAAGCACGATGAGCACCGTTCCTTGATCCACGACGTCCCCCGGCTTCACTCGAATCTCCAGGACGCGCCCCGACCGCTCGGAGGCGACGTCGTTTTGCATCTTCATCGCCTCCACGACCGCGACCGATTGGCCCGGCGTGATCTCGTCGCCCATCGCGACGTGGACCCCGATCACCGCGCCCGGCATGGGGGACAGGATTTCCTCGCGGCCCGTGGCCGCTTCGTGCCCCCGGCCTTCCGCGCGCGCCCAAAGCTCGTCCACGACGCGGATGTGAAAGACATCCCCCGACACGTAGACATCGAACCCCTCCCGACTCGGCACCGTCGCCACTTCGTAGGAGCGGCCGTCGATGAGGAGCGACTTGAAAGAACCCCGGATCGTTGCGGCGTCGACGTCGATGGGGACGTCATCGAGCATCACGCGATAGCCGTTCGGGCGTGGCTCGACCGAAACCCGGTGCTCCTCTCCGTCTTGGTGGACAATGTAGCGCGCGGACATGGGTCAAGGCTCCTCGGATTTTCCGGGACGCCCCAAGAGACGCCACGCCGAGCCGGCCTGGCTCCCCTCCTTGGCCCGCGAGAAGCGGTGGCTCTCTTCGTAAGCATGAATCGCCGCCGCGACCATGGCCGCCCGGGCCCGTTCGGGATCACCGCGTCGCTCCACGCCGTGAAAGGTGCGCTCGATGAAACCCGTGTCCAGATCCCCCCGCACGAACTCCTGGCGATCGAGAAGCCAACGATGAAACGAAATGTTGGTGCGTACGCCTTCGATGATGGTTTCGCGGAGCCCGCGGAACATCCGGCGCCGAGCCTCCTCGCGATCGGTTCCGAAGGCGATCAACTTCCCCAGCAAGGGATCGTAGTAATGCGAGACCTCGGATCCCAAATGAATGCCTACATCGTTACGGATGCCGGGTCCGGAGGCCAGGCGAAGACTGGTCACTCGCCCAAGGGAAGGAAGAAAGCGATTGTAGGGATCCTCGGCGTAGATGCGGCACTCGATCGCCCATCCTTGCGGAACCAGGGCGTCCTGTCGCCAGGAAAGCGGCTCGCCCGCCGCCACCCGGAACTGCTCCCGCACGATATCGACCCCGTAGACGAGCTCGGTGACCGGATGCTCGACCTGAAGTCGTGTGTTCATCTCGAGGAAATAGAATTTGCCGTTCGGAGCGGCCACGAACTCGACCGTGCCGGCGCTTCGGTAGTTGACGGCCCGGGCCAACCGGATCGCTGCGTCACCCATCTCTCGCCGCCGCTCCGGGGTCATCCACATCGACGGGGCTTCCTCGATGACTTTTTGATGCCGCCGCTGCAGCGTGCACTCGCGTTCCCCAAGATGCACCACGTTCCCGTGGGCATCGCCCATGATCTGGATCTCGATGTGGCGAGGCCGCTCGATATAGGACTCGAGAAAGAGCGTGGGATCGGCGAATGCGTTTTGAGCCTCGCCGCGGGTGAGCTCGAACGCGCGGGCCAGATCTTCCGGGCGTTCCACGATGCGCATGCCCTTGCCCCCGCCGCCGGAAGCTGCTTTGAGCATGATGGGATAACCAATGCGCGCGGCCCATTGTCGCGCATCATCCTGGCTCTCCACCGGACCGGGACTTCCGGGAATGATGGGCACACCCGCTTTTTCCGCGGTGGCGCGGGCCTCGAGCTTGTTTCCCATGAGGCGGATCGTTTCTGAGCTGGGGCCGATGAACACGATCCCCGCGCGTTCGCAGGCCGCCGCGAACGCGGCGTTTTCACTCAGGAAGCCGTAGCCGGGATGAATGGCTTCCGCGCCGGTGCGCGCGGCCGCGTCGAGCAACGCTTCGGCCCGCAAATAGGATTGGGTCGAGGGCGAAGGGCCGATCGATACGGCCTCATCCGCGAAGCGCACGAACAGAGCGCTACGATCGGCCTCGCTGAATACCGCTACGGATTGCAGCCCCTCTTCGCGAAGGCCTCTGAGGATCCGCACGGCGATTTCGCCGCGATTTGCCACCAAAACCTTGCGAAACGGGGCATGCATGACGGGAAAGCGTACCGGTTAGGACGCGGGGAAACAAGACGAAGCGGGCGATGTGATCGCCCGCTTCCGCCTCAGACGGTCGATGGAACGAATACGAACGGTATCTTTACCGGCGCACTCCCACTTCCGCTGGTTCGTCGTGAACCATGGGGAAGTACTCGACCGTGTTGTCTCCATCTTGGAGCATCCGGTCCAACTCGCCCCGTACCCGATGTTCGAGATCTCCGGGGTTCATTTCTTTTTCGGGGATCCGGCCGAGCAGGATTTCGCTTTCTTGGAAGCACGGTTTGCCTTCGCTGAACAGCTGATACCGGTACCCGTAACATTGGCCCGGTCCGCCGAACAAGACCGGGGTGGACCGCCCACCTCGGCGCTGGTAGAGTCATGTCGCTCTTTAGAGAGAGGTACCCCGTTGCGCGCGTGTCCCATCCTCACCTTTTCCATCCTGAACCCCAAGACCGCCTTTCGGTATTCCCCGTTCCGAGGCTGGGGCTAGTCAGGGCTCACATTCGCTCGCGTTCCGATTTTTGAGCCTTTTGCGCCCCGGGAATCTCCTAGGAGGAACGGTCATGAACTTGAAAACAATTCGCTCGGTGCCACCCCAGGACGTGTTTGCCACATTGGAGCGCTCGATCCTCGTGGACGGGTTCCACGTGGTGGTCGATCTCGAAAAGAGCCATGGCTCCGTGCTCGTCGACGCGCGCGACGGCAAGGAATACCTGGACTTCTACACCTATTTCGCGACCCTGCCGGTGGGGCACAACCATCCCCGGCTCATGGACGCCGATTTCCAGAAAAAGCTCCTGCGGGCGAGCATCGCCAATCCCGCCAACAGCGATGTGTACACGGTCGAGTTCGCGGAATTCGTGGAGACCTTCCGTGACATCGCCCAGAGAGACTATCTGCCTCATGCGTTCTTCATTGCCGGCGGTGGTCTGGGGGTAGAAAACGCGCTCAAGGCCTCGTTCGACTGGAAGATTCGAAAGAACCAGGCCCGTGGAGTGAAGGGGGAAGTGGGAACGCAGGTCATCCACTTCCGCAACGCCTTTCATGGACGGACCGGCTACACATTGAGCCTCACCAACACCGCCGATGCCCGAAAAACCGCGCTCTTTCCCAAGTTCGACTGGCCGCGCATCGTGACTCCACGCTGCCTCTTTCCCCTGGAGGGAGACAATCTGAGGCAGGTCGAAGAATCCGAAGCGCTCGCGGTCAAACAAATTCGCGAGATTTGTGAGCGCTCGGGAGAAGACATTGCCGCCTTGATCATCGAGCCCATTCAAGGCGAAGGCGGTGACAATCATTTCCGGACCGAGTTCTTCCAGGAGCTCCGCCGGCTCGCCGACACGTTCGAGTTCATCCTCATCTTCGACGAGGTTCAGTCGGGGGTGGGTCTCACCGGAAAGTTCTGGGCCTACGAGCACTTCGGCGTAAAGCCGGATGCGGTGGCGTTCGGGAAGAAAATGCAGGTGTGCGGCTTCCTCGGCGGGACGCGGTTCGATCAAGTGGAGCGAAACGTGTTCGTGGAATCGAGCCGTCTCAATTCCACCTGGGGCGGCAATCTCGCCGACATGGTACGGGCGCAGCGTTATCTCGAGATCATCGAGGAAGATGATCTGGTGGAAAACGCCCGTAAGCGGGGAGACACACTACAGAAGGGCCTTCGGGATCTGGAGAAAAAGCACGCCGGTGTGACCCAGGCCCGGGGGCGCGGTCTCATGGCCGCCTTCGATCTGCCCTCGGCCGAGCTACGCGGCAAGGCGCTGGAAGCGGCGCGCGAGCAAGGCGTGCTGGCTCTGGCTTCGGGAACGCAAAGCATTCGCTTTCGTCCCGCGCTCACCATCACCGACGAAGAGATCCACAAGGGAATCGAGATCCTGGATCGGGCCATTCGGAAAGTGCTCTAAGACATCGATCCTGAGCGTGCCGGCAAGCTAGAAAGCGGGGGGCGGCGTGGAGCCGCCCCCCGTTTCAACTAGTGGGACGAATCGTAGAGAGACTTTAGGAGCCCCCACGAGACCGGCTCCTGCCAGGTCGGCGTCGAAGCGGTACGGATCGTGGGTGATTGCGTGACCGTTCGCGTGCTGCAGGCGAGTTTCGTTTGGAGATCGCGAATGCGATCCGCCATGGCCGGAACCGAGGGGCCGACCAAGAAATCCTCGGGAGATGGCTGCCCATCCACGCGCTTGAGGGCAACCCCCAGTTCGCGACACGCGTCCTGGTAATTGCCATTACCGATCGTCTGGCAAATGCGCTCGAGCTGGCGCTCGAAGATGCGGCGATGGGCCACTCCCGAGTTCCCGGGGCCGCTCCCGGCCAGGTCGCCCGAATGAGTAGCCGTCACATAAAAGCCCATCGTCTCTTCACAGCATCCCTCGGGGTTCTGGCACGGTCCCGCCGCTTCCGCCGGAATCTCGAACCGGCACGACGCCGTGTTACCGGCCACGTCGCTGGATGCGATCTCGATCCGAGCGACGAGGCTGGGGTCGGCTTTGCCGACGCTGAAGAGAATCGGGTCATGGGTGCCCGAAGTCACCGGGGGCAAGGTCACGGTCACGTTGTCTCCGCTCACCAGCGTGAGCGAGGCCAGGCCACTTCCGAGATCCTGGACGCGAATCTCTAGGGAGGCGGGCGGGCCGGAGAGGACGTTCCCCGAACAAACCGGCGCCTCGGTATCAACGGGCGGAGGCGGTGCGTCGGCGGGGATTTCGAACACGCACGCGCTGCTATTTCCCGCCATGTCCGTGGACGCGATCTCGATCCGCGCCGTCGCGTACGGATCGGTCTTGTCGACCGCGAATTGAACCGGCTCGGTGGTTCCGGCCGAAACTTGAGGCACGGTGGCGTCGGCGTTCTGAGCACTCGTCACCGTAATCGACTGAAGGCCGCTTTGCCCGTCTTGGATACGCACCTCCAGGCTTGCCGGCGGTCCCGCGACGGCCGTGCCCGAACACACCGGAGACTCGGTATCTGGTGGCGGAGGCGGTGTGCCGGCCGGAAGCTCGAACACACACGTTCCCGTGTTGCCGGCCACGTCGGTCGAGGTCAGTTCGACGTGAGTGACCTGATAGGGATCGATCTGGGAAATATCGACCGTAACCGCATCGGTGGTTCCGGAGGAATAGCCCGCCACGTTCACGCTTGCGTTTCCGCTTTGGGTGGCGACGATCGAAGCGAGGCCGCTTTCGGTATCCCGAATGGTCACCGTGACCCCGGCAGGCGGGCCGACGAACGAGTCGCCGGAACAGGCCGGAGCCGTAACGTCGGGTGGCGTATTGGCCGGAATGTCAAAGCTGCACGAGCTGGAGTTTCCGGCCACGTCCCGGGAGGTCACCGTCAAGCGCGCGACCTGATACGGATCGCTCTGCTGACACGTGAAGACCACGTCCTCGTGCGTTCCCGAAGAAAAGGAGGGAACGGTTCCTGAAGCGTTCTCGCTGGAGGTGATCTGAATCGAATCGAGCCCGCTCTCCAAGTCCCGAATTCGAATCTCGACTCGGCCGGGGATTCCCGCAGTCAGGACTCCCGAACATTCGGGAGGGGTGACGTCCGGGCGCGGCGTGCCCAAAAGCTGCAAGCCGGTCACGGCGCCTTGAAGCCCCGAAAGGCGAATGCCATATACACCCAGGGTGATCTGGTAGGGGACCAGATCGGTGAAGCGGCAGTAATCGCGCCCTTCCACTCCCGGGAGGAAATAAGTGGGGGCGGCGCTCGAGCAACGACCGCCATGGTTGCCGGTCGCGTCGACCAAATTAAAGATCGCGTTGGCGCTGGAGTAGATGGCCAGCGTGTAACGAACGTTCGGATCCAGACCGCGGAGCTCGAACCCTTCTCCGGTCATCCCGTCGTCCTGGAGATTGTTAAAGGCGGCAAAATCCAGGAAGGGGCTGAGGGTCCGGGTGCGCAAGTAAACGAGGGACATCGCCGTGGGGGTGCCGGATTCATCGACCAAGGAAGAGGCATCCACGTTGTAGAGGACACCGTTCCAAGTCGCCCCGCCGGTGGACAGGGCGCCATCGGATCCGGCATGAGTAGCCCCGCCGGGACCATTGAGGTCCACGTTGACGAGGCCGGCCCCAGCCGGGGACGCAAGTAAGACGAGGGCCGTTACGGGCCCTAACCAGAGCTTCGCAGTCATCCTCGAGCCTCCTTGAGACTCAATCCACGACGCCCGAGGAAGCGGGGCTGGGAACATTCGTTCCCAAAAGCCCGGTCCGGTGCGCCCAGCCGGCCCGATGCTTTAGTCCGCTCACATCGTATAATCGGACATCTGGTTTCCGGATCGACCCTCGGCCGGCCAAAAACTCCCCACTGCAGGTCAAAAGCCACAGGAGACCGTCATGGCCATCTCGGAAAACATGCGGGGCAAAGTCGTTACCGTCTCCCGTTACATCATGGAACGGGAGCGCGATTTCCCCCACGCGTCGGGAGAGTTTTCCAACTTGCTTTCCGATATCCTGCTCGCGGGCAAACTCATTCACCGGCAGGTAACCCGAGCGGGACTCCTGGATATTCTCGGGAAGACCGGAGACGTGAACGTCCAAGGGGAAGAGGTCATGAAGCTGGACGAGTTCGCCAACCGCACGATTTTCCAAGCCCTGGATCACACGGGATATCTATGCGTGATGGCCTCGGAAGAAAACGAAGAGGTGCTCTCGATCCCCGAGCAGTATCCGATCGGAAAATACGTTCTCAACTTCGATCCTCTGGATGGCTCTTCGAACATCGATGCCAACGTTTCGGTGGGAACGATTTTTTCCATTCATCGGCGGGTGACCCCCGGTGACGGACCGGGGTGCGCGGACGACTGTATGCAGATCGGGCGCAAGCAGATCGGAGCTGGCTACCTGGTCTACGGATCCAGTACGATGCTGGTCTACAGCACCGGGCAAGGGGTTCATGGGTTCACTTACGATCCCAGCGTGGGCGAGTTCCTCATGAGTCACGAGGACATTCGTATCCCCAAGCGCGGGTCGATTTACAGCATCAACGAGGGCTACTCGGACCTGTGGGAAAACGGAACGGCCCATTACGTGGCCAGCCTCAAGGCCAAGCCCTACAAATCACGCTACATCGGAAGTCTGGTGGCCGACTTCCATCGCACGTTGCTTTACGGCGGAATCTTTCTCTATCCGTCCGACCGGAAGAGCCCGGAGGGGAAGTTACGGCTTCTGTACGAAGCCGCTCCTCTGGCCTTCATCGTGGAACAAGCGGGGGGGATGGCAGTGGACGGAAAGCGAGCGATCCTCGACATTGAGCCCAAGTCGCTTCACCAGCGTACTCCGCTTATCATCGGGAGCGAAGAGGATGTGAAGGAGTACTTGAAATTTGTCTAGCCGAGGGACGGTGACAGCAGCGAAAGACGTGCCGGTGGACTTTTTCCCGGCCGATGAAAACTAATGCGAACGTTGCGCATTTTGGTTGTCACCAACATGTACCCCACGCCCGAGAAGCCCATCTTCGGCGTGTTCGTGGCTCGGCAAATGGCGGGGGTGGAGAAGCTGGGCCATACGGTTCAGGTTGAGTTCATACGTGGGGACCGGAGCATGGGACCGTATGCCCGCGGGATGCGCCGCGTGCGGTCCCTCACTCGGAAGGGTGCCTTCGACATCGTGCACGCTCATTACGGGCTCTCCGGTTTCGTGGCGGCGTTCCAATCCATCCCCCTGGTGGTTTCATTCTGCGGCAGCGATCTCTTGGGCGTCCCGAACGAGCGGGGAGGGATCACCAGCAAGAGTCGTCTCGAAATCAAGCTGTCCCACATCGCCGCTCGCCGGGCGGACGGCATCATTTGCAAGTCGGAAGGCATGCGCGAGTCGTTACCCGATCGGCGGGATCGGGACCGGGCCCGGGTCATCGGAAACGGGGTCGATACGGACAGTTTTCGACCGGGGGACCGCGCGCTGGCTCGCGGCCGGCTTGGCCTCAGCCCAACCGACAGGCTCATCCTCTTTCCGCAGGATCCGGCCAAGTCGGCGATCAAGCGGTTCGATCTTGCCCGGTCCGCGGTCCAGCGCCTGGGGAACGGCCACGAAGCCAAGCTCTGGGAGGTGCATGGAGTAACGCCCGAGCTCATGCCCGACTATTATCACGCCGCCGATTGCCTCTTGCTCACCTCCGATCACGAAGGCTCGCCCAACGTGGTGAAAGAAGCGCTTTGCTGTGATCTTCCGGTGGTCTCAGTCGATGTCGGCGACGTCAAACATTGGCTGGCCATGGTGCCGGGATGCGAGCTCGTTGCTTCGGATCCCGGGGCGATCGCTCAAGGCATCGAGCAGGTCTTGGGAGCGACGGGCCGGGTCGATGGCAGCCGCGTCCGCGCCGCCTTGTCGAGCGACATCGTGGCCAAAGAGGTCGTTCAACTTTATGAGGCGGTCCTTGACGCTCGGGCATCAAGAGACTCAAGGAATAGGCAACGAGGACACGATGCGTAGGTGCGGCGCGCCGCCGCTATTCTCGGAGATCGCCATCAAGGGTTCCAGCGGACTCCAGGCAATGAAGCGGGGATCGACCAAATTGCGCGATATTGTGACTGCTTCCGGAGCGTTGTAAGCCGTGATCATGAGATCGGTGTAAATCCCCGGCACCGATCCGTGGAGGAATCCCACCGTCTTGGCCCCCCATTTTCCCCATGACGGAGCGGTGTTCACCCCACCGGAATACAACGTGTCGCCGCCGGGGGTCGTGAACGGGCTCACCAGGCTATACATGATTGCGTTCCCGTTTTGATAGGTGAGCATCGGCTCTCCCGGTTTCCAGCTCGGGAGTTTTCCCGGAGTGGGAGTGCCGGAGAACTGGGTTTCATCCAGGGACTGAGTGAACCGATTGTAGAAGGCATAGAACAAGGGAACGGTCGTCGGATCCTCGGAGCGCGTGAAGGAGTAGGCAACTTCATCTGTGTTGGACACCGCGGGGCTGTAGATAAAGCGGCGAAGTCCTACCACCGCCCCCACTGAATCCACCGCCCCGTCCTGATTCCGATCCCGGATCGGCACCACGGCCAAGGACTCTCCGGGAGTAATGAAGAAAAGATTCGGCCCCTGGCTCGCCACGGAGATTGGCTCATCGAAGCGGATCGGACCCACCACGCGAACTCCCAGCGGCGTTCCTGCCTGCGGAAAGAGCGGATCGGAGAAGACGGCGACTTCCGTGGCCGTACGGGCCACGTAGAGCACGCCGAGTCCCGATGGCAAGAAGGCAATGCTCCCCAGCTCCAGAATATCGTTTCGGCCGAGGTCGACGATCTGCTCCACCACCGGCGGCAACACAAACCGGATCGTATCGTTGTCGCCGTGACTCAACTCGATGCCGGGTTTGCTTTGGTACTTGTAGTAGGGGCTGAAGAGGGACACGCTGTGAAACCCGACCGGTAAGGGATTGAAGGTGTGCGGCGTGGGAAGTCCGGTCGCAGTGCCGTCCAGGGAGATGAACGCATGGGGGGGTGATGAGAGGACGGTCAATGAAACGTTTCCGACCGCCACCATCGCCGAATCCCTGACCGATTCGCGACCGTCGGACACGATCAAGTAGATCGTGTACTGACCCGGGATGCCGGGAGCTCGCCAGGTCGTGCTCGTTCGGGTGGTGTCACCGAACACGCCCCCCGTGGCTCGCCAGGTAATTTTGAGCGGATCGTTGTCCGGGTCGCTGACCAATCCCGTCACCCGCGATTCTGCGCCCAATAGGACCGAGCTCGGAGATGCGTTCATGGACACGATCCGGGGCGGGAGGTTTCCTCCGCCGGTGGGGGTGTCGCTGCTGCACCCGGCCATCGTGGCCAGGGCGGCCACGCCCATCCATAACCCAAGCGAGCCGTTCCACCGACCGGTCATCGGCCGTTCTCCTCCGGGCAGTGGGGGGGGACCATCAATGTTTCGTAGCGCGACACGGTGACGGTGCCGATCGGAGCCTTGCGCGGCTTGCGAACGAACCGTTTCTGCGATACCAGCACCGGAACCTTGGACGATCCTCGCGCCTTCGAGTAATACGCGGCAATCGATGCCGCCGACACGAGAACCGATCGCGGCGGTTCTTTGCCCTTCTCGTGATGGCGGAGGACCAGATGCGAGCCGGCGGACTGATGGGCGTGCATCCACACGTCCTCGGGCCGCGCGAGCTCGAAGGTCAGGACGTCGTTGCCTCGATTGCTCTTACCCACCATCGCTTCCCATCCGTCGCCGAGATCGTACCGGCGAGGGCGAAGCGCGTTGGGGAGCCGATCGGCGGGCCCTTTCGTCGTGGGGGCCGGGCTGGCCTCGCGGGGCAATCGCACACCCAAGGCTTCGGCGCGCCGCAGCCACGCCTCGTCCGGTTCCGCGCCGCGTTCGATCTCGAGGCGAAGGGCTTCGAGTGCGTCCCGCTGCGCTTCAATGTCCCGGCGCCGCGTTTCGAGTGCGGGATCGCGGCGCGCGGCCTTTCGCGCTTTCTTGAAGAACAGATCTGCATTTTCGGTGGCACTGAGCCGCGGGTTGAGGCGCACCCGCAGCCGTCCGTCCGAAGCAGGATCGGGAATCTCGGCTTCGGTGATGCCCCGCGGTATCGCGTGGGCGTGAGCGAGGGTCGCCTCGCCCCATCGCCGCCATTCCGCCGAGGTCCCCGTATCCGATCGTTCGCGATCCACCGCGGCCAATGCGCGTTCGGTGCGATCGATCGCGGAAACGAGCGCGCGCCAGGGAGCGGAGCGGCGGCCCGACTCGTCTTTGAAGCGGCGATAGTTTTCCGCGAGGGCCTCGGATAGGGACGGGAAGCTCGCGCGTTCGCCGGACAGGTGCCGGGGAACGAAGCATTCCACCTCGGCGGATCCGTCCGGGCGGGTGATCAAAGTGGGTTGTAGCTCGGGACTCCGCGGACGCGTGGCGTCGAGCAAATCCCGCCAGGTTCCTACGACGTCGAGCAAATGATCGGGGTGGGGGGTTCGCTCGAGAAGTTCACGGGCGATGGCCGGGCTCACACCTAGCCAGGCCTGGACCAGGGCCTGAGGCCCCGGACCGTGTATCTCGATGGATTGGGCGAGCGAGGCCATGAGATCGGCGTCATCGGCGCGCGACGCGTCGATCTTTCCCGAGACAGGCAGGGAATAGGTCGTTCGAGTTCTAGGCTCGGTTCCGGCGCGCAGGTGCCCTCGCAGCGGACCGGACCATGCATCGTCTCCGTCAACCAAATAGAGATCGGCCTTGGGACCGGTCAGCTCGGCGATCAAGTTTCGTCGTCTCAGGTCGCCCAAGCGATCGCGTGCTTCGAAGCGAAGCAGAGCCACCCGGTCGAGGCCGGCCTGAATCACCTCGGCCAACCGCGCCCCTTCGAGGGCCGCCCTCACGAGTTGCGCGAACGGAAAGGGAGCGGTATGCGTCGCATCGTCCAGGGCGGAAGTTACGAAAAGGGTGCTATGGCGGGGGTGCCCCGACACGATCACCGCCTTGGCTTGGAAATCGAGACGCAACGTGCGGGCATCGAGCGGAACGACGCGTTCCAGGCGCTGGCCCGTGAGCGCGGCGATCTCCGCCAGCACGCCGCGGAGGGTCAGGCTGTTCATGGTGGTTGGGACTTTCCTCGCCCAGGCAACCGGAGGGTGGAGGGGCTCACGGCCAAGGAGAGCTCAATTGTACACCAAGCCTCAGGGCGAGGGCGGCAGGGTAAAGAGCGCGGCGAAGAGATCGATTCCATACCAAAGATTAGCGAGCCGGAGGTTTTCGTTCGCGGTGTGCTGGTTGTCGTCGTGGTTGGCGATGGGGACGATCACGAGGGGCTTCTTCCAGATGCGAGTGAAATGAAAGAGGGGTAGGGATCCACCCAAGGTCGGCATGAGCACCACGTCTTGCCCGGAGGCGAGGGAAGCGGCGTCCTTGAGGAGCGGGACGATGGGGTCGTCCATGGAGGTGCGCACCGCCGGATACCCGGATTGCCGGACCACTTTGACCAGCAAAGGATGCGTGCGGCGCAGGGTCGAATCGGGATCCTCGCGGACGATCGTCGCGCCCTGCCGACGAAGATGCGATTCGACGAGATCGAGCATCGCTTCAGGATCGTTACCCTTGACCAGACGCATGTCCAAAGATGCCGTGGCGGTGGGAGGAATGACGTTCCGTGTATCCGCCCCCACGTCCCCGGAGCGCAAGCCGCGCACGTTAAGAGTGGGCAGGAGCAGTGCTCTGTCGAGGGAGCGGCGACCTTCCGATTCGGCGATGCCGAGCTCGTTCAACAAGGCCCGATCGGTGTTGGGCAAGGCGGCCAGTGCCGCTTTTTCCGACTTTCCCAAGGGCAGGACGCTGTCATAGAAGCCGCGCACCAGCACGCGCCCGTTCGCGTCCTTCATGCTCGCTAGGAGTCGAGCGAGGTTCATGGCCGGGTTGGGAGCCCAGTTGCCGTAGTGACCGCTGTGCAATCCATGCACCGGTCCGTAGACGGTCATCTCGAGGCCCACGATGCCGCGCACGCCGAAGGCGAGCTCGGGACGGCGAGACGGGTGTACGGGTCCGTCGCACATGAGCCACGCATCGACGTGGATCTGGTCACCATAGCGTGCGACAAAGTCTCCGAGATGCGGGCTCCCCGCTTCTTCTTCGCCTTCGAAAAAGAAGATGATGTTGGACGTCCGCGGGGTTCCCTTTAGCGCGTCGAGCGCGGCGAGGATGGCGAGAAGGGGGGCTTTGTCGTCCCCGGACGAGCGGGCCATGAGTCGCCACTCTGGGTCGATCGCCGCGCCGTCGCTTGGAAAGGGAAGCGTCATAGCACCCGATTCCGGCGGGCCGGAATACAGGGTCGGGACCCACGGCGGGGTGAGCCATCCTTGCGTTCCGGCAGGCTGGCCGTCGTAGTGGGCGTAGATGCCGAGTGTCCGCGTCGCACCGGGAGCGTCGAGGCGCCCCATCACCACCGGCGGCGCACCGGGAAGTTCCAGAAACGAGATCGCGACGTCCCGCTTCTCGAAGTGATCACGGATCCATTCCGCGTTCTTTCGAATGCTCACCGAATCCGAAGCGACGTTGGGAAGGGCAAGGAACTCGACGAACTCGCGAAGGATGTCCACGCCCAGAGCGGAGCGATGCGCGCGGGCCAGGGAAACGGCATCTTCGGCGAAAGCCGGACCCGCGGTGCACAGGGCCAAGAATGCCGCGGCGGCCAGGTTGTTCCACCTCATGGGGCCGGATATAATGCGCAGAATTCCCGTTCAGAGCAAGGTGGAGATTATTGTTGTCATGAAGCTCGCCCCACTCGGTCTCGAATCCTGGATTCAGGAAAATCGAGCGCTCTTAAAACCACCCGTCGGCAACAAACTGGTCTGGCCCGACACCGAGTTCAACGTCATGGTGGTGGGTGGGCCCAACACCCGCAAGGACTACCACGTCGATCCAGGTGAAGAATTCTTCTTTCAGATCCAGGGCGACATGGTGCTCAAGATCATCGAGGATGGCGTGGCGCGGGACGTCCCCATTCGCGAGGGAGACATCTTTCTATTGCCGGCCGGTGTACCCCATTCCCCCCAGCGTTTTCCGGATACGGTCGGCCTGGTCATCGAACGGCGGCGCCGAGCGGACGAGATCGATCACTTGCGCTGGTATTGCGAATCGTGCGGCAACATTCTGTATGACGAATCGTTTCATTGCACGGATCTGGGCACTCAGCTCAAACCCATCATCGAAGCGTTTCACGGCGACGTGTCGCGGCGGACCTGCAAGAAATGTGGGGCCGTGATGGCGGTGCCCCAGGCGTCGGCCCCGAACTGAATCCGACGGTGGGCTCCTTCCCCGGGAAGATCGACGTTCACACCCACATCCTTCCTCCCGATCTTCCGGATTATTGTCCGCGCGACGCGAGATTCCTGAGGCTGGAGCACCTGGACGCTTGCCGAGCTCGGTTGGTTCGGGCCGACGGCACCACCTTCCGGATGCTCGAGGCGAATGCTTGGGATCCCGAGTTGCGGATCCGCGAATGCGACGAAGCCGGGATTCGCATCCAGGTTCTCTCCACGATTCCCGTATTCTTTTCTTACGGCGCAGACGCCTCGGATGCCCATGATCTCGCCCGCTGTCTTAACGATCACATCGCCGGGGTGGTACGCGCACATCCGGATCGTTTCGTGGGACTCGGGACGTTGCCGCTTCAGGATCCCGATCGTGCCGTCCGAGAGCTCGAGCGATGCATGAAGGAACTGGGCATGGCGGGGGTGGAGATCGGCACCCACATCAACGATTGGAATCTCGAAGAAGCCGCGCTGTTTCCGGTGTTCGAGCGCGCGGCGGCCCTGGGCGCGGCGGTGTTCGTTCACCCCTGGGACATGATGGGCGCCGGCCAGATGCCGAAGTACTGGCTTCCCTGGCTGGTGGGCATGCCGGCCGAGACGTCCCGGGCGATCTGCTCGCTCCTCTTTGGAGGTGTGCTGGAGAAACTTCCCTCGCTGCGCGTGCTGTTCGCGCATGGCGGCGGATCCTTCCCGGGCACGTTCGGGCGCATCGAGCACGGGTACCGCGTGCGCCCGGATCTGTGTGCCGTCGATACGAAACGGTCCCCCAGCGAGCAGCTCGGACGGTTTTACGTTGACTCTCTAGTTCACGACCCGCGCGCCTTGCGCTATTTGCTGGATCTTTTGGGAGCGAAGCGGATCGCGGTGGGATCCGATTATCCATTTCCCTTGGGAGAGGCGAAGCCGGGGAAGATTCTCGATGCGCTTCCCGAGCTGTCCCCCATCGACCGAGCGCGTCTGGAGTGGGGAACGGCGCTCGAGTTTCTGGGGGAAGCCAAGGTTCGCGGGACATGAAACCCGCGTCGCTTCCTCTTCCCGTGGACGCGGCCTACGCCCAGAAGCAAGACGCCGCGGACCCACTACGCGGACTCCGCACTGAGTTCGTCTTTCCCCTTCGCGAAAGCGGCGATCCGGTGGCGTACTTCTGCGGCAACTCCCTCGGCCTCATGCCGCGCCGGGCCGCCGCTTATGTGGAGGCAGAACTGGACGCCTGGGGGGAGAGCGCGGTCGCCGGGCATCATCCTCCCGAGGGTCCCGCCAAGCCGCCCCAGCATTTGCCATGGTATCGCTATCACGAATGCCTGCGCGCTCCGTTGGCCCGCTTGGCCGGGGCGAAAGAGAGTGAAGTGGTGGCGATGAACAGCCTGACCGTGAACTTGCATTTGCTCATGGCCACCTTCTTTCGCCCCCAGGCCGATCGCTACGCGATCCTCATCGAAGATCCCATCTTTCCTTCGGATCTCTACGCGGTGAAGACGCAGCTCCTCCATCACGGTCTCGATCCCGAGAGTGCGCTCCTGCGCGTCGCCCCGCGGCCGGGAAAGGATGTCATCGACGAGGACGATTTGGAGTCCGCGATCGAGCGCGAGGGCGCGCGGCTCGCTCTCGTGCTCTGGGGAGGCGTGAACTTTCTGACCGGCCAGCGTTTCGATCTCGCGCGGATTGCGCGGGCCGCGCATCGCGTGGGAGCGCGGGCCGGCTTCGACCTCGCCCACTCCATGGGCAACGTGCCGTTGTCGCTGCATGACTGGGACGCGGACTTCGCGGTCTGGTGCTCGTATAAGTATTTGAACGGGGGTCCGGGGGCGCCGGGAGGCGCGTTCGTGCATGAGCGCCATGCCACGGATGTCTCCTTGCCTCGCCTCGCCGGATGGTGGGGGAACGATCCCACGACGCGTTTTCGCATGCAGCTCGAACCCGAGTTTCAGCCCGTACCCAGCGCGGACGGTTGGCAATTGAGCAATCCGCCGATTCTTTCCATGGCCCCCCTTCGCGCATCCTTGGAGCTCTTCGACCGGGCCGGCATGGGAGCGCTCCGAGCCAAGCAAATCGCGGTAACCGAATACTTGCGCCGGCTTCTTGCCGTACTGCTCAAGGACAAACTCGAGATCATGACCCCGGCCGAACCGGAAGCCCATGGCGCCCAACTGTCGTTGCGTTTGAAGGCGGGGGCCTCCCGCCTCGAGCGCGAGCTGGCCCGGCACGGCGTGATCGGAGATTTCCGGGAGCCGGATGTCATTCGAGTGGCCGCGGTGCCGTTCACGACCGGATATCACGATGCCTGGACGCTCGTTCAGGTGCTTCGGAATCTGCTCCATTGAACGAGAGGCCCGTCTTTACGATTCTGGGAGCCGGGCTGGCCGGTCCACTCCTGGCGGTGTACCTCGGGCGCCGGGGATACCCCGTGCACCTCGTGGAGATGCGTCCCGATCCCCGGCTGAGCGCGGGCGCCGGTGGCCGATCCATCAACCTCGCCTTGTCGGAGCGCGGCTTGTACGCGCTCGGTCGCGTGGGCCTCGACGAGGCGGCGCGGAACATCAGCATTCCCATGCGGGGACGCATGATGCATTCCGTTTCCGGTGCCCAGACGTTTCAACCCTATGGGACCAAACGGGGCGAGCACCTCAACTCCATCTCGCGAAGCCGTCTCAACGCATTGCTGCTCGAGGCGGCCCTGGCCTGTCCCGGCGTTCGGGTGACGTTCGAGGCCAAGTGTACGGATTGCGATGTCGCAGGCGGAACGCTGGAGCTGACCGACGCGGCCGGCCATGCGCGCACGCTCTCCACCGACATCCTGGTCGGCGCCGATGGAGCCTTCTCGAAGGTGCGGACGGGTTTCTTGCGTGGAGAGCGTTTCGACTTCCGTGAGGATTATCTCGATTATGGTTACAAGGAGTTGACCTTGCCGCCCGCTCCGGGAGGACGGTTTGCTCTGGAAGCAGAGGCGCTGCATATCTGGCCGCGCCATACCTACATGATGATCGCCCTTCCCAACACGGACGCGACCTTCACTTGCACCCTCTTCTGGCCGTATGAGGGGTCTCCGAGCTTTGCCTCCGTCCGCACGGACGAGGAGATCCTTGCCTGCTTCAATGAGACCTTCCCGGATGCGGTGCCGTTTTTTCCCGATCTTGTCTCCGAGTTCAAGAATCATCCGGTCGGGTCCTTGGTCACCGTACGTTGCCACCCCTGGCACGCGGCGGGGCGCGCGGTGCTTCTGGGCGATGCCGCGCACGCCGTGGTTCCCTTCTATGGGCAGGGGATGAACGCGTCGTTCGAAGATTGTTCTGTGCTCGCCGAATGCATCGACCGTCATGCCCCGCGCTGGGACCGCGCCTTCGCGGAGTTCGAAGACCTGCGCAAGCCTCACACCGATGCCTTGGCCGAGCTGGCGGTTGAAAATTTCGTGGAGATGCGGGACAAAGTGGGCTCGCGCAAGTTTCTCTGGAGGAAGCGGGGAGAACGCTGGCTCCATCGTCTCTTTCCGCGGTGGTATCTGCCGCTTTACTCCATGATCACGTTCTCCCGCATCCCGTACGCCCGCGCGCGCCGGCGCGCCCGCGTTCAGGATCGGGTCGTGCTGTTTGCGTTGGGATTCCTGGTGCTGGCTGCCGTGGTCGGTTTTGTCGCCTTTTAGTCCGCTGAGAAAGAAGATGACACGATGCCGTTGACCTATGCCGATTATCTGGAGCTCGATCGTCTGCTCGAGTTGCAATCGCCTCGTTCCAATCCTCCCGAGCACGATGAGATGTTGTTCATCATCACCCATCAAACCTACGAGCTCTGGTTCAAGGAGATCCTCCACGAGTTGGAGAAGGTCCAGTCCGATTTCGTCGAAAACCGTTTGTACGACGCCATCCACACCATGAAGCGCGTGCGCACGATCATGAAGATCCTGGTGGCCCAGCTCGACATCCTGGAGACGATGACCCCGATGTCGTTCACGAGCTTCCGGGACCGGCTCGACACCGCGTCGGGCTTTCAGTCGTTTCAGTTTCGGGAGATGGAGTACCTACTGGGCTACAAGCGGGCGGACATGATGCGGTATCACGCCGCAGGCAGTCGCGCGCGCGCGGCCTTGGAGCGGCGCCGAGCCCAGCCCTCGGTGGTGGATAGCTTTTATCTGTTCTTGAAAGGGCGCGGGGCGGACATTCCCCAAGAGCTCTTGTCCCGAGACCTGACCCAGCCCAATGAACCGAATGCCAAAGTACAGGAAGGTATCTATCGCCTCTACCGCGAAGAACCGGCGACCGCGATCCTGTTCGAGCTCATGACCGATTTCGATGAAGGATTTCAAGAATGGCGCTATCGCCATGTCATTTTGGTCGCGCGGACGATCGGGGAAAAGCACGGCACCGGCGGGAGCCTGGGCGTGGATTTTTTGAAACAATCGCTCTTCAAGCCCCTCTTTCCGGATTTGTGGATGATTCGCCACCGGCTCTAGCCGGCTCATCGGGGACGATGGCCTCGGCTTCGATCTCGACCATCATTTCCGGCATGATGAGCGCGCTCACTTCCACCATCGACGTGGCCGGACAGATCTTGGCGAAAAACTCTCCATGGACGCGCCCCACCTCTTCCCATTGCACGATATCTTTGACGTAGATGCGAGTCCGCACCACCTGCTCGAGCGTTGCCCCCAAACGCTCCAGGGCGGATTGGATGTTTTCCAGACACTGCCGCGCCTGGGCCTGGAGGTCGTCCCGCCCCACGATCTCGCCCTTGGCGTCGGTGGCGGTGGTGCCGGAGATATAAACGAACGGCCCCACGCGAACCCCTCGCGAGTAGCCGACCAGGGGTTCCCATTTCGTTCCGCTCTGGATCGTGGTTCGTTGCATGTGTCTGCTCCTCTCGACGTCGAGGGGGACGCGCTATGCTTCGGTTTTCGTGATGGAGGCGATCATGATTCCTGACCGGGTTCGGGAGGCGCTCGACCGTCTCGGGATCGTCCCGGAAATCATGCCCATCGATCCCGCCTTTGCCGACACCGAGGCCTTTTGCCGCAAGTACGACGTACCGCTCGAGCGTTCCGCGAATACGATCATAGTCGCGTCAAAGAAAGAGCCCAAGCAATTCTGCGCCTGCATCGTGCTGGCCGACTCGCGACTCGACGTCAACGGAAAGGTGCGGCGGCTCATGGGCGTTCCTCGGGCATCGTTCGCGAGCGCTCCGGAGATGCAGGCCCTCACCGGAATGGAAGTCGGCGGCGTGACGCCGTTTGGCTTGCCGAAAGGCGTGCCGCTCTTCGTAGATGCGCGGGTGCTGGACCACTCGTGGGTCATCGTCGGGGCGGGCGGGCGAGCGGCCAAGCTGCGCCTCGACCCGAGAGCATTCGAACAGGTGGGGGCGGTTTTTATTCCCGATTTGGGCCTCAGAACGTAACCGGCCCTCTACTCAACATCGGTTTCAAATTCGGGCGGCGCGGCGGAAGATCGAGACGAGGCGCGGGTAGTTTATCTAGGTGAAGCAATCATTCTGTGCTTCGCCCCCGCCTTAGAATTTGGCGGAGAGAGGAGAAAAGATAATGATGCGACGTTTAGTCGTCACCACGATTCCCTTCTTACTCTCGCTCGTTGTCGCAGTTCTTCCCGCGCGAGCCCATGATCGGATCGCTCCGGAAGTCCGTGGCGGCCTCTATACAGAGACGGGCGACGGATTTCTCGGAGGCGGCTTGCTCACCGCAATTTCACCGACTTGGTATTTCAATCCGAATGCCGAAGCAGTGTTTGCGGACGGAAGCTACGTCACGATAAATGCCGACGTACACAAGGATCTCAACATGGGATCAGGGCCTGCAGTATGGCTCGGAGCCGGACCGGCTCTAGTCGTGGCCAACACCAATGACCCCGATCTCACCAACAAACCAGGAGAAAGTGACCTAGATCTCGGGTTGAACTTGATCGGAGGCGTCGGCGCAAAGTATGGCTCGGCGCGACCGTTCGGTCAGCTCAAGTACATGGTCTCGGATCAAAATCAGTTCTCGATGGCTTTGGGACTCAGGTTCTGATCGCATGGAGCGACATAGCCAATCGAACCGGGCAAATGCGTCTCCATAGAGAGATGAGAAATCGGATCGATTGAGACAAAGATGACCTAGGTCCCAATGGATCGGGGGAGGCGAAATCGCCTCCCCCGATTTTATGTTGCTCGCGTTGAAGGGCCGAGCTCAGGACATGGTGGCGATGACTTTGACCTCGACCGCGATCGGAGTCGGCAAGGCGCCCACCTCGACCGTCGTGCGAGCGGGGCGCACGGTCCCGAAATGCTCGGCGTAGACCCGGTTCATGATCGCGAAATCCCGCTTCATGTCGACCAGGAACACAGTCACATCGACCATGTTTTCCCAGGCGCTTCCCGCATCCTCGAGCACCGATCTCAAGTTGGCAAAGCAGGAGCGGCATTGCGCCTCGATGTCCACCCCGACCACATTGCCTTGGGCATCCATCTCGACCCCGGGAATATGGGAGGACCCTCGTTGCCGCGGACCGATGCCGGATAAAAAAAGCAAATTGCCGGCCCGCTTCGCGTGAGGATACGGACCTACCGGTTCGGGAGCGCGCTCCGAAAGGAACTCGCTCATGCGAGATCCCCCTCCCCGAGACGAATGCACACGTTTTTGGTTTCGGTGAAGAAGCGAAGGGCCTCCTCACCGCCTTCGCGACCGACCCCGCTCTGTTTCATGCCGCCGAAGGGGGTGCGAAGGTCGCGGAACATCCAGCAGTTCACCCAGACGATGCCGGCCTCCAGTTCAGCTGCGACGCGGTGCGCGCGATCGAGGTCGCGCGTCCACACCACCGCGGCCAACCCGTAGTTGGTTCCGTTGGCAAGCGCAACCGCTTCCTGGGCCGAGCGAAACGGCGTAACCGTGACCACGGGGCCAAACACTTCTTCACGCATGAGCCGGCTCTCCGGACGCACTCGGGTGATCACGGTCGGGCTCAAGAAATAACCGTTCCGGCACCGATCGGGAAGGGAGGGTGGAGGTCCGCCACCGATCAAGATCTCGGCCTGCTCCTCGCGCGCCAGAGCAATGTACGAGGCGACCTTGTCGCGATGGCCCGCGGACACGAGCGCGCCGAACTCCGTGCTTTCTTCCAACGGATCGCCGATCCGCAAGCCACTCGCCGCGGCCACGAATCGCTCCAAGAAAGGGGAGTAGATGCTCTCCTCCACGAACAGGCGCGAACCGCTCAAGCAGATTTGTCCCTGGTTGGAAAACGCGGCCCGGATCGCCTCGGGCACCACGCGATCGAGATCGACGTCGCAGAACACGATGGCGGGGTTCTTGCCGCCCAACTCGAGCGACACTTTCTTGAATCGGCGGGCGGCGCGCGCCCCCAGCTCGGCTCCGGTGGCCGTGCCCCCGGTGAACGTGATCGCGGGCACACCGGGATGGTCGACCAGGGCCGCTCCGGCCGTCGGTCCCTTCCCATGCACGATATTGAGCACGCCAGGCGGAAAGTCTGCCTCTCGGCTCAACTCTCCCAATAGAGATGCGGTGTAGGGAGTGATCTCGGACGGTTTCCCGACCACAGTGTTGCCGGTGGCGAGGGCGGGAGCAATTTTCCACGAGAACAAATAAAGCGGCAAATTCCAGGGCGAGATACACCCGGCCACCCCGCGCGGTTGGCGCAACGTAATGTTGAGCGCGGCTTGGTCGGTGGCATGGGATTCGGAATGGGTGTGCAGGATGGCAGTGGCGAAGAAACGGAAATTGGCGATGGCGCGGGGGATGTCGAGCGTGCGGGCGAGGCGAATGGGTTTTCCGGTGTCGATCGATTCGGCGCGCGCGAATCGTTCGAGGTTCGCTTCGAGGCGATCGGCCAGATTCAAAAGCTTCTGCGAGCGCACCGAGGCCGGCGTGCGCGACCACTCCCCAAACGCCTTCCGCGCGCTGGCCACCGCATGATCGATATCCGCCGCGTCGCCGTCGGGCACCTCCGCGAATACCTGGCCGGTGGCCGGCTCGTAATCGGGCAGGTATGCGTCCGCCACCGGTGCTACCGGCCGTCCGTCGATCCAATTGTAGAGGCGTTCGATCATCGTGCGCATCCCGGGGCGAATTGCGCCCTTCCGGGCGCTCCAAACGGAGCTAACTTTACATCATGGACGGCGCATGATGAGATATGGCGGAAAGGGGGCCATCCGGGTGGGGACACGAGGAGCACGCCATGTTCAAGGTCCTTGGGCTGATCTGGTTCGTTCTCGCCGGGGTGTCCGTGCGACCGCCGGTGGGCGGGGCGGCCGACGCCGTCCTTCCTCCGCAAATGAATTTGCTCGCCGAACAAGAAGGCATCTGGAACGTCACCTTTCAAACGCTGGATGCCGACCAGCACTGGCAAACCTCCCGATGCACGGCGACGATGCGCATGGTATTGGGCGGCGCCGCGCAGGCGGTCGATTTCGAGGGCACGCTGAACGGGATGAAGTATCTGGGCACCGGCCTGACGTGTTTCGATCGCGAGACCGGAACGTGGCAGTCGACGTGGGCCGACAATCAAGGGGCGCGCATTACGCTCTACCAGGGAACCTGGAAGGGAAAGGACTTCATCCTCGAAGGAATCGACCGGGCTCAGGGGCCAGCAAATGTACTCGCGCCTGACCAGCTCCAACGTCGGCCCCAAACACTTCGAATGGACGATGGACATTTCCACGGACCGGCACGACTACCGCACCATCGCCCGAGCCACTTATGACAAACGTTGAGGCCAGCGCGTGATTCGCAGCATGACCGGGTTCGGACGGGGCGAGGCGGAGCGAGGCGGGCGCGTGCTCATTGCCGAAACTCGATCGGTGAACCACCGGTTTCTCGAAATGTCGATGCGCTTGCCCCGCGGCCTCCAAATGTTCGAGCCCAAGCTTAGGTCTCGGCTCGAAGAGCGCGTAGGTCGGGGAAAGCTCAGCTTAACCGTATCGTGGAAGGGCCAGCGGGAAGACGGCGGCACTCTGATCGTGGATTTGGATCTGGCCGAGCGTTACGTAAACGCGCTTCGGGATTTTCGTAACCGGTTCGGTTTTCGCGAACCGGTCACGCTCCAGCAAGTGTCGTCCATGCCGGATCTCTTCAAGTGGGTGGAGCCCGAATTGGATCCCGAAGAATCCTGGGTCCAGCTCGTCGACGTGACCGATCGCGCGCTGGAGGAGCTCGTCCGCATGCGGGAGCTGGAAGGAGAAACGCTGGCCAAGGATTTTCGCTTGCGGCTGGCCCGAGTGGCGGAAGCACTCTCCGTCATCGAAACGCGCGCTCCGCAGCGGGTCGTCGAAGCCAAGGATCGGCTCCGCGCGCGCGTGGTGGAGCTGCTCAAGGACACGGCCACGGTGGATGAAGAACGGCTGATCCTGGAAGCGGCCTTTCAGGCCGAGCGCATGGATTGCACCGAGGAATGCGTGCGGTTGCGCTCGCATCTCGATCAGACCGCGCTTTGCCTCGTCGAGGGAGGACCGGTCGGCCGCAAGCTCAATTTCATCGCTCAGGAAATGCATCGCGAAGCGAACACGATCGGGGCCAAGGCGCAGGACACCGTCATTGCAACGCAGGTCATCGTGCTCAAAGAAGAAATCGAAATCCTGCGCGAGCAAGTCCAGAACGTCGAATAGGGATGGGTGCGGAGACGTTCGGAGGATGGCCGCCTTCTCGCCCGTTTCTGGTCGTGCTCTCCGGTCCGAGCGGAGTAGGCAAGACGGTGCTCTGCCGGCACCTCCTCGAACAAGATCCCACGCTCACCCTCTCCATATCCGCCACGACTCGCCCCCCGCGGGGGCATGAAAAGGACGGCGTCGACTACTACTTCTGGTCCGAACCCGAGTTTCGGGGCGCCATCGAGCGCGATCATTTTCTGGAGTGGGCGGTCGTGCACGGCAATCTCTATGGCACGCCACGCGCACCGCTCGAAGCGGAGCTGGGGCGCGGGCAATGTCCGCTCCTGGACGTGGACGTGCAAGGGGGACGTTCGGTGAAGGCGCTCGTGCCGGACGCGGTCTTGATCTTGATTGCGCCACCCTCGAGCGCGGCCCTGGAGAGCCGTCTTCGGGGACGGCGCACCGACGCGGAAGCGGTCATCCAGGAGCGGCTGGCCGCTGCGTCCCGCGAGTTGGCGGAATGGGAGCGCTACGATTATTTGGTCGTGAACGATGCCCTCGAGGTGGCGGTGACGCAGGTGGCTTCGGTCATCGGCGCCGAACGGCTCCGCGTCATGCGACGAATCATCCCCCCGGCCTCCTAAAACGTCGCCCCCCAGAACTTCGGCCCATCTCTTGCATCTTCGGCCGAACGTGTGCTACCTTCGTTCGCCGCTTCTTCCGTGAAACGTTGCCTTGGACCGGCGGTCCAGGAGAACAGTCCCGCATGAACAAATACGAACAGGTCTTGATCGCGGCTCGCGAAGCACGGCGTCTCAATGACGTCGCCAAGCTCTCGGGACGCGAGCTTCGCGTCCGGCCGACCACGGTGGCCTGGGACCGACTCACCCAGGGAAAAATCAAACACACCTACGAACCGGAAGCTGGGGAGCCGCCGCGCCCGGAGGATGGCGCCTAAACACGCGCCGGGTTTGTTAAGATAACGTCCTCTCCGATGGTCTTTGGCCCGGCGATCCCGGCGCGGAGGTCGCATCGATGAAGTTGCGCGGGAAGCGCATCGTTTTGGGCGTGACCGGGGGCATTGCGGCCTACAAGGCCGCCGAGCTTCTGCGCCTCTTTGAAAACGAAGGCGCGGACGTTCGGGTGGTCATGACCCGCTCCGCCATTCGCTTCATTTCTCCCCTCACCTTTCGTGTGCTCTCCGGCCATCCCGTGCTCACGACCCTCTATGCCGATGAGGCGTCCGATTCGGAAAACGCCGATGCCAGCGGCGTCGAGCACATCGATCTCGTGAAGCAAGCGGATTTGATCGTGGTCGCCCCCGCAACCGCGAATACCATGGCCAAGGCGGCGTGGGGGCTGGCCGACGATGCGCTGAGCACGATCGTTCTGGCCGCGGGAGCCGACGTATTGTGGGCTCCGGCCATGAACCATCGCATGTGGAAAAACGCGGTCACCCAGGACAACCTGACCCGTCTTCGCCGTATCGCTCATCACATCGTGGAACCCGGCGAAGGATGGATGGCGTGTCGCGAGCACGGCGTGGGACGCATGGCCGAGCCGGAGGAGATTCTGACTCAGGTCGTGGATTTGATCGGGCATCCGCAGGATTTGAGCGGGGTGCGCGTCCTGATTTCGGCGGGTCGCACCGAGGAACCCTTCGATCCCATCCGTGTTCTCACCAATCGCTCGAGCGGCAAGATGGGGGTTGCGCTGGCGGAAGAAGCGCTGGATCGGGGTGCCACGGTCACGCTCCTGGCCGGAGTGATGGATCTCCCCGCTCCGGAGCGCACCACCACGGAGCGCGCGACCACGGCGGTGGAGATGTCGGAGAAAGCCGCCCGTCTTTTTCCGGACTGCGATGTGCTCATCATGGCCGCCGCAGTCGGCGACTTTCGGGCGGAGCAGGTCGCAACGTCGAAGCTCAAGCGCGGCGAAGGGTCGCTTCAAGTTTCGCTGGTGGCCAATCCCGACATTCTGGCCGGACTCTCCCACGCCCGGAGAAAAGATCAGATTCTGGTGGGGTTCGCCCTCGAGACCGATGCCTCCCTTCCCGCCGCCCAGGAAAAGCTATCGAAGAAGGGCGTCGATCTTTTGGTGTTGAACCACAGCCAAGCGGTGGGGAGCGACACCAACGAAGTGACGTTGTTGGAACCCGGACGCGATCCGCGTCCCTTGCCGTCCTTACCCAAACGTGAAGTGGCGAGAAAGATCCTGGATTGGGTCGTCAAGCGCCGCGCTCATGAAGGATCCACGCACCGAGCTCGCCGCGCTTAGCGTCGCCTTACGGCAGCGACTCGAGCGCGGGTGCCAAGAGGGTCGAGGGTCGATCCTCGTGCGACGTCCCCTCGTCTCGGCCGGCGATGCCCATCCAAGTTACTCCGAGATCTCGAGCGTGCGGGTCGCTCCTAGATCCCAAACCGCGCCCCCTACTTTTTCGAGCGTTCCGGAACCGTCTCCCGTGTCGACCGCCCCGGTGAGTTCGCGAGGAAAGAAGCTCCCGCTCATTCCGCTCGAACCGGAACTCTCGGATCACGCAGAACGCGCGGCGCGATTGGCTGCGATCGCCAAAGACGTTTCCGTGTGTCGCAAGTGCGTTCTTTGCGAAACGAGAACGCAAACCGTGTTCGCTCGAGGTACCGGCCGCACGCGGGTGATGTTCGTGGGGGAGGCGCCCGGCGCCGACGAAGACCGTCAGGGGTCGCCCTTCGTGGGCCGGGCCGGACAGCTTCTGGACCAGATCCTCGATGCGGCGGGATTCGACCGAGACTCCGTGTATGTCGCCAACATTCTCAAATGCCGGCCACCTGGAAACCGCGATCCTCGCCCCGAAGAGACGGCGGCCTGCACGGCCTATCTGGAAGCGCAGATCGAGCTCGTGAACCCCAAGGTCATTTGCGCCCTGGGCCGTCACGCCGCCCAGTTCCTGACCGGAAAGCCCGACGCGCCCATGGGACAACTGCGAGGGCGCATTTTCTATTACCGGGAGCGGATCATGGTCCTGCCGACCTACCACCCGGCCGCCCTGCTTCGGAACCCGGATTGGAAACGCGTGGTGTGGGACGATATGCAACTGTTGCGTCGCGAATATCTGCGCTCCGACGAGGCTTCGGGTCGTTAATTTCGCTGACAGAATCGGTCAGATTTTTTCCACCTGGTTATCCGCATCGGCCGCGTGCAAGCGGTCGTCCTCCCGTCACAACCCTGCTTCCCTAAGTGACAGTCGGATTGAAAGATGAAGCAGTCGTCCGCGGCCCAATATCCATGCCAGGATTCCCAACGGGTTATCCCCTCACGGGCGGGGAAAAGTTGAAAGATCTTCGTGTTCGTCACCGATTCGTCAAGTTCGTGTCAATGTACGTTCTTGCCGATGGATCTAGGGGGATCACCTAAGGTTTCCACAGCGCTCTCCGGACACTTATACTTGAGTCGACCGAAGTCTTTGCTCGGTTCTTCCCCCGTCTTCTAGTCTCCGATCCGGCTGGTCCCCGTCAAAGATCCGGCACACACATGCGAGTCTGCCCGCCCAGGGAGGGCAGGGCGGGCAGCAGCGTGTGGTTGCGGCGAGGAGTGCACGTGGCTATCGCGGAGACGAGAACGGGACCTGCTGCGCTTGATCACCTTCGAGTCCCTCCCCAGGCTCTGGACGCGGAACGTGCGGTTCTGGGTGCCATGCTTCTCGATGCGCGCGCCGTTGCCCGCGCGCTCGAAATTCTCGATGAAGCCGCGTTCTACCGTCCCGCGCATCGTCACATCTTTCGCGCCGTCGTAGCGGTTTGGGAACGTAAGGAAGACGCGATCGACGCGGTGGCGGTGGGGGATGAGCTCTCCCGCCAGGGCCATTACGAAAGCTCGGGTGGCGCCGCCTACTTGGCCGGGCTTCTGGACGCGGTTCCTACCTCGGCCAACGTCGAGTACCACGCGCAAATCGTCAAAGAAAAATCGATCCTGCGCCAGCTCATCGACGTGTCCACCGAAATTGCCACGCGCGCCTTCGACGCCGAGGAACGTCCGGCCGAGCTCCTCGACCGGGCGGAACGGGCCATGTTCGAGATTTCGGACGCGCGCGTGCGCAAAGGGTTCGTGCGCGTCCACGATCTCATCAATCCCGCCATCAAGCGCATTGAAAAGCTCTACGAGGAAAAGAACCCCGTTACGGGTGCTCCCACGGGATTCGTGGACCTCGATCACATGACGAGCGGCTTTCAGGATGGGGATCTCGTCATCTTGGCCGGGCGTCCGTCCATGGGCAAAACGTCGCTCGCCCTAAACATGGCTTCCCACCTTGCCCTCCGCCACAATCGCGGCGTAGGCATCTTCAGCCTGGAAATGAGCATGGAGCAGCTGTTGCTCCGACTTCTCTGTAGTGAGGCCCGAGTCAGCGCTCAGCGGCTTCGCACCGGATATCTACGGGAGAAGGAATGGCCGCTCCTCATCACCGCAGCGGGCGAACTGTCATCCGCTCCCATTTACATCGACGATTCCGCGGCCATGGGTGTTCTGGAGATGCGGGCCAAAGCGCGGCGGCTCAAGTCGGAAACGGATCTGGGACTCATCGTAGTCGATTACCTCCAGCTCATGCAGGGGGGCGGGCGCGTGGAAAGCCGCCAGCAGGAGATCAGCGAAATTTCCCGAGGGTTAAAGGCGCTCTCCAAGGAGCTCCGCGTTCCCGTGATCGCGTTGTCCCAGCTCTCCCGCGCCGTGGAAGCCCGCTCCGAGCACCGGCCCATGCTGTCCGACCTTCGCGAATCGGGGGCGATCGAGCAGGATGCCGACCTGGTTCTTTTCGTGTTTCGCGAGGAGCACTACAACCGCACCGACGATAACGAAGGGCTGGGAGAAATCATCATCGGCAAGCAGAGGAACGGTCCGGTCGGCGTGGTCAAGATTGCATTCATCGCCGAGTACACCCGGTTCGAGAACTTGGCCCGGGAAGGCGAATCCCCGTTGTAGTAAACTTCCCGCATAAGGCCGACCTGGCCGGCCACCGGTGGTGCGGGCCGATCGGCCAGGAGTGGCGGAGGCCGGGCCGGTCCCCGGCGGCCGGGGCTCCCACCCGGTGCCGCAGGAAAACCTTCCTTCGGGCATTCATGGTAGATTCTGGACAAGGGCTTAGTTAGCGATTAGTCTATGGAGGAGCTGTCCCCCCCAGGACTCGGACTCTTGCGGCCCCCCCCTCGGGACCGACTGTGGGGTCTGCCCCGCCCGAGAAAGGAGTCGCCATGACGCCGCCTCCCTGCGTCCCCAAATGGTTGACGGGTTCTGGAAAGATCGCTGGCGCCCTCGTAGCCTGTCTCCTCATTTCCGCCCTGCCTGCCTTGGGCCGTGCCCCCAACGGAAAAGATCCCGACTTCAGCCGCTATCCCCAGGCGCTTTACGCGTTCCGGGAGCCCTACGTCTTCAATCACAACGTGGGTCTCCTTACCATGCGAATCACCAACCTGGGGTTCTTCGGCAGCGCCTCCATCCTCGAGATTGGGGCCGGATGGCGCGGGGGCGAATACCTCTATCAGTCGGGCCTCTGGATCGGGGCGGTCGGTTCCGACTCTGAGCCCCACGTCACCCAGACGTATTACAACAACCTGGAGCTCTTGCCGGATCGCGCCGCCACGTGGACGATTCGCGAATCCTACGAGGGGCAGCCGGGTGGGGTGCGCGTCGGCCTTCTGGGTGCCGCCGCGGCTGACGACGACGGGGACGGCAAGATCGACGAAGACTTTCAGAACGGTCTCGATGACGACGGCGACGGAAAGATCGATGAGGACTTCGAAGCCATCGGTCAGCAGATGTTTTCCTGCATGTACAAGGACGACACACCGGAAGCCGTCCAGCTCAACCCCGACCACTATCCGCTCAACCTGCTCGTGAGGCAGCGGTCATTCCAGTGGTCCACCTCGGGACTCAATGAGTTCGTCGGGATCGATTTCGTTCTGATCAATAACGGCGAGCAACGGCTCCGTGATTTGTACCTCGGCTTTTTCTCGGACTCGGACGCCGGCCCCAAGAATGCCGAGCGTTACTGGACGGACGACTTGGTCGCCTGGAGCCACATCGACACCACGATCGTGGACCGCAACAAGCAGGTAGGCTGCCAGCAGATCCACCTCAACATGGATGCGGTGTACATGTGGGACGCCAAGGATGACGGGGCGGCCATCAACGGCGGAGACGTCCCGGGCGTGTTCGGAAGTTTGTTCCTGGGTCACACCACCGATGACACGGGGCTACGCGCCCCCCAGAACGTGGGTCTCTATACGGTGGCTTGGTTCAGCGCGTCGGGCCAGGTATCGGATCCGCAGAACGATGACGAGCGCTACGCGCTCTTGTCGTCGGGATCGAAACCGTCGCGAGCGGCCAACAAGCCGGACGATTATCGCTACGTGTTCTCGGCGGGGCCCTTCGCCAGCCTGAATCCGGGCGAATCCCTCAATTTTCAGACCGCGTACGTGGTCGGTGATGGTCAGGCCGGGTTCCGGGCCAATGCGGTGAATGCCCAACGCGTGTATAACGGCCAGTATCTGGATCTGGACAACAATCCCGAAACCGGCGTGGATGGGAAGGAGAGGTGCCTGCAGATCCTCGAGCCGGGCGGTGAGATCGTGTGGGACGACCCGTGCGACACGCTCAATACCACCACCACCTACAAATTCACGCCGCCCTGCGATGTCGCCGGCCCCCAGTATGTGGACGCCGACTGCGATCCGTGCACGGGCGTGGCTGGGGCGGAGGCCCTCGTCCACTGGGTCGGTACCACCGCGCCGCCGCCGCCCAACTCCACCACGGATCCGAGTTACCGGGCCACCTTGGATCCGGCCGGAAACCGCAAGGTGATCATCGAGTGGGATAACGCGTCGGAGCTCAGCACCGATCCCATCACCGGGGCCAAGCTGTTCCACGGATATCGCGTCTGGCGCGCCGACAACTGGCAGCGGCCGCAGGGCTCCATCGGCCCGACGTCCGGTGAATGGATGAAGCTCGCCGAGTTCCGGGACGATGTGGAAACCGCGCAGTCGGAAGGGGCGGTGGGTCTCGACATTCCGGTCTCCGAAGGCGGACCGTTGGTTCGTGAGGTGAAGTCGACCGGGACGGCCAAGGACGGAACCCCGATTTATCCGGTCGGCCGGTATCACTATGAGGACACGAGCGGCCTCATCAACGGCAAGGTTTACTTTTATGCGGTGACCGCGTTCGGCATTGCCCACGTCAAGAATTCGATCACCGGCAAGGATGAGGACATCGAGCTCTCCGGTCTGCCCTCGGCAACCGAAGCGGAACAGGTCGTCCCGCGTTGGGACAGCGTGGAAGGTTGCGACGCGGTGACGGTCGTGCCCAATCCGTATCGCGGCAGCGCCGACTGGGATCTCATCCCCAGCGACAAGGATCCTACCGGAACCAAGATCGCGTTCCGCAACTTGCCCAAATCGCTGACCACGATTCGCATCTACACGCTGTCGGGCGATCTCGTTCAAGAAGCGCAGCATGACGGACGTTCGGGTGATGGGACGTACTTCTGGAATCTCATCAGTCGTAACGGACAGAACGTGGTGAGCGGGATTTATCTATACATGATCGATAGCGGGAGCCAGATTTGTCGCGGGAGGTTTGTGATCATCCGATAACACGCCCTCAGGCGTTCATCTATTCATTAACTAGTTGCCGGGCAATTGTTTGCTGGCAAAACGAAACTGATATTGTTATAATTTAAGCAATGAAAACCGCCCCCCTCAGGGCCGTGCCGCCGGCCCTGGAGGTGCAGGTTCCCCGCCCCGCCGATCCGGAGATCCTGTTGCCCCAGGCCCTCGGTTTTCTAGCCGCCCTTGCCCATGACTTCGCGCCCCGCATCCGGGAGCTTCTGGATGCGCGTCGCCGGCGTGCGCCTATCCTGGGTTTTCTTACCGAAACCGCGTCAATTCGGGCCGGCGACTGGGGTGTTGCCCCCATTCCCAGGGATTTGAACCAACGCATCGTCGAGATCACCGGTCCCCCCGAGCCCAAGATGATCCTGAACGCGCTCAATTCCGGCGCGGACGTCTTCATGGTCGACTTCGAGGACGCCATGTCTCCGACCTGGAGCAACGTGGTTTCGGGACAGCGATATCTCAAGGAAGCGGCCCAGGGCACGTTGACGTTCGACGATCCCGTGAGCGGCAAGCATTACCGATTGGGCGACCGAACGGCCACGCTCATGGTCCGACCGCGCGGGCTGCATCTCGTCGAGGCCCATGCGACGCTCCACGGCGAGCCCCTTCCCGGCGCGCTGTTCGATTTCGGCCTCGCGTTCTTTCACAACGCGCGAACGCTGCTCGAGCGGGGGAGCGGCCCGTACTTTTATCTTCCTAAGCTCGAGCATCATCTGGAGGCTCGACTTTGGAACGAGATCTTCGAGCGCGCCGAATCGCTTCTGGGCATTCCTCGCGCCAGCATCCGCGCCACCGTGCTCATCGAAACGCTCCCCGCCGCGTTTCAAATGGACGAGATTCTTTTCGAGCTTCGTGATCGCTCGGCGGGTCTCAATTGCGGCCGTTGGGATTACATCTTCAGTTTCATCAAGACGCGGCGTGACGATCCGGAAGCCGTATTTCCCGACCGTTCCCAAGTCGGGATGGATCAGCCCTTTCTTCGGGCCTATACCCAGCTCGCGGTCAAGACCTGTCATCGTCGAGGCATCCACGCCTTGGGCGGGATGGCGGCACAAATTCCCAACCGGCGCGATCCCGAAGCAAACGAGCGATCGCTGGCCAAGGTGCGCGGCGACAAGGAGCGCGAGGCGGGGGACGGACACGACGGAACCTGGGTCGCTCATCCCGACCTGGTGCCCATTGCGCGGGAAGCCTTCCGGGCTCGAATGGCCGGCCCCCATCAACTCGACGTCGCTCGCGCGGACGTCACGGTCACGGAGCGGGATCTCCTCAGCGTTCCCGCGGGGCCGCGGACCAGGAATGGATTGCGTTGGAACGTGCGGGTGGGCGTGCGATATCTCGAATCCTGGCTTCGCGGAGTCGGTTGCGTTCCGCTCTACGGGCTCATGGAAGACGCCGCTACGGCGGAGATTTCCCGCACCCAGATCTGGCAATGGGTGCGCCACGAGGCGCGCCTTGAAGATGGTGAGGCGGTCACTCCCGAACTGCTGCGCCGCATTGTCCGCGCGGAGCTTGCCCGCGTCGAAGACGAGATCGGATCCCCGGCATTTCTGCGCGGCCATTTTGCCCAGGCGGAACGCCTGTTCACCGCGATTGCCTGCGACCCCGACTTACCCGAGTTTCTCACCCTTCCCTCGTACGCGATTCTGAACGAGATCCACGACCCGGAATGAACGGAGCCGCGCTCGAATCCTGATCACGCTTTGCATCAAGGAGGCAACATGGACGCACCGCACACTCCCCATCGAAGGAACGATTTGCCCGACGCCCTAAACCTGCGCCCCGAATCGCCCATGGAGAACTGGGATCTCGGTCTTCCGGTTCCGGCCGGACGCTGGAACGGTATTGCGCGCTCCTACGACACTGAGGATGTGCTTCGTTTGCGGGGCACGGTGCGCATCGAGCACACGCTCGCGGAAATGGGTTCGCGACAGCTCTGGTCGCTCCTCCATACGCGTGATTTCGTGGCCGCTCTGGGTGCGCTTACCGGCGGTCATGCCGTGCAACAAGTTCGCGCGGGTCTCGAGGCGATTTACGTGAGCGGCTGGCAGGTGGCGGCCGATGCGAACCTGGCCGGACATACCTATCCGGATCAAAGCCTCTACCCCGCCAACAGCGTGCCCGCGCTGGTGCGCCGGCTCAACCAGGCCCTCCTCCGCGCCGACCAGATCGAGTACACCGATGGCAAAAAGCCGGGTGGCCAGAACGGGCAGGCCGCCCATTCCTGGATGGTGCCCATCGTCGCCGACGCGGAAGCAGGCTTCGGCGGTCCCTTGAATGCCTTCGAGTTGATGAAAGCGATGATCGAGGCGGGCGCGGCCGGTGTGCACTTCGAGGATCAGCTGTCTTCGGAAAAGAAATGCGGCCACTTGGGCGGGAAGGTGCTGGTTCCGACCGGTCATTTCATCCGCACCCTCGTCGCGGCGCGCTTGGCCGCCGACGTGATGGGCGTTCCGGCCCTCGTGGTTGCGCGCACCGACGCCGACAGCGCCAAGCTCCTCACCAGCGATGTGGATCCGCGCGACCACGCGTTTCTGACCGGCGCTCGCACCGCGGAAGGTTTTTATGAGCTCAAGGGGGGCCCGGAGTGTGCGATCGCTCGGGGTCTCGCTTACGCGCCCTATGCGGATCTCATCTGGTGCGAGACGTCCAAACCCGATCTCGAAGAAGCTCGGGCATTCGCGGAGGGCATCCACGCCAAGTTCCCCGGAAAACTCCTCGCCTACAATTGCTCGCCGTCCTTTAACTGGGGCGCCAAGCTGGATGCGGCCACCATCGCCCGGTTTCAGCGCGAGCTCGGGGCGATGGGGTATAAGTTCCTGTTCGTGACATTGGCCGGATTTCATTCCCTGAATCATGGAATGTTCGAACTGGCCCGAGGCTATCGTGAGCGAGGTATGGAGGCGTATGCCGAACTGCAGGCCGCCGAGCATCGGGCGGAAGCGGACGGGTACACCGCCATTCGCCATCAGCACGAAGTGGGAACGGGCTATTTCGACAGCATCATGCAGATCGTCTCCCAGGGGACTTGTTCGACCCTGGCGTTGGACGACTCCACGGAGAAAGCCCAGTTCTAACGACTCGAGTTCCCTAGTATTTGCGGCGTGTGGGCGGGGGCCGGTCAGGGAGAAATCCCGGGCCGGCCCCAGGCCCGCTTGCCCAGGCCTTCCCGATACATCTCGTTTTGTTACAATGCCTTGCTAATTGGTCTTTCCCAGAAAAAAAGAGATTGGGATCCGTCCGTGCCGCGGCCGATCCATTAAAACTTGAGGAGGGCTCTCCCTAAATCATGCCCGGTAGGCCAGTGAGAACCGACACCTTCATCCAACCCTTCGTCCTGGTTGGGGACAAGCTGTTCGATGCCGCAGCGAGCGCGGGGGAATTTGCCGTGTTCCTATCCCGGCTCCTGGCCGAGCTCTTTCCGGGACTTCGATATCAACGTCTCATCTTCGAGCAGTGTAGTTTCATCGGCATCCAGTCCCTCCCCGTGGTGTTTCTCACTTCGCTCTTCGTCGGCGGCGTCGCCGCTCTCCAGACCGCCTATCAAATGTCGGGCACGATGCCGCTCATCTGGGTGGGAACGGTCGTTTCGAAATCGGTCTTCATCGAGCTCGGTCCCGTGCTCACGGCGCTCGTGGTGGGCGCGCGGGTCTCCTCCTCTTTCGCCGCCGAGATCGGCACCATGCGCGTGACCGAACAGATCGACGCCATGGAAACGTTGGCCGTGCGGCCCATTCGGTATCTGGCCGTTCCTCGTCTGGTCGCCGCGACGATCATGCTCCCCGTCATCACCATCATTGCCAATTCGATCGCCATCCTGGGCGGTATGGCGGTGGCGGTGCTTCGGGTCGGGATCTCGCTCAATTTGTTCAACCGTGGCATGCGGCTCTTGTTCGACGCCCAGGACGTGTACGGCGGCCTCATCAAGTCGTTCGTGTTCGGGATCATCATCGCTGTGCAGGGTTGCTACTACGGATTCCAGGCCGCCGGGGGTGCGGAAGGGGTTGGAGTGGCCACCACGAAGGCGGTCGTCGCGAGCTGCGTCATGATCCTGGTCATGGACTATTTTCTGGCCGAAGTCGTCTTCCGCCTCATCTTCCCCGCCTGAGCGTTCACATGATCGAATTGCGTGACCTTCATAAGAGCTTCGGCTCCCAACGGGTGTTACGAGGGGTGAACCTCGACATCCAGAACGGGGAGACGATGGTCGTGCTCGGCCGCTCCGGCACCGGAAAGAGCGTGCTCCTCAAGCTCATCATCGGACTCATGCGGCCCGACCGCGGTTCGATCATCGTGGACGGGCAGGACGTGAACACCCTGAGCTATACGGACCTGGGGGAGCTGCGCAAGCGCATCGGTATGCTGTTCCAGATGGCGGCGCTGTTCGATTCGATGACCGTGGCCGAGAATGTGGGGCTGGGACTTCGAGAACAGCGAACCTCGAGCGATGAGCAAATCGCGAGGATCGTGGCCGAGAAGCTCGCTTTGGTGGGGTTATCCGGAATCGAGAACAAGAAACCGGCCGAACTTTCGGGAGGGATGCGAAAGCGGGTGGGTTTAGCCCGGGCAATTGCCATGAATCCCGACTACATTCTCTACGACGAGCCGACCACCGGTCTCGATCCGATCACCGCCCGCCAGATCAATATCCTCATCCGCGACATTCAGGCCAAGCTCCAGGTGACGTCGATCGTGGTTACCCACGACTTGCACAGTGCCTACCAGGTGGGCGATCGTTTGTGTCTCTTGCATGAAGGTCACATCTATTTCACCGGAACGCCCGAAGACATGCAGACCAGCGAGGATCTCGTGGTGCGGCAGTTCGCGCGCGGCGAAGCGGAGGGTCCAATGACCAACGGTTATCCGGAGCCGATACGGCGCGGCGCGGCGGGGATGCGGGCACGATGACCGAACGCCGCCTCCATGCGCAAGTGGGCCTGTTGTTCCTTCTTTCGGTGACTGTGCTGGTCCTCGGCATTCTCTGGTTCAAGGAGTTCCAGATCCGAGGACGCACCTTCAAGCAGATGATCGAGTTCCAGACCACGAGCGGGCTGGTCAAGGGTGATCCGGTGGAAGTGAAGGGCGTTCCATCGGGAAAGGTGGAGGACATCAACTTCGAAGAGGGCCTGGCGCTGGTCCAGGTCCAGCTCGACCGGAAAGTGAAGCTCTACCAGGACGCGCAGTTCAACATCGAAAGCGTGGGCATCATGGGGCAGAAGATGGTGTCCATCTTTCCCGGAACGCGGCAAGCCGGGCCCTTGCCCCACGATGCCATTCCCAAAGGCGTCTATCGCGGCGGCACCACGGAAATCATGAACGGAGTATCGGACGCCCTCGAAATCTTCCAGCGTATCGCGAGCCGGGTGGATACGCTGGTCGCGTCTTTAGGCGATGGAGGCAAACAGAAACAGTTCAGTCAGACGCTCGACAACCTGGAGCGTGCCTCCAAGGATCTTTCGACACTTCTGGAGGAGAACCGGAAGGAAATCAACGAATCCGTGCGAAACATGAACGCGGCCATGAACGATATTCATGGCATGCTGGAAGGAAGAGAAGAAAAGTTCGGGGAAACGCTCGACCAGGCCCATCGCGCTTCGGCGCGGCTCGATACGACTCTGGTCGGTTTGCAGGTGACGATCGCCAAGATGGACACACTTCTGGCCCAGGTCCAGTCGGGCCAGGGGACCCTCGGTAAGCTCTCCCAGGACGAGGAACTTTACAAGCAGTTCGTGGCCACCCTCGAGGACGCCAAGGCCCTCCTGGCCGACGTCCGCCAGAATCCCAAGCGCTACTTCAAGTTCTCGGTCTTTTAGCCGCGGCCGAAAAACACCGGAGACGGTCATCGAGCGGCCGCTTACACTCCCTTCCGGTTTTTGCCCCTCCTGCTAAACTCCCCATTCTCGCCGTCCGCCGGAGTGTTCATGAAATCGAAAACCTCTTTCGTCTGCTCCGCCTGCGGCCATCAGTCTCCCAAATGGCTGGGCCAATGCCCCGCTTGTTCGGCGTGGAATACGCACGAGGAGGGCGTCGCTCCTCCCCCCCGCAAGGACACCTGGCGCGGGGATGCGTCGCTCATCCGCGCGCTGGGGGACATCGCCGATGAGAAGCTGGCGCGCTATACCTCGGGGATCGAGGAATTCGATCGCGTGCTGGGAGGCGGACTCGTGCCGGGAAGCCTGGTCCTGGTGGCGGGAGATCCCGGGATCGGCAAATCAACGTTGCTCTTGCAAGCCGCTTCGGCCTATGCGCGGCGTGGGCTGCGGGTGCTCTATGTCAGTGCCGAGGAGTCCGAACGCCAGCTGCGTTTTCGGAGCCGTCGTTTGAACGGTATCGAATCGTCCCTCCAGGTCCTTGCCTCCACGCGCTTGGAATCCGTGGCTCCGGCGGTGGAGCGAGCGGAGCTGGACGTGCTGATCGTGGACTCGGTGCAGACCTTGCATCGGGATGAAGCCACAACCGCGCCGGGAAGCGCGGGACAAGTCCGTGACAACGCCCTTTACTTCATGGAGCTGGCCAAACGCACCCACGTGCCGGTGCTCCTGGTGGGACACGTGACCAAGGAAGGCACGGTGGCTGGACCGCGCACGGTCGAGCATCTGGTCGATGCGGTTTTGTATCTGGAGGGCGATCCGTTTCATCCGTATCGGGTGTTGCGCGCGGCCAAGAATCGCTTCGGTCCCACCCACGAGGCGGGGATGTTCGAGATGGAGGAAGACGGCCTTCGTGAAGTGCTGAATCCCTCCGAGTTTTTGCTCCAGGAACGACACGCGGAATCCTCGGGTTCGGTGGTCACGGTCGCCATGGAGGGCACGCGCTCGGTGCTGCTCGAAGTACAGGCGCTCGTGGCGAGAGCGGGCTACGGCTCCCCGCGACGCGTGGCGATGGGGCCGGATCCGCGTCGCGTCGCGGTCATTCTCGCCGTGCTGGAGCGCCGCGCGCGACTCGATCTCTCGGCGAGCGAAGTGTTCGTCAACGTGGCCGGAGGGTTTCGCATTGCCGAACCTGCGGCCGATCTGGCGCTGGCCTTGGCGGTGGCGTCGTCGTATTACGACCAGGCGGTGGACCCGCGCTGGGTGGCGGTGGGGGAGATCGGTCTGGGCGGCGAGGTGCGTCGGGTGAGCCGGCTTGGCTTACGGCTCAAGGAAGCGGCGCGCCTGGGTTTCACGACCGCGCTCGTTCCGGAACGGGATAAAAGCGCGGCGGACGGCGCGTCCGGCATGCGCATCCTCCCGATCGGTCGGGTCGATGAGGCGCTCAAAGCTGCCCTGGGATCCGTCGTCCCCAAGCCCGAGAGCCGTCATGGCTGACGTCGGTCTCGTCATTGCAGCGGCCGGACGTGGTGAGCGCCTGGGAGCGGCAGATGGAAAAGCCCTCGTTCCGCTTTGCGGACGGCCCCTCATTGCCTGGACGCTGCTCGCCTTCGATGCGTTTCACGAAATCGGGGAGCGCGTGGTGGTCACGCCTCCCGGAAAGGAAGCGTTGTTCCGGGAACAATTGTCCGGCATTCCGTTGGAGCGTGACGTGGATTTCGTAGCGGGCGGGGAAGAGCGCCAAGACTCGGTGCGCTCCGGCCTTCATGCGCTGACCGGAAAGTCGCGCTGGGTGCTCGTCCACGATGGAGCGCGGCCGTTGGTTTTGCCTTCCCTAGTGCGGCGGGTTCTGGATGTGCTTCGATCGGGAGAAGCGGTGATCCCGGCTCTTCCGCCTCGAGAAAGCGTGGCGCGCATCGGCTTCGAATCGTGGGTAAAAAGTTACGAAGACCGCTCCAAGCTCTTGCTCGTGCAAACGCCGCAGGGGTTTCATCTCCCCGTGCTCGAATATGCGTTTACGAAGGCGGAAAGCGACCGCTTCCACGCCACCGATGAAGCGTCGCTCGTGCTGCGGGCAAATCATCCCGTGTCTTGGATCGAGGGCGATCCAGAAAACGTGAAAGTCACCTATCCCGAAGATCTCGTCTTCGCGGAGACGATCCTCAAACGGCGCGGGGCCGGAGCATGACGGCCGGTCTGCCCTTTCGGATCGGACACGGTTACGATGCCCACCGCTTCGCGGAGGGGCGCACACTGATTTTGGGCGGCGTCATGATCGAGCATGATCAAGGATTGGCCGGGCACTCGGACGCTGACGTGCTGACTCACGCCGTGATCGACGCGCTCTTGGGCGCAATGGCGCTCGGGGACCTGGGCAGGCACTTTCCGTCCAGCGATGCGCGCTGGAAGGATGCGTCGAGCCTCGATCTTTTAGCCCGCGCGCGGTCGATGGCCGAGGCCGCGGGGGGCCGAGTGGCCCAGGTGGATGCGGTCGTGTATCTGGAATGGCCGAAGATCGCCAATCATGTGGCGCGCATGCGGGCCGAGCTGGCCCGGGTGCTGGAATTACCGATCGACTGCGTTTCCGTGAAGGCAACGACGACCGACGGGCTGGGTTTCGTGGGGCAAGGGGAGGGCGCCGCCGCCTCGGCGGTGGCGTTGGTGGCACTCGATAAGAATGGGAGATCATAGTGTTCCGTATCACAAATCATGCGTATGATCTGGCGTCGGTTCACGACGCTGGCTTCGTTACGCCTCCTCCACGATGCAAATGGGCATCGCGTCGTCGGCGTGCCTCGCCATCGACGCGAACCGCTCGCCATCTCATACACATGACTTGTGACACGGAGCACTAAGCGATGCGCGTGGTGTTGCTCATGGGCGGTTCGAGCACCGAACGGGACATCAGCTTCGTGACCGGGCGCGGTGTCGGCAAAGCGCTCGAAAGTCGCGGCCACGAGGTGATCGCGCTCGATCCGGCGACCGGAAAACGGCTCGCCTTGACCGGCGTGGAGTCCGCGCAGATTGGAACGGCCCCCGGAGTGGGGCCGGAAGATCTCGGGAAAGAACGGAGCCTCGTCCTCGCCAAGAGTCCTGACTTGAGCAAGGCTGACGTCGTATTCGTGGCCCTTCATGGCGGGATCGGCGAGGACGGCACGCTGCAGGCGCTTCTGGATCTGGCCCACATTCCCTACACCGGGTCGGGCATGCTGGCCAGCGCGCTGGCGATGGACAAATCACGCGCCAAGGCCATGTTTCGCGCCGGCGGCATTCCTACACCCCGCGGCAACCTGCTCGTGGACGATCGGGACTCGGTGGATCCTGAAGGGTTCGGCGGTTTTCCGCTGGTGGTGAAACCCAACGCGCAGGGTTCGAGCGTCGGCGTGCACATCGTGGAGGGACCCGAAGGCATGGCCGATGCGCTCGAGGACGCGTTTCAATACGGCCCCGTGCTGGTGGAGGAATACATCCCCGGTCGCGAGATCACCGTCGCCGTTTTGGGCGGCAAAGCGTTGCCGGTGGTGGAGATTCTCCCCGAGTCCGGTTTCTACGATTACAAGCATAAGTACACGAAGGGCGAAACGCGCTACGTGGTGCCCGCCAAACTCGAGCTCCCGCTGGCCCGGGAAGCGGCGCGACTGGGAGAGCTCGCCTTTGGGGTTCTGGGCTGTTCCGGCGTCGCGCGGGTGGATTTTCGCCTCTCCGAGGAAGGCAACTTTTTTTGCCTGGAGCTCAACACGATCCCCGGTATGACCGAAACGAGCCTCGTTCCCATGGCGGCGAAATCCGCCGGACTGAGCTACGAGGACTTGGTGGAGAGCTTGATTCGTATGGCGATAGAGGATCGTCAGAAAACTTCCGGATCAAGCGCCTCGGCCTGATACCATCGGCTCTTCGCGAGCGTTATGACAAGCGGAGGTCCCATGCGCATCTTGCTCCTCCGGAATGTAGCGGTCTTTTTTCTCTTGGCCGGGTTTCCGTCGGCATCCCCCGCCAAGATATGGACCGTGAACACGATCAACAATGTGTTCGTCCCGGCCGACCTCACCCTCCAACCGGGCGACGTCGTGAAGTGGGTCTGGGGTGGCGGCATTCACACGACCACGAGCGGCGCCGGCGGCCCCGACGGTCTGTGGGATGCACCCATCGACTCGGCGAACACATCCTTTCAGCACACGTTCAACACGCCCGGATCGTTCCCTTATTTCTGCCGATTCCACATTATCTTGGGGATGGCGGGAACGATCACCGTGTCGTCCAACTTTCCCCCGGTCGTGCAGAATCCCGGGACGGTGCACGGGCTCGAGCGCAAATACTTGTCCTTGTTCGTGAATGCTACGGACGCAAATCAGGGTGATCCACTCACGTTGTCCGATCTGGGCACGACGCCGGTTTGGGCTTCGTTCGCGGATCAAGGCGGGGGAAAAGCGTGGCTATCGGGAACGCCCGCGGTCGGTCAGGCGGGCACATATCCGGTCTCGGTGCGCGCGTTCGACGGACAGTCGGCCGACACCGCAAACTTCAACATCGTTATTGGCCCCCAGCTGGTCGTGGTGAATTTGACGGGTTCGGGTTTTGCGCCGACTCCGGTTTCGATCCCGATCGGCGGGCAGGTGAAATGGGTCAGGCAATCGGGAGGAAACCATACGACGACCAACGGTACCGGCCCCTCCGATCCCGCGGCGGGCACACTTTGGGACGCGCAATTGCGCGCGGCCACGCCCGAGTTCACGCAATCGTTTCCCACTGGAGGCACGTATCCGTATTTCTGCCGCGTGCATCCGTTGGAGACGGGAACGGTGAGCGTCGAAGCCGCCCAGGTGGGTATCGAAGAGCCGGCCCCATTGCCGCTTCGCTTGGCCACCTCCCCGAATCCGTTCGCGTCGCGAGTGGATTTGGCGTTCGATCTGGATCATGCCGAGCGGGCCACGCTGCGCATCATCGATCTACAGGGCCGCACCGTGCTGGACTTGTTCACTGCAGAATTGCCCCAAGGCTCGCATCGGGTTACCTGGGGTGGCTGGGATGATCATCATCAACCCGTGGTCCCCGGCATCTACTTCGTTCGCCTGGAAACCGGGGACGGCCACGCCCTCGTACGAAAGCTCTTCAAGACCCGCTAGCTCCGGGCCTTCGAATTTCCACAATATTTCCGACGGCCGCACGTCTACCCCTATGGATGGAAGAGCCGCAGAGCATCGACCGGATGCAAGAAGAAGATAAGCGTCTCTCCGAGGTACTGGCCGAGGAGCGAGACCGGCTTCGTGACTTCATCCGGCGTCGGGTGCCCAACGAGACCGACGCAGAGGACCTCCTGCAAGAGGTCTTCTACGAGGTCATTGCGGCCTACCGATTGATGGCGCCGGTCGAGCGATGGGGGGCCTGGATGTTCCGCGTCGCTCGCAATCGCATCATCGATCGCTTTCGCAAGAAACGTCTGGAGAGCATGGGAAGCGAATCGACGGTCGTATCGGACGGCGGTGATCGCCTTCTCTTGGAGGATGTGTTGCCCTCGCCGGAGGCGGGGCCTCTGGCGGCTTACGCCCGAAGCGTGCTCCTGGATGCGCTCGAGGAAGCGATCGAGGAGCTGCCGGAAGAGCAACGGCTCGTGTTCGTAGCCCACGAGATCGATGGGCAAAGCATGAAAGAGATTGCTCGTCGCACGGGCGTGAACTTGAATACGGTGCTCTCGCGCAAGCGCTACGCGGTGCTCTATCTGCGCGAGCGGCTTCGGGACATCCACGACGATTTCGTGAACTGAGGAGAGTGAATGAAATGAGACGCTACTTTCTGGGCCGGATGCTCATGTTCCTTCCGCTTATCATTCTGTTCGCCGCGCTCTTGGGCTTCGTGATCATGGGCCTCTGGAACTGGCTCATGCCCGCGCTCTTCGGTCTCAAGACGATCACGTACTGGCAAGCGTGGGGACTCTTGATTCTGGGGCGGCTATTGGTGGGTGGATTTCGCGCGGGTGGGCACGGACCGTCGCCGCGCTGGCGCCGGCGCATGCGGGATCGTTGGGAGCACATGTCCCCCGAGGAGCGGGAGAAGTTCCGGCACGGGATGTGGGGGCGGTACTGCCCGCCGGAGACACCGGGCCAACCGGATTGATTTCGATCAGCGGATCTTGAATAGCTTTCGCGCCTCAACCTGGCCGTCACCGGTGTAGAGCCGCGCAAAGTAAAGACCTGTCCTCACCGCCTGGAGACGCTCGTCCCTGCCTTCCCAGGTGATCCGGTGCGTGCCGGCGGGGAATTCACCGGTCACCAGTTCCCGCACCTTGCGGCCGGCGAGATCCACGATGACCACGCTCACGTGTTCCGGGCGTTCGAGATCAAATTCAAGATCCACGTTGCCACGGAACGGATTGGGGGATGCGGTGAGGCGGAGGTGGGGCGACGGTCGCTCGTCGATGCCGGTTTGTGCGTTCACGGTGATGGTCCCGGTCTCCGAGGGATGGTTCCGGCAGAAATAGGGGAAGGTTCCCCCCGTCGGGAAGACGCGAATGAACTGGGGTGAACTCGCCCGCAATTGCGCATCCCAGAGTGTGCCGGCAGCCGGATCGAGAGGGCCGGTACCGTTCGTGGTGGTGTGATTGCCGCCGGCGACCTTGACCCACTTCACTTGTGTACCGGTGTGAATCGCGACCGTGCCCGGAACAAATCCCGAGTTGTCCAGGTTGACGGTGGCCATCGCGGGCCCGATCACGATATTGAAGGAGGTTGTGTCGGCAGCAACACCGTCGCTGACTCGAATCGAGACGGGGTACGTTCCGGCTTGTCCGGCCTGGGGGGTCCCCCGGAAGAGCGCGTTTCCATTTCCTACATCGGAGAACGTTGCCCAGGTGGGCGAGGGGCCCACTAGGGACATGGTCAGCGAGTCGGCATTGGCGTCGCTGGCGGTCACGGTCACCGAAAAGAACGTCAGCTCGGTGCCGCTTTGCGTTCCAGGATTCTGAAGGGCGGGCGGTGCATTGATGCAATGTTCGATGAGCTGTAGGCCCGCGCTGCCAGCCGCGACGGAGATGATTGTCCCGGACAGGACGAGTCCACCGGCCGAGCTAGGTAGACCTATGCTGTCAATAATAGCGGGGGACGTCGGATTCGATACATCGATTGCCTTGAGTCCAAAACCAACGGCTGTATAGGCTGTCGTTCCGGACACTGCGATAGAACCGGCATTCGTTGTGACCAGGCTGCCGAGAATGGTCGGGAAAGAGGGATTGGACACGTCAAGCACTTGAAGTCCCGGAGGGCCGTTCGGGTCGCCATAGGGGTTCGTCACATACAATCTTGTTCCGGATACTGCCAAGTTGGCCGACCATCCGGGAATGACCATGCTTCTCAGAATCACGGGATTGGTTGGGATCGAAACGTCGACCACGGTAATGCCGTTGGGACCGTTCGCAAAGTACGCTACGGATCCCGAAAGCGCGATCTTACTAGCTCCGGTTATGGCGAGGTTTCCCACGATCACCGGCAAAGCCGGATTGGACACGTCGATCACTCGAAGCGCTCCCGAGCCCTCGACCACGTAAGCGAAATTTCCGGAAACCACAACATCGATTCCCCACCCCGGGATGGCTATGCTTGCCTGCAGAACGGGGGACACGGGATTCGACACATCGACCACCTCAAAGTACCCGGCTGTTGCCGACGAACCACTGGCCGCATACACGTGTGTCCCGGAAACGGTGACCGAATATCCCTTTCCGTGTAATCCAATGTATCCGAGGCTCACGGGTGAGGCTGGATTCGAGATGTCGTAGATATTCAGGCCATAGTAGTAATCTCGCAGGTACGCTGTCGTCCCCCAAACTGCCACATCATAGGAACTGACGAAGGGGCCGCCGCCGATCCCCCCCACCCAATGGAGATGGCCGTCGCAACTCGCCTGTGTTCCCGCAGGCGGGAGCATCACGAGAAGCATTGTTCCCACTAAGATCCACAATCTCTTGTGCCTGGGCGAGGAACTGATCATTGGATGGTGCATGGTGCGTTCCTCCAGGCAAAACCGACCGGTTGGGGCGGTCTTATTCGAAGGTGTCTTGCCCCGCTCAGTTGTTAGACTCACGCCCAGGAACCGAGTTACAACCAGTTAGACGGCTTCCCTGGTGCGTTCACGCTCCCAAGCCACCTACCACTCCAAGAGCAGCATCTCCGCGGCAAAACCCGGGCCGAGGGCGGTCATGAACCCGCGGTCCCCGGGTTCGGGTTGGGTCGTCTCCAGGAGCTCGTTCAATGAAAAAATCACCGAGGCCGATGACAAGTTTCCGTAATTGCGAAGCGCCTCGCGCGTGGGCGCAAGCTCGGCATCGGTAAGCCCAAGACCCTTTCGATAGGCCTCGAGCACCTGGCGTCCACCCGGATGCAGCGCGAAGTGCCGCAGATCGTTCTTCACCAAACCGTGTCGGCTTAGAAATGCGTTCACGCGCGAAGGTAACGCTTCCAGGATAAACGCGGGCACGGTGGGGGAGAGAACAAGCTCGAATCCCGCCTCGGAAAAATGCCAACCCATGAGCGGGAGCGAGTTCTCGAAGTATTCGGTTTCCGCGGCGGTGATCATCGGTCCCCTGGCCACCCGTTTGGAACCGGTCAACACCGCCGCCCCGGCGCCGTCACCGAACAACGCCATCCCGATCAAGTTCGTCTTCGAACTATCGTCGAGGAGCAAGGTGAGGCTGCATAGCTCCACCGCCACGACGACGGCCACGCCGTCCGGCCGCGTGCGCAAATAATCGGCGGCCATTCCCAGAAGCCCCGCTCCACCCGCACACCCCAGTCCAAAGAAAGGCATGCGACGGACATCCGGCCGCATTTGAAGGCGGTGGGCCAGGAGCGCATCCACGCTGGGGGTGGACAGACCGGTCGTGGTCGTGAAAAGAAGCGCATCGACATCCTTGATTTCAATCGATGCCTTTTCGAGGGCGATGCGGATGGCCTTCTCGCCCAGCGCTTGGGCCACCTCGATATAATCGTCGTTGCGACGACCGAACGATTTTCCCTCGAGGTAGTACTCCTTGGGAAAAGCGAAGTACCGTGTCCCTACCCCCGACCGATCGAAGAGCGGCAAGAGTCGTTCGAGGTCCGGAATGCGCGTGAATTGGCGGCGAACTTCCTCTCTGGCATCGTCTTGAGTCATGCGATGCGGGGGTAACGCCGTGCCGAGCGCGGCAACGCGTGGATGTAGAATGGAATGCTCCTTTGGTCCCGAGATTTTAAGTTTTTGTTAGGAAATCTCCGCGGCTCCTAAACATTATTTCAGAGACCGGCCAGGACCGCCTAGCAATTCCCGACAGATTTGATATTCTTTGGCTCCCTCTCAGCCAACATGTGGACGGCTCACGCCCGACCCGTGACCAAATTTTGCGCTCGCAGGTTCGCAACTTGGAGGTTACCCATGCCCATGCTCGCCTCCTCAGGTAAGGGTTTTCGTTTCTTCGCGCTCCTCCTTCTGGGTCTCCTCGTCTGGATAACACCTGCCTGGGCGGTCACTACAACCGTCAATGCTGGTCAGACTCTCAATATGTTCACCCCCAAGGACGTGACCATCAATCCAGGCGACTCGATCAAATGGCAATGGATTGCCGGCATTCACACGACAACCAGTGGCACGGTTGCGGAAGGGCCCAACGGTCTCTGGGACGCCCCCCTCGACGCCGCCAACACCTCGTTCACCCGGGTCTTCAGTATCTCGGGCATCTATCCCTATTACTGCAGCTTTCACGGCATATCCGGTATGACGGGCACGATTACCGTCGGCACAACTTCTTGTTCCATCGCGGGCGCCTCGCCGGTTTGCCCCAACACGGCCGGTCTCAGCTACACAGCCACGATTGCCCCCGCCGGTGGAACGAATACGTTTGCCTGGACGATCAGCGGCAACGGCACGATCGTCGGTTCATCGACAAACGCCACGGTCTCGGTGACCTCGGTGGGAGCCGGCAGCTTCACGCTGACCATGACCGGAAATCACAGCGGCACACAGATGATGTGCACGAAGGTCGTTACGGTGTCGGCGGCGACGACCTGCACGATCAGTGGCAGTGCATCGGTGATCACCGGCAGCGCCGGAAATAGCTATTCAAGCACGGTCAGTCCCGCTGGTGGAACCGTGACCCGGTCCTGGACCATTTCCGGAAACGGCACGATCACGAGCGGTACGACCGGAACTTCGGTGACGGTAACCGCGGGAGCGGTGGGCAGCTTCACCCTTACTTTGAACGCGGTCCGGAGCGGTTGTCCAGGCTCTTGCCAGAAAATCGTCACCGTAAATCCCGTGCCGCCCACGTGCACGGTTTCCGGAGCGGACACCGTCAACGCGTCTTCGACCGGGAACTCGTATTCCGCCACCGTGAGCCCCGCCGGAGGAACACTGACGCATAGCTGGTCCATTACCGGGAACGGCACGATCACGAGCGCGATCACCGGAGCTTCGATCACCGTGAATGCGGGTGCTCCGGGGAGTTTCACGGTCCAGCATGACGGGACGCGAGACGGCGTCGCCGTCATCGCTTGCTCGAAGACGGTCACGGTTCAAGGCGCGGCCGCGGCGGCGACGGTCACCGCTGCCGACACCACATTCTCGCCTGCCAACGTGGTGATCAACGTCGGCCAGAGCGTGCAGTGGTTGTGGGGGAACGGCTTACACACGACCACCAACGGGGTGGACTCGGCTCCTATTCACAACCCCGGATCGCTCTGGGATGCGCCACTCGATGCGGCGCACTTGAGCTTCACCTTCCAGTTCAATACGCCCGGGTACTACCCCTACTTCTGTCGCGTCCACGAAGGGGTGATGTCGGGGACCGTGCGGGTTTTGGCTACGAGCGGTGTGGGGGACGAAACGGCAAATCGATTCCATCTTCTCCCGTCTCCCAATCCCTTTGCCGGCAAGGTGAAGCTCAGCTTCACCCTCGATCGCGACACGCGGGTTACATTCGATATCTTCGACCTGGGCGGACGCAAGGTGGCGACCCTGCTCGCAGCGGACTTGTCGGCCGGCCCGCACGAGGTGACCTGGGGCGGCTTGGGGGGCGACCACCAGCCGGTCGTGGCGGGCGTTTACTTCGCGCGCCTAGCGACCGGCGATGGACGCACGAAGGTGTTGAAACTCTTCAAGTCCCGGTAACTCAAGAGGGCCTGCCGGCGCCTTCCCCCAAATGGGCCTCGACCCCGATCGCTTCGCGAGAGGGATCGAGGCCCGCCGGCTCCTCCTCCAGCACGCGTAACGCCATCACGGTGACGTCATCTTGGGGCTCGCCGCCCTCGAGGAATGCGTACAGGTCGTCCAGAATGCGCCGCGTCATCTGCTCGGCGGAAAGACGAACGGAAAGTCCTTCCACCAGCGAGCAAAAACGCTCCTCCCCATACTCCACGCCGTCCCCGTTCACCGCCTCTGTTACGCCGTCGGTGTAAAAGAACACCCGGTCGCCGGGATTGAGATCGATCACCCCTTCTTCATAACGCACGCCTTCGAATATCCCCAGAATCAGTCCGCCTCGATCGAGGAATATGCGCTCACCATTCTTGCGGCAAACGATGGGATGATTGTGGCCGGCGTTGGAAAACTCCATGCGAAACGTTTTTTCGTCTACTCGCCCCAGAAAGAAGGTGGCGAACTGCTCGATGGACGTGCTCGTGGAAACAAGGTGATTGATGTTGGCGAGAATGTCCGACACACGCCGTTCGGAGGGAGCCTGCGTGCGCAAGGACGCCTGGAGCATCGAGGTGAGAAGGGCGGCGGGCACGCCTTTCCCCGACACATCGGCAATGGCGATATAAAACCCATCGTCGCCATGGGCCACGAAATCAAAGAAATCCCCGCCGACCTGACGGGAGGGGGTGTTGACGCCGTGGACCTCGATGCGGCCCCGTCGCGGGAAGCTGGAGGGCAAAAAGCGGCTTTGAATGCTGCGGGCAAGGTTCAGCTCTTCTTCCAATCGCGCGACCGCCACCCGTTCGCGAAGGAGAAGCCCGTTTTGCACCGAGACCGACATCTGGCCGGCCAGCGTGCTCAAGAGCGTCACCTCCTCGGCGGTGATCTCGGTCCCGGTGACCTTGTTTCCCAGTAAGACCGCCCCCACCGTTTCGCCCTTCGATCGAAGGGGGAGCAAGAGGGCTGCCCCGAAATCATGTTCCAGCCGCTCGCGGTCCGGGACCGACAAATCGTCCTGCTCTTCGTC
>Ga0114129_10000133_pt1 | contig 76429 bp, 54 predicted proteins | sample RhiMetdeltSRZDD1_FD_80071 | JGI IMG/M metagenome (GOLD analysis project Ga0114129, IMG submission 80071) | Populus rhizosphere microbial communities from Tennessee, USA - Rhizosphere MetaG P. deltoides SRZDD1 (version 2) (version 2) | ecosystem: Host-associated > Plants > Roots > Rhizosphere >...
AACATCGTGCTTCGAAATCCAATGAGCCCCCGGCTTGGCACGTGAAATTCCAGGTAGGTGCGCCCTTCCCGCACCTCCATTTGCGTCATCTCGCCCCGCCGGCTGGAAACGTACTCGATCACCGTGCCGGCCAGCTCCGACGGAACGTCCACCGTGAGCACCTCGACCGGCTCGGCCTTCTTTCCGTTCAGCTCTTTGTAAATCACGCGGGGCTGACCAACCATGAATTCGAATCCTTCGCGGCGCATGGTTTCCATGAGAATGGAGAGATGCAAGAGCCCGCGGCCGGAGACCTTGAACGTATCCGCGCTGTGGGTGTCCTCCACCCGAAGCGCCATGTCGCGTTCGATCTCCTTCAACAACCGCTCGCGAAGCTGCCGGCTGGTTACGTACTTGCCTTCCTGCCCATATCCCGGACTGTTGTTGGCCATGAACATCATGGAAAGCGTCGGCTCATCGATGGCAATGAGCGGCAAAGGTTCGGGATGCTCGGGATCGGCGAGCGTGTCGCCGATTTCCACATCCTCGAGACCCACGACCGCGCAAATATCCCCGCACTCCACTTGCTCGACTTCGGTCCGGCCGAGCCCGTCGAACACGAAGAGCTGCTTCACCCGCGCTTCCCGCTGGGTGCCATCGCATCGAATCTGGATGAGTGTCTCTTTGTTCCGAATGGACCCGCGGAAAACGCGTCCGATGCCGATGCGGCCCACGTAGTCGCTATGGTCTAGGGCGGTGACGAGAAGCTGGAGTGGACCGTCTTCCCGAGGTGGCGGCGGGATATGCCGGAGGATGGTTTCCAGGAGCGGGGTCAGGTCGCGGCGGTCGTCCTTTGCTTCCAGAAGCGCCCAACCCTCGCGGCCCGAGGCATACACAGTGGCAAAATCGAGCTGGCGATCATTGGCATGCAGGTCCACGAACAAATCGAACACCTCGTTCAGCACCTCGTGGGGCCGCGCGCCGGCGCGATCCACCTTGTTGATCACCACCACGGGGACGAGATGGAGCTGGAGCGCTTTCTGAAGGACGAAGCGCGTCTGGGGCATGGGACCTTCGAAGGCATCCACGAGCAGGAGCACGCCATCCGCCATCTTGAGCACGCGCTCCACTTCTCCCCCGAAGTCCGAGTGGCCGGGAGTGTCGATGAGGTTGATGCGCGTGTCCCGGAACTTCACCGAAAAATTCTTGGCCACGATGGTGATCCCGCGCTCCCGCTCCAGGTCATAAGAGTCCATCACCCGCTCGACCACTTCTTGTCCGACGCGAAAGACGCTGCATTGCCGGAGGATCTGATCGACGAGGGTGGTCTTGCCATGATCGACGTGGGCGATGATGGCGACGTTACGTAGCTCCATGCACTCTCCTTGAGATCAAGCGGTAAAGCGACCGGCGTGGATCGCAAAACAAAGATACCGTAAACCGAGGGGTCCGCTCTCCACGGCCAGACGCTTCTGGGGCCGGAGCCCGACCGATTTTTCGAGATCCCCCCGGGGAAGCACAAGCCCCAGAGTCGATCCCACGGCATGATGCTTCACCCGCCTCACGAACGCATCTAAAAGTTCCCGGGCCTCGTTCAGATCCCCGACGCGTTCGCCATAGGGGGGGTTGGTGACGATCCAAGAATCCGGGGCAGAAATCTCGCGGGCATCCCCCGCTTCGAAGCGGATGTGGTGGTTCATCCCCGCGCGCCGCGCATTCTGCCGGGCGATGTCGACGGCCTCCGGGGAACGATCCGAACCCGCGATCGGGAAGGCGGGGCGTTCGAGTCGCATCGTTGCCGCACGATCTCGCTCCGTTTCGAGAATACCCTTCGTCTCGGGGAAGAGCTGGGCCATGGCGAATCGTTCGGGAGGACGCAAGAGACCCGGGGCCGTTCGAGTGGCGATCAACGCCGCCTCGATGGCTACCGTTCCGCTGCCGCAAAATGGATCCACGAATGGTTTGGATCCGTCGTATCCGCAAAACGCGAGCAGCGCGGCGGCCCGGTTCTCGCGGAGCGGAGCCAGAGCGCCTTCCTTGCGATACCCCCGCCGGTGTAGCGCCTCGCCGCAAAGGTCCAACGACAGCTCACACCGCCCTTCGTAAAACAAGGCACTCAGCCCCACGTCGGGATGTTGCCGATCCACGTTGGGGCGCAAATGGCCGCGCTTTCGAAACTCGTCGCAGACGGCGTCCTTGATGCGAAGTGGCGCATAGGACAACGCAAAGTCCGTTCCCTCCGCGCTTCCCGAGGCTTTGACGGAAAAGGAACGCTCCGAAGCGAAGATCTCGGGCCAGTCGATGCGGCGCACTTGATCGTACAGCATGGCCCGCGATCCGCTGGCGAACCGCCGCAGAGACAAATAAACCCGCCCGGCGATGCGCGAGTGAATGAGCACGCGCGCCGCCTGCGTCCAATCGCCGAGAAGGGTCACGGCGCCGGAGCGCTCTATCGTCGGTTCGAGTTCGAGTGCGATTAGCTCCTGAGCGAGGAGTTCTTGCAGTCCTGGCGCAGAAGTCACAATGAAGCGTGTCGAGTCGAGCATTAGGCCAACTTATTCAAGAATGAGACGCAACACGGATGTTCCTAGGGAAAAATCTTACGAAGAGGTTGGTTTCTGCTTGCACATTCTCGCTCCCCTGATACATTGCCTGACTTGGGCCTAAGAATGGCCCGGATGCGTCCCCCCCTTCAACAACTCTAGCCCTGCAACAGAGGAGCCAAGCAATGCCCCGCTTACTCCTTTCGTGTGCCCTTTTTGTCTCTATTTTGGGACTGGGGGGTGTATCGAAAATCGCATCTGCTTCACTTGCCCATGGGATCCTTTGGTACGGAACGGCTCCCAACGATTCGGTTCGTGCGCTTACCGCAAAACGCTACTCCACCGGCGTGACGGGAAAAAACGAGTGGAACGATTTCGAAAAAGTCCAGATTAAAGCCCTGAACCCCCAGTTCCGCTGGTACGTGTACAACTCGGGCACGGACAACTACGTGCCTCCCGGCACGGAGACGGGAGAATACGACGCCTTGCGTTCCCTGGCGATCCAGAAGGGCTGGGACCCCGAGATCGCGTACCTGCACTACTGGGACGACACTTGGGTGGTGCTGGAGGGGGACACGCTTCTCCTTCCGGGTTGGGGAGGCGGCTCAGCCACCGATCCCGCTCAGTCGAGAATCCCCGTCTATTACAAGAACCTCACCCGCCGGCTTTGTAACTTCTCCACCCCCCAGGCCGCGGCGCTCTACCGGCAAACCATGGTGAGCCTGGCGTTCGATACTCCGTTCGAGGGATCGACTCTCTATCCCGACGGGATCTTCCTCGACAACACCTCGGCCAGGCTCTTCAACTACGGGCGTGTGCTGTCGGGAGGGCACGTTAGGGAAACGTCCAACCAGTTGCTCATCGAGTCCGCCGATTTCCAGGAATGGTGGTGGACACAGAATTTGGCCCCCTATCTCACCTCGCTCAAGGACACACTCCAGACCTCCGCAACCTGGTCCCACGATCATCAGCGCAAGTACTTGATGATCAACGTGTCCAACGACTGGACGGACGAGTATGCATCGCGCGACGCGGCGGACGTCCTATGCATGGAGTTCCAGTACAACCCGGTGCGGAACCCCGACCTTACTGCGATCGAACAGAGTTACCACCATGACGTTCTCGCCTCAAGAGCCGGGATCAACAGCTTCTACATGGCTACCAGTACCCGCACCGTATCCGGGCATGCGGGGTCCTACAGCCTCTCCGAGATCATGCTCGGCAACTTGTGCTGGTTTCTCTTGACCCGCACCTCCAATTCGATCTTCTACCAACAAGGGACCAACTCACCCAGCACAGCGGGCTGGGACTCGTTGACCTGGATCGGCGCTATGGACGTGGCGGATACCGATCTGGGTGAGGCCGTCGCACCACCCTACGTGCTCGCAACCGGAGTCGATCCTTTGGGGAATCCCTATGCCATCCACGCGCGGCAGTACCAGAACGGGCTCGTGGTGTTGCGAAATCGTGGTAGCTGGGACGAGGGCATCGAAGTGGAGACAGCGGTCACGGTGCCGTTGCCGGACACCCTGAAGTCGGTATCGGCTGACGGCAAGGTCCTCGCTCTCGCTACGTCGGTGACGCTGCGAAACGGACAAGGAGCACTCTTCCTGAGTGGAACGACGCTCCCGCTCCCGCTCCCGCTCCCGCCACCACCACCACCACCCCCGGGCGACTCTCCCCCGCCCGTGAACGCCGATGCGTTCTCGTTCCTGGTCACGCGGGATTATCGTAAGGCGATCTTCGAATGGGAGACCCCAAGTTGGGCGGACAGCCTGACCGGATTCGATGTGTTCCGGCAGGATACCGATACCACCATGCTCAAGATCAATCGGAGCTTGATTCCGCCCCGCGACACCTCATTCGTGGACGTACCTGCGCCCTGGACCGAAACCAGTTACTGGATGGTCCTTCATTTGATCGACGGCCGCCTCTTCTGGAGCGGCCCCTTCATCTTGCAACCGGACTTGCCAGGCAACGCAAACACGACCGCGATCGTTCCCATTTTGAGCCAGAACGTTCCGAACCCCGCCCGAGCGGGTGACCGGGTCGACATCCACTTCGCCGTCGGACACGAAGGATCCGTCCGCCTGGAAGTGTTCGATCTGGCTGGACGTCGCGTCGCGCTCCTCCGAAATGAGTTTCTGCCCCCAGGCACCTACAGTGACAGCTGGGACGCTTGGGATGAACGCGGGATCCCGCTCGCGCCCGGCGTGTACTTCTACCGATTGCAGAGCGCCGATGGCACTCTGGCGCGCAAGCTACTGATCATGCGCTGAGCGCCACTACGGCCCAAAACTCATCCACGCAAGGCCTACGGGCTCTTCGTCTTACGGGAATTGAGGTCAACGGGCTGTCGGAAAATGCTGGATTCTCGTCCTCAATATAGGAAGCTATTCGAGACGGAGTTCGGCACGAGGTGACCTTGTAGGGAGGAACCATGAACAACGATCTCGGTGTCTGGATATATCAAGACTGCGCACTGGTGCTGATCGATTATCAGAAGGAGATACTTGCAACTATTCGCTCGGAAACGAGCGCCGATCTGGTGGAGCTCAATGTCCGCCTCCTGGCCAGGACCGCCAAGGCGTTCAACATGCCGATCGTGCTGTCCACCGTTGGCGTCGCAGCCGGCATCAATGGGCCGACGGCTCCGGCGATCCTCTCCGAACTTCCTGGCGTTCCGGTGCTCGACCGCACCACGATGAACGCGTTCGAGGATCGTGCCTTCCGTGAAGCCTTGAAGAGGACCGAACGCAAGCGGCTAATCTTCGGTGGACTCCACACGGAGATTTGCCTCACGTTCGCGACGGTCGAGGCGCTGAAAGCTGGGTACGAGGCAATGTTTGTCACCGATGCCGTTGGTGGGAGATCGCAAACGGCGCACCGCACGGCGATCGAACGGCTGTCACGCGCGGGCGCCGTCCCGAATACGGCACTCGCGGTCCTCTGCGAGCTGTTCCGCGACTGGACGTCACCAATGGCAGACAAGGCACGCGAGGTCATCGCCTGGTATTTCGCGGAAGTTCCGAAGCTGACCGCTGAAGTTGGCGTGTGAGGTGTCACGCAGGCTAGCAGGAACGTTGCACGATCGATAGGCCAAGCCGAGCCATAAGGATCGAATCTGTGTCTGACGCGTCTGCGCGGACAACTGCCCGAGCCCTCCGGCTCTTCAAGGCTTGGTTCTGGCGGCCACCACGTCCGCATGGCGACACGATCGTCGACCGCCATGTCAGTCCGCTCGAGCTTCTCTACGACCTGGTTTATGTGGCGGTCATATCTCAAGCTGGGCTTGAAGTGGCCGAGCAGCTATCGCTAATCCGGCTCGCTCATTTCGCGGTCGTCTTCTCGCTGACCTGGATCGCCTGGACGAATGGCTCTCTGTATCTCGAGCTGCACGGGCGCTCGGACGGCCGGACCCGCACCTTCGTGTTCCTGCAGATAGGCATCCTCGCGATCCTTGCAGTGTTTGCTCGAGGCGCGGCGGACGAAGCCGGCCCCGCCTTCGCGCTCACCTACTCGGCGTTCCTCGCCGTGATGACTTGGCTCTGGTACGACGTACGACGCCAGGATGTAACCGAGCGCCCCGACTTGGCCGAGGACACCGGCCGCTACGTACTGGCCATGGCGGTTTCGGCGGCGCTCATGGTTGCGAGCGCCGCGCTTCCTTCAGTACTACGACTCATCGTCTGGGCGGTCCTGGTTGTGGGATGGTTCGTCGTGCTTCTGCTGATGGGGCGGTCCCGCACTGGCTTGAGCCGCGGCATGACTCCGACCGATTCGCTCGTCGAGCGGTTCGGGACGTTCGTGATCATCGTTTTGGGTGAGGTCGTCTTCGGCGTGGTCGAGGGGCTCTCACTCGCCAATCGTGACCTCGAAACGATCTTCACGGGCATGGTCGCGCTGGTGGTCGGCTTCGGTTTCTGGTGGATCTACTTCGACGTGGTCGGAGGTAGGCTTCCGAAAAGCGATGGTCGTTCGTTAGCGAACTGGATTCTGGGTCACCAGCCCGTTGCCCTGTCGATAGCGGTGGCGGGGGTGGGAATGGTCAGCCTGATCGCGCATGCCCACGATCGAAGCACGCCTGCGCCCACTGCTTGGCTGCTATCCGGGGCAGTCTCACTGGGTCTGATCGCCCTGGTCCTCATCTCCCGAGCGCTCTCCGACGCGGCTCGACTGGCCACTGTGTACCGACCGCTCGAGATCGCGATGGTAGCCGGGGCAGTCGTGTGCGCGCTGATCGGCGGAGCGCAACCAGCGCCGTGGCTCTTCGCCCTGTTGCTTGTCGTGGTTCTATCGCTAGTCTGGGCGGTCGCCATTCGGGGTTTTCTGCTCGCCGGCGACTCCGCTGCCCGGCAGGTTGAACAGGAGTCGCAGAACTAGAACGGAAGGAGAAAACCGATGGACGCAAGCAGAGAGAGTGAGCCCATTCCCACGAAGAACCGTACCACGGCGGAACGGAAGTCCGAGCGTGAGCTAGTCGTCACGCGAACCATCAACGGCCCGGCACGCATCGTGTTCGAGGCGTTTACCAAGCCCGAGCTGTTCAAGCGGTGGTGGGTACCGAAGTCGTTTGGCCTATCCCTGCTTTCCTGCGAGCTGGATGTTCGTGTCGGGGGCACCTACCGGTTGGTGTTCAGCCACAATGGCTCAGAGCCCATGGCCTTCTTCGGTAGGTACATCGAAGTGACACCGCACTCGCGTCTCGTCTGGACCAACGACGAAGGCGATGACGGTGGGGCCGTCACCACGGCGACCTTCGAGGAAAAAGCCGGCAAGACGCTGCTGGTCCTCAACGACCTCTATCCCTCGAAGGAAGCTCTCGACGCTGCCATCGCCTCCGGGAGCACCTGTGGAATGAGCGAGACGCTTGACCAACTGGACGAGCTTGTCGTCACACTGGGCGACCATGCTGGTTAGATTACGCGTCAGCAGCGGCACGACCCGCAACCGTCCCGCTCGCCCACGCCCACTGAAAATTGAAGCCGCCGATCCGACCGTCCACGTCGCAGATCTCACCGCAAAGGTAAAGGCCCGGCGTCACGCGCGACTCCAGTGTCTTCAAGTGGACCTCGGAGAGGGGCACTCCGCCCGCGGTCACTTCGGCGACCTTGAACCCACGATGCCCCGCGATAGGAAGGGGGAGCTCCAAAAGCGATCGCACGAGTCTCATTCGCTCGTCCCGGGTGAGCTGAGCTCCCGGCTCGGCCACGCGAACCCCGATCGCATCTCCCAATGCTCTCACCAGACGTTCGGGAAGAAGGCGACGCAAGAACGAGAGCGGCGTCTGGGCACCCAGCCGCTGAAACGCCAGATCGAGGTCGGGGACCGACCACTCCGGAAGGAGGGACACCAGCACTTGGACCTTGGGATCTTCGATCAGCGCCAGCAAGTAGTAGCGGCTTAGGTCCATGATCGCCGGGCCGGTCACGCCGAAGTGAGCACAAAGAACGGGTCCGGTGAACGACTGAAGCGCGCGCCCGGTTCCGCTCCTTAGCTCCAGGCGCCCGGGAAACGCAAGACCGCTCAAGCCTCTCAGCCAGTGCGCTTCGGGCAGAAGGAGAGGGACGAGTCCCGGCACAAGCTGCGGGGTCACCGTGTGACCCAGACTGCGGGCCAGCGCAAACCCGTGCCCATCGGACCCCGTCTTGGGAACGCTCATGCCTCCAGTGGCGAGCACGATACGGCGGGCGTGAATCGTGGATCCGGCAACATCATCTCGAACCAAAACAAAACCGTCCGGCGCTCGTTCGATACGAAACACCCGCCACGGATAAAAGAGACGCACTCCCGCCGCTTTCGCCGCGCTCAGTAAGGCATCCAGCACGGTCTGCGCGCGATCGGTGACCGGGAAGAGCTTCCCCGTCTCCTCGCGCTTCAGGGTCACTCCGAGTTCACGGAAGAACTGAACCGTTGCCTCGACATCGAAGCGCGCCAGCACGTTACGGATGGCGGGTGTCGTCGATCCGGCGAATTCGCGTGCGTCCACTACATCATGAGTGACGTTGCAGCGGCCTCCCCCAGCGATGAGGATCTTGGCCCCGAGCTTCTGCGCTCCGTCGAGCGCCACTATGGAGAGCGTCCCTTTCGAGGTCCGGCCGGCCTGGATGGCGGCCATGAGTCCCGCCGCCCCCGAACCCACCACCGCGATGTCGACCCGGGCCGGGGCCACAGTCACGCGAGCACGACCTCCTCGGCCGGTTCGCGAAGGTTGTAGTGGGAAGCCATCACCGCACCGTAGGCGCCCGCATTTTCGATGAGCAGCACATCGCCCGGCCGAGGATCGGGAAGCCAGCGATCATGTCCCAGCACATCCGCGCTCTCGCAGATGGGTCCCACGACCTGCCACGTTCTCGCCGGCGCGTCTCCCCATCGAGACAAGTTGTGGATGCGGTGCCACGCTCCGTAAAGGGCGGGGCGGATGAAGGAATTCATGCCCGTCGCCACGCCGACCAGATGCACGTCGCCTTTTGTCCGCACTTGCGTGACCGGCGCGATCAATACACCCGCCTCGCTGACCAGGAAACGTCCGGGTTCGAGGCGCAAGGCAATGTGGGGATGCGCGGCGTGAATGCGTCCCAACTCCCGTTGTAGCTGGGTGAGGTCCAACGGTTCTTGTCCGGGTTGCTCCGGAACGCCCAAACCACCCCCCAGATCGATCCAGGTTGCTTCGGGAAATGATGCGGACGCTTCCAAGAGCACCGTAGCGGTGTCTGTCCAGGCCGATGGATCGAGGATGCCGCTTCCCACGTGGGCATGAAGCCCCACCACCCGCACGCGCCGGCGCTCTGCCGCGTCGGCAAACGTCCCGAGATCGGCGAGCGAAAGACCGAACTTGGTCGCCGCCCCGGCGGTCACGACCTTGGCGTGATGGCCGGCGCCCTTACCTGGGTCGATGCGAAGCCCGACGTCCCGCCCCGCGAAAAACTCGGGAGCCACATCGAAGATCTGCGTTCCATCCACGACCACCGAAGCGCCCATTTCGAATGCCTCGCGATATTCCTCGACGGGGCAGAAGTTCGGCGTGAAGAGCAGCGGCGCCTCGCGGCCTGCATGCTGCCGGGCCCATCGCAGCTCGGCCGACGACACACACTCGAACCCGACGCCCTCTTCGGCGATCGTGCGAAGCAGATCCGGGTGCGCGTTGGCCTTCATCGCGTAAAAGAGGAGATCGATGGCGGGAAGCTCGCGCCGAAGTCGCTGGATCTGCGCGCGTACGGTATCGAGGTGATAGACGTAACGCGCCCGCCCATCCGCGGCCAGCTCGAGAAGCTCCGGAGCCTTCGCTTGCCACCAGGACGGAGCGTGGGGTCGGGCACCGTGTTCCAGCATCTCCCAAGTGGGACCGAGCTTGGGATCCTCGCCCCATCCCGGGAAAAGCCGCGAGTGGAGCTTGGTCACCATCCCCGGCCCGTCCGCCTCATCCACTACAAAGCTCAAGTTCAAGTCCTCGGCCGAATCGCTCACCAAGTGCACCGGGCGTTCTTGAAATACATCAAGTGCCGGTCCGATCTCATTCAATACGGCGCGAATACGGCGGCCGACGATCGAGACAACCGCGCAGGGATGCACGAGGGTGACCGTGCCGAGACGTTCGAGACTCCGCACGAGCGCGGTGAACGCCCGTCCCTCTCCGTCTCCCGGGGAGCGGTCGAGGGTGACCGAGACCGCGGTTTGCGAGGTCGCCACCAGGTCCACCGAAAATCCGTGCTCGGCGAAGGCTTCGAACACGCGCGCCAAATAGCCGGGTGTTTCGAACATGGCCAAGGTGGCCACGCTCAACAGGGTCACGCCCTTGCGATGCGTGACCGCCGTCACGACAGGGTGATCTTCCCCGGATTCCTCGATGAGGGTCCCGGATTCCCCCGGGGCATCGATCGAGCGTACGTGGACGGGGATGCCCGCGCGGCTCACCGGCCCGAGGCATCGAGGATGGAGCACTTTCCCTCCCATCGCGGCCAGCTCCTGTGCTTCGCGATGACCAATGCGCCGAATGAGCCGCGCCACCGGAACGAGGGAGGGATCTGCGGTAAAGAGCCCGTGCACGTCGGTCCAGATCTCCAGGCGCTCGGCGCCGAGCAAGGCCGCGATGAGCGCGGCCGACGTGTCGCTTCCTCCACGTCCCAGGAGGCAGATCTCGCCCTCCGGTGTGCGGGCCAAGAAACCCGGAGTAATGACGAGAGGCGCCTGCGCGGCCAATGCCTCCGCGACCTCGGGCCGACGCTCCACGCGGACGTGGGCTTCCAGATAACGATCGGCCTCGCTTTCCCGGGAGCGCGTATGACTCACGAGGAGCGAGCTCGCATCGACCCACCGGGCCTCGCATCCCAGATGAGCAAGGATTCGCTCGCCGAGCCGGCTCGAAGCGAGCCCGCCCGCGGCGAGAATCTCGGCCCGAAGCTTGGGCGTGGCATCGCGGGTGAGCCGAATGCCCTCGAGACGCTGGCGCGTCACCGCGAAGACTTCGAGCGCCGCCTCGAGATCCGCATCATCCAATCCGGCGGATCGGGCCAGCTCGCGATGGCGGGTCACGATGTCTTCGAACGCGTCGAGCGGTCCACCCGCCAGCGCTTCCTGAGTGGCTTGCTTCAGAAGATCGGTCACTTGGGCCAGCGCCGATACGACCACCCAGACGCGGTGTTCCGGAGCCAGCTCGCGGATGCGGGCGCAAATACGTTCCCACCGGGACAACGTGGCGACCGATGTGCCGCCGAACTTCAAAACGACCCAGGGGCGCGACATGAATCGGTCAGCGTCCTCGGAAGCGGTCAGAGTGGACGCTTATTCCCACTCGATCGTAGCGGGGGGCTTGGTGGTCACGTCGATGGCGACCCCGCTCACCGCGTCGCATTGCAAGAGCCGCTCCGTGATATCGCGGGCACACGCGGCGCCGATCCAGGCCGGCCGCGCCGTCATGGCTCGCTCGGAATGAATGGGGCGAATGACGACCAGTTCCCGCCCCCGGCCGTCCAGGGAAAGCGGAACGAGAACCGTGGGACATTGCCATACCGTGGTCATGAGCGCATGACGCTCGAGGGCTTGCATGACGATCTCGTCCAGATCGCGCAACAAATCCAGGCGCTCTTTGGTGACCGTGGCGGGAATGAGCGTGGCTTCGCGAGGACGGCGGTCGGTAAGCTCGTAGAGACATCGGTTGAGACCCCGCACGGATTTCGTGAGCCGCGTGGCCATACGGGTCAATGCCTCCCATCCCGGGTTCTCGCCGACCAGGAGCACAGGATGCTCGTAACTCCGCAGGTCCGCCTTGACCCCCACCGAACGCACCGGGAGCGGAAGGGGACGCAGCGCGCTCCCCGAAAGCTCCGCCTCCAAGTCGGCGCGCATGCGCGCTTCGTCGTAATCCTCGGGAGGTTTGACTTCCGACGCCACGCGAATCCCCAGTCCCGGCCCGGGGAACGGATGGCGATCGACCTGCGCGGCATCGAGCCCCAAGGCCCGTCCCAGCTCCCGCACTTCTGGCTTGTAGAGATCCTTGAGAGGTTCCACCACTTTCCCTTGCCGGATCATCTCCTGCACGAGCGGCACGCGGTTATGATGGGTCTTGATGACATCCGACCGTTTCGTGCCTCCCGTCTCGATCGTGTCGGGATAAATCGTGCCCTGCCCGAGCAACGCATGCTCGAGGTCTAGCTTCCGCGCCTCCCGCTCGAACACGCGTAGGAATGTGTCGCCGATCCCCGTGCGTTTCTTCTCGGGATCGGAGAGCCCGGCGATCGCGGTCAAGAACTCCTCCGAGGCGTCGACATGATGGAGGCTCGCCCCCAGACCCATACGACCCAGCATGTCGACCACCCGCGCGCTCTCGTTCTTGCGCATGAGGCCGTTGTCGATGTGGAGAAGCTTGAGCCGATCCTCTCCGATCGCTTTGCGAAAGAGAAGAGCACACACCGTCGAATCCACGCCGCCCGAGGCGAGCAGGATCACATGGCGATCCCCCACCTGGTCGCGAATGGCCGCCGCACGCTCTTCGACTTGGTTTCCGACCGACCAGGTCGGGCGGATCTCGCAGATCTCGAAGAGAAAATTCTTGAGGATCTGGGTGCCACACGGGGTGTCATCGACTTCGGGATGAAACTGCAACCCATACTGACGTTTGGAATCGCTGGCGATGGCGGCGAACCGGTGCTCATGGGTGAGGACGCCGCCGCCCGTGGAATAGGCAAGCTCCCTGAAGTGTTCGGGCACTCGCGTCACCGTGTCGCCGTGACTCATCCACACGATCTCTTCGGTCTTGAGACCGCGCAAGAGCTTTGAGTCCGCATCGAGAACGTGCAACGTGGCGGCGCCGTATTCACGGCGCGTGTGCTCCACCGTCCCTCCGAAGTGCTTGGCGATTTCTTGATGGCCAAAGCAAAAGCCAATGGATGGAATGCCGAGGTCGAGGATCCCGCGCGACCACTCTGAATCCTCTTCGTGGGCGCTCAAGGCGGGGCTTCCCGAAAGAACGACGCCTCCGTAATCCCGGAACGACTCCACTGGATCATCGGGATCGCGAATCTCGGCGTATACGCCGAGTGCGCGAATCTTCGTGGCGATCAAGTGTACGTACTGCCCGCCGAAATCCAGAACGGCTACCGTGTCTCGTTTTCGCATGACGCATTATAAACTGGACGCCCGCCTCTGGCCACGCACCTCAAGCTCCTTCCCTTCATCCTCGACTGCGTTTAGAATGGGTTGCCTCACGTCGCCTGGATCCCCCCCAAGCGTGGAGATCATCGATGCGTTACACCCTGCTGGCCTGGATTCCGGCCGGCCTTTTTTTGCTCTCAGGATGCAATGAGACGCCTGCCCCCCCGGCCGCCGGGATCGAAGAACCCCTCGCGGAATTATCGAGTGCGGTGACCCGGGTCCAGTCCGATTACGTCGCAGCGAATCAAGCGCTCTTTAAGAGCCTCGATGGGCTCCTGCCCTATGTCGATGCAATTCTCTCCGCCACTCCCTCCTGGATTCCCAATCGCCTCAGCCCTTCCTTACTGGGACGCACCTACGGGTTTGACGGCGCCGCCTACCAGGTCACCGGGGCGGCGGGCGCCCCCTCCGACGGAGTTCGATTTCTCCTTTACGATCTGACCGCCGCCGGAACCCCGCTGGTGGACCACCCGCGCGGCCATGTCGAGATCCGTTCCGCTCCGGGTGCGATGCCGGTATTCATGACCCTTCGGGTCGTCCGCGATTCCATTTCGGTGGTACGCCTCGATGTGGCCGGCGAATCGCTCACCCATCTCGAGTGGAAGGGTGATCTGGCAACACCGGCAGGAACGTCGACCGTATCCTGGGGCGGAGATATTTTGGGGGACCAGAACACGTTTCAGGCCCAGCTCCCCCGCGACGTTCGCATCCTCTACAGCGTGCTCGGCGAAGGCGCCACCCCCGAGAACGTGCTCGTGCAGGCGTTGCGAGGAACCGAGACTCCCGATTGGGAGTTGTATGCGGACATCGTCGCCGAGACGGACGGCAACATCATGGAGGGGCCGGTGCGCGTCGCCACGCGGGATGGGTCCCATTTGGCCGCGTGCATGACCGGCACGCTCGAGATGCCGGTATTCGAGAGCGCTGTGGCAGGTGACTGTGTCTACTTCGGTCTAACCGCAATCGACGTGAGCTCGAGCGACCTCAACGCCCTCGAAGGCAGCTATCTCGTGCTGCGGAACCTCTATCTCGTCTCGCGGCGGCTCCTCAAGACGGGGCTCGCCGGCCTCGCCCCCTCATCGTAAACAAGGGGGACCCAAGAAAACGGCCGACCCCCGCCGTCCCTGGCGGAGGCCGGCCTGGATGCAGGGCCGGTACCCGGGTTGCTCAACGAGACGAGTGCCTCGCCCTCACATCCGCGACAGAAATGCTGCTTCCATAAACGTGGATCGTCCTACTGAAGAACGATCATGCGCCGGGTCGCGACGAATTGGCCTTCGGCCTCCAATCGATAGAAGTACACGCCCGCGGCGACGGTTCGGCCTTGGTGATCCCGACCGTCCCAGGCCACATCTCGCTCCCCCGCTTCCAGCGTTCCGTCCAGCAACGTGTTCACCCGCGCCCCCCGCAAATCGAACACGTCCAGACGCGCATGCGCGCGAGCAGGAAGTCCGAACCGGATATGGGTCGTCATGCCGGCCCGCACCGGGTTGGGAATGCTCTGAGAGAGATGAGCCACGGGCTCGATCGGAAGCTCCACGCCCACGGTCTTGCACTCCGTGATGTCGATCGTCCACGGCGTCTCGGCCGCGACGAGAAACCCTTCCACGACGAAGTAATAGGTACCCGGCTCCAGTCCTCCAGTTGTCAGGACTTCGGGATTGGACGAGCTGGCGCTCGATCCCACCGCGTTTCCATCCGCATCCCGCATGACGTAGTCCAGGTCGATTGCCGTGCCCGTCATCCAACTCAAGGACGCCATGAGCCGCACCACCGGGAAATTGAGCACGAAAGCGACCGTGTCCATGTCCGCTGTGCCGAGATCGGATGAGCCCATGGAACTGGATCCATTCACGACCGCGAGCTCATCGACACAATCGGTGAACTCGGTGGTCGAGGGCCGCACCGTAACTTGGACGTCTTCCTGGGTCGGAGGATGCGTGGGATCGGAGACCGAGAAGACGGCCGTGTAATCGCCGGACACCCGCGTATTCGGCGTCCAGGAGAACGTGCGCGTGGAGGGATCGAACGTCGCCCCCTGGGGTAGGACGTTCGCGGCGAAGGTCAAGGGATCGGCTTCCGGATCTACGGCCGACACCTTGAAGCTCACCGGGTCCCCCGCCATGACCGACACGTCGCTCAGGGCGTTCCAGTACGGGGCGTAGTTCGTGCTGGGATCCACGTCGTGAACCTCGATCGCGATCGTCTCCTGGTCGCTCGCCCCCAAAGCGTCCTGGACGTGGAATGTCGCGTTCACCGTCGTGGTCTGTGAGACGGTCGCGTAGCCGATATTCCAGGTGAAGGTCCGCGTGGACGCGTTGAACGAGGCCCCCGCCGGCAGGCTGGGGGCGGTGTAGGTGATCGCGTTTCCGTCCGCGTCGGTGGCATGCACTTGGAACGTCAGCGTCCTCCCTTCCTGAGTAATCTTCGTTCCGATCGCGTCCAGAACCGGCGCGTGATTGATCGATGTCGCCGGATTGAGGGGAATCCAGATCACGTGGGCCACGTTTTCCACGGTTTGTAACGGCAACTGCACGGGCGGCGTATAAAGCACGTCGCCGCTCGGGCCATGAAAGGTGATGCGGAAATCGGCCACCCGGCCGTTGGCGTCCACGAATCCACCTTCCTTCACATACAAGAACCACGGATTGTCGGCCGAAGGAGGAAGCACCTGCGCCGCTCCAAAATCCTGATCGGTGATCTGGCGGGAGAAGAACCATTGTTTGGTGCCGCCCACGGAAGGATCGCCCGGCACCACGTGCATCGAGTCGGCCGCGCCCGTCCCCTGCCCGGGGAAGAAGTAGTGAGCCGTACGCGTGGGATCGCTCGCGTCCGTGCCGCTCCCGATGAGTACGAGCAGATCGTTGTCCATGTAGTCGTGGATGATGCTCCACTGGATGGTGGCGAGGAGCGTCGGAGGCTCGTACCGCACCGGGAAGGCGGGCTCGTCATGCGTGCGCCCGACCGCATCGGTCCACTGAATCCGGTACCAGTACGTTTCCCCTGAGGTCAGCGATGGATCGCGATCCTGGAAGCTGTAGGGCGTCCGATTCGAGGTCGCGTGAATCTCGGCGTGTCCGACGCCGGGAATGGAGGTGGCGCTTATCTTCGCAAATGGGCCCGGTTGTCCATAGAGCGGATCGGCGCGCATGACGTTGAATTCGGCCAACGAGATCTCGCGCTGGGTCGTCCAATGGATGTCGATGCCGCCCACCACCGGGGTCCCCGATTCCTCTACGACCTGGGTGCGCCGGGGAAAGAGCGCTTCCATCACCGCCGCGTATGCATCCGGGTTCCCCCAACCCCACGAGGGGTGATAGTTGGGGTCGAGATGGAAAGGATCCGCGGCCGAGGGCGGCTGCTTGCCATTGGTGGTCCGATGCTCGGCCGTATCCTGGATGACGCGCTTCACGTCATCGGGGCTGAGACCCGGATCGGCTTGGAGAATCAACGCGCAAATACCCGAGGCGACCGGAGACGACATCGATGTGCCGTTGACGGTCACGTAGGTATGGCCATTGGCGGTCAAAACCCCTTCCACCGAAGTGACTCCGCCCCCGGGGGGGCAAATGGACGGCTTCATTTCATCCAGATGATCGCTGTCCGCATCAGCGCGGCGAGGTCCTTCGTTGGAGAAGAAGGCCACGACGTCGTCGCTGCGATCCACGGTATTGGCATCCACGGTTGCCCCGACCGAGATGACTCGGTCCCCGGCCGATGGATCGGTGATGTAGTTGGTGTTGCCGTCGTTTCCGGTGGAGGCGCAGACCACGATCCCGGCGCGAACGGCCGCATTGGCGGCCTCGGAGGAGGCGTCGGTGCCGTCGGAGTCGCTGAGGAGATCGCCCAGGCTCATGTTGATCACCTGCACGCCGCGGTAACCGCCTCCCCAGTCATCGCTACGGTGATAGATGCACCATTCGAGGCCATCCGGAGCGCCGCCACCCACACCCGCGTCCGAGAGCACCTTGCAATCCACTAGTTTCGCGTCGGGGGCCACGCCATGATAGAAGCCGTACACCCCATTGGTGACGATTCCGGTCGGTCCACCGGTGCCCATCGCGGTTCCCGCCACATGGCTTCCGTGAGACAGATCCGGTGACCGATCCACCGGGTTTTCGCTTCCGTCAACCGGCGTGTTGAGCGTGGGATCGGGGTTGGAAAAATTTCCTCCGCCGACGAACTTGCCGATCAAGGATTCATGACCGGGAAATCCAGTTGCCAGGTCGGGGGAATCGTTCACGCCGGTGTCCAGAATGCCGATGACGACACCCTTGCCGGTCACTCCGGCCGCCATGGCGTCGGGAAAAAGCTCGTAATCGGAGGGGGCTGCCCGCATCGTCTTCGTGACGTTGTCGTTCTGGGCGTAAAAGAGCGGCGCGCACTCCACTCGAATCACGCCGGGCAGACTGAGAATGGATTGGATCTGGACGTAGGTCGCCCGGACTCGAATGTAGGGAATGTACAGGAAGCGATGCGCCGGTCCGATCGCGCGGGTGAGGAGCGCTTGCTCGGCCGCCGCGGTGGGTTGCCCGTCGTACTTCACGTAGACCCCGTAGATGAAAGCGCCCAAAGCGCCCGTCGCGACATCCAACTTCTTGCGTGCATTCACGTCGTGATTTTCGAATGCAGCTGATAATCCCTGGCCCTGTACCGCATCGATGTTGTCGTCGATCCGGTTGCCGTTTAGGTCCCGACTCCAGGACGGGATCTCACCGGCCGAGGTGACCATCACCAGGCCGATGACACATCCAACGATGGTGAACGCTGATCTGAACGAGAAACGCATGACTGGCCTCCTCCGCGCTCGATCTTTTCGCGGCGCGTTTTGGCAATAACCTGCTGGCCACCTCTTGACCCTGACTTGACCGATGGAGGAAGTTTCTTTCTAATTGCCTTTATATCAATGAGTTGGCGATCTTCAATTTCATCGGTACAGGCGGGGGGTGGTCATTTAAGATCCTCAACTTCGATTTTTCGGGCCTTGGCAGGCGGGGTGGAGGGCGGGATATTCCCTTTCTGTGCGCCCAAGGGAGGGGCTTTGAAGATGAAATATTCTGCGTGGCAAAGACTTACGGCCTTGGTGACCGCCCTCTCGGCCGGGTGGGTTGGCCTGGCCTGGGCGGCGGATGCCCAGACGGAAGGGGCACCACCCCCGACCGACTACATCACCATGTTGCTCGTGTTCATGCTCGCGACCTTCATTGGTCTCGGGGTGATCACCCGCGTGTCCCGGCTCCTGCACACCCCGCTCATGTCGCTTACCAACGCCATTTCGGCCATCGCGGTGGTGGGCTCGATCGTGCTGACGGGGGACAAGCATCCGGCCTATATAACGATACTGGGCGGAATCGCTTTGTTCGCTTCCATGACCAACATCGTGAGCGGCTTCCTCATCACCGATCGCATGCTCAAGATGTTCAAGACGCCGGGAGCGAATAAGCAATGAGATATACGATCATTCAGCTCATTTACGCGGCCGGCGTCGCTCTATTCATTTTCGCCCTTTACTGGATGAATCACCCGAAGACCGCCCGCAAGAGCGTGATCGCGGGTGTGGTGGCCATGACCCTGGCCATCATCGGCACGCTCCTCTCGCCGGGGATCGTGAACTGGCACTGGATCGCGATCGCAGTGATGCTGGGATTCGTGGTCGGGGTGCCGCTCTCACGCGTGCCCTTGACTGCAGTGCCCCAACGAACCGCGCTCTCGCACGCGTTCGGCGGTCTCGCGGCGGGACTGGTCGGCGCAGCCGAGTACTACCTCTGGCTGCGGGAAGGGCCGCAGGCTTTCTCGGCCTTCCGTACGTTCGCCCTCATTGCCGAGATCATTCTGGGATTCTTGACCTTCACCGGAAGTCTCATGGCGGCCGGAAAGCTACAGGAGGTCAAATGGATCCCGCAGCGTCCGGTGACCTACAAGTTCCAGAACCAGAGCAACCTGGCGCTCTTCGCCATCGCCGTTCTGTGCGGCATTCTGGTCGTTCTAGATCCGGTGAAGTACTCCCTGCTCTTCCCGGTCATTATCGGGCTCTCGCTGCTTTTCGGTGTGTTGCTCATCATCCCCATCGGCGGCGCGGACATGCCGACCGTGATCGCTCTCCTCAACTCCTACGCCGGTCTTTCGGCGGTGGCGATGGGGTTCGTGCTCAACAACAAACTCCTGGTCACGGCGGGCGCCCTCGACGGATCCTCGGGACTCATCCTCTCCATCATCATGTGCCGGGCCATGAATCGCTCCTTCACCAATGTTCTCTTCGGCGCGTTCGGCCAGGTGCAGCAATCGGCCGCGGGCGGGGAGCGCAAGGCGGTGAAGAGCGAGACCGCGGAAGGCGCGGCTCAGATCATGGAACAAGCGAGTCGGGTGGTCGTGGTGCCCGGTTACGGGATGGCGGTGGCCCAGGCCCAGCACCGGGTACGCGAGTTCTACGATCAGCTCACCAAGCGTGGAATTGACGTGCGGTTCGCCATTCATCCGGTGGCCGGACGCATGCCGGGGCACATGAACGTGCTCTTGGCCGAGGCGGAGATTCCCTACGACAAACTCGTGGAGATGGATGACATCAACCCTGAAATGGGGCAGACCGATGTGGTGCTCGTGATCGGCGCCAACGACGTGGTCAACCCCGCCGCGCGCCATGACAAATCGAGCCCCATCTTCGGTATGCCGATCATCGACGCCGACAAAGCCCATACTTGCTTCGCCATCAAACGGAGCATGAACCCTGGTTTCGCCGGCATCGACAACGAGCTCTACACCGCGGACCATACGTACATGATCTTTGGGGATGCAAAGGCGGTCGTGGGTGAGCTCGTGAAGTCGCTGGCCGCGGACGGCCAGAACGGACACTGAGCCGGATCGCTATCGCTAGCGCAAGGCGGCTAACGGGCCCATGCGAGGGCAATGGCGGTAAGGACGGGCAGTCCGATGACGATCGCAAAAAAGATTACGGTGCGGCGAAGCATGCGCGTCTCCTCGTGTTGCTTGTTGCCATGACGTTGTACCGGTTATCGGCGACCCCTGTTTGTGACTGAGGCACGCGCGTCTATTTTTCGCCGTTTTTCGCAAGAATGCGTCGCGGCGACGTTGGGAATTTGGGCGGAATTCCCCGAAACACCTTCCGGTACACACAGCGAACAAGCACAGCGGGCCGGCCGTCTGTTCAACGGGCGGTATCTTCGCCGGAATGATTCGATCCGGCAAGGAGGGGTCCCATGGTCCGGCCGCTGGTCGCAATCCCCCTGGCCATTTCTCTGCTCTCCATCTCCCCCGCTTTGAGTCAACCCGACGATCCGCTCGGCTGGATCGAGGGGTTGGACGAGAAAACCTTCACCGCCGCGGGTCTGGACAAGCTCTCCGATGAGGAATTGGGAGTTCTGGGCCGCCTCATCATTCAACCTGCCGGCCCGTCGTTCCTGGAAGACGAGGCGCTGGCGTTCCTACGGAGTAACGACTGGCGACCGGTGAACGTGGCCGCGGTGGTGGGTGGAAAGCGCCAGATCATCGTGCAGGACGATGATGGGGCGACCCGGCTCACCGCCTGGTCCAGCATCGATCCGCTTCCGCCGCTTGGAGTCCATTGGGCCAAGCATTTCGGAAGCTGGGACATCATGAACCCGGACGGGAAGATCGTGCACTACACCGACTGATTTCGGGGCAAATAGCGGCGGCCAGGGCTGACCGGGGAGTGGTGGACTCGAGTCAAGGCCCCCCGCGAGTCCGCTTGAGCGCGATGCGATTTTGGGGGTCCTCCCGCAGAACGACCTCGAAAGCCTGGCGGGCCAGCTGGCGCTCCCCTATCTGGTCGAGGACTTGGGCCAGGGTGAGATAGGTCTCGTAGTACGCGCCGTTACTCTGGCGGATGGACTCGGCCAGCCAGCCCGCGGCGGGCCCCATCTCTTCCCGGACGGTGTGAAACAGCCCGCGTTGGAAGGCCGCGAAGGGAAACTCCTGGTCTCTCACGAACCCGGAAAGCCAGTGGCCGAAGCGTCCCGGCCGGGGATGGCCGGCCAGTCCGGGCAAGCTCCTGAAATCGATTTCGGGAGGCCGTTCGAGTGGGGCGGGAGGACCGGACGCAGCACCTGTCTTCTCGAAGACGACCGCTACCGGATCGACATGGACCAGGATCCATCCTTGGTCCTTGGAGAGCCGCCGCAAGAGGTCCATTTCGTCTAGATAGGGAAACACAATCCAGCCGATGTGATGCTCGGCCACGCACGTTTCCAGGGCGCGCTCGGAATGAAAGACGTCCAGGTAGTAATGGTAGAAGCTCTCCCCCACTACCTCGAGCCGTCCATCGATGAAGACCGGCTTAGGCTGTGCCCACATGAGGTAGCCACCCAGGTTCAAGTCGTTCAGCATCTCTCCGGGCAGCTGGGCACGCTTTAGGTACTCGGCGGTTTCGATGGGCAGCTTCATCGCGCTCCAGCCGAGGCCAAAGCGATCGGCGCGACGGGCATCGACGTAGTAGGCGTTGTGCACGACGCGAAGCCCCAGACCGAGCGCAAAGAGAATCGCGAAGACTGTGGACGCGCGAACCACGACGCGGCGTCGGGGCGCCGACATTCGAAACCAAGCCAGCCCCCGTTCGAGAGGAAGCGCCCAGACGAGCCCGGGGAGCATGCCTAGGACGAAAAGCGGCACGTTGCGGACCATCTTGATGGACAGCGATCCCACCGCCAGCCATAGGAACACCATCCACCACCGTCTCTGCCGGGCCATGACGAGCGCGGCCGGTACGGAAAGTATGGCCAGACCACGGTAGGTCCAAATCGGCAGCTCGGGATAGAAAGGAAACCGGGCGAATGTGCGGAGCGCAAACGGCGAAACGAACTCTCCAATCGTCTGCGCGAAGGGGTTTTGTTCCCCGAACCGAGTCAGTAAGGTAAACGGGAACGTGATCGCTCGCCATCCGTAGGGGTTCACGAATGCGATCAGGACGGCGAGGAGGCACCAGCGGGCCAAGGTCGTGTCGAAGCGTTTTTTCGCCAGCCAACTCCCGAGCACGAAGACACCCATGACCAGCCACCCGAGCACGTAGAGACTGTGGAGGTTCCCCCATACGAGCATTACCAGCGGGAGTGACCAGAGTCGCACCGGCATTCCCTCGACGTACCGACAGAGAAGATGCAGAAGCAACGCCAAGAGTGCGTAGGAGACAAGCTCGGGCCGCACTTCGAAGCGTGTCTCCATGGCCACCACCCCGGCCAAGAGCGCCAAGACGAGAGTGGTGGGATCCCCCCGAACCAAACGTGCGGTGCGATACAACATGAAGAACACAAAAAGGACGAGGGCCGCGTGAAAGACCACGAGCCCCGGGGCGCCGGCCATGCGATAGAGAGACGCCGCCAGGACGTCATATCCCCAGCTCGTATCGGTGTAGCGGTGGGTACGCATGGTGATGGTGAAGGGATCCGTACGAGGAAAGCCGTGGCCGCTCAAAATGTAATCACCGGTGCGCAGGTGAAATCCAATGTCGGGACTTCCCATCTGCCGCAGGGAAAGCACGAGGGCGAGGGCCATCACGGCTAGGAAGGCAACGCGATGGAGCAAGATGGGGTACGGAAGGACCGGCGGATCGGGCGTCTCTTTACGGGGTGGCGGTCCCGAGGCGGGTTTGCCCCTGCGGGCGCCCTTCTTGGGTGCCATGGCGCGTCAGGATAGCATGCAGCTTGCGGGGAACGGGAACGCGGGCCCGAGCATCGTTGTAGAATGGTGCCCCACGATCGACCAGGAGGAGAAACCGGTGAAGGACAAGACCATGAATCGAGACGAGTTGCTCCGCGAACGCATCCAGCACATCGACATCACCCGGATCGATACCCGCGAGCTGGTGGACGCGATGAAAAAGATGTCCTTCACCGCCCGGGACCTGGGCCGGGCGGCCGAGATCTACGACATGATGCTTCGCGATCCCAAGGCGAGCATCGTGCTGTCTCTGGCCGGGAGCACCGGCGCGGGAGGGTGCCTCAAGATCTACGCCGATCTCGTGAAGTACAACATGGTCGACGCGATTGTGGCCACGGGAGCCAGCATCGTGGACATGGACTTCTTGGAAGCCCTGGGGTTTCACCATTACCGCGGGCGAGCGGACGTGGACGACTCGAAGCTCCGGGAGTGCTACATCGACCGCATCTACGACACGTTCATCGATGAGAACGAGCTTCAGCACGGCGATCGCACGGTGAAAGAGATCTCGGATGGGCTAAAGCCGGGCGTGTACTCCTCCCGTGAGTTCATTCGGGAGATGGGGAGCTGGCTCACCCGAAACGCCAAGAAACCCAACTCGCTGGTTCAGAATGCCTACGAGGAAGGGGTGCCGATTTTTTGTCCGGCCTTCTCAGATTCGTCGGCGGGGTTCGGGCTCGTCATCCACCAGACCGAGCATCCGGAGGCTCACGTCTCGATCGATTCGGTCAAGGACTTCCGGGAACTCACTCAGCTCAAGGTGGCCGCCAACACGACCGGTCTCCTCATGATTGGAGGCGGCGTGCCCAAAAACTTCGTCCAGGACACGGTGGTGTGCGCCGAGCTTCTCGGGCACGAGGTGCCCATGCACCAGTACGCCATCCAGATCACGGTTGCCGATCCCCGGGATGGAGCCTGCTCCAGCTCTACGCTCAAGGAAGCGTCCTCATGGGGCAAGGTCGACACCACCTACGAGCAGATGGTGTTCGCCGAGGCTACCTCCGTGCTTCCGCTCCTGGCCAGCGACGCCTACCACCGGGGGGCGTGGAAGCAACGTCCCCGGAGGCGCTGGGCGGACCTGTTCGAGAAAGAGACCGCCGGAAGCGTTACTCGGAATTGATCAGCTCCCTTAACGCCCCCTGATATCCGTCGTGCACGCACAGTCCTTGTGGGAATACCCGGGAGGACATCCTTGTTTCGGCTCGTTAGGCGCGATCTTCATCAGGTCCGCCAATCCGTTCCTAAGAATGGACTGAATGGGAGCCAGGTTGTGCGGGTCGTGGATATACCGACCCAGAGCGTCGTTGAGGACGATCCGCGTGGCCATTTCGATCTGAAGGATTTCTTCAGGTTTGTATGTTCTTGGCATGGTCGATCTCCTTAGGAATTCGATGGTGCGGGGGGTTTGGGAACGCCTATGTCCACCGTGCATGAGCAATCACGGTGCGAGTATCCGGGTGGGCACTTGAGGTCGCTTCGCACTTCCAAGAGGTGCCGGGCTATGTCCCCGTACACCGCGACGATTCTCCCCAGGTTAGTGGGATCGTGAATGTAGCGACCCAAAGCGTCGTCCTGGATCCTGCGCATGAACATTTCGATCCAAAGGATCTCCTCTTGTTTGTAGACTTGAGTCGGCATAGGCCTCTCTCCTTTCATGAGCGTTTGTTGCTCTTGAACTGCACCATCCATATATCCTGATTGTGATCCACCGTCGAATAAAAGACTGTTTTGCCCCCCAAAAAGTCCATTCCGGCGAAGGTGATGGAAGGGGACCGGTTATCGGTTATCCGGGTCGTTCGGCCGTTACCGGAGTTGAGGGCGCAAATGTTGACCGCGCCTCCGGGGTCATCCATTTGGACGAAGTAAACGTCCTTCGAAGTCGGCTCGAGCTGCACCGTTCCCCCGAAGGCGTTATCCGCGGTTCCGAAGGTATGGGAGCGGCCTCGATCGACCTGGAGAAACTCGAGTCGATCGGTCCAGTTGGGGTTGATGTGGTCCCGTACCGCGAGGAGCGCGTCCTTCCCCATCCATCCTCGGAGCATGAATTTTTGAAAATCCCCTCCCCGTTCCGTGAACCAGACCTGGTCGGTTCCCGTGCCCAGATCTCTAACATGGACTTCCCACTCTTTTGATTCCCCGACCGTCCACCGAAGGTAAGCCAGCCGGGAACCATCCGGAGAAACGAAAGGGTCGCTCAGCCTCTCGGACGCTTCTACGCGGCAGAGCACGGTCGGGTTGGGTGGATCCGATCGGACAGGGAATTGCCAAAGAACCCTGGAGTCGTCCACCAACCCGAGCGCAAATAACGTGTCACCCGTGACCGACCACCCTTCACTCACTCCCTGGAGCGAAAGCGGCTGCATGAACAGATCTGGCGGGGAAAAATTGTCGCTGAGGAGTTGATCTCGATCACCGGAGAGATCATGCAACCATAACTCCCATCCATGCCGGGAAGGTTGGCGAATGAACGAGATGAAGCGACCTCCCGGCGCCGGCAGTGGAAACGCTCCGGGCTCCACGATGAGCCGGCTCTCTTCGGAAAGGCGCTCCGCCGTCAACGGAACCACATAAATCCCGTTTTCGAAAAGGTGGGCCGCTCCCTCCATTCCGGGCTTCATTTTTTGATACACCAGGAAGTCGCCCCCCAGCACCGGCCAGAAATCGACGGGAGATCCGGGACTGATTTGATACGGTGCCGTGTGCCGGTTCAATCGCCATAAGCCACCGGACTCGGACTCCAAGGCAAATGTCACAATGGAGCCATCTCCAGCAACATCCTCGAGATTCTCGGCCAGCGGGCTGAACGTGATCTGATGCGGCTTTCCACCGTTCGCGTTCTGAAACCATATGTCGGGTTGACCGCCTTGGTCCGAGAGGTACATGAGGCCGCGATTTCCGCACCAGCGCGGCTGGAGCGCCCTGTGATCTGGACTCGTGATGCGGCGGGCAGAGGTTCCATCCAGCTTCGACACCCAGATGGAGCTCTGGGATCCTTCGATGCTGACGTAGGCCACGCTCTTGGCGTCCGGCGAGACGTCGAATTGCTCCTGGCGCCCCGACGGCGTAACCGAGGCCAGGATTGCCGTCTCTTTTCCCGTCTTGACGTCCCATCGCCAAAGTCCCCAACCCGTCGCTTCGAAATACAAGTCGGTCCCGCTCCAACGCACGATCTGGGCATCCTTGTATCTCACGTTCATGGGAATCACGCGGGATGCGGGGCCTCCAAAGGGGTTCTGGAGCTTGAGGAACACTTCCCCGTTGATCAAATGCAGGTAGGCGATATCCGCCCCGGCCGGAGACCACGCCTGGCTAAGAATGTTCCCCGATTCGGTGATCACCGCTTCCGGCTCTCCACCCGACACATGGCGCCGCCAGAGCGTGGGTTTTCCCGATCGATCGGCCAGAAAAGAAATCCAAGAGCCATCCGGGGATATGCGGGATTGTTCTTCCTTGCCGGGCCAGGCCACCACCGCGGCCATGGCCGGGTGATCGAAGGGGTTGTTCCCCCTTCCGACCGGCACGATCCCCGTTTTGAGCGCGACCACCGCCAGCACCGCCACGACAAGTGTGGAAATGGACGTCCATAGAAGACGGTGCCGGGGAATGGGGGGAATGGGCCATGGTTCGATGATGCGCTTCAGATCCACCGCCAGCTCGCGAGCCGATTGATATCTCCGCTCGGGATCCTTTTCCAAACACTTGAGCAACACATCCTGCATGCGTGCGGAGAGGCGCGGGTTGAACCGCGCCGGGGGCGGGGGCGGCTGCGTGTGGATGGCGGCAATCAAAGCGGCCCCCTCGAATCCGGCGAACGGGAGCCGACCCGTGGCCATTTGATACAGCAACACGCCCACTCCGTAGATGTCGCTTCGTGCATCGGCCTGACCGGCCAGTTGCTCGGGGGACATGTAGGGCAGCGTCCCCGCGACGGAGGTGGACATGGTTTCGGTCGTCGCGGAATCGCTAGGCACCACGCGAACGAAACGAGCCAGACCGAAATCCACGATCTTGAGATGGCCGCTCGGGGTCAAGATCAGGTTTTTGGCGCTGAGATCCCGATGCACGACGCCGTTCTCGTGCGCGCAGGCCAAACCCTCCGCGATCTGGAGGCCAAGCTTTGCCAGCTCCGGTTCGGAGAAGCTCCCGTTGGTGGAAAGCTTTTCCTTCAGGGTGAGCCCGGAGATGAATTCGCTGACCAGGAAGTCGATCCCGTCTTGGGTATCGAAGTCGTGGATGACCTGGATGTTGGGATGATTGAGCAGCGAAAGGGCTCGCGCCTCTTTCTGAAATCGTCGGCGTGCCCCCTGATCCGACAACGCGTGTTCGGGAAGCACCTTGAGCGCCACGTCCCGGCCCAGGCGAAGGTCCTTTGCCTTGAATATGGTTCCCTGTCCCCCACCATCGACCCGCTCCAGCAGATGGTAGTGAGATAGTGTGTCGCCTACGGCAGGATCCATGCACGGCCTTCGTTGGAGACAATAAGGGGGATTAGAGAATAGTCCTTTGCCGAATAAATTCAAGAATAATGCGATAAATCTGCGGTCTACATCTCGGGTTATGATCTTGCCCGAATACCCTCCGCGAACCGTTCCACTGCCGGTGGAAACTGCTGGAAGAAGAGGGAAGGCTCGATCAGTTCGAGCTCCATGATTCGGAGCCGCCCGGTTGGGTCCGGTACCACATCCACACGCGCGTAGAGCAGTTTTCCGGGGGCGAAGGCAGCCAATGCTGCTTCGCCGACTCGGACTTCTTCGGGACTCATCGGCACCGCCTGCGACACATCCTCCGCGCCTCCCGCTAACCGCGGCGCCTTGCGTACCGCGTGGGTGAACGCGCCGTCGATCCAAACCAACGCTCGCTCGCCATGATGCTCCACCGCCGGCATGTATTCCTGAACCAAGACATCCCCGTCGATGAGGATTTGTCCCAAGTGCTCGTTTCCTTTTGCTACCGACTCGAGTCCGAAGCGACGCGTGCGATAGGAGGCGGCCGAAATGGCCGGCTTGATCACCACGTCCCCCCACCCCTTCGCTTGCATGAGTCGATCGAGTGAGGCCGGCTGGCCACGTTCGATCCGTGCTGTGGGAACGATGGAAGCTCCCATGTGTTCCAGCTCCAGCAGGTACCGCTTGTCATGGTTCCAGAAGATCACGTCCAGAGGATTAAGGAGCGGCGCTCTACGTCCGGCCCACTCCGCCCAATCCAGAAAGAGCCCGGGATTGAGGTAATAGTTCCAGGTGGAACGCAGCACGATGAGATCGGCGTGCCACGGTTCGAGGGGGTCGTCCCAGGCGGCATAGCGGGCGGCAATTCCCCGTTTCTCCAAGGCCTCGAGAAGCAGACGATCGTCGGGATCCGGTTCGGGCAGCTCGCGGCAGGTTGCCAGCAGCACACGCATGGTCGGATTGTGCCCGGAACGTGCCCCTCCAGCAACGTTGACTGCGGGAAAACCCCCCTGCGGTATGCTTTCAAATCAGTGAGGCAATAGGACAATGCGCCGGGTGTCCGAGAAATCAGGCCCGGTGAGCTTCAAGAAATAAACTCCGGATCCTAGACGCATTCTCACATCGGTTTCCGGAAAACCGGGATGAACGTGGGTGCCTGCCTCTCGAAATCCCTTTTCGAGGCAGGCCACGCGCCCCCCTAGGACGTCATAGACCTGAAGGAGGATGGAAGCACCCGCGGTCCCCGGCACGCGATAGGAGATCACCGAGTTGTCGCCCCGGCGAAAGACGGACGGGGTTGGATCAAGGAGACGCGCCTCGGGAGCGCCGGGCGCGGCGAGAAGAAGCGGACCTTGCCGATCGCTGCCTGACCATTCGACCCAGATCCGTTCCACGCGAAATGGATCCACATCGTACAAAGTGACGGTGTTTCGGGTAGAGCGATCGACCGTCCAGCGTCCCACTTCCGTCTCTCCCTGGCCCGCCTCCCGAAGTAAGCGCATCTCCTCCCCGCCAACCCAGTCGAAGAGCGGAAACGCGTCGAACGTGACTGTCGCGCGATTCTCGTCGTATTGAGGCGGATCGAATGCCACCGCGTGGGCATGATCCCAAGAGCGAATCAAGAGAGCGTCCACCGACCAGCCATCATAAATACCCTGGTTGCCGGAGAAATCGCTGACGAAATGAAATCGGAATCGCACCTGGCCGCGCAAATCGAACGGCACCACGATCTCCTGCCACGCGGACCGGCCCCCCCAAGCGGCGTGATTGGGATAGGGATTGCCGGACGAATATCCGAACAGCAGCGGGTAATCTCCCCGCGGATGGAGCAGGATCCATGGTCCACCATCCACGCTCGCTTCCAGAAACCCTCCGTCATAAGCATAGTCACCGCTCGTGGGGAGATTCAGTTCTTGATGAAATCGGATTTCCGACGCGCGGCCGGCGATCGGGACCGGGCCAACCTCGAGAACCGCCTCCTCTGATCCGTCGTAATGCAGGGTCTGCCAGGCATGTCTCCCCTCGAAACTGCCCGGAACGATGCGCCACGGATCCATTCCTCCAGTCAGCGATCGCGATCCCACATCCGGGGCCGGAGATTCGAAACCTTCGCGACGCACGGTGTTTCCCACAAGAGGCAAAGCGCCCGCTAGAGTCCGGGTGCTCTCCGAGGTGCTCCAGACCACCTCGAGTGGCAACGCCAGGGTGGCCTCGTCCGCGATGCCCGACACGAGCAGCGTGACATCGCCCAAGATCCGCTTCTCCAGAGTCCCGACTGAAGGCGCCGGGAACTGGGTCGGCTCCGAGATTTTCACCCGCGCATCGGGAGAGATGATATCCACGGTGCCCGCAGCCAGGCGCGTCCCCCGGTTCTCGATGATGAGCCGCACGACACCAGGTACTCCTGGTTTCAGCCCCGACGTGAAGAGATCTTCGGCCGGCATGATCTCCAGATGAGGGTCGGGACCCGTGTTCAAGAATCGGCCTACTTCCGCATCGAACCGCATTTCGGGAGCGGGGTCGGCAATGTTCCTGAGCGCTACCAGCGTGCTCTCTCCCCCGCTCGAGCGCATGGACGGCTCCGTGCGATCGTCGATCACGCGCACCGTGTCCAGCCCCGGGAAATAATCGCCGAACTCGCCGAGATTTCGAATCGCGCCATTTCCGTTTAGGGTGGCCAAACCGTCCGCCTGAACGAGGTCCACTCGATAATGCCGGGCATTGTTCTGGGCGACCACATTTTCGTCGACGTGGTAAAGCAGAAGCCCGTCTCCGAACAGAAACCGGTCCATGCCCTTGGTTGTGCGGTGTTCCAGGAGAAAATACTCAGGGCCGCTTTCCCCTCGTGTCCACAAACGGATCGCCCGAGGCGCATCTTCGATCGGCGGCAATTCCAGTCCCCGCTCATCCGCTTGCAGGGCCTCCGGCTCGAGAACTCCCCAAAGCATCCGCGTGTAGGGATCGGGACCTCCGGGCTGGCGGCCGTTGTTGAACCACATGCCGTAGGACATCACCGAGTAGTAGCCCAAACCGGCCGCGCGCCCAGTGACGTCGTAGAGGTCGACCGCCCCCAAGAGGTGCCCCACCTCGTGCACGGGCACGCCGATGTTTTCGTTCTCGGGGAACACGACGTAATCGGGTACGCGGATGCCGTTCGCTTCGAGCTCCAACGGCGTGCTTGCGTAGTGTGAACGGAGATCGGCGGTACTTCCCGAGCGCTCCGCTCCAATCCCGGCAAAGACGACGGCGAATCCGTCCACGATCCCGTCGTCATCGCCGCTTCCCGGAATCCCATCCGGCCCATCGTTATCGAAACGGCGAAAATCGACCCCGGCCGCCGCCGCGGCCAGAAACGCGTGATGCACCATCCCCACCGCGTTGTCGGGGTAGCAAATGCAGTAACCCGATTGGCCGTTGGCGTACTCGGCGTAAGTGAGCGGCATGCGGAACCAACCCACCGCTTCACCGCTCCATTCGATTTTTCCGTAGGTGGCTTCTTCGTACCACTCCCGGAAGCTGCCCGTGGAGACTTCTCCTCGCGTGAACAAGAGACGATCGAAATAAGCGGGCGGGTGGGCCGTGGTGTCGGCGGGCCGATCGGAAAAATCGACCAGGATGACGAGGAGTCGCGGATGTCCCGTCCACTTACGCCCAAACCGGCCGGCCGCCACCCCCTCTAGGCCGGGCTCGATGCGCCCTTCCGGGGGGACACGCACACTCGTGTCGCCGAATAGTCGAGGGTGGAGGGGAGCACTCTGAGCGGAATGGGCACAGAAACCCAGGGCGAGGACGCAGACCGCTCCAAAAACGGTATGATGGACTTGTGTCATGCCCGTGCCACCCAGCCCAATCTTCACTGATTATGCGTCACCGGTGATTCCAGAGAACAGAGAAAAATGTCGCACGTAATATTGGAACACCAGGCCCGGTTTCTGTTGCTGCTCCACGCGGCCGGGGCGATCGTTTTGGTCGGCGCCAGCACGCATCACTTCCTGATCGCGCTCGGGTATTTGCGGGGCCGCTTCAAGGTGCGGCTGGGTCGGATCTACGCGATCACGGTGGCCATCGCCTATGGGGTCACGTTTCTTCTGGGAGCCCTCGTTTACCCCTCGTATCGCTACCTGGTGCGGGGACTGTATCTGGATCGTCACGAGATCTGGGCATCCAACTTGTTCGAAATGAAAGAGAACCTGGCCGTAGTGGGGCTGGTGATCTCGATCGCTGCCCTCATTTTGAGTCGCGCCATGGATCCTTCTCTGGATCGGCATACGCGGATCGGCTATGCCGCGTTCGTCTTCACTCAGACGGCGATCGTATGGTTCAACGTCGTTTCCGGCCTCATTATTACCATGGCAAGAAGCGTATGAGCACCACGCTTCCTCAGGACCGAAGCGAGCACTCGAGCAATGTGCCGATCGCGGTGGACGCGGCCGTCATGACGTTTTGCTGGAGCTTTGCCTTTCTCCTCCTTCATCCGTTTCCGACCCTGTGGTACTACCCGCTCGAACATCGCTGGGAGCTGGCGACCGAGCCTACGGGGCTCGCCATGGCCTGGTACGGCCGCACACTGTTTTCGATCGCGGTGTCGGGCCTCGGCGGCGCAATCACTTGGAGGATCCTCCGGCGACGGGGCCGGCTCTCCCCGGAAATTCAGGACGGATGGATGGGCGCCCTCGTGGTTTCGATCGTTTTCGTGGTCTTAGTAATCGTAGTCACGAACCTCGGGCAGCATCCTGTGCCGGAACCGCTCCCTCCCTGGTACGTGCCTCGCTAGGTTACGGCAAGGCGATCGGCGCGAGATCCTCGCGTTGATACACGCCCAATCCGTAACGATCTCCAAGTCTCCGATACCCCGTGGCCGGGCGAGGCGGTTTCGATTCGAATTCGGTGAACATGAACGTGTAATCGGGCTTGTTCTTGAAATACGTGGCGATCAGCCGGCGCCGGTGGTATTCGGTGACGCATTGTGTGGCGAGATCGGTGTACGGCACGGCCGCCCGCGCTCCGGTGAGGAAGTAATAGAGACTGGCTTGGCTCCCAAGAATCTGGGTGGGGCGATCCCCGGCGAGAGAGCGGATGAGCGCAACGCCGCGCAGGTCGCCGTGGTTTTGCGGCTCGCCTTCAAACCAGCGTTCGCTCGGAACCCAGATCCCGCCTCGGGGCAGATCGAGTTTTATCCAGCCCGGCGGTGGAACGGGGCGAGCGAAACGCCCTTCCCCGGCCCGAATGAGCGCGGCCGGCCCCGGCGCCAGGAAAACGAGGGGGAAAAGCGGGGCGGCGAGCCAGAACGCCTTCTTGTAGGACCTGGGGTCGATGGCACTTCGAACTCGGTCGAGATCCAGGAACACCAAGAACCAAAAACATAGAGCGATGTTGAGCAAATGGCTTCGGTCTGCCCGCACGAGCAGGGTCACGAAGACGATGGATCCGTAGGCGGCCAGCGCGAAGGGAATGCCATCCAGTTGCGATCCGCTTCGGATGCGGATGCCGTGGTATAGCAATAGCATCAGCATCACGACCGGCAAGATGTAGTACGGCCAGCTCCCCGGCCCGGCCAGAGCCGGGAAGGGTTTGTTGGCCGCTCCTTCCAGCACGATGCGGGGCGCTTCGAAGGTGGCGTGGAGGAACGAACCTAGTTCGCCATGAAGCAGGGCGGGAAGGCAAATGGCCACGAATACGGCGGTGAGACCAACGCCGAATGCGGCGAGCGAGTAGCGAAGGGTAGCCAGCGGCCGGCTCCTCATGAGAAGGAGCGCACCCAGGGCAATGAAGGACGCAAGGCCGGTTTCCTGCGCGTAAAACGTGGTCGCGGCCACGAAGGACCCGGCCAGGAACGCCGCCCAGGGACGCCCACGCAGGAGCGCGCCTCCTAGAAACATGGTGCACAGGACCGGAGCGCCATGCCGGAGCGGATTCGCCCATCCCCACGCCGCGTGATAAATCCCCGATCGATCGGGGAGAAACGAGATGAGGGCGGTGTAAAGGAGCGCATACATCGCGAGCAGAAGAGCGAGGAACGGGTGTCGCAGGTTCCGCCAAGCCGCGACAACGATCAGTATCCAAACCAGGAGCGCGGCGGCGTGCCAGTACCACCGAAACCCCACCAGATGAAATCCGAAGATTTTCATGAAGCCAAAGATGGATGTACCCAAAAGCGGCCCGTAGTTCATGAACGTGTCCACGTTCAGCACGGCGCCATGCTCCATTTGACTCAGGTAACCCAAGTGCACCATTTCATGCCCATTGATGGCGCTGATGCGAATGCCGGGTCCGAAGAAGAGCCACCACCCCCCCAGCGCGAATGGAAGTGTGAGTAGAAGCGATCGCGTCCACGACCGTGCGGGCGTTCGATTGATTTCGTAGCTCGGTGAGATCCTGCCGGATAGCCAGGGAGCAAGCAGCATGGCCGCAACCAATCCGCCGTACCGGAGCAAGACCCGTCGGTTGTCATGAACCCCGAACGTGGAGGCCAGGGTGAGATCGGGGGGCGGAGGAAGCGGAACGATCTGCGCGGCTATTTCAAATAAAAGAACGAGCCCGAACGCGGTGAGTAGTATTCGGCTCGGGCGAAGATCCCGAGCGCCCGGGGTCATCTCAGCTCTTGGGGAGACGACCCTCCGCCCAGCAGGTCGTATACCACAAGGCGGCGGCCGGATGATCGTCCCAGGCGCGAAGACCTCGCATTCCCGCCTCGAACTGTTCGCTTTCGATCGCGCCCGATTGCACCATCGATTCCCCCGCACTTTGAAATGACGCGACCACGATGCGCAAGAGCGGGCGGAAGGACGGACTGCCGGCGCATGAGCTCACGGAAAGGCTGGCGCTGCGTTTGGGCGTAGCGCCCGACTGATGAAGCAGATCCACGAGACGGCGGCCAATGAAGGGGTTGAACCCCTGCGTTTCGGACCAGCGCACGTAACTACGCCGCAATTCTTCGTAACCGTCGGGTTCGGGCCAAAGTCGAATGAGTCCGTGATCGTCGTCTTCGATGATCACACGCCCGCCGGGACGAGCCGCTCGTGCCATTGCCGCCACCACTGACGGGGGATCCGCCACCTGCCCGAGCACGAAGCGGGCATGCACGACGTCGAAGGCTCCCCATTCATTGGACTCGAGCGGTAACCGGGCCAGGTCGCCCCATCGGAGCTCGAGCAGTTTGCTTTCGCCGCTCTCTTTGGCCAGACGCTCGGCTTCGTGATGCCAAGATTCCGAATGCGCAATACCCATCACGCGCCCGGAGCGTCCCGCGGTTCGAGCCATGGCTCGAGTCAGCTGAGCCAGGCCGCAACCCACGTCGAGGATTTGCTCCCCCCCGCGAAGACCGAGCATGCCCACCGAGGTGGGATTCAGCAGGTCGTTCATCGCTGCGAACCGCCGATGCTCCTCGGGATCGAGCGCGTCGCGATGATGGTACATGGGCGTCAGGAATTGGGGTGGGCGGTTACCTGAACAGTTACGTGCTGCTTGTCTTCGAGCTTCATGACGAGGAACGAGGGCCGATCGATCTTGTAGTCGGCGAGGGCCACCTCGAAATGCGTGGTGATCTGCAGCGAGCCATCTTTTGCCAGCGTCACATCTACCGGGGCTTCCAAGGGACGTTTCACGCCGTGCAAATCGAATTGACCGGCCAAACGCAAATGAACGGTGGTCCCGGGGCTCAGGGTGCGAGCCGATGCTTCCAGAATGCGCCCGCCTTCGAAGACGGCCTTGGGATATTTGGCCGTTTCCAGATGGTTTTCTCGCATGTGCTTGTTACGCATCGGAATGCCGGTATCGAGGCTCGCCAGGTCTACTTCGACTCGAACGGTCACGCTGTCGGCAAGGCTCGCGGGATCGCAGGAGACTTGTCCGGACACCTGCTTGGTTTTCCCCTGGAAGGACTCCAGGGTCGCCTTGGAGGTGAAAACGACCAGATTTTTATCCTGACCCGGCTTGATGGTGAAATCGGCGGCGAGAGCGGTCGCCGCCCAGGAAAGAGCCAGAAGGAGCGTGAGCGGTAAGACCTTATTGTTCAGCACGTTGGAACCTGAGAACCTCAGTAGAAGAAGTGGACCTGGCCGATGAACTGGGAATACTCGCTCTCCGGATAGCTGATTCCTGCTTCGTCCAGGTTCCGATACAGATAAGCCATCGCCTCGAGGCGAACAAAGGGATACACCATGGACTCGGCCCCAAATCCGTACCGGATGCGTTTCCCGCCGTCCGCGTCGATGTCGGGGTCGTAGATGTCGAGCGTGCCCTTGAGATCGAAGCCTTGGCGGAGCTGAACCGCCAGTTCATGCGAGGTGAAGAAACTCGTGCTGTCTCGCACCGCCCCGAGATCCTTGAACTGAGAGACGTCGGCCTCCCAGGTCCAGGTAAAGGGTTTGAACTGGAAGTAGCCGATCGGGCCCCCCGCGGTTTGCTCGCGATCGAATTGCCGATTCCAGAGCACGGAGCCCCCGAGCGCGAACCCGAGTTTGCCCGCGTGGGCGCGATAGAGGGCTCGGCTGGTCAACTCGAGGCGATCGTCCTGGTCGTTGGTGCTGCCGAGATTTCCATTCAGCACCGACCCGGTCAGCATGAGATTGCCGGGATTGATACCGAGCTCGAGGCCGACATCGGTTTGAAAGGGCGGGATGAAACCCATGTATTGACGTACGAAGGCGGTGTGATCCGGCGTCCGCCATCCGAAATCGGGAGTGAAGCGGCCGACCTTCACCCAGCCCGTGGCGGGCAGGATGTAGCCCAGGCCAAAGATTTCCGGCGTGCTCGATGAGGGCCCCATCCCCTTGTCGAAGTACAGAGTGAACCGGTCGGTGAGCTGTAAGCTCAAATACAGGTTGGCCTGCATTTGGAAGAAGTCTTCCGGGGGCAAGGTTTGGACGAAGTCGTTCTGCCCCAAGTCCGAGAGCAGGAACAACGTTCGCGCGTCGGCGCCGATCGTGACTGCCTTGCTGAGTTGGGGTTCGATCGATGCCATAGTGGAGTCGCTGAGCTTGAGCAGCGACATTTCCTTGGGCACGATGAACTGCGTGGCGTAGGTCGTGCGCTGGCCACCGCCGGCCGGGTTCACGTGACAGAGGTTACAGTCCTGTCCGTACCGAGCCGAGTAGCGCGGAATGGTATAAGCGTTGGCCACGACCAGACACAACCCGGCCGCGGCGATAACGAGGAATGCGAACCAGAATCGCCCCGAATGCATGCCCCCTCCTTGCGTCTGTGGACCGCGGAAGGCTACACCAACCGGACCAGCCCGGCCAAGGCGGGGCTGGAATCCAGGTTTCACCGGGCCGGTACTAATCAGGCCCTTTATTCTTTGAGGACGAGGTGATTCATGAAAGACGTTCAAGATCTTGATCTTCGCTTTGCCTCCGATACCCAGGCTGTTTCCGCAGGCCCGCCGGATGCTTCGGCGGCCGGGGATGCTCCCCTCTTGGACGCCTACTCCCGGGCGGTGACGGGTGCGGTGGATCGGGTGGCGCCCTCGGTTGTCCATATCCAGGTGGTCGGAGAACGCGCCCGCCGGCGGACGTCTGAACCGGAAACGCGAGGCGGTTCCGGGTTCGCGTTCACGCCTGACGGGTTCGTGCTGACCAACGCTCATGTGGTCGAGCGGTCGGTGAGCATGGAGGTCGTGTTACCGGATGGGAATCGGGTGGCCGCATTCCTCGTGGGCATGGATCCGGCTACCGACCTCGCCGTGGTACGCATCGATGCGCCGCAGCTTGCCGCCGCCGTCCTCGGCGATTCCAGCAAGCTCAAGGTGGGGCAGATCGCCATTGCGATTGGGAGCCCGTTCGGCTATCAAACCACCGTCACCGCGGGCGTGGTGAGCGCGCTTGGGCGATCCTTGCGCACGCGTTCGGGGCGCCTGGTTGATGACGTGATTCAGACCGATGCGCCCCTCAATCCCGGCAACTCGGGTGGGCCGCTAGTGGATTCGGCGGGGGTCGTGATCGGCGTGAATACCGCGATGATCGGAGCCGCGCAAGGGATTTGCTTTGCGATCGGTGTGAATACCGCCGTGTTCGTGGCGTCGCGCCTCATTCGTGACGGCCGGGTCACCCGAAGCTATATTGGCGTCGGGGGTCAGAACACCCCGATTTCCCGGCGATTCGTACGCTTTCACAAGCTCGAACGGGAGAGCGGGATTCGGGTGGCGTCGGTCGAGGCGGATAGTCCCGCGGCTCGGGCGGGGCTGGAGGAAGGCGACATCATCGTTGCGTTCGGTGGTGTGCCCGTCGCGGGAATCGATGACTTGCATTTCCTGCTCACGGATAGCCGGGTCGGACAGGCGGCGGAGATGATCGTCTTGCGGCGGACCGAGAAATTGACGTTGGCGATCGTGCCGGTGGAGTACGCGGTGACGGAAGAGGCGTAACGGGAAGACAGCTCTTGGAAAAACTGGAGCGGAAGACGGGATTCGAACCCGCGACGTCCACCTTGGCAAGGTGGTGCTCTACCAACTGAGCTACTTCCGCTCGGGGAGCTTCTTGACGCGGTGATTGGACGCGTCCAATGCCGGTCAAAGGCCAAATAGGATAGCAATGCCTCCGGGGATCGTCAATCGGTCAGGGGGTTTTGTTCTCCGGCCGAGCGGCGTTGCAATCTCGGTTTACGTTTCCCGACGCGCTGACGACGGTCATCAAGGTGCCCTCGGCGATGACCTCCAGGGTGTTTCCTGATCGATCTTCCCATCGCCGCGATAGGACCACCCTGCCTCGAGCCAGGCTATCGGTCTGCGAGCCATAGCGGCGGCGCAGGGTGTTCAAGAGATCGATAAGACCCGCGCGCGTTTCCACTGGTGAGCTGTAGTTGCGTGTAGCCGAGAATCCCTGGAGCAAACCGAGCGTGTCCGCGGTCACGACAACCTTCGAGTACTCCGACCACAGAGAATGCTGGGATGGATTCTCCAGTTTGTATTCCTCGTAGCGGCCCCGACAGTCGGCCACCGAAGCTTCCCAAGGATCCTTTCCCAACAATCTCCTGACCGGTGTCCCAAACGGGTACGGATAACCGACCACCGGCACCGGGGTGAGCTGCGGCTCCTTGTGCTTGCTGCATCCTAGGACTGCGCCGCAAAGCGTGAGTATGACCAACAAACGGTTCTGCATAGGAGACAGAGTCTAACTCTCGGTGGGGTAAGTCGAGTGCCGCGAGGGTGAGTCGAGTGCCGCGCGGGAGAGTCGACTGCCGCGCGGCGTGAACCCTATACTCCCTCGTTCGCAAAGATGGAGGTTTGCGTCTTGCTCGTCGTTCAGAAATATGGAGGCACCTCGGTCGGCACGCCCAAGCGCATCTTGCGCGTGGCCGACCGCATCGCCGAGCGTCGTGCGGCGGGCGACCGCATCGTGGCCGTGGTGTCGGCGATGGGACAGACGACCGATACGTTGCTCTCTCTAGCCCATCGGATCACTCCCCACCCGAGCCGCCGCGAGATGGATATGCTCCTCACTACGGGCGAGCGCATCAGCATGGCGCTCTTGTCCATGGCACTGGAAGCGCGGCAGGTCCCTGCGATTTCGTTCACGGGAAGCCAGAGCGGAATCATCACCGACACTGCGCACACGCGCGCCCGCATTCTAGAGATCCGCCCCATTCGTATCCTTCCCGAGCTGGAACGTGATCGCGTGGTGATCGTGGCCGGGTTCCAGGGGGTGAGCCGGGACAAGGAGATCACCACGTTGGGACGCGGTGGGAGCGATACGACCGCGATTGCACTGGCGGTTGGGCTCAATGCGGATCGTTGCGAGATCTACACGGACGTGCCGGGCGTGATGACCGCGGATCCCCGCCACGTGGGGAAGGCGCGGCTATTGCCGCGTATTTCCTGGGATACCATGCTCGAGCTGGCCGCATCGGGGGCGGGGGTCATGCATACGCGAGCGGTCGAGCTGGCCGGTCGCCGGTCGGTTCCGTTTCGCGTGCGCTCTGCGTTCACCAAGAGGGAGGGAACGATGGTCGAGGGAAAGGCGATTGAGCAGGGTGCCGGAATTGCGGCAGTGACCGGAGTGCCGCAGGTGCTCGAAGTGAAGATCAAGGGAATCGATGTCCTCAGGAGGCTCGAAGGGATGAACTTGCTGACCGGGTTGCGCGGACTCACCACCGATGGGTCCGGGATGAGGTTTTTCATTCCAGCCGACTCGAACAATGAGCATGTTCTGGAAGGGATAGTGCGCTCCGTGGGTGGAGAGTTATCGGTTACCAGGAACTTGGCTGCCGTGACGTTGGTTGGGACGGGCCTCTTGGAGATCTCCCGAGTGGTTGGGGAGGCATCCAAGGTATTGGCTACTGCGCCTCCTATTCCCGTGCACGCTTTGATGAGCACGACCATCGCGGTCACGTTGTACGTGCCGGAGGGCTCTTACGCCGAAGCTCTTCGCCGACTGCATGAGGCGTTCGTGGAATCTACCGCGCGGGAATAGCGCCTGCGATTGATGTGGGGGGCTGCTTACTGGCGCTAGCGCCAGTTGATCGGCGCCTCTCCCTATCGAAGTGTGCCAACTGCGCGTTCACCTTCAACGCGAGGCACCCCGCACGCATCACCTCCGCGTAACAAGAACATTTTCTAAACTTTTTTGTTGACACGATTCGGGAGGCAACATGTGATTGGTCACGAGTCGCAACTAAGCTTGTGCTCGTCGCGCGCGTTGAGCCTTCTGCAAAGAGTCCGCGACAGCATTTTGCCGAAACGCGAAAACGCTCAGCGTTGTGCGCGTGTGAGCCCTGTGCGGCGCTCCAAAACGGCCGTGTTATAAAGAGTTCGTTGCATACACCCCCGTCCAAACATTCAGCTTGGGAGGTGTCACATGCAGCGTTCGTACGTATTGACGGATCGTTCCAACCAACAGCTTCTCAATGGAGCCAAGCATCTAGTTGGGGAAGAGCGGAAGACCACCGCCTACCTGATCGCGCATCTGGTTGAGATCGAGGCGCGTGGCCTTCATCTGGCCGAAGGCTATTCGTGTCTGTCCAAGTACTGCATGGAGGCGTTGGGACTATCGGAAGATGTGTCCTATCGCCGGGCCGACGCAGCCTTCATCGCTCAGAGCTATCCGATCGTGTTGGAGATGCTGGCCGAAGGGTCGATTCATCTCACCACGCTTCGCACCATCGGTGGGTGTCTAACCAAAGAGAACCACCATCGGGTGCTCAATGCCGCCCGAAACAAGAGCAAAGCGCAGCTGGAACTTTTGAAGGCCTCGCTATGTCCGCAGCCGGACGTGCCGGCCATGCTTCGCAAGCTTCCGGGCTCTGAGCCGGTGCCGGAGCAGACCGCGGCAGTGAACGGGCTCTTCGCGAGTGGCCCCACTGATGCGCCGGTGGCTATGGCTGCCGGGACTACTGTTACAGCGGAGGGCAGTGTAGAGGTGCCGGTTCAGACGCCCGCTCCGGTTCGCAACCTCACCCCCCTGTCTCCCCAGCGCTACAAACTCCAGCTCACCGTGGACGAAGAGACGTACGATGCCCTGCGTCAGCTTCAGGACCTGTTGCGTCATCAAGTGCGGAATGGAGATCTCGCGGTGATCGTGAAGGACGCGGTACTCCAGCGCCTGGAGCGGGTGCAGCGAGAGCGATTCGGGCAGGTGAAGCGACCGCGGAAGGCCAATGGGCAAACTGGGTTTATTACTGAGCCTGAGGCGCAAGTGAAGCCGGCTGACCCGCATGTGGATTTGGGCCAGGACGCACGCATGAGCTCCAGCCAGAACGCGCGCGTGAACTCGCGGCACATACCTTCGCAAGTGAAGCGATCGGTGTGGAAGCGGGATCAGGGGCGATGCGCGTTCGTGAGCTCGAATGGGCGCCGCTGTTCGGAGCGTGGCCGGCTCGAGTACCACCACGTTAAGGCCTATGCCTTGGGCGGTCCCGCCACGATCGAGAACATTGCGCTCCGCTGTCGCGCCCACAATGCGCATGAGGGTGTGCAGCTCTTTGGAGGAAATGGAAAGAAGCTTACTGGCGCTAGCGCCAGTGCCAAGGACGCCGGTGCTCGCGCGGGTTCGCCTGAGATGAGTGTGTCTGAGGTAACTGGCGCTGGCGCCAGTTGATTAGGCGCTGATGGCAGTCTGAAGGGGGGAGCCGTTGCTAGGCGAGCACGTGACGAAGTTCGCGGGGGCCCACTGGCGCTGGCGCCAGTTGATTAGGCGCTGCGCTGGATGTGGCGCTGGGTACTGGCGCTGCCCGACCGGCTAGGCCGCGACGCGCTTGCCGTTCTTCTTGGCCTCGAGGCCCTCAGCGCCCGATTCGGCGGCCACCAGACGATTGGCCAGTCGCCCGCGCTGGAAGGTGGCGAAAGCCAGGCCGAGCACGGTGAGGCCGGTGCCGATCCACAAGAGCCCAATAAAGGGTTTGAGACTCACCTCGGCGTACAGATATTCCCGCGGCGCCGAGGCGACGTGGAAATATGCGCGGCCGGTGTTGGCGTCGATCTTGTCGAGCACGAGGTTCATGCCCGTGCGGCCGATAGGAGCCTCGATCTGCTCGAGCTGCTCCGTTTCGCTCGGCCGGCTGATGATGCCCGGGCGAACATGGAACGTCTGACCACTCATCTCGACGTGCGCGTTCGCGAAAACCTTGACCGATCCGCCCTCACGCGTGGGCATCACCACGTCGTAATCGTTGAGCGTCACGGTGTTGCCTTGAATGACCCCACTCTCCCCGCGCATGAGGCTCAAGGCGGGCCATCGAATGCCGACCTGGACCTGAGTTCCGGTCCCTTCGGTGGCCAATAAAGAAATCGCCTGGTCCGTGTTCGGAACATCGGCGGGCACGACGCTAGTGTTGCCGTCGGCGAAGCCCTGTAGCACCGGCTTCAGCGTCTGGTGCACGCCGTCCCGCAGCACGTCGATCGTCGCCACGACTTCCTTGGTCGGTTGCGCGGAACCGGTAGCGCTCGCCGCGGACGCGTCGGGCGTGCGGGCCTCGACCTCGAGCAGCGTGAGCGTCATGCCCTCGGAGCGTACGGGTGTCCCCTTCTCCAGCTCTACGCGCGTCTGAATGCGGTCGTCCAAGGGATCCAATGCATGTCCCACCGGCGAAATGTACACATCGCGCGACCAGAAGGAATGGATGGCGGGCTTCTTCATCATCCCCTGAGTGAAGTCGCTGAAGTACATCGTGGGCGAAACCAAGTACGCGCCGTCCGCGGTGCGCAAGGCCACGTCGTAGGCGTCCTTCCGTCCGTGTTCGATCTCACGCCGGCCGAGATACTTGAACCCGTAACCGAGCGAGAGAACCTCCTCGCCCTTGGGCAACACTACGGTTTCCTTGGTGCCGTAGGAGGTCGAAGCCACGATGCCGAGCACCGCGAGACCAATGCCCACGTGAGCCAGGTAGCCGCCCACCGACCGCCATTTGCGCCGGGCCAATGAGACGATGGTATAGCCGTTGGCCAGCACGGCAAAGATCGTCAGAACCAAGAGCACGACATGCGGCACGTGGCGCACGCCCAGAAATACCAGAACGGGTAGCGCGGCGATGCTCAAAACGCTCGGCCAGAGCAAACGCCGGAGGCTCTCCCGCAAGTTCACATCTCTCCAAAGGAGGAACGGCGCGATCCCGACCAGAAGCGTGATGAGGCACGCAAAGGGCAAGCCCATGCGGTTGTAGAACTCGGGCTGCACGTTGGAGGCCGGGCCCCAGATGCGGGTGATGATGGGCGCCGAGGTGCCCATGGCCACGAACACCGCAAACAATGTAAACACCAACGAGCCCAGGAACATGAAGTACTCGCGGCTCGCCAGAGGCGCTTGCGTCTTGTCGGTGGGAATGCGGCGGAATTTGAGCACAAACAGGGACAACCCACCCCCCAAGAAGATCACCATGAAGGCGACCAGGAACTGGTTGATGCCAAGATCGGTAAACGAGTGCACCGAAAAATCAGCCAGCACGCCGCTTCGGGTCAAAAACGTCGAGTACGTGAGAAGCACGAAGGGCAAGAGCGCCAAAAACAAATTCAGCCTTTTGAAGATCCCGCGCTTCAACTGAATCATCTGGTTATGAAGCAACCCTACCGCCAGAAGCCAGGGAACCAAGGATGAGTTCTCGACCGGATCCCAACCCCAAAAGCCGCCCCAACCCAGGATGCTGTACGCCCAGTAGCCGCCCAGAGTGAGCCCCGTCCCCAGAGCCAGAATCCCGAAGGTCGTCCAGGGGATCGCGCGACGTACCCAGTTGTCCCAATCTTCCTTGACCATCGCGGCCATCGCATACGCGGCCGGGATCCCCAAAGACGCAAAGCCGAAGAACATGATCGGGGGATGAATGGTCATCCACGGATCCTGGAGCAATGGATTGAGACCGTTTCCTTCCGGCGGTGTTTGCGGGAGCTTCGCAAACGGGTTCGCTTTCAACAGCATGAGCAAGAGGAACAAGTCGATCGCAAGATAGAAAAATAGGACCGGTGACTCGTACTGCTTGGCCTTGAATCGGATGAAGGTCGCCAAGAGTCCGCCGTAGAGCGCCCACAACAGGAAGGTGCCTTCCTGTCCTCCCCAAAACGCGGCGATGACGTAGCGCAGGGGCATGTCGCTCGAGGTGTACCGGTACACGTAGCTGTACTGATAGTGGTGGCTCAGGATGTGGTACCAAAGCGTGCCCGCGGTCGCGATGAGGCCCAAGGCCGTGGCGTAAACGCACAGACGGGCTATGCGCAACCAAGGCGTTTCCCCTCCCTTGCGCACGCCGGGAGCATGCGCAGCCATGGCCGACGCCGTTGCCAGCGTGGTGAAGATGAGGAGGATATATCCGGGGTCCATCATGACCACTTGCCTTCCTGCTTAGTACAACGTCCCTACTCTATGTAAGGCACCGCCACCAATTTTTCCTTCTCCTTCGGGGTGAGCTCCGAGGTGGCTTTCTTGGCGGCATCCTCCGTCGTTGTGTCGCTGTACTTGGACGGGCATTTCACGAGGATTTGATTGGCGTGAAATGCGCCGCCCTGGTACTTCCCGATCACCACGACCTTTTCCGCCTCGTCGAAGTTCCCTGGCTTGACGCCGGTGAAAATCACCGGCATCACCTCGCCTTGATCGTTCGACATCGTGAACTGGAACTCCTTGCGGTTCGGATCGAACCGGGCCGCCTCGTGATTGGGGAAGCCAGCCACCTGCACCGCTCGTTCGGCCGTCTTCGCTTCGGCAAAGGGAACGTACGGGGCCACGGTCTTGTTGAAATTGAGGAATGCCATCGTCCCGAAGACCGCTAGAAACGCCGCTCCGAATGCCACGCGCACCTTGTGGTTCATGAGCTCACCTCGCCTCGGGCCGGTCTCGGAACCCCTGGTTTCGGGCCACCCGGTTGAGTTTCCGCTCGACCGAAATTAAATAAAAAAAGACACCCAGCCATATTACCAAAACGGCCGAGAGGACGTATGCAGTGCCGCTCATTAAGCGACCTCCTCGTTACTGAACTCCATCACGTTCGATCGGGAAAGCCGCTCCACCCGGACGCGAATGTCGAGGATCCAGAGATACAGAGAGGTATACGACAAGACAAACAGGTAGAACACTTGTCGCATCTTTGCGTTCATGACCCCACTCTGCTCATTGGTCTTGATGATGGGAGACGGATGGAGGGTCTCCATGATGCGCGGCACAATGAACATCAGGAACGGAACGGTGGCGAACGCAAAGATGGAATAAACGGCGGTAATGCGCCGGCGTTTGTCCTCGTCCGCGATTGCCGAGCGCAACGTGAAGTATCCCCCGTAGATGAGGAGCAAAATGAGCACGGTGTTCTGGCGAGGATCCCAGTTCCAGAACGCTCCCCATTCACGCCGCGCCCAGATCATGCCGCTCAAGAGCGCCACCGCGCAGAACACGAACCCAAGCTCGGAGCTGGCCAGTACCACGTCATCAAACCGGACATCGCGGCGGCGCAGATAGCGGATGCTCCAAATCATCGCCACGGTGAAAGCCAAGGCGGCCACCCAGGCCGACGGCACGTGAAAGAAGAAGATCCGGAACTCCGGCCACGGCACCATGATCTTCTGACCGCCCTCGAATCGGGGGCGAACCGCGACCGGGGAATACGTGAACGCGAGCAGAATGCTCGCCGTCATGAGGACGCCCGTGACCCATTTCCACGCCCTGGCCATGGTTCAGTCCCTCCACACCGAGTCGAAGAGAAAAAAAGACAGGGTCAGCATGAGGCCCGCATACGAGACGAGGAGCTGGATCTCGGTCACCGCGTCTGCCCAGGGCGCGAGATCCATGGCCTTCCGGGTCGAGCTCACCCCCGCCACGAGGACCGGGATGAGGATCGGGAAGGACAGCACGGTAAAGAGCGCTCCTTTCACGCCCGCTTGGGCGACGATGGCCGCCACCAGGGTCGTGGACGCGGCGAGGGCGAGGCTGCCCAGGCCCAGACCGATACCCAACAAACCCCAGTTCGCCTCCCGGATGGGAAGCAAAATCTGAAATAGAGGGATGAGAATCAGGTCCAAGAGGCCCAAAAGGGCCAGGTTGAACAGGAACTTGCCCAAAAAGACCTGAGTCCCGGAGGCGGTCAGCTTGAGGGCCGCCTCGGTTCCCCGCTCCGCTTCAACCACAAACGTACGCGACAAACCCGCCATTGCAGCAAAGAACACGATTATCCAGAGAAGGGATGCGTGCACGTCCGGCGACAGCCCGAAACTGCCGACGGCATAGCTGACTACGGCGAGGGTGACCACGCTGAAGAGCACGATGGCATTGAGGGCGGCGCGCGTCCGGACCTCGGATCGGACATCCTTGGCCAGGATGGCCAGGGCTCCGTCAAGCCAGGTCAAGGGTTCGCGTCCCCAGCTCGACCTCGAGGGGATCATTGGTGGCGATAAGAATGGCGCTCTGCCGCTGCCCGTAATCGACCACCGTCCTGGCAATCAGCTCCCGGCCCGCCTGGTCCAGGTTGGATCCGGGCTCGTCCAAGAGGAGGATCCGGGGCTCGCCCTGTAGGGCGAAGGCCAGCTTGGCCCGCTGGCGGAGGCCCGTGGACAGCGTGCCGAGGGCATCGTGGAGCCGATCCCCCAAGCCCACCGATCCCAGCAACGCCTGATCGCGCTCGAGGTTCTTCCCGAGTCCCCGGGCCCGGGCGAAGAATTCAAGGTTTTCCAGCGCCGAGAACTCCTCATAGAGGGTGAGATCGGGAGACAGGTAGCCCGTCCAGCGCCGTCGCCAGTCGGCATCTCGGGGGGTTCCGTCGGCGGTGGCGACCCGAACCGTTCCGGCGGAGGGAGTCAGGAGACCGGCCACAATCCGCAAAAAGGTGGACTTGCCGCTCCCATTGGGTCCCCGCACGACGAGGCGTTCGCCGCCCTGGATGGTCACCGACAATCCACGCAAGACCGAGCGGTTGGAAAACGCCTTCGAAAGCTTCTCGACCTGAATTGCGACCATCGACCCGAATGCCTCCCAAGAGGGGCAGGGAGTCCTTTGAAACGGCGTGGGATAGTAGCTCACCCGGACTCTGCCCGCCTTGCCTTATACTCTTTGGCTTCATGAATGACACCCAGACCCGGCCCACCATAGCGTCCCTGCTCTCCCACCAGATCGTGGTGTTCGATGGGGGCATGGGGACGAACCTGTACGCCCACGGCATCCCCTATTCCCAGTGCTTCGACGAGCTCAACCTGGTCCGGCCGGAGGTCGTACTGGAGATTCATGCGAGGTATGTCGAGGCGGGGGCGCAAGTCCTCGAAACGAACACCTTCGGCGCCAACCGTTACCGTTTGGCCGAGCACAACCTCGACCAGCAGCTCGTGGCGATCAATCAGGCGGGTGTGTTCCTCGCGCGTCAAGCCGCCGGCGATCGTGCGCTGGTGGCGGGATCCATCGGACCGTTGGGGAAACATTTGATCCCGATCGGAAACTTGGAGCCGGCCGATGCTGCGCTTGCCTATCGCGAACAGGCCCAGGCGTTGGTGCAGGCGGGCGTGGATTTCCTCGTGCTGGAAACGATCACACATCTCGAGGAAATGATCGTGGCGGTTCGGGCGGTGAGCGATCTCGGTGTACCGGTCGTGGCCCTCATGACCTTCACCGAAGAGGCGAAGAGCCTGGTTGGCAACAAGCCCGAGGAGGTTGCCCAAACGCTTTCGGCCATGAACGTGGTCGCGCTCGGCGCCAACTGCAGCGTAGGGCCACAGGGCATTCTCGAGGTGCTCGAGCGCATGGTGCCGCACTCTCGCGTTCCCGTCGTGGCAATGCCGAACGCCGGTCTCCCCCGCCTCGTCAATGGACGTTACATCTATCTGTCCTCGCCCGAGTACATGGGCGACTTCGCGCGCAAAGCGGTGAACCTTGGCGTTGCTGCTGTGGGCGGTTGCTGCGGCACGACCGCGGAGCATATTCGCGCGCTCGCTCAAGCGGTGGCCTCGAGCAAACCCAAGCCGCCCGGTACCGCAATCGTTCTGGAGACGAGCGAACCTTACACCCCGATCAGCACGCCCGCGCTTCCCTCCCGGGCTCCCGGTTTCTACGAGCTCCTGGGCAAGCGCTTTGCCGTTTCGGTGGAAATCGATCCGCCTCGCGGGGTCCAGGTCGAGCGCTACGTGAAGAGCGCCGTATACCTGAGGAGCAAGGGCGCCGACGCAATCAACGTCGCCGACAGCCCGCTCGCCCGCCCCCGCATGAGCCCGAGTGCGTTCTGTCACATCCTGCAGCGCGATGCGGCCGTGGAGACGATTCTCCATATTTCCTGCCGCGACCGGAATTTGCTCGCCACCCAATCCGAGATCATGGGCGCCCACGCTCTAGGGATCCGCAACATCATCGCCGTCACCGGCGATCCGGTGCAGGTGGGCGGATATCTCAAAGCATCGGATGTGTTCGATCTGGATTCGGTATCGTTGACGCGTTTGATCGCCACGTTCAACGACGGCACGGATCAGAGCGGCAAGCCGACGGATGCGCCTACTCAGTTCCGCATCTGTGTCGCCGCCAACCCGACCGCGGTGGATATTGGCGCCGAGATCGAAAAGCTCCATCGGAAAATCGATGCCGGGGCGCATTTCATATTCACGCAGCCCGTTTACGGCGCGCGAGATCTGGAATCGTTCCTGAAGCGATTCGGGCGGTTACCGATTCCCCTTTGCGTCGGCATTCTCCCCCTCAGAAACGCGCGCCATGCCGAGTTCCTGAACAACGAGATTCCGGGCATGTCGGTGCCGGAAGAAATCCGCAAGCGCATGCACGCGGCGGGAGAGTATGGCCAGGAAGAGGGCATTGCCATCGCCATCGAGACCCTCAATGCCTGCCGCCCGCTCTGTCAGGGCGCTTATTTGATGCCGCCCTTCAATCGCTTCGAGATGGCCGGGCAGGTTCTCGAGGGCATCGGAGCGCGATAAGACCGCCCGGATTTGAAATATCGAGACTGCTTTCCTATCATTGCGGCATGGAACGCATCGTACACAAGTCCATGAGCTTCGAGGACGCCCAGGAGTGGGACATCGCCCAGGCGATTGAGATGTCGCCGGACGAGCGTATCGCGGCCGCGAAAGTTCTGCGCGACCGTTTCTATCCCCCCGATTCTCCGGATGTGCGCTCGTGTCATCCCCGGAGCTGAAACCCACCGCATTTTCGCCGGACACACTCGAGTTTCTGCGCGTCCTCGATCGACATGGCGTGCGCTACGTCGTGGTAGGCGGCCAAGCGGTGATCTATTACGGCTACCCGCGCCTCACCGGCGACATTGACTTGTTTTTCGACGGCGACCCGGAGAACTCCTCCCGGCTTTATCGGGCCCTTCTGGAGTTCTGGGAAGGAAGCATTCCCGGAATCGATTCCGAGACGGAGCTCAGCCAGGAGGGACTCATCCTGCAGTTCGGACGTCCGCCGAATCGCATCGACCTCATGAACAGAGTCGACGGACTCTCGTTCGATGAAACCTGGACTACGCGATTGGATTTGAGGATACAGCTCAAAGGGGAGGAGATTCGCATTCCCTACGTGAGTCTAGGCAAGCTGATTCAAAACAAGGAAGCCGCGGGGCGTCCCCGTGACCTCGAGGACCTGGCCTACCTGAAACGCGCGAAAAAAGACTGAGCATTTCTCGTTCCCGCGTTCAATGCCGCTCCGCTCAGGGAGATCCATCCCGCCCGGGTCGGGTCCCCTGGCCGCCCACGAATCCCGCTTGACCTGGTCGGCTTTAAGCCCCAAACTTATGCCCCACAAGAGCTTCAACCCATGGCGACGAAACCTCTCGAAGTCAACCTGGCTCTGACACCGCGATCGAGGCTCGACGTCATCAACGTTTCCGCTCGATTGGAGCGGGACCATCCCCGCTTCTTCTCCCGATTCCGCCGTACCCTCTACTGCTCCTTCCACACGACCGCGGGCTACCTGGAGCAGAATCTCTGCTCACGATTCCGCCGCCAGGAGGAATCGGTGCAGGAGTACGTGCAGGCCTTCCAAAAGCTCTTCCCTCCCGAAGCGGGATATCGCCACGATGAGCTCCACTTGCGCACCGAGTTGACCGAGGAGCAGCGGACGCGCGAACCGCGGAATGGAGATTCGCACCTTACCTATATCGGATCCGGACTCCGCAGCTGCGTCTCCTATGTGAACCAGCCCGCGACACCGGGTTATTTCATCGATCTAGACGGCATGAACGGCGCGGCTCATCGGACCCGCCATACGACCGTGATCGGATACGACGATGAGGATATCGTGGAGAAATGCCGGCTCTGGGTGCCGGTGTCCGATCACCCGGTCGATTCGGTAAGCATCCACGACCCGAAATTGGGCCTGCTCGATGAGCTCAACCAGATGGTGGAGCGCTTCGACATCACGAAAGGAAAGATCGAGCTCGCCTTGGCCCCGAACGAACGCAACGCCGGGCTCACCGTGAACGAATACGAAACCTTGCTCATGAAGCACGACTTGCACGAAGTGCTCAAGAATCCGCTCCGGTTTATGGCCGAAAAAGGAAGGAACATCCTCATCGACCCGAAAGCGGTTCCGCAGAAGACGATCAACTACGCCAAGTATGACCTGGTGCTGATCGTGAATAATATTCTCGACAGCCTCGGGGCCCAGAACTCGCCCCTGGAGCGCGTCGTGGACAAGTTCCTCGCCGTTCCTGCCGCCCGGTTTTTGCGCATGAAGCGAAAAGTAAACCTGCTCATCTCAGATCGCGAAATTCAGGGCCGCGGCCGCATTGTTCAGGGCACCTATCAGAGCCCGATCCTCGTGCAATGGGATCGGGCGGCGGAGCGGCATCGCATCCTCGACGTAACGATTTCCCGGTTCCGTTGATCGCCGGCCGGGCTCCGGACGCAACTAGAGAAGACATGAGGGCATCATGGCCGGAACCCTGAAACGCCGTGTTGCTCCCTATCTGGAAATGGCGCGCGCCGCCTGGGATAACCGCGATCAGACCGGCTACGCCTGGCGAATTCTCAAAGACGGCGTGTGCGACGGGTGCGCGTTGGGCACGAGCGGTATCCGCGACTGGACCCAGGACGGCGTGCACCTCTGCTGGCTTCGCTTGAATTTGCTCCGCCTCAACACCATGCCGGCCTTGGATGCCACGGGGCTGGCCGACGTTGCACGTCTTCGCGACCGTTCCGAACGCGAGCTGCGCCGACTGGGCCGCCTCCCCTTCCCTCTCGTCCGACACAAGGGCGATCCGGGTTTCAAACGTATCCCGTGGGAGGACGCGCTGGAGTTGATCGCCTCGCGCCTCCGCCGGACCGACCCGTACCGCATGGCCTTCTACATCGTTTCGCGCGGTACCGTGAATGAAACCTATTACGCCGCACAAAAAGCCGCCCGCGCGATCGGTACGAACCACGTCGACAATTCCGCGCGCGTGTGTCATTCCCCGAGCACGGTGGCCCTCAAGGAGACGATCGGCTTCGGGGCCTCGACGGTCAGCTATCGCGATTTGATCGGGACGGACCTGATCGTATTCCTGGGCTCCAACCCCGCCAACAACCAGCCGGTGCTCATGAAGTATCTGCATATGGCGCGAAAGGCCGGCACGCGGATTGCCCTCGTGAACCCGCTCCGCGAACCCGGAATGGAGCGCTACTGGGTGCCGTCGATCCTGGAATCGGCGCTCTTCGGCACCGATATGGCCGACGCGTTCTTTCCCGTGTGCGTGGGCGGTGACATCGCCTTCCTGAACGGGGTTCTCAAATGTTTGATCGATCGCGGGCAAATCGATCGGGAGTTCATCAGCGCGCACACCACGGGCTGGGACGAGCTCGAAACATCGCTCGGAACGCAAACCTTCGAGGAGTTGGAGGAAGGTTCCGGAGTATCACGTCAATCCATGGAAGAATTCGCCGAGCTGGTCGCTCACGCTCGCACCGCCGTGTTCGTGTGGTCGATGGGAATCACCATGCACCGTCACGGCATCGACAACGTGAAAGCGATTGTGAACGTGTGCCTGGCTCGCGGGTTCATGGGAAAACCCAAATCCGGTCTCATGGCCATCCGCGGCCACTCGGGCGTGCAGGGCGGATCGGAAATGGGCTGTGCGCCCAACATGTTTCCCGGAGGCATGGTAACCGGCCCCGAAGGCGCCGCACGCCTGGAATCGCTTTGGGGATTCAAGCCTCCGGAATGGCGGGGCCACTTCATGGTCGACACGATCGAGGCGGCCGAGCGGGGCGAGCTGGACGTCCTCTACAGCGTGGGCAGCAATCTGACCAGCATCCTCCCCGACCGCAATCGGGCCAGAGAGGCGCTCGGCCGGATTCCTCTTCGCGTACATCACGACATCGTGCTCAACCCGTCCATGCTGCAGGATCCCAACGATACCGTGCTTCTTCTTCCCGCGACCACGCGTTACGAGATGGTGGGAGGAAACACCGAGACGTCGACCGAACGTCGCGTCATCTTCAACCCCGAAATCCCGGGGCCGCGGGTGGCGGAAGCGCGGGACGAATGGCAGGTGCTCATGGAGCTGGCCGCGCGCGTGCGTCCGGAGTTGGCCGATCGATTGCGATTCGGATCCACCGCGGCCATTCGCGCCGAGATCGGCCGCATCATCCCGCAATACGATGGCATCCAGAGCCTCGCCAAGAAGGGCGATCAGTTCCAATGGGGCGGAGAGCGCCTGGCCGAGGGGGGGCACTTCGGCACCGCCGATGGCCGGGCGCGGTTCACGCCCGTACGCCCTCCGGATCTCCGCATTCCCCCGGGATGGTTCCGACTCAGCACGCGGAGGGGAAAGCAATTCAACAGCATGGTGTCAGGGTCGCGGGATGTGTCGCTCGGCGTGGACCGTTCTACCTTCGTGATCGCGACCGAGGACATGCAACGCCTCGGTCTCAAGAACGGTGATCGGGTGCGGCTCAACAACAAGGTGGGCTCGATGGAGGGGCGCATTCAATCCGGACCCGTGCACACAGGAACCGTCCTTGCCGCATGGCCCGAGGCCAACCACCTCGTGTCCCGCGACGATGTGGATCCCGTTTCGGGAATGCCGGCTTATCGCGGCGCGGCGGTGGAAATCGTACCCCTCGTCAATGGAAATGGAACGTGAGTCCGGAAGAACGCCGCCCCGATCAAGAGGTGGCGATGATCGCCATGGAGAAAGATGGCGGTCATCCGCGCCGCGATCGCGTGGTGATCGAGGAACCGCTGGAGATCCGGATCGTGCTGCCCGATGAAACGCGGCACAGCATTTCGGTCACCATGCGCACGCCGGGTCACGACGAAGAGCTGGCCGCGGGATTCCTCTTCACCGAAGGGGTCCTTAGCGGTCGCGCCACGCTGGCCTCCGTCGAGCACTGCCCGAGTGCCTTGGGCGCCGCGGCGGGGAACGTGGTGAACGCGCGGCTCGCCGCCGATGCGCCCTTCGATCCCAAGCGATTCACCCGGAATGTATACACCACCTCGAGCTGCGGCATTTGCGGCCGGGCATCTCTCGATCTCATTCGGCAAAGCTGCCCCCGAAAACCGGAAGGTTCCTTCGAGCTCTCGTTTGATTGGATCCTTGGTCTATCCGCGCGAGCGCGTGCCACGCAGGCCGTCTTCGAGGGCACGGGGGGATTGCACGCCGCGGCCCTGTTCGAACCGAGCGGCGAGCTCTTGCTCTTGCGTGAGGATGTGGGCCGTCACAACGCCGTCGACAAGATCGTGGGCGCACTCTTCTTGAACAGCGAGCTTCCGGCTTCGAATCGATTGCTCTGGGTAAGCGGGCGAGCCAGCTTCGAGCTGGTGCAGAAAGCCGTGCTGGCCGGCGTACCGGCCATGGCCGCCGTCGGCGCCCCCTCGAGTTTGGCGGTCGAGGCGGCGCGCGAGTTCGGCTTGACGCTCATAGGCTTTCTGCGCGACGGCCGCTTCAACGTGTATTCGGGCGCCGACCGCATCGAACCGTAGAGCTATCGCAAGAGCGTGGCCCGCCGGCTTACGCTCTTTCCCCCCGCTTCCAGTTGGTAGATGTAAATGCCGCTGGGAAGGTCGTCCCCCGGAATGGGAACCTGGAACGTTCCCGGCCCCTGAATCGCGTCTACCATGGTCATCACGTGCCGCCCCGCTATGTCGAAGAGCCGGACCTTGACCGGCATCGAAGACTCCAGTCGATAGGAAATCACGGAGGCGCCTCGGAACGGGTTAGGAGCGTTCTGCAACAGGGTGAAGGGGAGCCGTTCGGTAATCTCGTCCCCAATTCCGACCACCTCGGTGAACCCGGCCTGATGCAGTCCGCGCTGGATATCCGGGTTCAGCATGAACCGGTTCCACACCGCTTGATTTCGATAATTCTCGATCATCATCACGATGGGTCCCTGATCGATGCCCAGGAAATCGGTGTCATACCAGTCCGGGTTTTGGGTCAAGTTGAACGCGTCCTTGAAGCCGTACGTGCCGAACAGGGCCGGATAGGTGTTGTAGAAGTTGTGGAGGGTGGGGATCACTTCGTTGGGCTGAAAGGCAATCGAGGATGCGGCCGCGGTGGGCGTGATCGTGCCGTTGTCGTTTTGTGTGGGTGGAGCTCCGTGCGCGCTGTAGCCGAACGGATCATCGGAAGCCGTCAATCCCCACAACGTGGAACTATAGCCCGTTCGCCCCAAGGGATTCGCGATGCAGTAGGCCCGTTGCGCCAAGGTGGCTCGTTGCGAGTTCTCGAAATAGGTAATGCCCTTGTTTTTCATATACAGGTCGTGAAGGTTACGAAAGTCGATCCAACAATGAGAGTACTGGTGCCCGAACAGGGGCGGAAAGATCACGAAGGTAAAGCCGAATTGCGTGCTCCAATTGTAGCCGCTCGTCCAGGTGGTCCAGCACGACGACGGAACGGGATGGGTCGGCGATCCGAGGGCGAGAAGGTACATGATCATCGCCTCGTTGTAGCCGATCCACTGTCCATAGCCGGAGAACCCGGTGGTGGGTTTCCACCCCATGAAAATGCCGGGGTTGAGGTTCCGCATGAACTCCCAGTCGGCCCGCCAGGTGATGGAATCGGCCAGGGCTCGAATCAAATTCTCCGTTGCATCATTCTGAGTGAAGTATTGACGGGCATCGATGATCCCCGCGAAGAGCAGGGCCGTATCGATGGTCGAAAGCTCGCTGTCCCATGTGCGCGTGGCCGTGTTCATGTCCAGCCAGTGGTAATAGAGACCCTTGTAGCCGTTCGTTCCCGAAGTTGCGGGCCCTTGGGGGCCGTTCCAAAACGTCTGCAGCGTGGTGAGCACGCGAGTTTTGGCCGCCGCGCGGGTGACCCATCCATGATCGGCACCGATGCAAATGGCGGAGAGGCCGAACCCGACCGAGGCTATGCTGCAGGGCGAAGTGCTCGTGCTGCGATCTTTGATGAGACCGTTGGAGGGGTTGGCCTCGTTCCAGAAGTAATTGAACCCGGTGTGCTGGAGCGTATCCAGAAGGGCGGGGGTGGTGAGGGCCGAAGCGTTTCCCGCCCCGGTCACGACCAGAACCCCAGCGAACATGAGGCCAAACAAGAATCGTGATGTCGAACGCATGGCTCTATCCTTCCTTGTGGCCCGTAACACCCAGTTCGGTACCACCTGCACGTGCCCTTGGGTTCGATCTCTGCGTTGCGCCTCCTCCGAATAGCTGTGGCTATGCGTCGTCGGCGCGCCTTGATCTCGAACCCGATGACCCGGGCAAATGGTACCGAACCAGGTGCCACGGGCCACTAAAAGTTGATCACGAACGTGATCCGGTGGGCGTCGTCGAGAGATGAATGTTCCGCCCAGGCGTAATCGGCCTGAAAGAGCATATCCCCCAACACACCCTGCAATCCCGCCCCGAGGGTCAATCCCAGATCCGAATCCTGCTCGAACAGATGCTGGTAACCGGCGCGCAGAGACAGAATGTTCTTGAGCGTCCACTCCGCACCCCCGCTCATGCTTTCGGTGTTGTCGCTGGGATGAAAGGCGTCCACCTCGACGAGGACCTTGCTGTCCGGACTGAGTTGTCGGGGCACGGCAATGCCGGCCCGGAAGAGGATGGGGACGGGGAAATCGTCCGTGAGTTGATCCGCCGGTAACGAGCTGTTGTCGCCGTGGGCGCCGGGGTCGGCATCGTACTGAATGGCCAAGTCACCGCCCGTGAAGCGCGCCGTCGTTCCCAGATTGGAGATGCTCGCCCCGATGCGCGCGCCGTTATCGGCGAGCATGTACACGGTGCCCACGCTCAAGGTCAGCGCATTCAGGGAGGTATGCCAGATCGATTCGGTGAGGTAGTTGACCTGGATCCCTACGCCGAAGCGGCTGGTGAGCTGGCGCCCGATCCCAAGCCCGACGGCCAGATCCGACACGCTGTATCGCTCGCCCGTTCCCAGCGGTTGATCGACCGTGCGCACGTCGATATCCCCGGAGCTCAAGCTGGTCACGCTGGCGAAGATGTTCCCGACTCCTCCCACCGTGAGAGCACCCGCCGCATAGTCGTAGGTGATGCCCGCATACCAGTCGCTATGGGTGAACTGAACGGCGGATTTGGACAGGGAGCCCAAGGCGGCGGGGTTGTAATAGACGGATTGGATCCCGTCGTAAAGGGATACGCCGGCATTTCCCATGCCGGCAGCCCGCGCGCCGGGTTCAATTTTTAGAAACTGAGCGATTGTCGTTCCGGCCTTTGTCTGGGCGAACGCCGGCCCCGAAAGGACGGTCACGCCCAGGACTACCGCGACTATGGCCGATGATTTCCACATACGCGCCTCATCTCTACTTGATGATCGCAAATTTCCCCATCTGTGGGGCAGTTCCTTCGGCCTCTACACGAAATATATAGAGGCCCGGCGCCACGTCCAGGTTGTCCTTCGTCCGCAGGTTCCAGGTCACATACCCGTCGTTCGACCCGTCATGATGGAGGGTCTGCACCAGCTCTCCGAGCACGGAGAAGATGCGCACCGTGGACTTGGCCGGAAGACCCCGAAATTCCATCCGGCGCTCGCCGCGTCCCGACACGGCAAAACGTTCCGGCTCGAAGCTGGCCGAGCCTACGTACGGGTTGGGAACCACATAGGGATGTTTGGACTGACTCTGGGCCAGTCCTGCGTCGATACGAGCGCCCTGGGTATTGAAGACGAATACGTCTTCAGCCCCCAACGGGACGTTCAAGAAGAGGTCGAAGACGTCCCCACCCGCCGGCGGCCGGATCGGTGTCGGTTGGTTCGTCATGTTGAGCTTCACGAACCAGGTCGATTGCGGCGTCGGGTCGTTGGGGACATAGGTCACGATATCGATGATGTCGGCGGCTTGGCTCAGCGTCCCGTCGAAATCATTATCCAGGAATCGGAAATCCAGCCGGTGATCTCCGTCCTTGCCGTGAGCGATGATGGTGAACTTGGCCGGCACCGAAGGAAACGGAAACGCGGCCAGGGACGAATCGATGAACGTGTCCGAGAACTGGATCGTGATGTCCTCGGGAAATCCCGGCCGGCGCAGATTCTTGGACAACACGTCCTGATAGGTCACGGCAAGATGGGTGTTGGTGGGGCTACCGGGCCGGAACCCGGTCCGGGAGGGGTCAACCTCCACGTTTTTGGGGGTGGAGACGAGAGGCAATAATCCTCCGGCGACCGCTCCCCTGCCTGTTCCCTCGAAATCGCTTCCTTCCGCCATCAATACCACGTGGGTCGTGCTGTCTATGAGCGCGTAGCTGCGTGCGTGAAGACTTTCCGGAGCCGGGGTCGCAAACGTAATTTTGAACAGGTGATTATCGGAAACGAGATTCGAGTTCACCACCGCCACCGACACCGTTCCCACTCCCGAGCCGGCCACATGCTGGGTCGGCGTGACGCCGGCCGGAACGTAGCCGGCCACGCGCGGATTGGGTCGCACCTGAACCGCGTTCTTGGGGAGCACCGTTCCCCCGCGCGGCGTGCGCGACACCGCGATGGCGTTCTCGGACGGATAGAAATTGAAGGAATCGGAGCCGTAGTCGTAGGCGGTGACCGCGTAGTAATAGAGCTGTCCGTTCACCGCGTTGGTATCCGTGTAGGTATGAGTGAGGCCCAAGTCGTCGCCCAGGTAGTAGGCGACCCCCTCCACGGTTCGGGTCGAGTATCCGGTGCGCTGATCGACGAGATCGAACTGGGCGATCGGGCGCCCGTTGCCGATGGGGCCGGATCCGGTCCCGGTGGTGATGACCTGCGGGTCCTGAAACTCGGGATCGGTGGAACGGTAGATGCGATAGCCCTCGAAGTCGTACTCACCGGTGACCGGATCGGCGCCTCGTTCGGCCACGTCGTCCCAGGACAAGCGCACGAAGTGATCTCCGGCTTCAGCGGTGAGCGTGGGAACCTGCGGTGGTACCGCGAACCGGTAGTTGGCGTCGTAAATTTCCTGGACGGTCCGGACGTTACGGCGAAGTTCGCTCAGGTCCGCTCCATAGGCGAGGGCGAGACTGAACCGTTCAGTCTTCCCCGCCTTGAGTTTGAACGGCCCGGAGGCGAAGAGAAAGCCGATGTTGTAATTCGCGGCCAGGGGAGCTCCGAAGCGCACCGCGGAGTCGGGGCTCGAGAACTGTTCGAACAGTCGCTGGGGCCAGTTCGCCTGGTCGGTGTAGAACAGGATCCCGTCGACCGTTTGATCCGGATTATCCTGGCCGGCCTTGATGCGATTCAGCTTGAAACCGGTGAGTCCGATCTGATCGGACTCATTGAGATCGGTGCGGTCGAAGTTGGGCTCGCCCAGGGTCGGCATGCCGTCGCCTTCTCCGGTGTCGTGCGTGCCGGGGAGACCGTCCGCGCCGACATCGTGAACCTCCTGGTCCCAGTCCATGTCCTCATCTCCCGTCCACCATTTGGCGTGACGGAAGGGAGGGCGGTTCTCGACGGGCCCGTACTTGGCTTCGAAACGGGCCCGGTTGTAGTGAGTGTTCACGTAATCCTGGATGGCGGCTTCACCCTCGACGAGCGTGCCCGGCCCTCCGTCGCGTTGTTCATCGATGATTCCATCCTCATCGTTGTCGATGCCGTCGGTAGAGTTTCCCGGAGTTTCCAGATAGGCGTAGCCCAGATACCCCGTTCGCCCACAATCGCCGGAAAGATCACGGCCATGACCGTACTTGTCCCAGGTGTAGACGAGGTTGATCACGTCCTTGTCGAACTTGCGATCGAAGTACGCGTTATCGTCGTCGGACTCATAGATGTCGTCGCACGACAGCGCCGACCCGCCCACTCCCGAGTCCATGTACAGACCGAAAATAATGTTGTCGTCGTAATCGGTCGTGCTCTCGTTGGTGATGTCGTAGTGCCAGAAGATGACGTTACGAGCCTGGGGGTTGGCCCACTGGAATCCGCGCACTTCGATGCGCAATCCCAATCCGTGGCGGCTCGGGTCGCGGCTGTCCGGCTGATAGTCCCACGCATCGTAATAGTCGTCGTCCATGACCGAGTAGGATTCCTGGTCGGCCACGATCTGCTTCCCGAAATACCCGTTCCAGCTTCCGTCCCAGCCGGGGTCGTCGGGGTCGTCGAGGCGGTCCGGCCACCGGTTGGGCCACGTGCGCGGATCGTTGCTCAACGCGGGAGAACGGCCCGGGTTCCGCGTGGGATCGCTCTGGATGTATCCGGGTCTTGGCTCGAACCGCATCACGCGGTTGTGGGCGGGGCTGATCCCCTGCCGTTCCCGGAAACCGGTCTCCATGATGTAGCTGTCGGTGCTGTCGCGCTGCCTGATTTTGGCCAGCACGAAGGGGGTCACACCGTCGGAATAGTTCATCCCGCTACCCTTGGGGACTTCGGCGGAATGAAACACGCTCAAGTCGACGTTGCCGGGGTCGGCGGGATAATCCCCGACCATCCCGTAATTCCAGAACACGGTGCGAAGATTGTTGTGGTCGAGAAAACCCGAGCGCTCGGCATCGGCGGTGCCACGCTCTCCGGGCGGCACCGGCGTGGGGACCGTAGCCAAGAACACCAAGGATGCCGGAACCAAGAGCAACACGCCCACCAAAGCCGCCAGGCCCGGTTTGGGACACTTGCCTTTCTGTGACAGTTGCGACAACCGGTTTATCTCCCCCCCACCCTTCACATCCCGAACGTGACGCCGAGCTCGATGCGCCGCGGCGCGTAGAACCGGGTCGGGTCATTGAGGGTCACTTGGTCCGATTCCGGGAACCGGGAGTAGTACGGGCTTCCAGTGCTGTTGAACACCGTCCCATTCAAGAACTTCGAGTCGAGCAGGTTGTACACGCGCGCATACACGCTCATGTTCGTGTTCTTCACCTTCACGGTTTTTTCGCCGCGCATGTCGATCACCATGCCGGAGGGCTTCCGCCCCGAGTTGGGCTCTTGCCCGTTGCCGAAACCGGATTCCAGCACCGGCGTATAGGGCTGCCCACTCGCCGCCCGGAGCACGATGCTGGCCGAGTAATCGTCCGATCGGGCCATCGAGACGGTCAGGTCCAGCTTGTGGCGTTGATCCCAGTTGAAGTAAGCGAGCCGCGGGCGCGGGTCTTCACCCGCCTCGGCGCGCGTAGCGGTTTCCCGAGGATCACTCGAGTTCCCCAACGCTTCCATCCACGTGTAGTCGAGCGCGACCGCCACCGGTCCCAGCCGGCGGTGGTCGATGGCCAGCGTGAATCCCACTGCATCGCCGAAGTCGACGTTGGTGAGCCGCGCGTATTCCGCATCGTTGTAGGTCTGCACGAACTCGACTCCGAGCAAATTCCGAATGTCTTTGTAGAACACCGTCAAATCCGCGCCCAGGTTGTCCGTTATCGCGTGCTTGTATCCCATCTCGTATTGAATCGTTTTCTCCGGCTGGACATCCGGATTCCCCAGCACGCCGTAGCTCACCCCACCCGCCTGGAGGTCGTTGAGCGTGTTGTAATCCGAGTTCGTGAAGATCGTGCCGATGGAGGGATACTGATAAAAATGTCCGTAGGCGAAGTGTACGGCGGCCCGTTTCTCGATGGGAAAAGCGATGCCGAGACGCGGGGCGAGCTTGAACTTCGCCGTGGTCGGTACCGGCTCGGACGGCGGTGCGCCGGCGATGGAGTTCGCGGGATTGGCCGGATCACTGGGCACGGTCGAGCGGGCATCGAAGTAATCCAGCCGGAGTCCCCCGCGGAAGGTGAGGGTCGGCCTTTCCACCACCGCTTGCGCGAATGTCGCCGCGAGCACGGGATGGTAGGTCTTGACGCCGGGATAATCGGGGGGATCGTCCACATGCCGGACCAGCGTTTGTTGCCCGTTCACGATCGTGTACACGAGGGTTCCCGGAGAGCCGAACGACACCGCGGGGAACTGCAACTCGCCACCTGCCTTGACCTGCACGATCGAGTTCACTTGGTTCACCACCGATCCCTTGATCAGAAAGGCGTTGGTGGTTTGCGTGAATCGGTTGAGCTCGACACCCTGGATGAACGCGCCGTCTTCAAAGCCGGGGTCTCCCCGGGCCGGCCCGGCGGCGTCGTAGCGCGGATCGAACACGTCCTCGTAGACGTAATCGTTGTAATCGAAGTAGTTCTGGCGGAAGCTCAAATCGAAGTAGGTGGATTTGCTCAGGATCTGATTCCAGTCGAGGCCATGGAAAATGGCGAACGTCTGCTGCGTGGGCGCCCCATCGGGATTGAAGCGATAGGCATACTGCATGCGCTTGCCGTCCACGACGTTCCAGACCGCTTGATAGCTGAGCTTGGTGTTGTGCAAGGACGTGTTGGTGAGTTTGGCCGCTCCGCCCCATTCGCTGGAGTAGCCCAGCGGCACCGACTTGCCGTCGCCGGTGGGGTGCGGGATGCCGTTTTCGAAATCTGAGGAATCGGTGGGCACGAAGAGGCGCGTTCCCTTGACGTAGTCCTCGAAGTGATAGTACCGCCCGCTCAAGAGGAACAAGGTATTCTTGGCCAAAGGTCCGCTGGCGGTAAGCTGGAGACTGGCCAAAGCACCCGGCTGAAACTGATCGCTCACCAGCCGGACGCTCGGATCGCTGAGCAGGAATCCTCCGAGGTACCCCTCCCCCTCCAGGTGGAACTTCTCCGTGCCTTGCTTCAGCACGGCATTCACGACCCCGCTCATGGCCTGCCCGTACTCGGCATCGAAGGTGCCGCTGATCACCTGGACTTCCTGGAGGAGGGATCGATCCAATCGCAGAGACGAGGAATTGTCGTAGGCGTTGTTCGCGGACACGCCGTCGACCTGGTATTGCACCTCGTCTTTGCGGCCCCCTCTGAAGTGCCCGTCCACGACGCCGGCCTGGAGATTCACCACGTCGTTCAGCTCTTGGACGGGGAGGGCTTTGATCTCCTTTGCGGTCAAGGACACTTGCGAGCTGGTGACACTTACCTCGACGGGAGGGCGCTCGGCGGTGACGACGACTTCTTGCATTTGAATCGCCGTCTCGCCCAGCACAATGTCTTGGGTGGTCGTCTGATCGGAGCTGACCACTACGCCCTGCACCGATTTGATCTCGTAGCCGACTCGCTGGAAACGTAGCGTGTACGTGCCCGCAGGGACGTTCAGGATGGTGTATTGGCCTTGCTCGTTGGTGTAGGCGCCGAAACGCGTGCCTTCCAGAAAGCACGTGACGGCGAGCACCGGGGCCTTCTTGTCACTGAGCACGCGCCCGGTAATCTTACCGGTCGTCCCGGCCTCCGCTCCGCCGGCAACGAAGGCCAAGGCGACCAGAATGTAGAGGCGGACAGTCCTCGCCCCCCGCACGACCCCACGACACGACATGCCGGCCGGTTCCCCCTCGTCCGTGGTGTTATTGGAGCAAGAGCAACCGGCCCTGCAACACTGCGCGCTGTGCACCCGTCTCGGGGTCGGCGATCTTCAACTGATAGAAATAAATGCCTTGGCTTCGGCCCTTACCGTCGAAGAACGCCTCGCCAATGCCGGCATTCTGTACGCCAAGATTCTGGCGTTCGATGAGGCGGCCGGCCACGTCGTAGACTTCGAATCCCACGCGACTCGCTTCCTTGAGCGCGTACTGAATGCGCTGCTGCGAGGATGGATTCGGGAAGCTGCCGAGGAGCCGATAGTCTTGGCGTGGTTCCGGAATGGTGGGCGCGACGCCGCTCGCGACATCCTGACGCAAAAGGGCAACCGCGGGGCAACAATCCCCTTCGTACTGGCGGAACCACCAGGTGCGGGTGCCGTAGCTCAACGTGTAGGGCGTGTATGAATCGCCGTCGAGGAGATTTACCCCCAGCCAAAGCCGACCGTCACCCAGGCCCACCGGATACCCAAGCGCCCGGAGATTCACCCGCATTTCCGCCGTGTACCCCTGGTCGGCCGAGGTGCCAAACGTATCCACGGTGGTGCCCGCCTTGAGCGCGATCGCAACCCGCGCGCTATCCACGGCGACCAGATGCGCGAGCGCATCCTGCGGTACGGCGGCGCCCGTCGGGGCAGGGCCGACCTGGAAGCTCAGACGTTCTGTATTCACATTGTGATCCGGACCCTGCTTCGAGTAATCGCCGATCGTGATCAAGAACCCATCCCAGCGATCGAAGTTCGCCACGTACTGGACCGAGTTGTCGCGCACGTCGAACCCGAAGTAGAGGTAATCGCCCTGGAAGAAGATTCGCACCGTCGCGTCACCAGGGTTCAGCACCGATGCCGTGCCGTTGTTGACGGCGGGCTGGAAGTAGCCCGATCGATACGGGCCGGTGGCGGGATAGGCCGCTCGTGTTGCATTAGCTGCCACGCTCGCGCCGTACTTGATGTCGAACTTGTAGACGAGGGGGTTGTTCCAGAGCGGTTCGTTGATCTGGCCATCCATGACCGGAGTGGCGAAGTTGAGCTCGCGAATTTCGAGATCCGGACCGATGGTCGGGACGGGACCCGAGGCGACGGTCACGGTGGGCTTGGAATACACGCGAACCTCGTTGTACCACATCGCATTGCCCCAGGGGCTCTGCCACCACGCCCGGTTGGCGCTGAAGATGCCCTGGAAGGGCCAGTTCCAGTCCGCGTCATAGACGGAGAGGTTCCACTCCACGACGTCGCCGTTGGGTTGGGTGACGTCATAGCCCATCGGGCCCAGGTTGAACCGCATCTCCACGATGTAATCCGTATCGTTCACCGCGTCGGAATTGGAATGCCCATGAACGACGGTGACCGCGTCCCAATTCGCGATTTGTTCGGGAGTGCGCGGACTGCCGGGGGGATCCACCGCCCACCTCCCCTTGAAAGCGGGGGCCTGATCGAGGGGCTGCGGATCGATCGTGCCCGGAAACCACCATGAATAGAGGTATTCCGCGGGAGGTTTGGGGAAGTTCGGATCCAGGTGATCCTTGATCGCCATTAAAAACCCGTCGAACCGATTGAAGGCCTCGGATCCTCCAATGGATTTGTCGCGAACTTTTGCGCCCAGGTAGAGCTGATTTCCCACGGTCAGAAACTTGAGCGTGGCAAAGGTAGGATCGGTGGGAGAGATGCCCTGCTCGGGTTTCCATCCACTACCCGGGATACCGTTTTCCTGGGCGTAGCGAACGGTCGTCGATTCGGCTTGGGCCCACGATGCCTCGTTGAGGATGCCGTCGAGCGTGATCGCGCCGGAAGCCACACGGGCCCAAACGATGTCCTTTCGCGCCGGCTGAGCCGCCACCGGGAGCGCGGCGAGCATCGTCACTCCGGTCATGAAGAGTACTGGAACGAGACGTTTGAACGTGGTCATGATCGAATACCTCCTCCCGGGACGGGCCTGGAAGCAGCTCGCGATCCGGAGGTGGAACCTGAAACCATGGTGGGCTTGCTGCGGCTGGATTGCCGCAAAATGAGTTTCACGGGAAGTGTTTCGTGACTCGGCGACAGGGGCGTCGCATCCCGTAACGTACCCAGAAGCATTTGCACCGCCTGCTTACCGAGGGCGAACGCATCCACATGCACGGTGGTGAGACCCGGGTTCAAGAACTGGGCGATGGGAATGTCGTCGAAACCGGCCACCGCAATATCCTGAGGCACCTCCACCCCCTGCTGCAGTAGCGCACTCAACAGACCGGTGGCCATGCCATCGTTGGTGGCGAAGACGGCGGTGGGCCGTGACTTGAGCCTTGCGATCTCCATCCCGGCCATGAACCCGGACGATTCGCTGAAGTCTCCGGCAAATTCGAACGCGGGATGGGGCACGAGGTCGGATGTTTCGAGCGCGTGACGATAGCCCCGCAAACGCTCCTCGGCATCCATGTTGCCCGCCGGGCCTTTGACGATGCCGATCGAACGATGGCCGCTCGCGATCAGGTGCGTCACGATATCCACTGCTCCCTCAAAATTGGCTACGGAAATAGTTCCGCAGCCTTCTACGGGATGATGCGGGTTGAGCAAGATGACCGGGAAACGCCGGGCCAAGGGCGCCATGCTGGCCGTAGTGGCTTGATCGGGAGCCATGACGATGAGACCGTCCACGCGACCGACCATGGCACGCGCTCCCGTCATGAGCGTGTTCACGTCGGCGTGCGAGCTGGAAACGAGGATCTGAAACCCTTGTTCCCTGGCTCCTTGATCCACACCGCGGATCACTTCGGAAAAGAACTGTCCGTGAAGATCGGGAAGCAGCACACCGAGCGTGTGGGTGCGGCTCGTGTTGAGACTCTGCGCGGCAACATGCGGCCAGTACTCGAGCTTCGCCACCACTCGCTCGACTCGAGCGCGCGTGTGATCGGCAACGCGAGCCGTTCCATTCAACACGCGGGAGACGGTAGCAACAGATACACCCGCCTCTTGGGCAACGTCTCGAATCGTGGCCATCGACGCTCCTCGTGGGCGGAGCCCCTGGCGAACCCCGCGATGCAATCCAGCATGGACAGCAGATGTAAACGGTTACATAATAGGCCTGGCTTGTCAACCACAAGCTGATGGTCCGGACCTTGGATCGCCGGGATTCGAGGCCTCGGCCGCGAGTCGCACGCCATGAACCAGAGTTCGCCCGCTCCGCCACGTCCCTCAATAGGCACCGCCTCCTGGATGCGAGTGCTTGCCGACGAACGCTATCGGATTTTCCTGGATGGGCACGGCGCCGGCTTCTCCTCCCTCGGCGATCTGGCGCTCACGTCTCCTTGGCCCGGCCACCCTTGGAGTGGCTCGCGGTTCTACTTCAGGGATTTGGAGACCAAAACCTTTTGGGACTTGGGCCGCTGGAATCCGTCCTGGGTGCCGGGACGGTTTTCAATCGAGGGCGAGGCGGAAGGCGTGACCGTGTGCCGGGATGTGTGTGTACTGCCGGGGCGTAATCTCGAGTTGCACCGCATCAGTCTCCGCAATCTCGGCGACCATCCTCGTTCGATCGAGATCACCACGGCCGTGGACGTCGTGCTCTTGCCGCCCGCAGCCCATCTCGCGCACCCGGTGTTCTCGAAATTGTTCCTGGAGACGCAAATCACTCCCGACCCGCGGTGTCTTCTCGCACGGCGCCGCCCGCGTTCCCCTCATGAGCATTACCCCTGGATGTTTCATGCGGTCATCGGACCGCTCCAGGAATTCGAGACCGATCGCGCGAGATGGTTGGGCCGAGGAGCCCGACCTGGGTTGCCGCTTGCCTTGAGACGGGACGAGCCGTTGTCCGGAACGGTCGGCAGCGTGCTGGATCCCATCCTGTGCCTTCGTTCCAACGTGGACGTAAAGGCCCACGAGGAAACGCGCTTGGCTTTTGTAATCGGAGCGGCTCCGGATCGCACCGGCGCGATTGAACGAGTCCGGGAGATGTGGCAACCGACTGCGGTGGATCGTGGGTTCGCTCTGGCCGAGGCCGAGGCCAAGGCAACCTTGGACCGTCTCGAGCTTTCCGACGTGGAAGCCGCATATCTGCAATCTCTGGGCGCGGCCATCGTCACTGGAGAACCTCGACTCAGCGCTCGCCGAGCGGCGTGGCCGGACTCCGATCCTGGTTTTGCCGGAACGTTGGGACTCAATCCTGAAGTGCCGTGGGTCGTGTTCCATACCGGCGCAAATGCCCCGCGCGCGCGCATGCGTGGGGCCGCTCGCTACTGGAAGCGGCTCGGTTGGCCGGTGTCGGTGATCGTGGTCGGGCCCGAGCCCCTCTCCTCCCACGAACCGAAAGAGGACGGGTACGCGTTCTTCTCGGAGCTGCCCGCCGATGGCGTGCACATGCTGGATGCGGTCGCCCGAACGGTGGTGCGCGATCGATTCCCCGAGCTCGCCGAGCCCGAACCCATTGTGCTTGATTCTCGGGAAGGAACGACGGCGTACCAGGAACCCCCGGCGCTCGAACACGGCATGAACGAGGACGGGACCGAGTATGTGATCACCCTTCGTTCCCGAAACGGAGAACTTTCCCTGCCGCCGCGACCTTGGATCAACGTCATCGCCAACGAAACGTTTGGATTCTTGATGAGCGAGACCGGCGCGGGAATGACCTGGAACGGCAATAGCCGCGAGCATCGGCTCACGCCTTGGGCCAACGATCCGCTCCTGGATCCGCACGGCGAAGCGTTCTACCTGCGAGACGAAGACACGGGAGCGTTTGCATCATGCTTTGCCGGGCCCCGGCCCGGCACCGACGCCTACACGATGCGAATCGGCTGGGGTTACAGTGCCTGTCGCGCTTCGATCGAGGGGCTCGACGTGGAGACGACCACCTTTGTTCCAGCCGATGATCCCCTCAAGATCACTTGGATCCGCGTTACGAACTCGGGACCTCGCTCCCGCTGCGTATCGCTCTTTTCCTATTATCGATTGGTGGTGAGCGGGGGTTCGCCCGGACCGGCGCGCTGGATCGAGTCCGCTATCGACGCGGCGTCGAACACGGTGCTGGCGCGACATGCCCTGAATCCGCATCGCGCCTCCCGCGTCTTTGCGGCCATCCAGTCCGACCATCCGTTGCAGTCGCACATCACCGCGGACCGGCGCGCGTTCCTGGGGCCAAAGGATGATCCCTCGGAACCGGCCGCCATCGCGATGCGCGGCAACTTGGATGGTCGCGTGGGCGCGGGGCTCGATCCTTGTATCGCCCAGCAGGCACTGCTCGAGATTCCCCCCGGCGGTTCGCGCGACATTGCCTTCTTGTTTGGTGAAGCGCCGTCCCGCGAGGGCGCGTTGTCGCTCGTGAAGCGCTACCGAAGCTCCGAAACCGTGCCGCGCGCGCTGGCGGAGGTGAAGGAGTTCTGGCGGCGGGGCGTTGCCGGCGTGCGCGTGGCCACACCCATGCCGGAGCTCGATGTCCTCGTGAACGGATGGCTCCCCTACCAGACGCTTTCTTGCCGGATTTGGGCGCGGTCGGCCCTCTACCAATCCGGGGGCGCGTTCGGATACCGCGACCAACTCCAGGATGCGGCGGCTCTCGTGTCGCTGTGGCCGGAAAAAACCCGGGCGCAAATCCTCCTTCATGCCGCGCATCAGTTCGAGGAAGGCGACGTGCTCCATTGGTGGCATCCTCCCGAAGATCGCGGTTTGCGCACGCATTTTTCGGACGACCTTCTCTGGTTGCCGTTCGTCACCGCGGGATACGTGGAAACGACGGGCGACACATCGGTGTTCGAGGAACCGGTTGGGTTCGTGCGAGCGCGCCGCCTTCGGCTCGGCGAAGATGAGGCCTATCTGGAAACCGACCCCTCGCCCGAGGTCGGCGATGTATACGCGCACTGCTGCCGCGCCATCGATCGGTCGCTCGAGGTGGGGGCGCATGGGCTTCCGTTGTTTGGCACCGGGGACTGGAACGACGGCATGAACCGGATCGGCCGAGAAGGTCGCGGAGAGAGCGTGTGGATGGGGTTTTTCCTGTACTCCGTGCTGGGGTCCTTTCTCCCCTTTTGTGAATCACGGGGAGATACGGATCGCGTGTTGCGTTATCGCTCCCATCGCGAGGCGCTGAAACGCGCGGTAAACAAGGGCGGGTGGGATGGCGCGTGGTACCGGCGCGGTTACTACGATGATGGAACGCCCTTGGGCTCATCGAAGAGCGATGAGTGTCGTATCGACGCACTCGCTCAGGCCTGGTCCGTGCTCTCGGAAGCAGCATCGCCGGAGCGCGCAGCGCGGGCCATGGATGCGGTGGACGCACACCTGGTTTCGGAAGAGGACGGAATCATTCGCCTCTTGACGCCGCCATTCGACAAGACGCCCAAAGACCCGGGGTACATCAAAGGCTACGTTCCTGGAGTGCGGGAAAACGGCGGGCAGTACACCCATGCGGCCTTGTGGGTCGTGGCTGCGGTGGCGCGCCTACGCCGACGTGACCGCGCGGCCCGGCTCCTGGAACTTTTGAATCCGATCCGGCACACCAGCGATCCGGCCGGCATTGCGCGCTATGGAGCCGAGCCGTACGTGGTGGCGGCCGATGTCTATGGAGAGCCGCCCTTCGTGGGCCGGGCCGGATGGACGTGGTACACGGGATCGGCGGGATGGATGTATCGCGTGGCCTTGGAGTCCATCCTCGGGGTGCGCATGCGCGAGGGACGCGAATTGTGGGTCGATCCCTGCGTCCCCGATGACTGGCCGGAGTTCACCGTGCGCTTGAGATTGCCGGGCGAAGCGACGTCGTACGTGATCCATGCCTCCAATCCAACCGGAGAAGCAAGGCAAGTCATCCAAGCCACCGTGGACGGAGTGATCGCTCCCCTGGAAGGGACCGGAGCGCTGATCACTCTCGTTCACGATGATCGGGAACATCGCGTCGCGTTGACGTTGGGGACACCGTGACCGGGTTCCCCAAGGATTTTCTTTGGGGCGCGGCCACATCCGCGTATCAAATCGAAGGGTCCCCGCTGGCCGATGGAGCCGGGCCCAGCAACTGGCATCGCTTTTCTCATGAACCGGGACGCATCGAGGGCGGCGACACCGGGGACGTTGCCAGCGATCACTACCGGCGATGGCGCGAAGATGTCGACATCATGTCCGATCTCGGGTTGGACGCTTACCGCTTGAGCCTCTCCTGGTCGCGAATCCTTCCGGAGGGAACGGGCGCGGTGAACGAACGAGGGCTCGATTTCTATCGCGCTTTGATCGATCGCTTGCTCGAACGAAACATCCAGCCCTTCGTCACGTTGTTTCACTGGGATTATCCGGCCGCGCTGGACGATCGCGGGGGATGGCGCCATCGGGACAGCGCATCCTGGTTCGCCGAGTACACGAAGGTGGTCGTGCGCGCGCTGGGCGACCGGGTACGGCACTGGGCGACCATGAACGAACCCTGGGTGGTGGTGGATGCGGGTTACTTGCACGGCTTGCACGCGCCGGGCGTTCGGGATGTGCGAGTGGCGCCGTGGATTTCCTTGGGTCTGTTGCGGGCGCATGGCGAAGCGGTTCGGGCGTTCCGGGCGGAGTGCGGGCAGCAGGTGGGCTTGGTGGTAAATCTCGAGCCCAAGGATCCCGCCTCGAATGCCCCGGATGATCTCGCGGCGGCACGACGTTCGGACGTCTACATGAACCAACAATATCTGGATGCGGTCATGCGAGGGCACTACCCGGACGGCATGCGCGAGGTCTTCGGTGACGCGTGGCCGGAGTGGAGCGATGCGGACTTGCAAGGCGTGGCCGAACCTTTGGATTTTCTCGGAGTCAACTACTACCAGCGCTCGGTCGTGCGCCACGACGCGCGCGCGCTGCCGCCCCAGGCGGCTCCCGTGCGCTCTCCGGAGAAGGACTACAGCGATTTGGGTTGGGAGGTGTATCCGGAGGGACTCACCCGAACGCTGGTGTGGGTGAAGGAGCGTTACGGAGACATTCCGCTTTACGTAACCGAGAACGGGATGGCGCTTCCCGAGCCGGCCACACTCGCCGCGTCATCGTTCGACGATCCGAGACGCGTGGACTACTTGCGCCGGCACGCGCTCGCGGTCCGGACGGCAATGGATGCGGGGGTGGACGTGCGTGGCTACTTCGTGTGGTCCTTGCTCGACAACTTCGAGTGGTCGTGCGGGCGCTCCAAGCGGTTTGGGATCGTGCACGTGGATCAAGAGACGCAGCGGCGCACGCTCAAATCGAGCGCCCTCTTCTACCGGGATCTGATTCGAAACCGTGGTAGCCTTTGAGTGAAAGGGGCAGATGTCCTGGCCCGCGGGAGTCCCCATGATTCGCTCACTTGCATTTGGGCTCGTGTTATTTGCAATCATTGCCGAATCAGCCACGGCCCAGCCTGATTCCCTGCCTAATTCCACGGCCGTCCCGGATTCGCTCGCGAACACGAGCGTGTTCCACAGTGAGCCGGCGCGGATTGAGATTCACAAACCCCCCACCTGGCATTTTGCCGATCTTCAAGCGGTCGTGAAGAGCTCCCAATCGGTGAGATTGGATGATGAGGCGTTTATGGAGGCCGTGAAGCGCATGGCCAAAAGGCCTTTGGTTTCGGCGGCCAAGCACGAAGCAAGCTACGCCGGTCTCAACCCATCGTTCCAGGTGATCGTGCGTGCGGCCCTCAACATGGAGGGAAAGTCGGGGGTCGAGATCCTAGAGGCTTACATCCCTCACTTGAGACCCGCGTTAACGGGCTTCAAGGTGGTCAAGGAGCCCCACGCGATCACAGTCGGAGGACGGCCCGGAGGAGCCATGGTCGTGTCGTACACGATGACGACGCAGGGCGGCCAGAAGGTTCCCGGCACCTCCACATTCGCCATGGTGCCGAGCGGCAAGGTCGTGTATCAGTTTGGCTTCTCGTCCCCCCTCGAAGGCCCCGATAAGTTGACCGGAGAAATCGACGACATTCTTGCCTCGGTGAAATGGCTGGACTGAGGGAAATGGTCCGCCTACGGTTTCCAGATCACAACTGCTGGAAGTTGCCGCACGATGATCTCACCTTCCGACGATAGCGCCGCGCTCTTGCCGTTCAGTGTCACACGCGTCGCCTTCGAAGGAAGAGGCGGACGGAGAACGAGGCCCCCAGGCGGAACCTCGAGCGTCTGTTCGATCTTGGCTTCCAGAACGCCCTTCTTCTCGACTAATCGGTAACTCAAAAGACCGTATCGCGTGCGCAGATCCTTGATCGTCACGCCATGGTCTTCGTGCACCCAATTCCTAGGAATCCCGGCGCCCACCACGAGCGACGAATCGGCCTCCCGTTCGAACGCGAAACAATCCAAGAACGACCGCATGTAATCCGAACCAACCCAGGTATGCGGCATGTCCCCGATGAAGTGCGCGGTGGTCGTGTCGTGCCACACGACTTCGGCCCACTGGTTCCAGCCACGAGGCGTCTGGTGATCCAGAAAGTACTGCATGAGCTCCTGGGCCCGATCCCGCCAGCCCAAGCGAACGAACGCGCCGATGTTCCGGATCTCGTAGGGCGTGAACGCGTCCCAGGCGCCACCCTGCTTTCGATCCTCGAAGAATTTGTAATAGCGCTCGAACGTAGCGTCTAGATCCGCCTTCGGGATGAACGAGGCCTCCGCGGGCGATAGGGCGATCGTGGTCGAGGTCGCATCGAAGTCGCCCAGGTCGGCGCATCCCGGTATGTAGTCGATCTTGTGATCCTTCATCGCGGCGGCGATCGACGCGCCGAGATCCTTCGCGAATGCATCGCGAATGGCGCCGAACTTCTGGGCATCCTCCGCGTGCCCAAGCTCTTCAGCAAGAAAAGCCGCGTCCTTGAACCCGCGCAGCGCGAAAAAATCATCCCAATACGAATGCATGGGCTTGGCCGAATAGCCTTCGTGACTGATCGACGGCGGAAGGATGCCGAAGTATTTTGCGTTCTCGGGACGCCGGTTTTGGTCGGTGATCCCTTCCTGACGCAGCGAATCCAAATAGGCCACCGCGCGCACGATCCTCGACCAGTGCCGCTCAACCAGATCGCTGTCCTTGGTGAACCGATAGTATTCCGCGACCAGGAAGAGAAACTCTCCGTTGCTGTCATGCTCGGGCACCGGATCGGCGCCGCGGCTGTCCACCACACATGGAATCTTTCCGTTCTGATATTGATGGGGCGCAAACCAATCGATGAACTCCCGCACGACCTCGGGGCGTCCCGCCCGGAGAAGCGCCGACGAGGTCAGGGAGCCATCCCGGATCCAGGATCGCGCGTAGGAGCGCGCGCCCGGTTGAATGGCGGGGCCGGCGCGATTCACCAGGATGTATCCGATTTGGCTTCGAAAGGACTCCACGGCTCGCTGGGCACTTTTCGGAAGCTCGATCGAAACCGCGCCGGTCAAATACTCCCAGTTCTTGCGACTCACCTCCATCTCGGCGGGATTAAAGGACGACCCTTCCATGGGCACCGCCACGTCGATCACGGCCTGGCCTTTGGGGGCTATGGCAAGCCGGTAGGCCAGCGCTCCCGACGCGCTCTCCATCGTGTCGCTGGCCCGCGTGGTAGGCGGCACCTTGCCGTGGCTCAGATAATCCACGACGAGGTCTGCGGCATCGAACGACGTGGCGCCGAATGCGGTCGGAGGCGTGAGCGATCGCACGCCGAGACGATCATCGACCCGCACGTCGGTGGCGACCGACTCCATTCGTCGAATGGGAGCGCATCCGCCGGGAGTATTGAGTCCTTGCGAGGGCGGATTCACCTGGAACGGGCGGATGGCGAGAAAGAGCGAAGCCTGTAGCGAATCGGGACGGAGGTTTTCCACCCGATACCGCGCGAGCAGATACGACGACTGCGGCGAGCCCGCGGCAAATACGGTTATGGTCAGCTTGGCCTCGCGGGTTTTCCAAGTCACCGAGGGAATCGGCAAGCATCCCTCTTCCAGTGACGGGGTGGCGTCGACGTCGGCCCAGGTCACGAGCCGGTTGCCGACATAAAGAAATGGCTCGATCGAATACCGTCCCTTCGCCGTTTCGAGTGCGCCATCTTCACTCAAAAGCGTCTCCCAGGAGTCCCTGTCCACTCCCGCCACCGTCCAGAACGAGGGTTCGCCGCGCATGCCCCGCGGATAGGCGCCCCGCGGCGCGTCCAGGGCGACGGCCTTGAAGAAGGCCTCCTTCGTCGTGGACCAATCCAGCGGCTTCACGCTCAACTCGCGGATGGCCATGGGTCCTGGATCTCGGGCGTAAACCCGAAGAAAGCGTGATTCGGATTCGGGAAGAAACAGATAGTCACGTCCGCCGTTACCGCCCAAGACCTCGCGCAACGTCTTCCAGGTCTTTTCATCCATCGAACCCTGGACAAAGTAGCTCGCCGGGGCGGCATCCTTTTCCCAGTCGAGGACCAACCCGCCGAACTCGCGGGACTCGTGAAAATCCAGCTCGATCCATGGGTGCGGATCCTTCGAGACCGCCACCCAGTAGGTCGATGGGTCGCCGTCCAGCACGCGTTCCGGGGTGGTGCCCGAAGACGCTTTCACGCTCGGTTGGGGAGGGACGGCGTTGGGTGGCGGCAAGGGGCGGAGCTCCAACTCGTCCAGCCACACCGTTCCCTTTCCGCCCTTACTCGCAGTGACCGAAAACTCGATCGCGGCCACGTGGGAAATCTCTCCCCCGCCCTTGGGCCCCCAGGCGAACTGGATCTGTCGCTTCTTGATCGTGAAGGTTTGCCACGCGTCCGAGAACACGACATCTCGGTGCACGTTCCACCACACGTTTTCTCCGGTGTCGTCGATCAACTTGAACTCGAGGTGATTGGGGAGGCTCTTCCCGCGCACTCGGAACGAGAACGCGTAGTTTTCGGGAAGATCCAGATTCACGTCGCGATGGACGACCGCATATCCCCCGCCCGTGAATTCGAAATCCAGCCGGAGGGAACGGTCCTTGATTCCTTTATCCAAAGAGAGGGCCAGCTTCACGCCGTCGGCGGGATGGGCGGACCAAAGCGCGGCCTTCTCGAATCCATCGATCACCCGGGTCTCGGCACCCTGGGCCAGGCCGGGCACGAAGAGAAGGAAAATCCACCCCCCGCGCGCGATCAACCTTTCAAGCTCCCGGCCAGAATCCCCCGCACGTAAATACGCTGGAAGGCCAGGAACACCAGTAGCGCGGGAAGCGTGGTGATCACCGATCCCGCCATCATGAGCTCCGTGTCCTGTACGTGTTCTCCGGACAAGCTCGCGAGTGCCACCGGCAGCGTGTATTTGGCGCCGTCGGTGAGCACGATCAGGGGCCACATGAAATCGTTCCAAGCGCTCAGAAAGGTGAACGCGGCCAGGGTGACGAGAATGGGGCGAACGATCGGCACCACGATGGCCCAAAAGATGCGCCACTCCCCCGCCCCGTCCACCCGCGCCGCATCGAGGAGCTCATCGGGAAGGCTCAGCATGTACTGGCGGACCATGAAGATCCCGAACACGCTGGCCAGATACGGAATGATCGCCCCCGCGTAGGTGTTGACCAACCCCAGCTCGCGAAGCAACAGAAAAAGCGGCAGCATCCCCACTTGGGCCGGGACGACCAGGGCCAGGCTCAGCGTTCTAAAGAGCGGGTCGCGTCCTCGAAAACGCAGCTTCCCGAACGCATACCCGGCCATCGATACGACGATCACGGACCCCACGGTGGCGAGCACGGTCACGAGAACGCTGTTCATGAAACTGCGCGCCAGATCGAGTCGCGTGAAGAGAACGCGATAGTGTTCGAAGGTGACCGTGCGCGGGAAAAAGGGCGGCGGAAACGTGTTGGCATCGCCGGACGGCATGAGGGATGCGGAGACCATCCACACGAGCGGAGCGAGAGTCAACAACGCTCCGATCACGAGCAGCCCATGGAGAAGAACGCTCGGCAACAGTCGGCGCATCAGGTCGTCCGCCGCTGGAGGCGAATCTGGACGAGCGCTCCGGCCAGGGTAATGAGCAGGAGCAAGAACGCGATCGCCGCGCCCATGCCCATCCGCCACCAGCGGAAGCCTTCCTCGTACATGAGGAGGACAATGCTGCGTGTGGCCCCCAAGGGTCCGCCTTGCGTCATCACGTACGGTTCGGCGAAGAGCTGGAACTGGTTGATCATCGTCGTGACGCCGACGAACAGAAACGTGGGGGCCAGGCCCGGAAGCGTCACATGGCGAAAACGGGCCCAGGCCCCCGCGCCGTCAATGGCCGCCGCTTCATAGAGCTCATCCGAAATGGTCTGCAGGCCCGCCAGAAAAATGAGCATGTTGTAGCCGAAGTTCTTCCACACCGAAAGGAGCACGATCGCGGGCATGGACCAGGTCGGATTGCCGAGCCAGTCGATGGGGTCGATGCCAACCAGGCCGAGGAGCTGATTCACGAACCCGTAATGCGGGTGGTAGAGATATCGCCAAACCACCGCCACTGCGACCAAGGTCGTCACCACGGGAGCGAAATATACGGTCCGAAAGACGCTCCGCAACTTGACCGTTCGCGCGTTGAGAAGCATGGCGGCAACCAGGGACACGATCACCGAAAGCGGTCCGCCCACGACCACGAAATACAACGTATTCCGCATCGCGCTCCAAAAATCATGGCTTCCCAGAGCGGCGGCATAATTGTGAAACCCCACGAATCGGATGAGCTTGGGATTCCCCACCGCGTAGATGTCGAAATCGGTGAAGCTGAGGGCTAAGCCTCCCAGCACGGGCAGCACGAAAAAAACGGCAATCAATCCGAGAGCCGGAAGAAGAAAGAGCCGGCCCGCTCTTGCTTCCTGTCGTTCAGTTACGAGCGGCATCGAGACCCCGTGATTTCAAGAGCCACCGTCGTTTTTCGAGAATTGTCCCCGTCTGGCGATCGAGTCGGGCCAAGGCGGAATCCGCCGGCACTCCCCCCCGCACCGCAAAATCGGATTGCTCCAGCACCCGGGTGGCGATTTGCTCCCATTCGGGCACCTTGGGCGTGGCCACGGTGCGGCCGAGTTGCAACGCGAACGCCCGCAATCGGTGATCGTTCACGAGCGCGGTGTCCTGCCACGCCTCGCGGCGCGCCGGTAGATCTCCGGTGAGCGCATAAAAGCGGACCTGGTTAT
>Ga0114129_10000135_pt1 | contig 76177 bp, 84 predicted proteins | sample RhiMetdeltSRZDD1_FD_80071 | JGI IMG/M metagenome (GOLD analysis project Ga0114129, IMG submission 80071) | Populus rhizosphere microbial communities from Tennessee, USA - Rhizosphere MetaG P. deltoides SRZDD1 (version 2) (version 2) | ecosystem: Host-associated > Plants > Roots > Rhizosphere >...
GCGACGTACACGTTCGTCCTCGAAGCCTCCGGCGGCCCCTTCAAGGTCACGACCGCCGACGGCCTCGTCCGGATGATGCTCGACACGTTCCACGAGCGCGTCGGCGATGCGCGGATGGCCGTCGCCGCGGAGCGCGGCCTGACCTGGTACCAGGTCCTGAGCCTCGCCTCGATCGTCGAGCGCGAGGCCGTCCTCGACGAGGAGCGGCCGATCATCGCCGGCGTCTACCAGAACCGGATGAACGGCCTCCACGGCGTTGCCCGGATTCTGAACGCCGATCCGACCGTCGTCTACGCCGTCGACACGATGAACCTCGAGGACGAGATCCAGTTCGACCAGTGGCAGCAATACTTCTTCTGGAGCGTGCCCGAGGCGCCCCTGGCCAGCATCAACGTCCGGCCCGACCTGCGGGGCTACCAGACCTACCAGGTCGCCGGCCTGATCCCCGGTCCGATCTGTACGCCGAGCGTCGCGTCGATCGATGGCGCGCTCAACCCGGATACGGCGGACGAGTACCTGTACTTCGTCGCGATCCCGGAAGGATTTGGCGCGACGAAGGGCGCTCACGCGTTCGCGAAGTCCTTCGCTGAACACCAGGACAACCTCCGCAAGTACGGCTACCTATGAGCGTCGAATGAACCGGGTGCCGTGGCCTGAGCCGGCCGACTTCGCCGCCCCGCCGACGCGCGACGTCCTTCTCGGCTGGCTCGAGGCGGATCGGGCAGCCTGGCCGACCCGCCTCGGCCGCCTGCGGGAGCGAATGGAGCGCGAGGGCTTCGACGGCTACTTCGGCGTCCGCCGCGAGCATATGCGCTACCTCACGGGCTTCACGATCGCCGAGAACGAGGTCAACTCCGCGGGTGACTCTGGCAAGTTCCTCGTCACGGCGGACAAGGTCTACGTGCTGGCCGACAGCCGCTACACGGTTCAGGCCGCGCGCCAGGCCCCGGATTCGACGATCTTCGAGTGCTACAACGCGCTCCCGGCGCGCTGGCCGGACCTCGTGAAGGAGGCCGGCGTGACGCGCGTGGCGGTCGAAGCCGGGTTCGTGCCCGAGACGACGTGGTCGCGGATGGCCGAGGCCGCGCCGGACGTCGAGCTCGTACCGATCGAAGGCTGGGTGGAGGCGAACCGACAGTTCAAGGAGCCCTCAGAGCTCGAGCGCGTGGCCGCAGCCTGCGCGATCGCGGACCGGGCCCTCGCAGCACTGCTGCCGGTCATCCGGCCGGGCATGACCGAGCATGACCTCGCGCTCGACCTCGAGTGGCGGATCCGAACCGGCGGCGCCGAATCGCTGGCTTTCGACGTTGCCTGCCTCGCCGGCCCCGAGGCCGCGCTGCCGCATGGCCACCCGCGGCGCGTCCCGATCGAGGCAGGCCAGGTGCTGCTATTCGACTTCGGCGCCCAGGTCGCCGGCTACCGCAGCGACATGACGCGAACGTTGTTCATCGGCGAGCCAACGGAGCGAGACCTCGCGGTCTACGAACAGGTCGCGAACTCGCAGGAGGCGGGCTACGTCGCGCTTCGCGAGGGCCTCTCGGGCGCGAAGCACGGCGCACCGCTGCCGAACGGCCGCGAGGTCGACGAGGCCGCACGCGCGGAGATCGCCTCGGACGGTCGGTGGGAGCCGTTCGGCCACAGCCTCGGCCATGGGATCGGCCTCGCAACGCACGAGCTGCCGACCCTCGGGCCGCGGGCCGCCGAGACCCCGCTGCCGAGCCCAACGGTCTTCTCGGTGGAGCCCGGGATCTACCTCGAGGGCGAGGTCGGTGTCCGGATCGAGGACCTCGTCGTCCTCGATGCCGCGGCCGGGCGCTTCGAGCGGATCACGAAGTTCCCCGCTGAGATCGTGATCGTCGGCGCGTAAGATCGGCTCGCTGGAGGGAGGACAACGATGGACATCGGCGGCATCTTCGACGCGGCGATCGGGATCACGATCCTCGGCTTCGTCGTCACGCTCGCCGTCCCGATCATCATCGTCATCGCGATCGTCTGGGCCGTCCGGCGGGGGGTGCCCAAGCGCCGCGACCCGGCCGAAGAGGCGCTCCGCGATCGTCTCGCGCGCGGCGAGATCGACATGGCCGAGTTCCAGGTTCGGCTCCGCGCGCTTCGCGGCGAAGAGGGCTAGCCGATGATCAGCACCGGCGAGCTGAAGAAGGGCATCGCCATCGAGCTCGATGGCGACCTCTGGCAGATCCTCGACTACCACCACATCAAGATGGGCCGCGGCTCAGCCCAGGTCCGGATCACGCTGCGGAACATCAAGCGCGGCCAGACGATCGAACGCTCGTTCCAGGCAGGGACGAAGTGGCCGCGCGCGTCGATGGAGAAGCGGCCCGTCCAGTTCCTGTACCGCGACGGCGACGACCTCCATTTCATGGACACCGACACGTACGACCAGTTCATGCTCCGCGCGGAGACGCTCGCCGATGCGGTGCCGTACCTCAAGGACGGCATGACGCTCGACCGGACGAGCTACCAGGGCGAGACGATCGGCGTCGAGCTCCCCGTGACCGTCGAGCTGACCGTCACCCAGACCGAGCCCGGCTTCGCCGGCGATACCGCCCAGGGCGCCCGAAAATCGGCGACGCTCGAGACCGGCCTCGTCGTCTCAGTGCCGCTCTTCGTCGGCGAAGGCGACGTCGTCCGCGTCGACACCCGCACCGGGGAGTACCAGACCCGAGTCTGACGCTAAGCCTCGAGACGGCTCGACACTTCGTAGGCGATGGCGACGAGCACGCTCGCCGCGAGGTACGCGCGGAGCAATCGTGGACGCAGAACGCGCGCCATCTGCCCGTCGGCTCGGTGGCCGAGTCGCTGACGGACCGCGAGGAGCGGCTCGATCGCATCGCCCGGGGTCGCCCGGCCATCGGCCATCCGGCGTCGCGTCTCGGCGCTGGCGAGGATGACCTCGCCGCGCAGTCGGGCGTCACCGTCCGCGCCCGGAATCGCTTCGACCACGGCGCGAAGCTCGTCCGGGTAGCCCTCGCCGCCGGCCATGAAGTCGACGAGGTCCTGCGTCGCCAGGCGCATGGCCAGCCCCTCGGGGTCCGAGGCCGGGATCCGCTCGGCCATCGCCTTCGCCTCGTCGTGGCGGCCGAGGTAGGACAGCGCCTCCGCACGAGCGAATGCAAGATCGTCGCGATCGGGCACGGTGTCGAGCCATCGCCGCACGCCGAACTTCGCGCTCGGGAACCGCCGGCCGCTCAGCTCCTGAATCGCGGCTTGCTCCTGCTCGCCGTACCAGCTGAACGCTTCGAACGCCCGACGCCCGCGCTCCGGGTGGGCTCGCAGGTGGACCTCGGTGGCGACCACTGAAGCGGCAATGCCGGCGAGGATCGAGATCACGAAGCCCGGGCTGCCGGTTTGGACCTCTTCGAATCCTCCTGGGACGACGAACGACACGATGGCGCCGGCGAGGCCCCAGGCGAGGATGAACGCGACGAGCGCGAGGACGTCGGGCAATCGGAACGGGCCAACCATGCCGGGGTCCAGGATCGCGGTCGCGATGTTCCCGTAGGCGCGGGTGCCGGGCTGGCCCGCCGGAGCCGCCATGTTCGGTGCCGGTGGCGCCGGATCGCCGTGGGCGATGACGAAGAGCCCGATCGCGACCGGCACGACGCCAGCGAGGAAGCCGAGCCAGGTCGTTGCGGGCTCGACGTTCACGCCCTCGAACAGCAGCTGGGTCACGTAGTAGCCCGACAGGATCGTCCACGGCATGACGAAGCCGACGCCGAGCCACGCGGCATACACGCGCTGGCGCCGTCGCCACAGGCTGACAACGACGGCGACGATGAAGAGCGGGATCGGCAGGACGATCAGCAGGTCGTCGGTCATGACGAGGATCCCGGTTCCGAGGCCGAGTCCGCCAGTCGCGGCGAGGAGCGACCCAAGCGTGTGGCCGATGGCGTGGCCGCGGTTCCGACGGACGGCCGCGATCACGAGCACGATCAAGAACGCCAGCGGAGCGATCAGCCCGAGGGCGGCGATGACGACCAGGATCTCGGTCCGGACGGGCATCGCGGGGACGATATCGCACCACACCCGACCCGACGCCCGTACGATTCGGCCGATGGCAACGCTCGAAGGGCTTCGAATCCTGGGTGTCAGTGAGGCGACGAAGGCGATCTCGTCGGCCGTCCGCGCGGACGAGCTGCTGCGCGACATCTGGATCGAAGGCGAGATCGGGCGGGTCACGATCTCGACCGCGGGCCATGCCTACTTCGCGCTCCGCGACGAGAAGTCTCAGCTCCAATGCGTCTGGTTCCGTGATGAGCGGGCGCGTTCGGCGTTCCAGCCGCAGACCGGGCTGCGTGTCGTCGCCCACGGCCGGGTCGACTTCTACGAGCCGCAGGGCGCACTCCAGCTCTACGTGGATGCGCTCCAGCCGTCGGGTGTTGGCGATCTCGCGATCCGGTTCGAGCAGCTGAAGGCACGACTGTCGGCCGAGGGCCTGTTCGATACTGCTCGAAAGCGGCCGCTGCCGTCGCGGCCGCCGGTGATCGCCGTCATCACGTCGCCGACGGGCGTCGTCTGGCGCGACGTCTGCAATGTCCTCCGGCGGCGCTGGCCGCTGGCCGGCGTCGTTCTCGTTGCCTGCCAGGTCCAGGGCGAGGGCGCGCCCCAGAGCATCGTCTCGGCGTTCCGACGGCTCGAGCGCCACGTCGCTGCGCTCACCGAGGCGGGGCAGGGGAGCAGCGCGCCGGTCGTGACGATCCTCGCCCGAGGCGGCGGCTCGCTCGAGGACCTCTGGTCGTTCAACGACGAGCGGGTCGTGCGGGCGATCGTTGCCCATCCGCTGCCCGTCGTGTCCGGCGTCGGTCACGAGGTGGATGTCACGCTTGCTGACTTCGCCGCGGACGTGCGGGCACCCACACCGTCCGCCGCGGCGGAGCTCGTCGTCCCGGACCGGGCTGACTTCGCGGCTTCCCTGAAGCGGGGCGCCGAGCGGATGCACAACGCCGCGGCGCGTGGGCTGGCTGAAGCCGGGCGGGCGGTTGGCGAGGAGCGCCGCGCTCTCGATCGGCTCCATCCGGCGGCCACGCTCGCGGCCGCTCGCGAGCGAGCCGGTGGCCTCCTGGATCGCGCAACTCGCGGTCTGGTGGCCCACCTGGCGGATGCGCGCCGGCGGCAGGAGCGCCTCGCGGATCGACTTGCGCCCATCGTGCCGGCCCGTCTCGCGCTCGCCCATGCCCAGCTTGCGGCCGCCGGCGCGGCGCTGGGTGCCCTCGGACCGTCGGCAACGCTCGAACGCGGCTACGCGATCGTCAGGCGCGCCGACGACGGCGCGATCGTGCGCGATCCGGCTGAGGCACAGCCCGGAACGGGGCTCCAGATTCGCGTCGCGCGGGGTGAGCTCGAAGCCGAGGTCAAGCGGCGAGCGCGCGATGCCTGACGTGCTCGTGTTCGTCGGTGCCGTCATCGTGTTCGCGGTCGTCGGCATTCGCTTGGGTATGCTGCTGGCGCCGCGAATCGCGCGGCTCGACGATCGAATGGCCCGCGACGAGGAGGCAGACGAGCGTGACGGAGACGGCCGACCGACCGGTCGCTGACCTCGCCTTCGACGACGCCCTCGCCGAGCTTCAGCGGGCGGTTGCCGAGCTCGAGGCAGGCGGCCAGCCGCTCGAACGCTCGATCGCGCTCTACGAACGCGGCGTCGCGCTCCACGAGCGCTGCGCGGCGCTCCTCGGTGACGCCGAGCTGAAGGTCAAGCAGCTCGTGAGCCGTGCCGGCGGCGCGCTCGAGGCGATCGACGTCAAGCCTGAAGAGGCTCGCGAGGCCGAATAGCGTCCGCCGTGCCGTTCGGGCGGCGGGTGGCTTCATCCGCGACCAAAGGCGCAGGCTGGGCGCTGATAGCGTCGCTTCTGCGGTTAGCGCCTCGGTTAGGGCGACGTCGGCAGCGTTTCGACCCGGAGCGACCCGGCATCGAAGCTGAGTTGTGCACGAAATCTGGGCGCTTTCGGCGCACGACGGCCCGGCCAACCGTCTTGTGCCCGGCTAGACCGCCAAGATGACGCTACCGACGTCCATCGAGCGAGTTAGCGCGTGGCTGTTACTTGCGCGTTGTGTATAGCATGTATCCGCGACGCTCCCGCACGTCGTGGCGGGCTGCGACGCCCGAGCGTCTAGACTCGCGCCAACCCCATCCGAGCCGGAGCCTCCAACCACGTGACCTCCATCCTCGCCGGTCTCCAGGGTCCGGCTGACCTGCGCGGCCTCTCAGAGGCGCAGCTCGCAACGCTCGCCGCCGAGATCCGCGAAACGATCATCCAGACGGTCGCGAAGACCGGCGGACACCTCGGCTCGTCGCTCGGCGTCGTCGAGTTGACGATTGCGCTTCACCGAATCCTCGAATCGCCGCGCGACCGGATCGTCTGGGACACCGGCCACCAGGCCTACGCACACAAGCTGATCACCGGCCGCCTCGCCGAGTTCGGAACGCTCAGACAGATCGGCGGCGTCGGCGGCTTCCCGCGCCGCTCCGAAAGCGACCACGACGTGTTCGACGGCGGCCACGCCGGGACGGGGCTGTCGATCGCTCTCGGGCTCGCGACCGCGCGCGACCTTCGGCACGGCATGGAGCGGATCGCGGTCGTCGTCGGTGACGCGGCGCTGATGAGCGGACTCTCGCTCGAGGCGCTCAACGACATCGGCCAGCGCGAGACGCGACTGCTCATCGTCCTCAACGACAACGAGATGTCGATCAGCCCGACCGTCGGCGCGTTCAGCACGTACCTGTCGAAGGTCAAGCTGAGCTCCGCGTGGCAGCAGAGCAAGTCGGCCTACGACTCGCTCGTCGAGCGGATCCCGGTCGTCGGCGGGACCGCGCTCGAGCTGAGCCAGCGGCTGCGGCGCTCGGTCGTGAACTTCGCGGCGCCGGGCCAGCTGTTCGAGGACCTCGGGATCACCTACATCGGCGTGGTTCCCGGGCACGACCTGCATGCCCTGCTGAGCACGCTGCGCCGGGCGCTCGAGCTGCCCGGGCCGGTGCTCGTCCACGTCCGGACGCAGAAGGGCCGCGGCTACCGGCCGGCCGAGGCAGACCAGATCGGATTCCACGGCGCCGCGCTCCCACCGATGGCGCCCACGACCCACTCCGAAGGCACGGACGTGAAGCCGGTGGGCGCCAACGGTGATGGCGACGCGACGCCTCCGGTGGCAGCCCCCGCACCCAAGGTCCCGAACTACACGTCGTTCTTCGCGCAGGAGCTCATCGAGCTGGCGCGCGAGGATCGTCGGATCGTCGCGATCACGGCGGGCATGCCGACCGGCACCGGCCTCGCGAAGTTCCAGGCGGCCTACCCGGACCGGTTCTTCGACGTCGGCATCGCGGAGCAGCATGCCGTCACGCTCGCGACCGGCCTCGCGCTGGCGGGAATGCGGCCGGTGGTGGCGCTGTACTCGACGTTCCTCCAGCGGGCCTTCGACCAGGTCGTCCACGACGTCTGCCAGAACGACGCCCCCGTCGTCATCGCGGTCGACCGGGCGGGGCTGGTCGGCGAGGACGGGACCTCGCACCAGGGCATGTTCGCGCTGCCCGCCCAGCGCCAGCTGCCCAACCTCGTCATCGCGTCGCCAAAGGATGAACAGGAGCTGCGCTCGCTCCTTCGAACCGCGCTCGAGCAGGACCACCCGTTCGCGATCCACTACCCACGCGACGCTGGCGGCGGAGTGCCTGAAGCGCCGAGCACGGCTCTGCCGGTCGGCCGCGGCGAGGTCCTGCGCGAGGGTCGCGATCTCCTGTTCGTTGGCTTCGGGCCGATCGTTCAACGGGTTGCTGCGGTCGCTGATGCATTGACAGCGGAGGGCGGCTGGTCGATCGGTCTGATCAATGCCCGCTTCGCGAAGCCCCTGGATCGGCAGCTGATCCTGGACGCCGCCCGCGGCAAGCGGCTCGTGGTGACGTTCGAGGAGAGCGTGGTGACCGGCGGCTTCGGCAGCGCCGTGCTCGAGGCGCTCGAGGAGGCGCGACTCGCCGACCCGACGTATCGGGATGTCGCGCTGCGGACGATCGGCATTCCGGGCGACCGCTTCGTTGACCACGGCGCGGTCTCGGATCTCCGCCATTTGACCCGCCTCGACGTCGATGGCCTGACGGCTCAGGTCCGCGAGGCGCTCGACACGCTGCACATGACCGCCCCGCGCGAGGGCACGCCCGCGGGCTAGGGGCGTCCGCTACCGTACGGCCCCAACGGGGCAGGTGAGGGGAGCGATGGCGGGAGGTTCGGAGCGCGCCGCACCGGCGACGGATCGCCAGGCGCTCGCGATCGCGATTCTCGTGACGTGGATCGTGGTTGCGGCCTACCTCGTCGCCTGGGCCGACGCGACCGGTCAGCTCGCGAACGACATCCTGACGCCGTGGCACCTGCCGGCCTACCTCGGCATCGGCGCGGTCGTTGTCTACCTCATCGGATTGGCGCGACGGGCCGTCAACCAGCGCCACCCGCGCGGCCTCGTCCCGCCCGAGTTCACCGGCACGGCGATCGGCGCTGCAATGCTCGTCCTGTACCTGCCGCTCGACGTCGTCTGGGCCTCGCTCGCCGGGCTGCCCACGGACGTCGAACGAACGACGGCCGTGCCGCGGCTCTTCTTCGGTGTCGCGCTCGTCCTGCTCGCGAGCGGCCCGATCATCGAAGCCCTGCGGCGGGGCCCTTCACGGCGGCTCGGTGCGGCGGCGCTCGCGCTCGTGCTCGCCGCGGGTTCGGTCGGCGCGACGATCGCCTTCTTCGGTGGCCAGTTCCTGGCAACGACGGTCGAGTCGGGCCTGCGGCCGACCGTTGAGCTCGTCCCCGGCACCGAGCCGGTGATGGAGCTCCATCGCCTCACCATCGATGGCTCCGTCGACGAGGTGATCACGACCGGACCCGAGCTTCGCGAGCCTGGGCTGTCGCGCGACGGCAGCAGCGTGGCAAGCGTCTGGTGGGACCAGCAGCCCGGCGATTCACGAGTTACCGCGGAGCTCGTGATCATGCACGCGGACGGCACCGGTCGTCGCGTCCTGACGAATGACAACGAGTGGAAGGGCACCCCGTCCTGGTCGTTGGACGGTTCGAAAATCCTCTACACGGCGACGGCCTTCGGCGGGCAGCCCAGCCCTGGGCAGGAGTCGTTCGGGCCCCAGCAGGCCCCGGATCCCGCCGGCCAGGGTGGCCCGCTGATCTTCAGCGGCGAGGGCGGCGACTGGGACATCGTGGTCGTGGACGTAGCGACCGGCGCCACGACGACGGTCGTGACCGGGCCGAGCCAGGAAGGCCGGCCCGCCTGGTCCGCGGACGGCAAGTGGATCGCGTACTACTCGACGAAGGCTGGGTCGTTCGACCTCTGGCTGCTCGATGTCGCGACAAACGAGAGCCGACGGTTGACGGACGACCCGGCCGATGATTGGGGCGCGTCCTTTTCACCCAAGGCGACGCGGCTCCTGTTCGCATCGAATCGTGACGGCGACTACCGGATCTACTCGCTCGGCATCGAAACCGGCGAGATCAAGCGACTCACGGACGGTCCAAACTCCGACTGGCTCCCTTCGTACTCGCCCGACGGTCGGTGGATCGTCTTCACGAGCGATCGCACCGGGAAGACCGAGCTCTGGCGGATGCGGCCCGATGGCTCGGAGCTGAAGCGGCTCACGAACACCACGGATCGCTTCCCGGAGATGACGCCTGCCGGCTGGACGCCCGATTCGAGCGCGATCCTGTACACGAGCCGCGAGCTGTTCCTCGACGAAGGCCCCGAACCAGACGAGCGACTCGCAATCGCCAGCTTCGCGCTCGAGGGCGCGATCGTCGGCGTCGTCGTCGGCCTGCTGTTCGCAGCCGGCGGGACATTCCCGCTCGGTGCCACATTGGCCTTGCTGATGGCCGTGGGCCTGGCTCCGGCATCGACCCTGCAGCCGCGCTGGCTCATCGCTGCACTCGTCGGCGGGCTGGCCGTGGAAGTCGCGGTCTGGCTGACACGCCGGCGAAACGCGACGACCGTGCGCACCGCCGCACTGGCGGCGGTGGGCGCCGTGGCATGGGCAGCGACGTACTTCATCGTCGCCGACCAAACAGGCGAGCTCCGCTGGGAGTTCAACCTGCTTGCGACAAGCGTCGCGTTGGCGGCACTCGCGGCCTTTGCGGTGGCCGCAGCGATCGCGAGCGGCCGGGCGAGGATGGCCCAGCCCGAGTAGCGGCCCAGCCGCGGCGGCGCGCGCGAGCCGCCGGTGATCGGGCCGTGGCACGATAGCGCGGTGACCAGTCCCGCGGCCCGCGCTCGCGTCCGCCTCGACGACCTCCTTGTCGAGCGCGGCCACGCCGACTCACGGGCCCGAGCGGGAGCGCTGGTGCTCGCGGGCCAGGTTCGAGTCGGCGAGGGCGACGCTGCTCGCGCGGATCGGAAGGCCGGCGACCTCGTGGATGCCGCGGTCCAGATTGCGGTCGCGGAGCCAGCGCTGTATGTCAGCCGCGGCGGATTGAAGCTCGCGCCCGTGCTCGATGCCTTTGGGGTGACCCCGAGCGGGCATATTTGCCTCGATGTCGGGGCGTCGACCGGCGGCTTCACGGACGTCCTCCTCGAGCGCGGCGCATCGCGCGTCTACGCCCTCGACGTTGGCCGCGGTCAGCTCGCCGAGCGACTTCGTCGTGACGACCGAGTCGTCTCGCTCGAACGGACGAACGCCCGAGCCCTTCGCCCGGGCAGCCTGCCGGAGCCGATCGAGCTCGCGACGATCGACGTCGCCTTCGTGTCGCTCTCGGTCATCCTCGGGCCAGTGTCGAGTGTCCTTCGCCCGGAAGGTGCCGAGGTCATCGCGCTCGTCAAGCCGCAGTTCGAGGCCCCGCGGGACGCGGTCGTCGGTGGCGTCGTCCGCGACTCGACGGTCCATCGTTCGACCCTCGGACGGATCGCCGGCGCGGCGCGGTCGGCCGGGTATGTCGTCCGCGACGCGTGTCCGTCGCCGCTCGTCGGACCGGAGGGCAATCGCGAGTTCTTCCTCCTGCTCGCGTGGGGAGCCGAGGCGGCCGCCGAACCCTCGGACCTCGAGACTCGCCTCGATCGAGCGGCGGAGCCGGCCTGATGGCGACGGCCGCGAAGCGCATCGGGTTTGCCTACAACCCAACGGCCGAAGCCGCGGTGGACCTTCGCGAGCGCGCCGAGGGCTGGTGCGCGATGCGCGGCATCGATCACTGGGCGCTGACCGCCGCCGATCTGGAGGGTCTCAGACGAGAGCTGCCGTCGACGGACGCCCTCGTCGTGCTCGGTGGCGACGGGACGTTCCTTCGCGCGGTTCGTGGCGCGGTCGAGTCGGGAACGCCGCTGCTCGGCGTGAACGTCGGCAAGGTCGGCTTCCTCTCGATGGTCGAGAGCGACGGTCTCGACCGCGTGCTGGGCCAGCTCGCGGCCGGCGAATACGAGATCGAGGAACGAATGGGCCTCGAGGGCCGGATCCTGCGCGGCGGGCGTGGCGCCTCCACGGCGGAGCGCTACGTCGCGCTGAATGACGTCGTTGTCGCGCGCGGGTCGCTCGCTCGGGTGTGCCGCCTCGACGTCTCGATCGACGACAGCCACCTCGCGACGTTCATCGCCGACGGTCTCGTCGTGGCCAGCCCGACCGGCTCGACCGGCTACTCGTTCTCGGCCGGCGGCCCGATCGTCGCTCCGGCGACCCGGAACCTCATCGTCACGCCGATCGCCGGCTATCTCTCGGCGATCCGGAGCATCGTCGTTGAGCCGACGCGCGTCGTCCGTTGCCGCGTCCAGGACGCCTACGAGGCGCTCGTTTCGATCGACGGGCGCGAGGACATCCCGATCGCGGTTGGCGACGTCGTCGAAGTCCGGGCGATCGAGGCACCGATCCGCTTCGTCCAGCCGAACGGCGCGGTTCCCTTCTGGGACCTCGTCCGCCACAAGGTCGAGCTGCTGCCGTCGTGACTGAATCGGGAGTCCTCGGCGACGCCGCCCCGGTTGCCGTCGGGCCCGGAATCGGCGGTTCGGGGACGCCGCCGGGTCGGCTTCTCGAGCTCACGGTGACGGGCCTCGCGCTCATCGAGCGGCTGCGAGTCCCGCTCGGTCCGGGCCTGAACGTCCTGACCGGCGAGACCGGGGCCGGGAAGAGCCTCCTGATCGATGCCCTTGGTCTCGTTCTCGGCGCGCGAGCCGACACCTCGCTCGTCAGGCACGGCGAGGACGCGGCGCGGGTGGAGGCGCTGTTCGACCGGCTGCCGGAGCCGCTGATCGTCGTCCGCGAGGTTTCCACCGGCGGGCGATCGACCGCACGCTTGGACGACGACGCCGTGACCGCCGCTCGGCTGGCGGAGAGCGTCGGCTCGCTCGTCGAGATCCACGGCCAGCACGACCAGCAGCGGCTCCTCGACGAGCGCTGGCAGCGAGATCTCCTCGATGCCGCCGGAGGTCACGACGAGCTGCGGACCGCGATGGCAACCGCGGTCGACCGCTGGCGGGCCAATCGCGCGGCGCTGGCCGAGCTGACGATCGAGCCGCGCGAGCTCACTCGGCGGATCGAGATCCTGGAGTACGAGGCGGCCGAGATCGCCGCGGCGCGATTGCGGCCCGGCGAGGCGGCGGAGATCCAGGCCCGGTTGGCGGCGGCGCGGCACGGCGAGGCATTTGCCCGCGGTGCAACGGAGATCGGAGCGTCGCTCGGCGGGGAGCGCGGCGCCCGGGACTCGGTCGCGGCCGCGCTGTCGGCGGCGCAGGCGATCGCGAGGTTCGACGAGCGGTTCGAAGCGCTGGCGGCCCGCCTCGGAGGCCTGGACGCGGAGCTCGCGGACGTCGCCTCCGAGGTCCGTGCGCTGACCGAGACCGTCGACCACGACCCGGCGACGATCCTGTCGCTCGAGGAGCGGCTCTCGACGATCTTCGGGCTCGAACGTCGCTATGGCGAGGACGAGGCCGCGGTCATCGCGCACGGCGAGCAGGCGGGGGCCGAGCTGGAACGCCTCAACGACCTGGACGGGGAGCGCGCCCGCCGTGCGGCCGAGGACGCTCGCCTGCTCGAGGATGTCGCGGCGGCGGCCGTCGAGCTGGGCCTCCGCCGGGCCGCGACGGCGGCAACGCTCGGCCAGGCGGTGGACGAGGCGCTCGTCGCGCTGGGCTTCCGCAGCGGCGCGTTCGAGATCGGCCTCGGTCGACGACCGGCGGAGGCCGACGAGCCGGCGATCGAGCTCGATGGCGACGCGGTGACGTTCGACGCCTCGGGCGCCGACGAGGTCGTTTTTCGGTTCGCCCCGAATGCCGGCGAGCCAGCCCGGCCACTCGCGCGGATCGCCTCGGGTGGAGAGCTCTCGCGCGTCGCGCTGGCGATCCGGCAGGTCCTCGCGACCGTCGATCGCACGCCAACGCTTGTCTTCGACGAGGTCGATGCCGGCGTCGGCGGTCGGACGGCGGACCCGATCGGTCGCAGCCTGTGGAGCCTCGCGCGCAACCACCAGGTGCTCGTCGTCACGCACCTGCCCCAGATCGCCGCCCATGCCGACGCCCACCTCCGGATCTCGAAACGGGAACGGGACGGTCGGACGGTCACGGAGGTCGAAACGCTCGACCACGAGGGCCGGATCGTCGAGCTCGCCGCGATGCTCGGCGGGGTGGGGGAGGCCGGCGAGGCGGGCCCCGGCGGCTCAGCGACGCTCGCGTCCGCCCGTGAGCTCCTCGACCGAGCCGACGCCTGGCGCGGGCGGAGAGTCGCGCCCGGCTGATGGGCAGCCCGGCCATCGAACCGGCGATCGACGACTACCTGACGTTCCTGCGCGTCGAACGCGGCGTGGCCGTCGCGACCATCCGCGCATATCGCAGCGATCTGTCGGACTTCGCGGCCGCGCGCGGCACCGGGCACGACTGGGCGCGAGGTCCCGAGGCGGCCGTTCGATACCTCGCCGCGCGAACTCGGCGCGGCCGCCCGCACGATCCGGGCCTCGCCCCGACGAGCCTCCGGCGCCGCGCCGCCTCGATCCGTGGCTTCTACCGCTTCGCGTTCGGCGAGGGGCTCATCGGCGTGGACGTCGCTGCGCAGCTCGACCTGCCGCGCCAGCCCCGGATCCTGCCCGAGACGCTTACCGTCGAGGAGACCGAGCGACTGCTCGAAGCCGCCGGGGGCGACGATCCCGACGAGCCGCAGCACGATCGCCGGCTCCGCGATCGCGCGCTCCTCGAGCTTCTCTACGCCGCCGGCCTGCGCGTGTCCGAGGCGCTCGGGCTCGATGCCGACGACCTGTCGCTTGATGCCGGGACCGCGCGCGTGATCGGCAAGGGCGACCGCGAGCGGATCGTGCCCGTTGGCGAGATCGCGCTCGACCGGCTGCGGCGCTGGATCGACGGACCCCGCGCGGCGCTCCTGGCCCAGGGCACGCATCGTGGCCGCGGCGGTCCGGTGTTCGTCGGCGAGCGCGGCGGCCGCCTCAGCCGCGCGGCGGCCTGGTCGTCGGTCAAGTCGTCCGCCCACGCTGCGGGTCTCAGCGACCGGATCAGCCCGCATACGCTGCGGCACTCCTTCGCGACGCATCTCCTCGAGGGTGGCGCGGACCTGCGGATCGTCCAGGAGTTGCTCGGGCATGCGAGTATCTCGACGACGCAGCTCTACACGCACCTCACCGGCGAGCGGATCCGGGAGGTCTATGCGCGGGCTCACCCGCGCGCCTGAGAAGAGGGAGGCACCGTGGCTCGTTACGCCGACACGCTGCTCGCGGACGGCGAGCGGATCGCGCTGCGACGGCGCCAGCACTTCCTGGCGACGATCGTCGACGGCCGGATTGGGTGGCTCCTCGTCCTCGCCAGCCTCGTCGTCATCTGGCTCACGTTCGGAATGGGGTCCGGCGTCGCCCGGGACGCCATCGGTTGGATCGGCCTCGGAGCGCTCGTCGTCGGGCTCGTCATCCTCGTCAAGGTCTACTGGAGCTGGTACGCGCAGGACTACATCGTCACGAATCGCCGCGTCCTCAAGGTCGAGGGCATCATCAACAAGCGCTCGGCCGATTCCTCGCTCGAAAAGATCAACGACGCCGTGCTCGAGCAGAACCTGTTCGGCCGGATCTTCGGCTACGGCGACCTCGACATCCTGACGGCCGCCGACATCGCCATTGATCGGTACCGAATGCTCGCGGGCGCACCGAACTTCAAGAAGGCGATGCTCGACCAAAAGCACGCCCTCGAGCTCGAGGTCGGGCGCTCGATGGCGCCCGCGATGCGCGCCCCAGGCCCGATGGCCGCACCAGCCGCGGCCGCGATGTCCGCCGATGACGTGACCGCCGCCCTCGGAAACCTCGCCGATCTGCGCGACCGCGGCGCGATCAGCGCCGAGGACTACGAGGCGAAGAAGACGGAGCTCCTCGGCCGCCTCTAGGGTCCGCACCGCTACCATCCCGGCAATGCCCTTCTTCGACAGCCCCGAGGCGGCGATCGAGACGTTCGTCCTCCTCGCGATCTTCCTGCTCGTCGCGTTTCCGGTCCACGAGTTCGCCCACGCGCTGGCCGCCTACCGGCTCGGTGACGGCACCGCCCGGATGTTCGGCCGGCTGACGCTCGATCCCGTCGCCCACTTCGATCCGTTCGGTGGCCTGCTGATGGCGGCCACGCTGATCACGTCGGGTGGTACGTCCGGCTTCGGCTGGGCGAAGCCGACGCCGTACCTGGCCCAGAATCTGCGTGGTGGCGTCCGTGGTGAGGCGATCGTCGCTGCAGCGGGTCCGGTCTCGAACCTCATCCTGGCCGCGATCGGCGCGATCCCGCTCCGGATCATCCTCGCGGCCGATCTCGACGTCCCCGGGATCGTGTTCAAGATCCTCCTGACGTTCATCTACATCAACATCCTGCTCATGGTCTTCAACCTGATTCCGATCCCGCCGCTCGACGGCTCGAAGGTCCTGTACGCGATCCTGCCGCCGCGAACCGCCTACCAGGTCCGCCCGATCCTCGATCGGTACGGCTTCTTCATCCTTCTCGCCGCGATCTTCCTGCCGATCCCGCCGGTCAACCAGCCGGCGCTGTCGATCGTCATCGACGTCGTCGGGCTGCCGATCTTCCGGCTCCTGACGGGCATCGGCCTCTGAGCATGGCCGGCGCCGGGCTCCGCTGGTGGGCGGGCAAGATCCGCCAGGCGTGGTCCCACGTGCGGGCGCATGTCCGGCCCGACGAGCGTGCCGCGCTCGTCAGCTGGACGACGCCGGCACAGCGAGCGCTGTTCGATGCGATGCACGTCGCCGACCGGCGCCATGGGCTCGATGTCGTCACCCGCCTCCGGCGAGCCGGCGTCGAAGACACGGATGCGCTCCTCGCCGGCCTCCTCCACGACGCCGGAAAGGGCGACGCCGGCCTGGCGGTTCGGGTCGCGTTCTCGCTCGGCCAGGCCTACGGCCACTGGATCTGGCGGCTCGCGAGGTTCGTTCCGGGCTTCCGGACGACGCTGGCGCGGCTCATCGAGCATGCCGACGGCTCGGCGCGACTCGCGGCCGCGGCCGGCTGCTCGCTTCGAACCGTCGAGCTCATCCGCTGGCAGGAGACGCCGCGGGACGTGGAGTTCGGCGAGACGCTGCGTCTCGCGGACGAGGCGAGCTGACGTGCCGCCACTCGTCGCGGTGGGGCCGGGGCGGCCCGAGGAGACGCCTCCAGTGCCGCGTGCCGCGATTGGCCCGTCGGTCGTCATCGAGGCCGCGGCCCACCCGGAATCCGGGACGCGCGTCGAGCTCGAGGACTGGTCCGGGCCGATCGGCCTCCTGCTGAGCCTGATCGAGGCTCGCCGGCTCGATGTCCTGACTGTGCCCCTCGGTAGCCTCGCCGAGGCGTACCTGGAAGCGCTCGCGACGATCGAGGCGGATCGCCTCGGCCACATCAGCTCGTTCGTGGCGGTCGCCGGCCAGCTCATCCTCATCAAGAGCCGGGCGATGCTGCCGCGCCAGCCGGAGGGCGCCGACGCGGCCGCGACTGACGCGGACGAGGTGGATCCGGAAACCCGTCTCCGCGAGCGCCTCCTGCTGTACCGCGCCTATCGCGACGCCGGAATGCGCCTGGCCGATCGCGCCGTCGGGCTGTTCCGTCGTGAGCCGAGTGCCGCGCTCGCATCCGGGCTCGCCGGAGCGGTGACGGGGACGCCCGCGCCGCCACTGGACCCGGCGATCCTGCCGAAGGCGCTGGCTGAGCTCGTCCGCGTGATCGCGCCGCCGCCCCGGCCACCGGAAACGGTTCGGCGAGTCGTCACCCTGGCGGAACGGGCACGGATCATCCGCGCCGCTCTCCGCGACGTGCCGCAGCTCGTGCTCCAGGACCTGCTCGCGAAGGTCCGAGATCGGGTCGTGGTCGCGGTGACGTTCCTCGCGCTTCTCGAGCTCATGAAGCGCCGCGAGGTCGTCGTCGAGCAGGCGGAGCCGTTCGGGCCGATCATCGCCCGGCGGATGACGCCGGCCGAGCGTGCCGCTGCCGGCCTCCCGACCGAAGCCGACGAGCTCCCGTTCGATGAATCGCTGGCGTCGTTCGCATGACCGCCGAGCTCGACCCCGCCACGGACCCGGCGCTCGACCCGGCGCTCGACCCCGCGCTCGCGAACGGCCACGAGACCGCCGGCGCCGAGGACGTCTCGCCAGCCGCGATCGAACTCACCGAGTCCGGGCTCGAAGCGCTGCTCTTCGTCGCCGAGCGGCCGCTGTCGCGGCGTGAGATCGCGTCGCTGGCCGGAACGGACGCTGCCACGGTCGACGCCCGGCTCGGTGATCTGGAGGTCAGCCTCCGTGGCCGCGGCCTGAGGCTCATCGTGTCCGGCGATCGCGTGGAGCTCGTGACTGCACCCGAGGCAGGGCCGCTCGTCGCGCGCTACGTCGGCGCCGATGCGGTCCGGCTCTCGCCGGCGGCGCTGGAGACCCTCGCGATCGTCGCCTACCGCCAGCCCGTGACGAAGTCGGCAGTCGAGCGGATCCGCGGCGTCGATTCGGACTACACGATGCGCGGTCTCGTCCACCGAAGGCTCGTCGTGGAGCTCGGCCGGGCGGACGCACCCGGCCGGCCGATCCTGTACGGCACGGGTTTCGAATTCCTCGAGCGATTCGGCGTCGCCAGCCTCGATGACCTGCCGGCGCTCGAAGCCGAGGTCGCCGGCGCCCTGGTGGACCCAGCGGCGGCTGACGCCGCGCCCGGCGAGGTCGAATCGGCCGAAACGGTCGACTGATGCCGGCCGAGCGGCTGCAGAAGGTCCTCGCCAACGCCGGGGTCGCGTCGCGCCGCGCGAGCGAGCGCCTGATCGTCGAAGGCCGCGTTCGCGTTGACGGCCGCGTTGCGGCGATCGGCGCGAGTGCGGACCCGGCCGTCTCGCGGATCGAGGTCGACGGCCGGCCGATCAGCTCGGCGGGCGCGCCGACGCATCTTGCGCTCCACAAGCCGGCCGGCGTGACCTCGACGGTCCGCGATCGGCACGCGACGACGACCGTGCTTGATCTCGTCCCGACCGCGCTGCGGCCGGACGCCTCGAGGCTGTACCCCGTCGGGCGTCTCGATCTCGACAGCGAGGGCCTGCTCCTGGTGACGAACGACGGCGACTGGGCCGAGCACGTGCTCCATCCTCGCTACGGCGTCCAGCGGGAATACGCCGTGGGCCTCGCCGGGCCCCTGGAGCCCGACCAGGAGCAGGCGCTGCGCCGCGGCATCGACCTTGACGAGGGCCCCGCGACCCTGGCCGCGCCGCTGCGACGCGCGACCAACGCCGAGACGGACGCGCTCGTCGGCCTCCTCGACCCATCGCCGGATCCTGCGCTCGTCTGGTACCGCGCGGTCCTCGCGCAGGGCTGGAAGCGCCAGCTTCGGCGGATGTTCGGGGCGGTCGGCGCACCGATCGAACGGCTCGTTCGCGTGCGCATCGGGCCCGTACGGCTCGACGGCCTGCGCTCGGGTCGCGTGCGAACGCTGCGCGAGCGCGAGATGCGCGGCTTCGCCGTATTGATCGACCTTCATAGCGGGGCGCACCCGACGAAGCGGTCCGCCCCGATGAGACTTGACAAGACGATACGTCGCGTCTAGTCTCGCCTCGTCATGCCGAGCCAGGCGCCCGACGCGATCCTCACCGCCGCGAAGACGGTCCTCGCCCGTGACCCGCGGGCCACGCTCGACGAGGTTGCCGCCGCGGCCGGCGTCTCCCGCGCCACGATCTACCGCTACTACCCCTCGCGGACGGCGCTGCTCGGTGCACTGGACCTCGAGCCGGGGAGCGGGACCCGAGAGCGGATCCTCGAAGCCGCTGCGGAGCTGATCGGCCGGGACGGCCTCGCCCGCCTTTCGATCGACGAGCTCGCGAATGCCGCATCCGTGTCGCGGGCGAGCGTCTATCGCGTCTTCCCGGGCAAGCCCGCCCTGTTTGCCGCGCTGGTCGCGGAGTACTCGCCGTTCAATGCCGTCCACGAGACCCTCGATCGCGTCGGCGATCAGGCGCCCGAGGTCGTGCTGCCGGCGGTCGCCCAGGCGGTCGCGCACGAGATCGAGCCGCGGATCGGGATCATCCGCAGCCTGTTCTTCGAGCTGACCGGCGGGGCAGACGACGCGCTCGAGGGCGCGACGCCGACGATCCGGGACCTGCTCGCCGCGGTCGGCGGCTACCTCGCCGGGCAGATGGCGGCCGGGCGGCTCCGACCGATGCACCCGCTGCTCGCGAGCCAGATGTTCGTCGGGCCGTTGTTCATGCATCTCATCACGCGACCCGTCGCGAAGCGCATCGCCGGTATCGAGATCCCCCTCGACACCGCGATCGATGCGCTCGTGGCAGCGATTCTCGCGGGGTTGAGCGTCAAGGCGAAGGAGGCGCAGGCATGACTGGCGGATTTGCGGCCGTGGAGGCGAAGGAGCTCCGAAAGGCGTTCGGGCCGATTCGCGCCGTCGACGGCATCGACCTTTCGCTCTCGCCCGGCCGGATCTACGGCCTCCTCGGGCCAAACGGTTCGGGCAAGACGACGCTGATCCGGCTCCTCACCGGCCTCGCGAAAGCGACCAGCGGCAGCGCCGAGATCCTTGGCACGCCGATGCCGAACCGGTCCGCGCTCGCCCGGATCGGCTACATGCCCCAGAGCGAGGCAATCTACCCGGAGCTCTCGGTCGCCGAGAACATCCGTTTCTTCGCGACGCTCCAGGACACCCGCGATCGAGATTCGATCGACCGGACGCTCGAGCTCGTTGAGCTGTCGGATCGCAAGTCCAGCCCGGCGTTGACGCTCTCGGGCGGCATGCGGAGACGCCTGTCGCTCGCCTGCAGCCTCGTCCACGACCCGCCCGTGCTCTTCCTCGATGAGCCGACGGTGGGTGTCGACCCGGCGTTGCGCGTCCAGTTCTGGAGCCACTTCCGACGGCTCGCGGATGCCGGGACGACGATCTTCGTCGCCAGCCACGTCATGGACGAGGCGGATCGCTGCGACGACCTGCTGTTCATCCGGTCCGGCAAGCTGATCGCCCGCGGAACGGGCGGCGAGCTTCGAAGCCAGGCCGGGACCGACAACCTCGAGACGGCCTTCCTCAAGTTCGCCGGTCTCGATGCCGCCGGCCAGCCGATCGAGCCCACGGGGAGCGTCCAATGAACATCCGCCGTGTCTTCGCCGTCGCGCGGCGAATCGCCGAGGGCTTCCGCCGCGACGAGCGCTCGCTCGGACTCCTGTTCGCAGCACCCCTCCTCGTCACGCTGCTGCTCGGCTGGGTGATTCGCGACTCCTCGCTCGGCGACGTGAACCTCGTCGTTGCCGGCGCGCCCGATCAGCTCGTGACAGCGCTGAAGGACGCCGCCGCGGATTCGTCCGACAAGGCGACGGTCTCGGTCTCGACCCTCGCCGACCAGGCCGCGGTCGAACGGGCGATTCGCGACGGCGACGCCGACGTCGGTCTCGTCGTGGAGGGCAGCGTTCCGACCATCCAGATCGCCGTCGTCACCGAGGGCACCGACCCGGCGAACGAGGCCGGACAGTTCGGCGTGGTCCAGGCGCTCCTGGCCAAGTCGGTCGGCGCGCTCGTTCCGGTCCCGGGCTTCAGCCTGCCCGAGGTCCGCCGCGAAACGGTCTACCTCTCGCCCGACGCGAACCAGCTCGACGTGCTCGCGCCGGTCTTCCTCGGGATCTTCGCGTACTTCTTCGTGTTCATCCTGACCGGGATCTCGTTCCTCCGCGAACGTGTCGGCGGGACCCTGGAACGGCTGCTCGCGACGCCCGTCACGCGCGGCGAGATCGTGCTCGGCTACAGCCTCGGGTTCGGGTTCTTCGCAACGCTCCAGGTGCTCGTGCTGACGCTGTTCGTGTTCGGCAACCTGGACATTCCCGCGATCGGGCCGATCCCGGCATTCACGATCGGTCTCAACGTCCAGACCGTCGGCAGCCCGGCGGTCGCGTTCCTCGTCGCGGTGCTCCTCGCGATCGGTGCCGTGAACCTCGGGATCTTCCTCTCGACCTTTGCTCGAACGGAGCTCCAGATCCTGCAGTTCATCCCGATCGTCATCGTTCCGCAGATCCTGCTCGGCGGCGTGCTCTGGCCGGTCGAGCGCCTGCCGGACGTTCTTCGCACGATCGGCCAGGTGCTGCCGGTCACGTATGCGGTCGATGCGCTGCGCGAGGTCATGCTCAAGGGCGCGGATCTCACGAGCACGGTGGTCCAGACGGACCTCGGCGTGCTCGTAGGTGTCGCGGTGGTGTTCGTCGGCCTGGCCGCGGGCACGATCAAGCGCGAGGTCGCGTAGCGGCAGGCCGCGCCTTGCGGCACGTCCGGAGGAACTAGAACTCCTGGTTCTGAGTCCGACGAGTCACCGGCCTCGGGTTGCCGCAGCGCGCCATCTTCAGTACCGGGAGTTCTGAAGTCGGCCGATCTAGAACTCTGGGTTCTCGAACCTGCACGCGCGGCGCCTCAGCGACCCATCAGGGTGCCCACGCCGGTCGTACTCAGAACTCCCAGTTCTAGGGCGTCCAGACCGGGCGGGCGCGGCCGCGGCGGGTATCCTCCGCCGGATGGCTGACGCGGAGGAGTCGCACGGACCCAGCAGCGGCGCGCGGACGGGCAGAATCGTCGTCGCCCTCGACGGACCGGGGTCGTCGGGCAAAAGCAGCGTCGGGGCGGCCGTCGCTGAGCGGCTTGGCCTCCGCTTCTTCGATACGGGGCTGCTCTACCGCGCCGTGACCTGGCTCGCCGATGCACGTGGCGTTCCGCCAACCAGCGTTGAGGAGCTCGCCAAGCTTGCACCGCAGGTCGAGATCGAGCCAGACGAGCGCGGCCACATGGCTCGCGTTCTCGTCGACGGTCGTGACGTGACGGACCTCGTGCGCACGCCCGACGTCGACGCCCGCGTCTCTGCATATGCCGCCGTACCGGAGCTCAGGCACGCGCTGCTCGAGCGCCAGCGCCGCATCGCCGCGAACGGCGGCATCGTCATGGCCGGCCGCGACATCGGGACCGTCGTCCTGCCGGACGCCGACGTCAAGGTGTTCCTCGACGCTTCGGCGGAGGAGCGAGCACGCCGCCGTGCGGACGAACGGGGCCTGGCCGAAATCGATCCCCAGCGCGCCGAGATCCTCGAGGCGCTTCGAGCCCGCGATGCGAAGGACGAAGGCCGGGCCGTCGCGCCGCTTCGGCCGGCGGATGGCGGGGTCGTCATCCACACCGACGGGAACACGCTCGAGCAGACGATCGGTGCGGTCGTGGCGGCGATCGAGGGGCCACAGACGCGCCCGGCTGAACCGCGACGAGCGAGGCGCACGAACCGGCCGAGACCCATCACCCCGATCGCGGGTCGGACGAACCTGTTGATCCACCTGGGTGCGTTCGTTGCCCGCGTCGTCGCCCACCTGTTTGCATCGGTCCGCGTCATCGGCGCGATCGCCGAGATCCCGAAGACGGGTCCGGTCATCCTCGCCGCCAATCACGCATCGGCCGGCGATCCCGTGTTCGTCGGCGCATTCCTCACGCCGAAGTTCGGCCGGCCATTGAACTGGCTCGGCAAGCGCGAACTGTTCGACATCCCGATCCTCAGCTGGATCGCCCGCCATGGCGGCGTCCACGCCGTCGAGCGCGGTGCCGCAGACGTGGAGGCCTACCGGATCGCGAGCCGGATCCTGGAGGCGGGCCACGTGCTCGCGATCTTCCCCGAGGGCACGCGCAGCCCCGACGGCAAGCTCCAGCGCGGACTCGACGGCGTCGGCCTCCTCGCGCTCCGCAGTGGCGCGGCGATCGTGCCGGTCGGCGTCGGCAACAGCGATACGTTCTGGCCGAAGGAGCGCAGGCTGCCGAAACCGCGCGGCCACGTCACGGTGAGGGTGGGGAAGCCATTCTTCCTTCACGAGGCCCTCGGCCTGCCCGACGCACAGGCTGCACGCCGCGTCCCAAAGGACCAGGCCACCACCGCGATCATGGCCCGCGTCGCCGCGCTCCTCCCCGAACGGCAGCGCGGCGCCTATGCGGAAGCCGCGAAAGGGCTACCCGCCGGCTGAACCCGCGCGGCATGGGATACTGAGATCGTATGGGGACCGTCGAGAGCGTCACGATCGCCCGACGGACCGGCTTCTGCTACGGCGTCCGGGAGGCGATCGACAAGGCCAAGGAAGCCCGGGCCGCCGGGAAGGCGACGCATACCCTCGGCCAGGTCGTGCACAACGAGGGTGTGGTTCGCGACCTGCTGCAGCTCGGCATCAAGACCGTCGACGAGCTCGATGACGTCGATCACGGGGCCGCCGTCGTCATCCGCGCCCATGGCGTTCGACCGGAGGTCATGGAGCGCGCCGCGGCGCGCGGCCTCGAGGTCATCGACGGCACGTGCACGTGGGTCATCCAGGAGCAGCGCGAGATCGTCAAGCTCGTCGAGGAGGGCTACACGATCGTGCTCCTCGGGACCCCGAAGCATCCCGAGGTCGTCGGCCTCCTCGGCTTCGCGCCGGACGCGATCGTCGTCGACGAGGAAGAGGACTGGGAGCAGATCCCGCGCCGCAAGCGGATGGCACTGATCAGCCAGAGCACCCAGCCGCCCTGGAAGTTCGAGAAGCTCGCCGCGTTCATGGTCAGCCGCAGCCACGAGCTGAAGATCGTGAACACCGTCTGCCCGGTCACGATCCGTCGCCAGGAGGACACGGTCGAAGCCGCACGTGCGGTTGACCTCATGGTGGTCGTCGGCGGCCGGAGCAGCGCGAATACGAAGGAGCTGACGCGGCTCTGCGGGATCGTCGGGACGCCGGCCGTGCAGATCGAGTCGGCGAAGGACCTGACCGACGCGGCCGCGTTCAAGGGCAAGCGGATCGTCGGTGTGACCGGCGGAACGTCGACCCCGATCGAGGACCTCCACGCGGTCGCGAAGCGCGTCCTCGAGCTCGCCGGCACGCCGAAAGCGAAGGCCAACGCCGACGCCCTCGCGAACGCCGCGTTCGACGCGGCCGCCCACCCCGCGGGCCGCACGACCTCACTCCCGACCGCCGCCGCCAGCTGACGCCCCAATGCCCCTGAGAGGTGGCCTGCCGATCGTCGCGATCGTGGGCCGGCCGAACGTCGGCAAGTCCACGCTCTTCAACCGGATCGTCGGCGGTCGCCCGGCGATCGTCGAGGATCGCGCTCGGACGACACGCGACCGCCTTTACGGCGAGGCCGAGTGGAACGGCCGCCGGTTCGTGGTCGTGGACACGGGCGGGCTCGAAGCGGCGCCTGGCGACGACATCGAGGCGAAGGTCCAGGAGCAGGCCCGCCTCGCGATCGCCGAGGCGGATCTCATCGTCTTCGTCGTCGACACGATCGTCGGGCTGAACCCCGCGGACCTGGAGGCGGCCGAGATTCTGCGAGCCGCCAAGGCGCCGGTGCTCGTCGCCGCGAACAAGGCCGACAACGACGCCCGGGACCTCGAGGCGGCGGAGTTCCACTCGCTCGGCTGGGAGCACACCTACCCGGTGGCCGCGATCCACGGCCGCGGCGTCGCGGACATGCTCGACGAGCTCGTCGAGGTCCTCCCGCCGGAGACGGTCGAGGAGGTCGCCCGGAAGACGCGCGAATCGACGACCGAAGCGGTCGTCGAGGAGATGCAGTTCGGCTCCGAGGACGATGAGGCGGCCTGGGCCGCCGCGACAGCCGCGCCGGACGAGCCGCCCGCGATCGCTTTCGTCGGCCGTCCGAACGTCGGGAAGTCGAGCCTGCTCAACGCCCTCCTCGGGGAGGAGCGGACGATCGTCTCGGACATCCCGGGCACGACACGCGACGCGATCGACACGCGCGTCATGTACGGCCAGACCGAGGTGGTCCTGATCGACACCGCAGGAATCCGGCGGCGCGGCAAGGTCGCCAGCGGGCCGGCGGCCGAGCGCTACTCCACGCTCCGGGCCCTTCGCGCGATCGGTCGGGCCGATGTCGCGGTGCTACTGATCGATGCCATCGAAGGCCTGACGGCGCAGGACACCCACATTGCCGGCTATGTCGTCGAGGAGGGCCGTGGGCTGGTCGTGGCCGTCAACAAATGGGACGCGGTCGAATCGAAGACCGGCCAGACGTTCGATCAGTACGCCGAATGGATCCGCAACGAGGCGCCGTTCCTCGACTTCGCTCCGATCGTCTCGATCTCCGCGAAGACGGGACAGCGCGTGGCGCGCGTCCTCGAGCTCGCGATCGATGTCTACGCCGAGCGCCGCCGCCGCATCCCGACCGGCGGGCTCAACCGCGTGATCGCAGCGGCGGTGGATCGAGCAAACGCGCCGGCCGTGAAGGGCCGCCGGCCGAAGATCATGTACGCGACGCAGGTCGCGGTCGCGCCACCGACGTTCGTGCTGTTCGGGCGCGACGTCGACGCCGTCCACTTCAGCTACCGACGCTTCCTCGAGAACCGGATCCGCGATGAGTACAGCTTCCTCGGGACGCCGATCCGGCTGTTCTTCCGCGAGCGGCCGGGCCAACGACTGGAGCGGCGGCGTGCTCGGACGGGCGCGAAGTCCGGCGGACGATCCGGGACGAGCTCGGGCGCGCGGGCCGGCGGCCGGCGGGGCTGAGATCCATGGCCGCGGAGCGCGTCGCGGTCGTCGGCGCCGGCGCCTGGGGCACGACGCTGGCGCTGCTCGTGGCGCGACGCGAGCCGGTCCTCCTGCTCTGCCGCGACGAGGAGACGGCGGCGCGCATCCAGCGCGAACGGAAGCACCACAAGCGTCTTCCCGGCGTCCGGCTGCCGCCGAAGCTTCGAGCGACCGCCCTTCCCGCTGATCTCGCCTCGGCCACGGAGCTCGTCCTTTTCGCGGCGCCATCGGCGCACCTCCGCGCCGAGGTCGAACGCGTCCGGGGATCCGTTGCCGCGTCGGCGGACCTGCTCTCGGTCGTCAAGGGCCTCGAGCCCGGCACGCTGATGCGCATGTCCGAGGTCATCGCCCAGGCGGGAGGCTTCGAGCCCGCGCGGATCGCCGCGCTTTCCGGACCGAACCTCGCAGGCGAGATCGCGCGCGGCCTGCCCGCGTCGGCGGTCGTCGCGGCGCAGGACCCGAAGCTCGCGGAACGGATCGTCGCCCGCCTCGGCCGCAGGAAGTTCCGCCTCTATGTCAACGGCGACCTCCTCGGCGTCGAGCTGGCGGGCGCCCTGAAGAACATCATCGCGATCGCTGCCGGTGCCGCGGACGGCCTTGGTTTCGGCGACAACGGCAAGGCCGGACTGATGACGCGGGGCGTCGCGGAGATGACGCGGTTGGGCATCGCGGCTGGCGCCAACCCATTGACGTTCTCGGGGCTCGCGGGCATAGGCGACGTCATCGCGACGTGCGGCTCGAAGCTCTCCCGGAACCACAGGCTCGGCGAGGAGCTGGCGAAGGGCCGCCCGTGGTCCGAGATCGAGGCGGACCTGCCGGGCGTCGCCGAGGGCGCATACACCGTGGACGCCGCGATCGCGCTCGCTCGAAAGCTCAAGGTCGAGATGCCGATTGCCCAGGAGGTTCACAACGCCCTGTTCGAGGGCAAGGACGTCCGGCGATGCCTCGTCGATCTGCTCGCCCGGGAGTCGAAGGACGAGCTCGCCGACTACCGGCGCTGGATCGAACGGCTTGGCCAGGACGTGGCGCGATCTTGACCGGCGAGAGTGTGCTCGGACCCAAGGATCGCCGCCCTACATACGATGGAGCGGGATGAAAGCGGCCGCTAATCGGCTCGCACGAATCGTGCTGATCGGATTCCTGGGCACGATCACCTCCGCGTGCGTCATTGACACAGGCGGGTGCAGCAGCGAGGAAGCCGCGACCTTCAACGAGATCCAGCACTACGCCGGCGCCGAGCTAGCGCCCAAGGACGATGGGCTAGGCGGGTGCGGCGCCGCGTTCTTCACGGGCGACGATCCCAACCTCGTGATCCAGCACTATCGATCCAGGTTGGAGGCCGCGGGCTGGACGATCGATCCGCCTGAACCATCGCCGCCAGACGGCGCGGAGGTCCAGGCGGTTTCCCTGGGAGCGCGAAAAGGGACGATGGGTTTGGGTGTCTCGGCCGAGATCATCCTCGGAAGGTCGGAGACCGAGTTCGTGATCCACGTCCGCGAAAGCGACTAACCGGTCCGACTGGCGGGCGATCTGGCCCTGCTAGACTCGGCCCCACGTCGGGGCGTGGCGCAGCCTGGTAGCGCACCAGTCTGGGGGACTGGTGGTCGCCGGTTCAAATCCGGCCGCCCCGACCACTCTCCGTTCAGATCGGCTCATTTGGTGGAGCCACGCCCCGAGCTGGTAGCAACGGTGGACTGACCGTTCAATCGACAAAACCCGTCAAGAGCCACTGGATGCCCCAGAAGAGGCCCAACCAGATGGCAAGGGAGGCCCACATGTAGCTCTTAGGGAAGGAGTACTGCTTTCGCATTCGCTGCTCGACAAAGCCGACGGCGAAGATGACTGCGAGGGCAACCCACAAGTTCCAGTATCCCGAGGCGTAGTAGCCAAGGAGGGCACCGCTCAGAACGGCAAGGCCGAAGTACGCGATCGTGGCGGTCTGCTTGGTCACGAACACATTCTGCACCGCCCTGGGTGGGGGGATGGGCCTCCGACGCGACCTGGCCAAAGCCTGAGGCTCAGGCGTCGGTGCGCTTCGACTTGGCGCGACAGATCCACGTTCGACAGGCGAGCCGCAGCTAATCGGGCGACCCTATCCTTCGGTTCTCGCCGCTGACTCCGCTCGCAGCCGCCGGAACGCCGCCCCCGCCCAACGACAGGTGGGTCGAACGGATGGACAAGCGGAAGAGCCGGTATTTCGCGGCAGTTGCGGCGGTCGTCGGTCTGGTCGTCGTCGCGACGACACCCGGGGCACGCGCACAGGGCCTGCACGGCAGGCCGACGGAGATCACGGGCACGGCAAGGGGACAGGAGCTCGTGCGTCACGCCGCGCAGCAGTTCGCGGATCGCGGGCTGGGATCGGATGTGCGATCGCTGCACGTCTGGGAGGTCGGCCCCGGCGAACACGTCGTCGGGCGTTCGCTGCCGGCGAACTTTTCGTCATTGATCTCGACCGATCGCGAGGGCCGGACGCAGGTCGAGCTGCGCTACGACGTCGCCGCGAGCGCCGAGCCCGAAGCTGGCAGGCTGGCCGGCACCGGCATCGCGGCGAGCCCACAGTGGACGCAGATCGCCGGGGAGTGCTTCGCGTGGCTGCACAACGTTGCCGGGGAGATGCTGCCCTGCTACAAGCTTCGAAAGCTCGTGGGTGAGACGTTTCCGCGCGACTACTACGGCCTCGAGCAGTTCGGCACCGTCCAGGCGACGCTCTTCGGGAAGATCTACGACGGCTGGGTCGCGGCCGTGAGGAACCCGGCGAGCGCGACGATGCGCTGGGAGGACTGGGATCCCCTCGGCGACCTGACGACGAGCAACTGCATGATCCAGCCGCTCTCGATCAACATCCTCGGCACGGGCTTCAGCACATCCGGCCTGCTCTGCGAGCGGTGGGACATGACCCTCTTCCAGGATGCCGGACACTTCAAGCAGATGTGGAGCTGCGGCTGCATCTGGCCGTTCGGCCAGCCGTACCCGAACAGCCGCGGGATGCGCTACGTCCAGGGCATCAGCGTGCCCGGCGGTGGCAGCCCATGGTGGACGTTGACCGCGGGGTTCAGCGCGATATGACGCGACTCGTCGCTGGCGCGCTCGTCCTGTTGCTCGCCGCGTGCGGGCCGCAGGCGAACGCGCCCGAGGCGCCCACGACCGAACAGGCGCTCGCCCACGTCGAGGCGCTCATCACGCTTGTCGAGAGCGGCGGCGCGAGCCGGATCTGCGACTTCGGCGGTCCGACCTGCCACGACTCGGTCGATCCCCTGGACCCGCGCGCCTTCCCCACGACGCGGCCGAAGATCACGAGCGTTCGCCTCGTCCCGCGTGTCGATCACCCTGACGGGACGTGGTCAAGCGCCTACGTTCGCGTTGAGCTCTGCGGTATCGACGGCCACGGCCAGACCTACCACTCGGAGATGATGGTGTACTGGAATCGCGGCCGGATCGTCTCGACCGAACCCGCGTACTGGCTGGGCCTTGGGATCGCGGACGGTCCCGTGGTGGGCGCCCCCGGCGGGCCCCAGCCCTGCGTCGGATGAGGCGCTAGAAGGGCTTCGTCACCATGAGCGTGACGATGATCAGCACGACTGCTGTCGTCAGGAGCCCGAAGGCATTCGATCGCGCGGCCGCAGCCGCGTACTCATCCGATCGCGGATCCTTCTCGGCCTCGACGAGCTGTCGCCGGATCGACGGGCTGAACGCGGCGAAGCCGAGGATCGCGACGCCGATGTAGAGGACGATCGAGAGGGCGATCCAGCCCGTCGTGAATGAGTACTGGCCGCTGCTCGTCAGGACCAGCAGCACGCCGGTGATGGCGAGGAGGATGTAGCCCGGGTTCGCGATGGAGCGGTCCAGCCAGCGGATCGTGTCGATCGCAAACACGAGGCGCTTCTGGTCGCGGCCCGCGCGGGCCAGCCAGAACGCGTACGTGACGTTCGCGCCGACGGCGACGATCGCCGCCAGGACGTGCAGCGCCTTGAGCAGGAGGAACGGGTTCGGCACGAGCGTCAGTGTAGACTCGGAGCCCGTCCCACCCGCGACAGATGAGCCCGTGCATGAGGAGCCCGAGCCCGTGCCGCCGATCGACGAGCTGACCCGGATCGAGCCGTATCACCTCGACCGCCTCGAACATCAGGGCGTCTTCACGACCGGGATCCTCATCGAGGTCAGCGAGACCCCGACTCGGCGCCAGAACCTCGCAGACCAGGTGGACGCGTCACCGAACGACGTCCTGCGCTGGCGCGACGAGGCGCTGATGCTCAACCTCGCCGGGTTCGGCGCAACCGAGCATCAGCTGTTCATCCAGGCCGGGATCGAGGGCCTCCGCGGCATCCTGGAGCTCGAGCTCCCGGCCTTCCGCGAGCGGCTCCGACGGGCCGCGACCGAGCTCAACCTGCCCGCCCCAGACGACATCGTGACCGAGGGCTGGTGGGAGCAGGCGCGGACGCTCGAGGAGGAGTGAGCCGCGGCGCCGGGATTGCCGTCGGGCTCGCCACGGCTCTCGTCATCCTGGCGATCTCGATCCTGCCGTTCCTCTCGCGGCCCTGGATGAGCTTCGAGCAGGGTCGCGCACAGGTCACGCTCTGGACCGGCTGGCCGGAGGCGGACGTGCGTGCAGCGACGGACTCGATCGTCGGCGATCTCATTGGCTTCGGTGGCTTCGGTGGCTTCGACGGCAGCGTCCAGGGCGCGCAGATCCTGAGCGAGCGCGAGCGCAGCCACATGCGTGACGTTCGAGCCGTGTTCGCCGGGTTCTTCGTGCTGGCGATCGCCGCCGCAGCCGGGCTCTGGCTCGCCGTCAGGCGGCGAGGAGCCGCGGCCTGGGCCGCGATCCGTGGCGGCGCGATCGGGCTGATGGTCGGCCTCGTCGTCGCCGGCGTCGTCCTCGCGTTCGCGTTCGATGCCGCCTTCGCCATCTTCCATGCGCTGTTCTTCGCGTCGGGCTCGTGGACGTTCGATCCCGCGACGGACCGGCTCGTCCAGCTCTTCCCCGACCAGTTCTGGTTCGAGACGACCGCCGCCGTCGGGGGCCTCGCCCTCCTGATCGGCCTCGGGGTCATGCGCCTCGCCGGCGCGAGGAAGGGCTGACATGCGCGGCGTGCCGATCGGCCGGATCGCGGGCGTCGAGATCCAGGTGCAGGTCGCCTGGATCCTCGTGCTCGCGCTCATTGCAGCCCTCGCGCTCGGCCAGCTGGAACTTGTCGCCACGGCCGTGGCGGAGCCGGTGCGCTGGCTGCTGGCCGGTCTCGTCGCGCTCGGATTCTTCGTCAGCGCGGTCGCTCACGACCTGGCCCACGCCCTCGTCGCGCGCAGTCGCGGCGTGACCGTGCGCTACATCCTCATCTCGTTCTTCGGCGGAGCCGCCCCGGACGAACCGTCAGCGACGCGGCCGCAGGACGACTTCGCGATCGCGGTCATCGGGCCGGCCGTGAGCCTGCTCCTCGGCATCGTCCTCGCGATCGCCGCCTACGGCAGCGCGGCGCTGGGAGGCCCGGTCGCGGACGCGGCGTCGCCGCTGCTCTACGTCATCGCGGTGCTCAACCTGCTGCTCGGCGGCGTCAACCTCGTCCCGGCCTACCCGCTCGATGGCGGGCGCCTCGTGCGCGATGCGGCCTGGTGGCGCAGCGGCGACGAGAAGGTCGGCTGGAAGGTGGCGGCGCGGATCGGCCGGCTGACGGCGTTCATGCTGCTCGGGCTCGGGCTGCTCTGGGCCGCGGTCGGCGACACCGGGAACGGCGCGTTCATCGCGATCAGTGGCTGGTTCCTGTTCCTCTCCGCACGCGCGATTCGAGAGCGCGTTCGGGTCGATGAGCTCATCGGCGATCTCCACGTCGAAGATGCGATCGAGCGCGATGTGCCATCGATCGGGCCGGGACTGACGCTCGACACGTTCGCGCAGCAGCTCCTTGGTGAAGAGACGCCGACGACGGTCGTCCCGGTCATGCGCGACGACGAGCTCCTCGGCGTCGTTGGCGTCGCCCAGGTCCGGCGGATCGCGGAATCACGTTGGCCGTCGACGCGCGTCGAGGATGTGATGCTCAAGCCGCCGCGGCTCGTGATGCTTGCGCCAGGGGACACGCTGCTGTCCGGGTTCGAACGCATCCGGCGTGCGCGCTCCGACGGTTTGCCGGTCATCGGGCCGGACGGGTTGATCGGGCTGCTGACGCTGCGGTCGATCGGCGCGATCGTGCGGCAGCGGATGGGCGGGCCGCCGGCCGGATCGGCTGCGATCGGCGAAGGCGCGGGCTGATCGTGGCTCCGCCCCTCGAGCGGGTCGAGGCGGCTCGCGAGCGGATCCTGGCCCAGATTCCGGCCCCGCTCGCGACCGAGACCGTGGCCGTCGATGCGGCGTTGGGTCGGGTGACCGCGACGCCGATTCACGCGGCCGTGACGCTGCCACCGTGGGACAACAGCGCGATGGATGGCTACGCGCTCGTCGCGAGCGATGTGAGCGGCGCCTCGGACGATGCACCGGTCCGCCTCGCAGTGGCCGGCGAGGTGGCCGCGGGCTCGGCGGCAACGATGGCCGTCACGCCGGGCAGCGTGCTTCGCATCGCAACCGGCGCGCCGCTTCCGGCGGGGGCCGATGCGGTGGTGCCGGTCGAGGAGACAACCCCGCTCGACGCCGCGGGAGCGGCGGGCGCTCGCGGCCGCGACGCGACTGGCCCGCTCCCGGCGGCCGTCCTGGTCCACGAAGCCACGCCATCAGGTGCGAACGTCCGACGGGCAGGCAGCGATGTGAGCGCCGGTGGTGTCGTCCTCGAGGCCGGTATCGGGATCTCCCCGCAGGCCATCGCCGTGATCGCGGGCAGCGGCTCGTCGACCGTGGCGGTCCACCGACGGCCTCGTGTCGCCGTCCTTGCCACGGGCGATGAGATCCGGCAGGCCGGCGAGCCACTCGGTCCGGCCGGCATCCCGGACGCCAATGGGCCCGGCCTCCGGGCGTTGGCGGCCGCGGCGGGCGCCGACGTGATCGACCTCGGAATCTCGCGCGACAACCTCGCCGACGCGACCGCCCGGCTGCGCTCGGCACTCGACCAGGGCGCCGACGCGATCGTCGTCTCGGGTGGCGTGTCGGTCGGCCCGTTCGACGTCGTCAAGGCGGCGTTCGAAGCGATCGGCCGGATCGAGCTCTGGCGCGTCGCCGTCCAACCCGGCAAGCCGTTCGTGTTCGGGACGGCGCCGCGCACGGCGGCGGGCACGGCGGGCGGCGCGGGCGGCGAGGCGCGCCCGGTCCTGCTGTTCGGACTCCCTGGGAACCCGGTCTCCACGTTCGTGACCTTTGAGCTCTTCGTGCGGCCGGCGATCCGGCGACTCGCGGGCCGCCGGAGCCTGTTTCGCGATGTCGATCGCGGCGTCCTCCAGGATGTCGCTTCGACGAGTCCCGGCAGGCGTGCGTTCCTGCGAGTGACCGCGCACCGCGACGCATCCGGGCGGGTCGTACGCGACGATCTGGGCCGTGTGCCGCTGCGGCTGGCTCGCGGTCCAGCGGGGCAGGGGAGCCATGTCCTGTCTGCGCTCGCCGCGGCGGACGGACTTGCCGTGATCCCTGAAGAGGTCCTCGTCCACCCGGCCGGCGGCGAGGTGGAGCTATGGTGGCTCGACCGCGACTGACGAAGAGGCCGCCGTTACGCCGAGGCCGTCGTGAAGTTCGGCCCGCGAGCGGGCATCATGGAGAGGCGATGGACCGAACCCCGCCGACACGCGCCGATCGCCGCCGCCTGACCCATGTCGACCGGAGCGGCCGGCCGCGGATGGTGGACGTCAGCGCAAAGCCGCCCACGGCCCGCCGGGCGGTCGCCGAGGGTTTCGTCGCGCTCTCCCCGGAGACGCTGAGCCTCGTCATCGATGGCCGGACCGAGAAGGGCGACGTCCTCGTGGTTGCCGAGCTCGCCGGCGTCATGGCCGGCAAGCGGACCTCAGAGCTGATCCCGCTCTGCCATCCACTGGCGCTCAGCGACCTGGTCGTTGCGATCACGCCGGACCGTGCCGCCGGCGGGCTCCGAATCCGCGCCGAGGCCGCGACCGTGGGGCCGACAGGCGTCGAGATGGAGGCGCTCACTGCCGCATCCGTCGCCGCGCTCACGATCTACGACATGGTCAAGGGCGTGGAGCGGGGCGTCGAGATCCGCTCGGTACGTCTCGTCTCGAAGACGGGCGGGAAGAGCGGCGACTGGCATCGGCCGCCCGACGGAGCGGCGACCCCCCGTTCCGCCGCTCCCTCGCGCGTCGCCGGTCGGATTGGCCGCAAGGGCTAGCGAACCCAAGGTGGGCCACCACGACCGCGTTCCGGATGGCGCATCTGCCCTCGTGGTGACCGCGAGCGATCGGGCGTCCGCTGGGCTCCGTGAGGACGCGTCGGGCGCGGCGATCGAGGAGCGCCTCCGCGGGATCGGCCTGCGCGTTGAGCGCCGGATCGTGGCCGACGACCGGCCGACGCTCGAATCGGTGGTCCGAGAGGGCGCCGCAATGCATCAGCTCGTCGTGACGACCGGCGGGACCGGCCTGACGCCGCGCGACGTGACGCCCCAGGCGACGCGGGCGGTCATCGACTACGAGGTCCCCGGGCTCGCCGAGGCGATGCGAGCTGCGGGGCGTTCGAAGACGCCGCTCGCCGATCTCTCCCGCTCGCTCGCGGGCGTCGCCGGTCGCGCGCTCGTCCTCAACCTCCCCGGCAGCCCGAACGCGGCGACCGAGTCGCTTGACGCGATCCTCTCGGTGATCCCGCACGCCCTCGAGACGCTGGCCGGACCGTGGGACCACGAGGCGAACCGCTGATGTTCGAGCTTTTCGAGCACGTCCCGGCCTACCCGGTCGTGTTCGGGCTCTTCTGGGGTGCCGCGGCGTTCTTCGCGCTCGCGATGGCGCGCCATCTGCGCGTCTTCGCCGCCGCCCGGGCAGCCGGCCCGAGCCCATGGTCGGACGCGCCGGCGCGGATCTTGGGCCTGATCCAGTACGCGTTCGTCCAGACGAAGATGTTCCGCGACCTGCGCGCGGGCCTTCTCCACTTCGGGATCTTCTGGGGCTTCGTCCTCCTGACGATCGGCACAGCGAACATCGTCACCGGCGGCGTCATCCAGGCGATCCTCTCGATCCCGTTCGACGGCCTGATCTGGGCCCTGGTCTCGGCAATGCAGAACGTTGTGGCCGTCATCGTCCTGCTGTCGATCGCGTGGGCGTTCGAGCGCCGCCTCATCTCGAAGCCGAAGCGCCTGACGTTCAACCGGGACGCGCTCGTCATCCTCGGGATGATCGGCGGTGTCGTCGCCAGTGAGTTGTTCGCGCAGGTCTTCGAGGTCGCCCGTTACGAGGACGTGCCGGGCGCCTTCATCGCGAACGCGCTTGCGGCGCCGCTGCGCGGGGCGGACGCCGGTCTGCTCGAGGGGATCTTTGTCGTCCTGTGGTGGGCCCACATCGTGCTCGTCGCGGCCTTCCTCTGCTACCTGCCGTTCAGCAAGCACCTGCACATCGCGACGAGCTTCTTCAACATCTACTTCCGGAAGCTCGCGCCGCGCGGCGAGCTGCCGAAGATGGACCTCGAGGACGAGAACGCGACATTCGGGCTTCGAACCCTCCAGGACCTCGGTTGGAAGGACATGCTCGACGGCTTCACCTGCACCGAGTGCGGGCGCTGCCAGCAGGCATGTCCGGCCTGGAACACGGGGAAGCCGCTCAATCCCAAGACGTTCATCATGGGCATCCGGGAGATGTCGGTGGAGGCCGAACACGGCCTCCCGCTGATCCCGAACTCGGCCGCCGTTCGCGAGACCTATGGCCTCGACGACACGGTCTCGCCGATCCGGCTGTCGAAGCCGATCGTCGACGACGCGATCCCGTTCGATGCCGTCTGGGACTGCGTCACTTGTGGCGCCTGCGTCGAGGCTTGCCCGGTGCTCATCGAGCATGTCGACAAGATCGTTGGGCTGCGGCGCAACCTCGTTCTCGAGGATTCTCGGTTTCCCTCCGAGCTCAACGCGGCGTTCCGGAACATGGAGGGGGTCGGCAACCCGTGGGGCCAGCCGCCCTCTGCCCGGCTCGACTGGACACGCGACCTGCCGTTCGAGGTGCCGACGGTCGCCGCCCTTGCCGCTGAGGGCCGGCTCGGCGAGATCGACGTCCTGTACTGGGTCGGTTGTGCGGCGGCGTTCGACGAGCGAAATCGAAAGGTCGCCCGGGCCTTCGCAACGTGCCTGTCCGCGGCGGGCGTGTCGTTCGCCGTCCTCGGCCAGGAGGAATCGTGCACCGGCGATCCGGCCCGGCGGATGGGCAACGACTACGTCTACCAGATGCTCGCGAGCGGCAACGTGGAGACGCTCAACCGGTACCGAATGGGCGAGAAGACGATCGTGACGGCCTGTCCGCACTGCTTCAATTCGATCGGCAACGAGTACGGCCAGCTCGGCGGCAGCTTCCGGATCGTCCACCACAGCGCATTCCTGCGCGAGCTGCTCGCGAGTGGCCGCCTTCGCGTCGTGGATGCCGACGGCGCGGCGAGCCGCTCGGTGACCCTGCACGACTCCTGCTACCTGACCCGCTACAACAACGTCGTGGCTGAGCCGCGTGACGTGCTGGGTTCCGTGCCTGGGCTGGAGCTCGTGGAGATGGAGAAGTCCGGCAAGCAGACGTTCTGCTGTGGCGCGGGCGGTGGCCGGATGTGGATGGAGGAGACCCGCGGCACCCGGATCAACGCCGCGCGCGTCGATCAAGCGCTGGCCACCGGCGCCGAGACCGTCGCCACGGAGTGCCCGTTCTGCATGACGATGATGAAGGACGGCCTCGACGCCGCCGCGGACAACGCTGGCGGGACCGTGAAGGCGATCGACATCGCCGAGCTCCTCGCCGAGTCCCTCGCGCCAACCCAGCCCGCCGGGAGGTCGCTGCCGGTCCTCCAGTAGGTTGCGGTGACGCGCCCGGGCCGCCGAACTGCCCCGTGCCGGCCCCGAACCGCCCCGCGCCGGCTCCGAATCGCCCCGCGCTGGCCGCCGAAGTGGCCCGCATCGCCAAATGTCCGCACCGCGGACATTTCCGAGTCCGTTGTCGCCAAATGTCCGCCGCACGAACAATTGGCGACGCCAGGCCCGTCGCGGCGTCCCGCCCCGCACGGGATGAACCAGCACGGGTCTCGGAGCCGGCCGCGCGCGTTAAAAATGCTCGCAGGGCGGACATCTGGCGGTTCCAAGCGGCCGGAGGCGGGTCAGTTCTCCTTGATCTTCTTGCCCTTGAGCTTCACGTCCTGAGCGGGATCAGGCTCGGGCTCCGCGGGCGCGGCGGCTTCGGCCGGCACGGCGGCCTCCGAACCACGGTCGAAGACCTTGCCGCCCGAGCCCTTGAGCCACTTCTCGTTGACGGCCGCGACGACGATGAGCAGGACGCCCAGCGCGAAGATGCCGGCGATCGCGATGCGTAGCCACGGGAACTGGGCCTTGATCGTGCCCGGGGCGGACGGATCAGCGGGCAGCACCGTCGGAGCGAGACTCGGAGCGACGATCGCCGACGGGCTGGCGGCCGGGTCTGGCGAGACGGCGTCTGACGGCGCCCCCGGACTGGGCGACGAACCATCGGGTGGGGCGCTGGGCGGGGCGGACGCCGATGAGGAGGGCTCGGCGCTGGGCGGGGCGGACGCGTCCGGCGACGGCGACGCAACCGGCGACGGCGTGCCGGGCACCACCGAGACCGTGAACGGCACGGCCTGCGAGCAGACGCCGCGGATGCACGCGCGAAGGACGTGACCGCCGAGCGATGCCGCAGAAGGAATGGCGAACGCGATGTCGAACGACCCCGAGCTGTCGCTCGAGCCGGTCTCCGGCAGGAAGCCGGCATCCCATTGGAGCTTGATTTGCTGCTCGCCCGAGAAGCCCGAGCCGATCGCGTGAAGCACCTGTCCGGGGACGCCGCTCTGTGGGCTCACGGTCAGCGTCGCCGCTGCTGCGGCCGGCGCTGCAACAAGGGCGAGCAACACCGCGGCACCAACAAGGCCCGCGATCAGGCGGCGGGCGCGGATCACGAGCCTCCGACAGCGCCCGTCCGGAGGTCGGTCGCCATGCCGAGGTGCGTCGCGTGCTCGCGGATGTGGCCGTAAATGCGGTACACGACGTAGTCCTCGAGGCTGTAATCGGCGCCGTACCACGGGATCGTTCCGACTCGACGCCACGTCTCGTCGTCGACCTTTCGAGCCAGGCGCCGCAGCTCCGCCTGGACGGACTCGAACTCCTCGACAACCCGCTCGACCGGCCACGCAGCCCTCACGGCCGCCTGGCCCATGTTGAAGTCGAAGTCATCCGCGAGCTCGTGCGGCGCCGGGGCGGCCTCCTCGCCGGCGAACGTCGCGAGGGCGCTGACGGCAAGCCACTGGATCGCCGACACGTGGCCAACGACGTCCTTCGGCGTCCAGACGCCGGCGACGATGCGCGTCCAATCGGACGGCTCGAGGCCGTCGATGGCGCTTCGGAACGTGCGCTCGCCGTAACGCAGGACGTCGTGCGGGTTCACAACATCGTCAGCGAAGCGCGTGGCCGCAGGAGATGCAGGTCGTGTCGGTCCACATGTTGCCCATCCCGCAGTTCGGGCAACGCTTCTCGCCTTCGGTGGAGACGGCGAATTCGCTTTCGCCCTCCACCTCGTTCTTGCGCCGTTGACGGCCCATGATGATGATCGTCGCCAGCAGTCCAACGATGGCCGCGAGGACGAGCGCGAGGCTCGTGGTCTGGTCCATGTCCGGGGGTCCTCACGGCGACTGAAGCCGATCCCCCGATCCGACTCGTCGCCCGCGCCAAGCGTACCGCCGCGTCCGGCCGATTTCCAAGAGCGGGCCGGCTGGGATGTAGCATTTCGGCCGTGACCGGCCCGGCGTGGACGCCCTACCGCCTGACCGAGGAACAGGTCCTGCTTCGAGACACGATCCATCAGCTGGCCACGGAGCGAATCGCGCCGCGGGCCGCCGAGATCGATCGGAGCGCCGAGTTCCCGCGCGACATCCAGGCCGTCCTGGCTGAGCACGACGTCCTCGCCTTGCCGTTCCCCGAGGATTTCGGCGGCGTCGGTGCGGACCTGCTCACCGTGTGCGTCGCGATCGAGCAGATTGCGCGGGCCTGTGCAACCTCGAGCCTGATCCTCGCAGTCCAGGCGCTCGGCGCCGACGCCCTCATGCGGTCCGGGACGCCCGAACAGAAGCAGCGCTGGCTGCCCGATCTCGTGACCGGCAAGAAGCTGATCGCGTTCGCGCTGACCGAACCCGAAGCCGGCTCCGATGCGGCGTCGCTCCGGTTGCGGGCCGTTCGCGACGGCGATGACTACGTCCTGAACGGGATCAAGCGGTTCATCACCCACGGCAGCGTCGCCGGCCTGATCACCGTCTTCGCGCTGACCGACCCCGAGGCGAAGCGTGGCCGGCGACTGTCGTGCTTCATCGTCGAGGTGCCGACCGAGGGCTTCAAGGTCACCCGCCTCGAGCACAAGATGGGCATCCGCGGCAGCCCGACCGCCGAGCTCGCCTTCGACGACGTCCGCGTGCCCGCCGCGAACCTCATCGGCGCCGAAGGCGACGGCTTCGACCTCGCGCTCAAGACGTTCGAGCACTCGCGGCCCGGGATTGCGGCGCAGGCCGTCGGGATCGCGCAAGGCGCGCTCGATTTCGCGGCCGGCTACGCCCGCGAACGCAAGCAGTTCGGCCAGCGGATCGGCGATTTCCAGATGGTCGGCGCGATGCTCGCTGACATGGACGCTGGGATCGAAGCGGCGCGTGCGCTGACGTATCACGCCTGCGCCGAGATCGAGGCTGGCACGGCGGACGCGGCGCGCTGGGCGTCGCTCTGCAAGCTCGTCGCGGGAGACACTGCGATGCGCGTCACGACCGATGCCGTGCAGGTCCTCGGCGGCTACGGCTACATCGACGAGTTCCCGGTCGAGCGGATGATGCGCGACGCGAAGATCACGCAGCTCTACGAGGGGACGCAGCAGGTCCAGCGGCTCGTCATCGCCCGAGCCCTGCTCGGCAAGGGCCGGTAGGGTCGGCGCGATGGCGCTCCAGATCGTCGTCCTCACGAAGCCCGTGCCGGATCCCGCTGCCGCTGCCGAGCGCATCGGACCTGACGGGCGGCTCGATCGTGCTGCGTCGCCGGCCGTCGTGAACGGCAACGACGAATATGCACTCGAAGCCGCGCTGAAGCTCGTGGAGGCGCACGGCGGCGAGATCACGGTGCTCTCGATGGCGGCGGCCGCGGGTCCCGAAACGATGCGCAAGGCGCTCGCGATGGGTGCCCATCGCGGCGTCCACGTCACGGATCCAGCGCTTGCGGGCTCCGACATCGTGACAACGGCGCGCGTCCTCGCAGCCGCGCTCAAGGAGCTCACGTTCGACCTCGCGCTCGCGGGCGTGGACACGTCAGACGGGCTCGGCGGCGTCGTCCCGGCGGCGATCGCCGCCCATCTCGGGCTGCCCTTCCTGTCGGCGGCGGCAAAGATCGAACCGGACGAGAAGGCCGGCGGCGTGCGCGTGCGGCGCCTCAGCGGCACCGGGTACGACCTCCTCGAGGCGCCGATGCCGGCGCTCGTGGCCTGCACCCAGGTCCTCGGCGAGCCGCGCTACCCGTCGTTGAAGGGGATCATGGCCGCCCGGTCCAAGGAGATCGCGACGCGTTCCCTGAGCGATCTCGGCCTGGCCGACGGCAGCGTCGGTGGAGCCGTGGCGACCACGAAGCTCCTCGACACGAGCAAGCCTCCGGCACGAGCGGCGACGGAGGTGATTCGCGGCTCCGCCGAGGACGGCGCGAAGCGGATCGTCGAGCTGCTCGCGAAGCGGCGGCTGGTCTGATGGCCAACCTCTGGGTCGTCGGCGAGATCAACCCGGACGGATCGCTCGCGCGCCTCTCGACCGAGGTTGCGACGATGGCCCGCGGCCTCGCCGAGGCCGGCGGCGGCAGCGCAACCGGCATCGTGGTCGCGGCGGACCCAGCGCCGGCCGCGAAGGAGCTCGCCACGTATCTCCCGCGTGTCATCACGATCACGGAGCCGGCGGCAGCCGAGCACACCTGGGCAACGGTCGCCGCGGAGCGGATCGCCGCTCTCGTCAGCGGCGCCGGCAAGGACGTACCCGGCCAGATCCTCATCGGCGCCGGGCCTGACGGTCGCGACGCGGCAGGCGTGCTCTCGGCTCTGCTCGGCTGGGGCGTCCTCGTGAACGCGACGTCGGTCGCCTGGAAGGACGGCCCGGTCGTCGACATGAGCGTGTTCGGTGGGAAGCTCCTCACGAGCTCCGGCTTCACCGGGGAGCACGGCATCGTCACCATTCGGCCGAATGTCGTCTCGGCGGAGCCGCTCTCGAAGCCGGGCAGCATCGAGGCCGCGCCGGCCAGCGCGACCTCCGACCCGCTCAAGCTGCCGCAGGTGGCGGTCCTCGAGCGGGTCGCCGAAGCGGGCGCCGCGGTCCCCATCGAGGAGGCTCGGGTCATCGTCGCCGGCGGCCGCGGGGTGGGCGGCAAAGAGGGCTTCGAGCTCGTCGAGGAGCTTGCGACGGAGCTGGGCGGCGCCGTCGGCGCGACGCGGGCGGCTGTGGACTCAGGCTGGATTCCGTACGCTCAACAGATCGGCCAGACGGGCAAGATCGTCAAGCCGAAGCTCTACCTCGCGCTCGGGATCTCGGGCGCGATCCAGCACAAGGTGGGCATGCAGACCGCCGAGACCATCATCGCGGTCAACCGGGATCCGGACGCCCCCATCGCCGACTTTGCCGATCTCCTCGTCGTCGGCGACCTCTTCGACGTGGGCCGCGCGCTCCTCGCGGAGCTGCGGGCTCGCGGCGGCTAGCGCTTCGCTCGGGGGCCGGGTCGTGGAAAGCGCCCAGATCGTCGCGCTCATCGCGTTTCTTGTCGTCGCCGCGATCGTGCTGGTCGCGGCCCGCCGGACCGGTTGGGTCCTCGCGCGAACACGCGAGGCCGAGACGTTCCGGGTCGACATCGGAGACCTCGCCCGTCGCGTCGAGGTCTCGCTCAGCGCGGTCTCGGACAGGATCGACCTGGTGCGCCGCGGCGCGGCGCCGGCCGAGACGATCGGCCCGAACCTTGGCGCGGCGCTCGACGCCGTCGAGCGGTACACGACGGAGGCGCGCAGCCTCCGTGGGCCGCGAGAGGCGAGCCGGCCCCGCTCGGAGATGATCGCGGAGATCGAGCGTGCCGGACGCGCGCTCCAGATGGTCGAGCATGGCGTCGCGGTCCGAGCCCGCGGTCGTCGCGGCGAGGCCGGTCCCGAGGCCGAAACGGCGATCAAGCGCGGCTACCTGAACCTCCTCCACGCCCGCGAGGCGATCGCTCGCCACGCCCTCGACGCGATCGAGCTCGCCGAAGCTGCGTCGCCGGTCCGGAAGTACGGCCGCCGCAGCGCCTGAGGCTCGCGGGGCGGGCGTCTGACGGCTCGCTGGGCCTGTATCTAGTGGTATTCTCACGGCACACCACTAGGGGTTGTGGTGGTCGGAGCATCCAGCGGGGAGGTGGAATGCGCTGTCCGAACTGCGAGAGCCGCGACAGTCGGGTCGTTGACTCGCGCGACCTCGATGACGCCGCCACGATCCGCCGTCGCCGCGAGTGCAGCACCTGCGGCACGCGCTTCACGACGTACGAACGCGTCGAAGCAGCGCGCCTGGTCATCGTCAAGCGCGATGGAACGCGCCAGGAGTTCGACCGCGACAAGCTCGCCGCCGGGCTCCGCAAAGCGCTGACACGCCGGCCCGTGCCGGACGGTGCGGCCGAGGCCGCCGCGGATGAGATCGAGGCGACCCTTCGCGCCGAGGGCATGACCGAGGTGCCGTCGTCGCGCATCGGCGCGCTCGCGATGGCCAAGCTTCGCGAGCTCGACCAGATCGCCTACATCCGGTTCGCCAGCGTCTACCAGAGCTTCGAGGACCTCGAAGCGCTCAAGCGCGAGGTTGACACGCTCTACGACCAGCGCGGCCCCGCCGGCGGAGCCGCGTAGCGCCGGTGGGCCCCGAGTGAGCGTCCTCTCGGACCGCGACATCCGCGCCGCGATCGACGCCGGCCGCGTCGTCGTTCGACCCTACGACCCGGCCGACCTCCAGCCGTCGTCCGTCGACCTCCACCTCGATCGCAGCTTCCGCGTCTTCCGGAACAACCGCTACCCGTACATCGACGTCCGCCAGCCGCAGCCCGACCTCACCGAGATGCTGCGGATCGAGAACGATGAGCCGTTCATCCTCCATCCCGGCGAGTTCGTCCTCGGCCAGACGGTCGAGTGGGTCGAGCTCCCGGACGACCTCGTCGCCCGCCTGGAAGGTCGCAGCTCGCTCGGGCGCCTGGGCCTGCTCATCCATTCGACAGCCGGGTACGTCGACCCCGGGTTCAAGGGCACGCTGACGCTCGAACTGTCGAACGTCGCGAACCTGCCGATCGCGCTCTATTTCGGCATGAAGATCGGCCAGATCAGCTTCTTCGCGATGTCGAGCCCGGTCGAGCGGCCGTACGGCAGTGAAGCGCTGGGGTCGAAGTACCAGGGCCAATCGGAGCCGACCGCGTCCGAGTACCACCGCGACTTCGCCGGCGGCCGCAAGGGCGGCTGATGCCGCTCAATGACGCCGTCGACTGGCGCGTCGAGCTCGGCGGCGGCACGCGCGCCGCGCTCATCCAGGCCGGGACGTTCCGCTCGGACGCGGGCGCGATCTTCGGGCCGGTCCCGCGGATCCTCTGGGATCGCCTCGTCACCGCGGAGATCGACACAGACCACCGGCTGCTTCAGGCCCTGAACTGCCTGCTCGTCGAGACGCCAGCCGGCCGCGTGCTCATCGAGACGGGCATCGGTGAACGCGTCACCGACAAGGTCCGTGCGATGCGCGCGTACGAGGGCACGCCGGTGGCACCGGCGCTCGAAACAGCGGGCTTCGAACCGAGCTCCGTCGACGTCGTTGCGATGAGCCACCTTCACTTCGACCACGCCGGTGGCCTGCTCCGCGCGGATGGTTCGAAGGCGTTTCCGCGCGCCCGGATCGTCGCCCAGCGAGCCGAGTGGGAGATCGCGCTGGAGGACAACTCGCGAATCGTGGCGTCCTACGACCAGCCGGAGATCCGGCTCGTCCGCGAATGGGGCGAGGAAGGCTGGGTGGATGGCGAGCGCGAGCTCCTGCCGGGGGTCAGCGTGATCCTCACGGGCGGGCATTCGAAGGGTCACCAGGCAATCGTGGTACGAGGCGTCGGATCGGGCGCGCGTACGCTTGCGTTCTTCGGCGACCTCGGGATGCGACCGTGGAGCGCGAACCCGCGCTGGATCACGTCGTTCGACGATTTCCCGCTCGATTCGGTCGAGCTCAAGGCGTCGCTGTTCGCTCGAGCAGCCGAGGAGGAGTGGATCATCGTGCTCTCGCATGAGCCGTTCACGCCTGCCGGGCGGCTCGTCCCGGATCGCGACCGCTACCGCTTCGAGGCCGTGTGATGCGACGCAGCTGGATCGAGTGGGTTTCGGACCTCGTCGATCGGGCGCCTGTGCCTCGCTGGCTCGTCTACGCGACCGTCCTGGCGACCTGGTCGTTCGTCACGATCGTCGTCCACTGGGGGCTCGAGGCGCCGGCGTTCCCAGGTGTCGTGCTGAGCCCGATCGTGGGGGCGGCGTTTCCCATCCTGCTGCTGTGGGCGATCCAGGTGCTGAACGGCGTCGCCGACCGAGCGCTGGCGACGCTGCGGCCAGCCACCGATCTCGACGCGGCAGAGCAGAAGGCGTTCGGCGCCGATCTGCGGCGAACCCCGCCGGAGTGGGCGCTGCTGGCGTTGCCGCTGGGATTCACCATCGGCCTGACGAGCGTCCTCGACGGCTTTCAGGGCTGGGAGCTTCATCGGGGTGACCCGGCCGTGCTCTGGGCGCTGACCTTCGTCGTCTCGTGCTCCGGCATGATCATGGCGTTCGGGTTCGTGATCCACATCGTCCACCAGCTCCAGCTCGTGGACCGGATCCACCGCCGCATCGGGTCGATCGACCTCTTCGCTCTTGAGCCGCTCTACGCCTTCGCGCGGCTGACGGCGCTCACGGGCGTGACGCTGATCGCCGTGGTCGTCGGTGGCTGGGCGTGGGTGACGCTTCTCATCGCGAGCTTCGAGCTTGCGGCGAGCGACTACCTGGCCTTTGGCATCCTCCTGGTTGTCGCCGTCGCCAGCTTCATCCTGCCGCTCCTCGGACTCCATTCGCGCCTCGAGGACGAACGTGATCGCAAGCTCGCGGAGGCGCATGCCGCGCTCAGCACCGCGCTGGCCGAGGTTCGGCGGCGGATCGCGGCCGGCGATCTGGATGGCGCCGCTCGGATCAACGATGCGGTCGCTGCCGCGAACGTTGGCGTCCAGGTCGTCTTGCGCGTCTCGACATGGCCGTGGCGACCCGAGACGCTCCGCGGCTTCCTGAGCGCCGTCCTCCTGCCGATCCTGCTGTGGGTCGTGATCACGGTCCTGGGCCGGCTGCTACCGGCCTGAGCCTCAGCCGCCGCCGGTCTGCGCCGCGGCCTCGGCGTCTGTCTCTGCGACGGTGTCGCCCATCGGCCGGAGCTCGACGGCGTCGTCGTCCCACTCGAGGCCCGGCCAGCCGCTCGCGACGGCGATCGCGGCTGCTTCGTCGGGGACCTCGAGGACGATGAAGCCGCCAAGGATCTCCTTCGTCTCGATGAACGGCCCGTCGGTCACGCCGCGCTTCCGGAGCGTCTTCGCCTTGTGCGGCCAGCCGAGCTCTTCGCCGCCCGTGATCCGGCCCGCGGCGCCGTGCTCGCGGAACCACGCGGTGACCTTGTCAATGTCGGCGCGCTTCTCGTCGACCGAAGCCCGTTCCCACCAGGCGGTATGTCGCGGACCGCTGTACGTGAGCATGATGTAGCGCATCGAGTCAGCCTCTCGGGTTGACGCCGCCGGACTGGCGGCTCTACTCGGGCGACGCCACCGCGGCCGCGCGACTGACATTCACGGTGACGCCGACGGGTTCGTCTCGCTGGGTGCAACCTCGGCCAAGAGCGCATCGAAGATCTGGCTTGCGCTCGCGACGTCGAGCGGGCCATTGACGATCTGCCGAAGGATGCCGTCCCGATCGATGATGAACTGCGTCGGCAGTGCGTAGACCCGGTAGGCGTGGAAGATCGCCGCGCTCACGTCCGCCCCAACGGTGAAGTGCCAGTCGTAGCGGGTTGCGTAGGCGCTCGCGGATTCGACCGTCTCCTGGACATTGACGGCCACGACCGTCACGCCCCGATCGCGGTACTTCTCGTCGATCTCGCGCAGCGTCGGGGTCTCGAACTGGCAGGGCGGGCACCAGCTGGCCCAGAAATTCAGCCAGACGATCCGGCCCTTGAGATCGGCCAGGCGGATCGGCTTGCCGCTGAGGTCGCTCAGGACGAACGGCTCGCCGTCGTTCGTCTCGAGCTCGGGCGCAAGGTTGCCGACCTGGAGACCCGGAACGGCCGAACCGAGGACGAACGCCGTTGGCAGCGGCTTCGGCTTGCTCGGGTCGATCGATCCGAGCGGCGCCGTGAGGACCGTGATGACGAGGGCAACGACGACCAGGATGCCCGCTACGAGCGAGAGCTGTCGCAGGCTGAACGGACCGACTCCGCGGCGGCGACGGCGGACCACGGGAGACGGGGTGCTCGAAACGGGCACGCGTCAGATCGCGGTCAGGAAGTTGAAGTACTGGGGCAGGAGAGCCAGCCAGTTCATGACCATCGCCACGCCGATCGCGACGACCAGCAGGCCGCCGACCAGCGACACCGCGCGGCCGTGCCGCACCAGCGGCCGCAGGACGCCGGGCGCGCGGTCGTACACGGCCGCGATCGCGATGAACGGCAGTCCGAGACCGAGCGAATAGGCGATGAGGAGGGCGCCGCCCTGGAGGACGGTGCTGCTCGCGGCGGCCATCGTGACGATGGCACTGAGGATGATGCCGATGCACGGCGTCCAGCCGACCGCGAAGATCGCGCCGAGCCCGAACGACGCCAGCCAGCCACCTCGCGCGTTCACGAGCCGGCCGCCAAGCCGGTCGCCGAGCGAGGACCGCCCAGCCGCTGACGCCGGAGACTCGAAGGCCAGCGTGCCCGTGGCCGAGGCCATCGACGCCGCCGCACCGGCCTCGAGCGGCCGCCACGTCCGATCGAGCGCTGGCACGCGAAGGATCCCGGCGAGATTCAGGCCGAGCAGGATGAGGATCACCCCGCCGACCTGGCGCAATGCCGGGAGATAGTCGACGAGCGGTCCCGCGACGAACGTCGCCGTGATGCCGAGGGTCGTGAAGACGAGCCCGAAACCGACGACGAAGGCGATGGCGTGTCGAACTGCCAGCCAGCGACCCCCCGGCACCGCCCCGCCATCGGTTCGACCGGCCACGGCCACGGCCGTGAGCTGGCCGACATACGCGGGAACCAGCGGCAGGACGCACGGCGAGAGAAAGCTCAACAGCCCTGCGCCGATCGCCACGGCGAGCGTGATCGTCATCGCGTGACTGCCACCTCTGCGAGCGCGACCTCCAGGAGCCGCCGCAGCTTCGCCGGGCTCGACGTGAGCTCGACGCGCCGGTCGCCGATCTCGACGACGGGAATGCGGTCGAAGAGTGCGCGCTCGAGCTCCGGATCGCGGCTGATGTCGTGCTGTACGAGCGCCGGCACCGGCTCGCCGTTCGCCGCGCGCTCGGCGAGCAGCAGCGCGAGGGTGACACGCGCCTCGTCGCAAAGGCCGCAGCCCGCGCGCGTGTAGAGAACCAGGTCGGGGAGGGGAGCGGTCACCGTCGGCATCCTACAACCGGCGACGCTCCACCCCGCCGTGGTGGTTCCCCGTTCAGGCCGCCGCGCCGGCCTCCGACGCCAGCGTGAGCCGGATGACGTCGATCGGGTCCTGCCGGCCCTTCAGGTCGAGCGACTCGTGCGGCATGTCGAGGTCCAGGTGGGCTTCCCGCGCCGATTCGAGGGAGACGATGATTTCGCCGGCTTTGGCGACGGACGCCAGTCGCGAGGCGACGTTGACGGCGTCTCCGAGCGCGGTCAGCTCCACATGGGTCTCATCGCCGATCGCCCCGACCCAGGCCTGCCCGGTGTGGACGCCGGCACCGATCGGAAGCCAAGGCTTGTCCGACCCAACGTTGCCCGTTACGCGCATCAGCTGGCGCGCAGCTTCGATCGCCGCGGACGGGTGCTCGTCGCCAGCCATGATCGGATAGAACATCGCGACCAACTCGTCGCCGACGAACTTGTCCACGCCACCGCCATTCGAGAACACGGCTTCGGTCGCGACCCGGTAGAACCGCGCGAGCAGCTTGTGGAACTCGGTCGCCGACATCGTTTCCGCCAGCCTGGTCGAGCCCCGGACGTCAGCGAAGAGCATCGTCACTCGGATCTCCGCGCCGCCGCGATGCTCGCGCATGAAGTCGAAGCAGGCGTTGCAGAGGCCCGGGTTCTGGCTCGAAGGCCGTCGCCCGATGAAGCGCATCGCATGGCCGCCGTACCCGCCGAACGGCGCGGCGCAGGCCTTGCACCGTGGCGACGACGGGATCCGCGCGTAGAACTTGCGCATCCGCCGCTCGCGCGGGTCGCCGTTCGTCAAGTAGTCGCGCCAGAACTCCTCGGACATCTCGCCTGGGAGCAGCGGCTCGGGCATGGCGACACGGTACATCGGGCGCTCACTCCGTTCGACCGCCTGCGACCCGGAGGTACCATCGAGCTCGCGCCCCCGTAGCTCAGTGGACAGAGCGAGGCCGTCCTAAGGCCTGCGTCGGCGGTTCGAGTCCGTCCGGGGGCGCCACCATCGAGCCAGCCCGGCGACGGGCGGCGCGTGGCTCACCGCGGGAGCGGGTTCGGCCCGGTCGCTGTGACCAGCTGCTGCGGGACCCAGTCGTCGACGTGATGGAAACCGTCGAACGTCGCGCCCTGCAGCTCGACCACCTCGCGAAGCGAGCGGCGGTGGAATTTCACGTGGGTGAAGTCCTCGAACAGGACGTAGTACGGCTCGTTCCACTGATTCTGGAACTGCTGGCCGGTCAGCACCGCGCGGTGCCGGTGGGAGAACGCGTCGACCTCCTCGCCGACAACCACGCCGAAGTGCTCCATACCCATCTTGTAGACGCGCTGGTGGACGGGCGGGATGAGCTCGATGAGCGGGATCACCTGGCCCTCGAGAACGCGGAGCGGATCTGCGAGGAGGATCATGGACATCGGCCGGCCGTTCCAGACACCCTCGATGTTGGCGATCGCGTGCCGCTCGAGGAGCGTCCGGACGTGGACGTACTGGTCCCACTCAGGGACGCGGAACGCCAGGTGGCCCAGCTCGTAGGGCGAGATGTCGATGCCGCGCGCCAGCAGGCGATCGTTCTGCTGGGCGGCGAACGCCCGGTAGTCGCCGATGATGTCCGCGATCGGGTCCGTCACCGTCCTGCCCCTCCCCGCGCATCGTACGTGCCCGGAGCCCTTGTTTCACGCATACGCCGCGAGTCGGGCGGTAGGAGCCCCGCGCCCGTCCGGGGGCGCCAGCCCCTCGAGGTCACGCGTCCCGGAACAGGTCGAGCCCTTCTCGTCCGATCGGCGACACCTTTGCGATCGGCGATGTCAGGTGAGGGAGACGGCCGTCGCCGTACACCGATCGGATCTCGGCGACGACGACCTGGTAGCCCTCGAACCATCGCGGGAACTGGCTCTTCGCCTCCCGGTGGGTCAGATGCTGCGCGAAGTCGCGCAGATGGTTGAGATCCGACCAGTAGTACACGGCGCTCTTCGTTTTGCCGTCCCTGGAGATCCAGCCCTCTGAGCCGAGGTAGCCCTCGGTCTCCGCGGCGATGGCCGAGATCGCGGCGTCCAGGCGGTCGTAATCGTCGTCGTAGGTCCCGGGCCGAAAGATCAGCGATATCGAGTACATCGAGGGAACGATATGCCCGGCCGGCCGGCTGGGTCGGGTTCGAAGCGGGCAGGTTCGAGCCGCCTCGGCGCGCCAATCTAGGGCATCGGCTGACCCAAGTTGGGGCGCTCGTCCGATGCGGAGTGTCGGATCTAGCAGCCATCCTCCAATCACGCCCTTCCTGTTGATGCCAGGGCGCCATTGGAGGCTTGATATGAACCGAAGCGTGCACCGGCTCCCGACCCCGGCCCGACTGACCACCCGATCGGCAGGTGGCGCGGTCATCGCCCTGCTGCTTGCGCTGGTCGTGACGTCGCCGGCCGCCGCCGCCCAACCGACGCGGACCGTCCACGATCTGTCTTCGTTCACGATCCCGGCGGGCTCGGGATGCGCGTTCGATGTCGAAGGCCAGCCCTCCTGGGGGTTCGTCGCCAAGACCGACTTCGGCGACGGCCGGGTGCAGTACTCGGTGCGCGCCCATGGCGCCTACGTGAACCTCGAGACCGGCGCGAGGTTCGCCACGGCCGACACGTCCCTCGTGGTCGACCAGTTCGACCCGGCGACGGGCATCGATGTCGTGTACCTGAGCGGCCAGAACTCATACAGCTTCGTCCCCGGCGACGTAGGCCCGTTCGGCGTGGTCACGACCAGCGACGGCGCGTTCTATCACATCGACGGGTCGGTCTCGTTCACGTTCGACACGAATACCGGCCACACCACCCAGTTCGCGTATTCCGGCAGCGTGACGGACATCTGCGCGGCGCTCTCCTAGGCGAGCGATTGGCGGCTGGCGTTCACTCGAGCAGCGCCAGCCGTCCGCGCGCCTCTGCCGAGCGACGGCCGTACCGCCGTCTGAACCGGATTTGGCCGCATCGAGCCCGAATCGAGGAACCTGATGACGCTCTTCCTGGACAGCCACGCGATCGACGGCGGCGTCAAGGCGACCGACGTTGCCCAGGCACATCTCGCCGATCTCCGGACCCAGGATCGGTACGGCGTGCGGTATCTCCGCTACTGGGTGGACGAGGCGGCGGGGAGGATCTTCTGCCTGGTCGACGCGCCGGATAAGGAGGCCGCCATTCGCGTGCACCGTGAGGCACACGGACTCGTGGCGGACTCGATTTATCCGGTGGTCGAAGGCTTCTGACGAGGGACCGTTGACCTTGCCGGTATCGTGCCCGCATGGCCCTCGCCCGTCCCCGGATTGCCCAGCAACGCAGTCCGGTGCTGATCGAGCGTGACGAGCCGCTGGCGACCCTGAGGCGCTCCCTCGAAGATGAGGCCACGGCCATAGGCCGGATCATCCTGATCCGGGGCGAGGCGGGCATCGGCAAAACCGCACTGCTGAAGGCCTTCGTCAAAGACTGCCCGTCCGATGTCGACGTCCTGTGGGGCGCCTGCGACGGCGTCTCGACGCCACAGCCATACGGTCCGTTCGAAGACATGGCAGACGCCCTGGGGGCGGAGTTCCGCCACCTTCTCGACGGGAATGCCTCACGAGGCGACATCGGTCGCTGGCTGCTGAAGTGGATGGCTGCCGGGCCGATACGGGTCCTGGTCATCGAAGACGTCCAATGGGCGGATCAGGCGACGCTCGATCTCCTCGCCTTCCTTGCCAGGCGGATCGAGTCGCTTCCGGTCCTGCTGCTCGTCACCCATCGAGACGGGGAGGGCCGTGCCCCGAGCGTCGACCGGATCCTCGGCGGCGTGGCCTCGCTGCCTGTGCTTCGACAGCTGCCGCTCGAACCGCTCAGCCGGGCCGGTGTCGAGCGCCTCGCGGGCGATCCCGGGATCGACGCCGGGGCGCTCCACCGGATCACCGCCGGCAACCCGTTCTACGTCCATGAGGTCCTGGACGCCGGGCTTTCGAGGATCCCCATGTCTGTCCGGGATGCCGTCCGGGCGAGGGTCGCCCAGCTCGACGAGCGCGGGCGCCGTGCGCTGCAGGTCGCCGCAGTCCTCGGCGTCCGATCGGAACCGTGGCTCCTGGCAGCCGTCGCCGGCGAGGACATTCTCGGCATCGACGACTGCCTGCGCATCGGCCTCCTGACCAAGGTGGACGGGATCGCCTTCGGCCACGAGCTGACGCGAATGGTGGTGCTGGAGGACATGCCGGTCATCCATGGCATCGCGCTGCACCGGCGCGCGCTCGCGGCCCTGGAGCAGGCCGGTGTGGGCGACCCGGCGCGCCTCGCTTACCACGCGGAGGGCGCCGCGGAGCGGGACGCTGTGCTGCGTCATGCGGCAGCGGCCGGGCATCGAGCGCTCGCCGCGGGCTCGCACCGCGAGGCGATCGCGCAGTTCGAGCGCGCCCTTCGCTTTGCCGACGGCCTCACGGCGGACGCGCGGGCCGCGCTTGTCGAGCCGCTTTCGCAGGCCTTGTACCTCATCAATCACCTGCCCGAGGCGTATCGGGCCGCCGCCGAGGCGGCTGCGTTGCGGAGGAGGGGTGGCGACGATCTCGCCACGTCCGCTGCTCTGTCCTTCCTTGCGGAGGTGGCCTGGCGAGCCGACCACGGCCCAGAGGCCTGGACCGCGGCCCGCGACGCCATCGCACTCGCCGAACCGATGGGCGACGGGGGCGAGCTGGCGATGGCCTACGCCGCGTTGGGCCGCCTGGAGATGCTGAACAGCCGAAACGAGGAGGGCCGAGCGAGCAGCGAGCGCGCCCTCGAGATTGCGCGCCGCATCGAGGACGCCGAGGTCACCGCCGTCGCGCTGGGGACGATCGGGTCGATCGAGCTGGACCTGGGTGACGAGCGCGGCTGGGCGGATCTCGGCGAGTCGGTGCGCATTGGTCGAGAGTTGCATCGCGCGGGACTCGTCGATCGGGCCCTGTACAACCTCGGCTTCATGGCCTTCGTCTGGCGGCGCTACGAGCTCGCACGGGAGTATTTCCAGCAGGTACAGGACTACTTCCAGGTGTTGTGGGAGTCCAGCTCGCGGATCGATCTCTACGGCATCGACAGCCCGATTGCCGAGATCGAATGCGCCCTCGGGAACTGGGATGCGGCGGTCGAGCGCGGGCACGCCGCGCTGACGGGCCCGAGGCGGCGCTCCGCAGACCGGCTCTCGGCCATGACGGTGCTGGCTCGGATCGCCGTCCGGCGGGGCGAGCCCGGCTCCGAGGCGCAACTCGCCGAGCTGCGCGGCTTCGTCAGGAGCCTCGAGTCCGTGGCAGTCCCCCTCGAGCAGATGGTCCTGGTGGCCGAAGCGGAGGCGGCATGGATATCGGGCGACCTGGGACCCTTCTTACCCAGGCTCCGTGCCGCCTACGACGCCGCTTGTCGCGCCGGGAGTCGCGCGGCGATCGGCGAGCTCGGGATCTGGCTGTGGCGCGGTGGCGCGCTTTCCGAGCTCGATGCTCGCGCCGAGGAGGCGTATCTCCTCGAGGTCGCCGGCCGGGCTCGCGAAGCGGCGGCGGTGTGGGCGGAGCTATCGGTGCCCTACGAGGCGGCGCTCAGCCTGGCCGGCTCGTCGGACCCAGCCGATGCCCAGCGGGCCCACGCGGAGCTGACCCGACTCGGTGCGACGGCGGTGGCGCACAAGGTCGCGCTTCGACTTCGGGACCTCGGCGGCCGCGTCCCGCGCGGTCCGCGACCAACGACTCGAGCGAACCCGCGTGGCCTGACCGATCGGGAGTGGGAGATCGCCCATCTCCTCGCGCTGGGACTCTCGAACGCCGAGATCGCCGATCGCCTGGTGGTGTCGCCGAAGACCGTCGGGCACCACGTGTCCGCGGTGCTCGCGAAGCTCGCCGTCCGCCGGCGCGCCGAGGTCGCCGCGGCCATCAGCGAGATCGGCGGGGGCGGAGCGTAGGCTCGCTCGATGACCGGGTCCACCAGGGTCCTGTGCCGACGAACCTTTCTCCGGGACCTTGGGCACGGCGCCGCAGGCGTGGCGGTCTTCGGCATCGTCGGCTGCAGTCGAGGCCCGACGGGGAGCTTCGACCCGTTGACGTATGCGGACAACCTCGACGAGATCGAGTCGTTCTGGTGCACGGAGGCGATGCCCCGCTCCGACCCGGCCCTTGGGCCCGACCGGGATCAGGCAAACCCCCCTCGTTGGGCACGCATCGGGGAAGCGAATTCGTCTGGCTACGTTCTCGTTCGAGGCAGCGAGGCGACGATTGTCGACACCGCCAGTTGGTGCGTGCCTGAAGTGATCGAGGGTGGGCTGAAGGCAGTCGGCCTCGACTGGTCTGCAGTCGGATCGGTCATTGTGACCCACAAGCACCCTGATCATTGGATTGGGCTGTCCACGGCCCTCGAGCACGCTCCGGACGCGGCCGTCTTCGCCGGAGCGGCGGACATCCCGTTCATCGCCTCACCGCGCTCGATCGTGCCTGTCGGCGCTGGCGACCGTGTCATGGACCTCGCGATCATCCCGACGCCGGGGCATACACCGGGTCACATCGCCGTCCACGACGAGGCTGCGGGCGTTCTCGTGGTCGGGGACGCCATCGCCGGAGCCCGCAAGCGGTTGGAGCTGCTTCCGACAAGCGAGGATCTTGAGCAGGCGCAAGCATCGGTCCGCGTCCTGGCCGGCCTGTCCTTCGACACGTTGCTAGCGGGACATGGGATCCCAATTGTTGGCGGTGCGTGGGAGGAATTGACGGACTATCTCGCCCGCACCTGAGGCCGGACTCAGGCGAAGGCTTCGAGTCTGGCAGTCAGCGCCTCGATCCCGTCGGGGGGCGCGAGCAGCCTCAGCGCTTCCTGTTTCCGAAGCCGGGCATGGCCGCGGCCTGTTTCATCCACGACGCGAGTTGGCGTTCGTCAAGGTCGTCCAGAGATTCGAGGTCCACGCCCCGCGACTCTTTGCCCATCCCAATCGGCTTGGCAGGCGGGACCGGGTTGAGCGAGGTGCCGCGCCCGAACGTGAGCTTGACGTGGCCGGCGAACCCACCGCACGCGAAGCACCAGCCGTCGCCAACGCCGTACCAGGCCATGCCCCACTTCACGGAGCGCTGCAAGCCCGGCAGCGTCTCGGCCGCCAGGGCATCCACGCGTTCGGCGATGGAGCGTTGCGGCTGCGGCATGCTGCTGATGTAGGCGAAGACCGGCTTGTCGCCGACGGCGGCCTTCGCGGGGCTCGCCCGGCCAGTCATGGCGGCCGGCAGCGTCGTGAGGACATCGGCCTGCGCCGTGGTTCGTCTGATCGGTTGGGAGGCCTTCGCCATCTCCGCTCAGCGCCCGGGAAGGACGATCGGCTTGCCGTGCGGCGTTGTTCGGGCAGCCTCCGCCCACGCCTCGTAGCGGGCGCGCCGCTCGCTGTCCGGGACGATGCCCTTCTCGTCGATGAGGCCCTCGAGGGTGGCCAGCCAGTGCCGGTAGTAGCGCCGTCCGTCGTCGGCCTCGCCTCGCGCGGTGGCCGCGGCGATCTCATCCGCCAGCCTGGAGCTCCACTCCGGCCACGTGAATGCCCCTCGCTGGTGCAGCAGCACGGCCATCGCGAACGCCTGCGCCTCCCACGGCGCGCGGAAGACGGGTCCGTCGTCGCGCGGGATCGCCGGCACGGAAACGACGTCCATGGCGCTCATCCAGGCTCCAGGTGGTCGTCCCAGAGGTCGACATGGACGCTGTCGCCCGCCGAAGCGGCGTCGCCCCACAGCTCGCGGGCGGCGAACCGGACGCCGTAGCAATGCTGTGGGTTCGGGCCCAGGCCACTGGCGGACGAATCGGGCAGCACCCAGACGCCGTGATCGCGGATCACGGTGCCCCGCCGGCCCCTCGCGTACCGAGGCAGCCGCGTGTGGCCCAGCGGCTGGATCAGCCGCGCCATCACGCGCTCGCCGACGCGGAACCGCGGCGCGACGTCCGCGTCCGACTTCGAGGCATCCGGACCGGACGGCGACTGCAGGTCGTCGACCGTCACGGCGGGGAGGGCGTCGGGGAGGCGCTCGAACCGTGACGCCGGATCGTCGATCCGGGCCGCGACCTCCGCTCGGCTGACGAGGCCTTTCTGGTCGAGCAGCGACTGGAAGCCATAGAGCCAGCGCTGGTAGTAGCTCGACGCGAGGTAGTCGACCGGCGGCATCTTCTCGCGGGCGAAGCGCGATTGGTCGACGTTCCAGTGGCCGGCCTTCCGAACAGCGACGAGCATCGCGAAGACGCGTCGCTCCCAGGCCGCATGGAACACCGGCTCGTTCCGCTCGATCTCGACCGGCCCGAAACCATGCATGCCACCGAGGTCGTGGACGCCGTTCATGGCGCCGTCACCCGGTCCGACACAGCCGCGACACCGATCATCGCGTCGCGTGTGACGAGCTCCGCAAGCCGCTCCTCGGGCCAGCCGTCGGTTCCGGCGGGCTGCTCCGGCAGGACGAGGTAGCGGACCTCCGAGGTGCTGTCCCAGACGCGGACCTCTCGATCCGGCGGCACCTGGAGCCCGAGCTCCGCCAGGACGCCACGCGGGTCGATCACCGCGCGGGCGCGATAGGCGTTGCTCTTGTACCAGACGGGCGGCAGCCCGAGCACCGCCCACGGGTAGCAGGAACAGAGCGTGCAGACGACGAGGTTGTGGACCTGCGGCGTGTTCGCCACGACCACGAGCTGCTCGGACTCGGCGGCCTCGAACCCGAGCTCAACGGCGGCCGCGGACCCATCGTCGAGCAGCCGCTGCCGATACGCCGGATCGACCCACGCCCGGGCGACGATCTTCGCGCCGTTGCGCGGCCCGACCTTCGTCTCGTAGGTGTCGACGAGGGCATCGAGCGCGGCTGGATCGACGAGGCCCTTGTCGATGAGCAGCGATTCGACCGCGCGGACCCGCAGCTCGACGTCGGTCAGCGGCGCGTCATGGCCCCGATGCTCCTGGACGTCGTCATCGTGAGCATCGTGTTCGCGATCGTGCCCGTGTGAGTCGCTCGTCACCGCTCATCCTCCACGACCAGCCCCGGATACGCAGACCCATATTGTCGCCGGACCTCGTCCGCGGCGCCATGCACAACGTCACAGAACATCTCAGGTGACGCCGCGCACCGCTCGGGATCCACTCGGCGCCCGACGACGTATCGTCGTAGAGAGCCCGGCGCGATTCGGGCAGCGTGCGGCTGGGCTCGGATGGAGGAAGCATGAACCGAGCAACTCGTGCCTTTGTCCTCGCGCTGAGCGTCTCGGCCATCGCGTCGGCCGTCATTGCCGGGATGGTGCTGGCGAAGAGTGGGGGAGTCCCCGCGATCCCGCTCAACAACGAGCAGGAGACGACCGGCGCGACCGGCGGCGGCAGCGGCTTCTTCTCCTACACGATCGCAGGGAGCGAGCTCTGCTACACGCTTGAGGTTCGCGACCTCACGGTTTCGCCGGTCGGCGCACACATCCATCCCGCTCCGCGCAACATTGCCGGCCCCGTCGCGGTGCCGCTCCTCACGCCGCCCGCGGCGACGAGCGCCGTGTCCGCGTGCATCACGGCTGCGGAGGGCGGGGCGATGACGCCCGCTGAGCTCGCCGCGATCGCCGCTGATCCAGGTGCGTTCTACGTCAACGTGCACACGCCGACGTACCCCGGCGGCGAGGTTCGCGGTCAGCTGAAGTAGCGCGGTCGATCGAGAGATGGGCTGACGAAACACCTGGCGGTCGGGTCTCCCGGCCGCCAGACCATGCCGGCGCCAACCAGCGGTCACGCGCCAGGTTGATGACAGCGCCTGTCGGATCGCGAGGGTATGGTGGTCGCTCCGCTGGAGGCCACCCGATGCCCGACTTCGAGCAGCTCACGTTCGGCGACCGAACTGCCCGCGCGTACGTCCGAATCCCCGACGGCGCGACGGCCGGCGTCGTCGTCCTCCACGCCTGGTGGGGCCTGAACGACGACGTCATCGCGTACGCGGACCGGCTCGCCGACGCGGGTTTCGGCGTCCTCGCGCCCGACATGTTCAACGGCCAGGTCACCGCGGAGATCCCGGAAGCCGAGCGGCTGTCGGGTGAAGGCGACGCCAGCTCACCGGAAGTGGTGGCGTTCAACGCCGTCGACCGGCTGGCGGAGCGGCTGCCGACCGCTGCGAGGATCGCGACCCTCGCGTTCTCGTTCGGCGCGCCGTATGCGACGTGGACGCCGTCGGAGCGGCCGGCCGTGGTCGGAACGGTCGTCTACTACGGCGCCTGGGCGGACTCGTGGGTGACGAAGTCGAATGCTCCGCTGCTCGGGCACTTTGCGGAGGACGACCCGTTCACGAGCGCCGAAGAAGTGAGCGCCTTCGAGACGGCGTTCCGGAACGCCGGCCGAGCCATCACGACGCATGTCTATCCCGGCACCAAGCACTGGTTTGCCGAGCCGTCGCGGCCGGAGTTTGACTCGAAAGCGGCCGAACTGGCCTTCGAACGAACGGGAGTGTTTCTCCGGAGGGTCATGCTCGATCAGGGATAGATCCGTGACGAGCGTTGCGCCTTGTCACCACCGTTGAGGAAAGTTCATCGCGCACGGCCGGTGCTTGCGTGATCATGGTGGCAGCGAGAGGTGGCACGGGCGCAGGGGGCGCTCACCGGCAAGGCGCCCCCGAGAACGGTCGCCCGCGCCTGCCGTAGCCAGTGGCGAGACCGACCTCTGCGTCAGGAGGCCAACGACGTGATCCGTCGTCTACTCGCTGCGGGATTCGCCGCCGCACTCGTCGCCAGCCTGAGCATCAGCGTTGCCCTGGCCGGTGAGGTCACGGGCAACGGCAAGGTGCTTACGGTCGAGCAGAGCAAGTGGGGCACCGGCGTGCACGGCCGCTCGCTCTGTGCGTACTCGGGTCAGGAAGACCTGCAGTTCTTCGTCGATGAGGAGACCGACTCCGAGCCCGTAGCCAACGTGGTCAAGGGCGTCCCGGGCCACGCGCAGTCGTGGGGCCAGATTCCGAAGGCTGACCGGGACTTCCTCACCTCGATCGGCCACAGCCCCGGCGTCGCCTGCAACCCGACCAAGAGCGGCGGCGAATAGCCGGACGCGTTGGACGGCTTGGACGCAAGCCGAGCAGACTGGAGGCCCGTCTCGCGAGAGGCGGGCCTCTTCGTTGCCGAGGGCAAGGAGCCATGAGCCGCGATCCGCGCGTTGACGCCTTCATCGAGCCGCTGCCGGACTGGCAGCAAGCCGTCTTTCGAGAGCTCCGCGAGATCATCCACGAGGCCGAGCCGGAGATCGAGGAGACGATCAAGCGGACGACGCAGCCGTACTTCGTCCTCAAGGGCAACGTCTGCGCCTTCCTCGCCGCGAAGGACCACGTGAACCTGTTCCTCTACGACCCGATTGCCCCGGATACGGACGGCATCATCACCGCCGGGCACGACAACAAGACCGGGCGGCAGATCGCGTTCCACCGCGGCGATCCCATCCCGCGCCGCCCGATCGTCGCTCTACTTCGGGCGATCGTCGCGAACAACCGCGCGGGAGGCTGGCGTCAGCTCAAGCGCGCTTGAAGCCCTCGGCGGGTGACGTGCGCTCAGGCGCGACCGAGGAGGCGCTTCACAGCTCGCCGAACGCCTCTAGGCATCGCCATCCAGAGTGGCGACACGACTCGTCGCCGAAGGAATCGCCAGGACGACCGGGCTGAACGACGTGATCGGGCAGCAGTCGACCGCAGCCGCGCGGCCAGGGCGCGGAGCGGTGCACGGGCCGCGAACCGCCGGATGTCCACATCGCTGACGCCAACCTGGCGTTTCGCGGTGAGCATTGAGTACAGGGCCAGCTCGGGCGTGACCGGATCGATGGCCGACGACCGCAGCGCGAACACGAACACCCCAGGGGCGTCGGGATCTGGTTCCAGGGTCAGGAGCTCCATGTCTCCGAAGATCGCCCGCATGTCGTCGAGCTCGTAACGCCAGAAGTCGTACGGCCAGGCGTGGTACCCGAAGCCCTTGGATCGGGTGGTCAGCAACAGCCGACCGCCCGGTCGCAGCACCCCCTTGAGGTTCTGGATCACGGTGTGCCAGTCCAGGACATGCTCGACCATCTCGGTGGAGATGACGATGTCGGCAGAGGCTGGCCCGAGCTCCGCAACCAGGTTCCGAGCGTCCATGACGCGGTCGACGCCAGGGCCAGCGGTAATGTCGACGCCGACGTACGAGCGGGGTCCTAGCGCCTCGACAATCGGCCTGAGGGATCCATTGACGTCGAACGCCCCGACCTCGACGACGTCACGCCCCGCGACCAGGTCGGCCGTGAGGCAGCGGCGGCCGAACTCGATCACGAACCCGCTGCACATCGATCCGAGGGTAACGCGCCTAGGGACTCGGGATCGTCGACGTGCGCCTGGCGCCGATCTGCGCGGTGCCGCGTGCAGCCGTGGGCACGCCCTACACTGCGGGCCCCGATGAACGTCGTGTTCTTTTCGCCGCACTTCCCGCCGAACATGTGGCTGTACTGCCAGCGGCTCGCGGCCCAGGGCGCGACCGTCCTTGGCATCGCTGACGCGCCGTACGACAGCCTTCGGGCGGAGCTCAAGGGCTCGCTCGATGGCTACTACCAGGTCCACGACCTGCACAACGGCGATGACCTCGTCCGGGCGCTCGGCTGGTTCACCCATGAGCACGGCAAGATCGACCGGCTCGAGAGCCTGAACGAGTACTGGCTCGAAACGGACGCGTTCCTGCGGACGGAGTTCAACATCCCGGGCATCAAGACCGACTCGATCGCGCGGATCAAGCGCAAGAGCGCGATGAAGAAGGTCTTCGTAAAGGCCGGCATCCCGGTCGCGCGCGGCAAGGCTGTCCGCACGGACCGCGAGGCGAAGGCATTCATCAAGGCCGTCGGCTACCCGGTGATCGCGAAGCCGGACGTCGGGGTCGGCGCGGCGAAGACGTATCGGATCGACGACGACGCGGCGCTCGCGGGCTTCCTCTCGGATCGCCCGACGATCGACTACTTCCTCGAGGAGTGGCTCGACGGACAGCTGCTCTCGTACGACGGGCTCGCCGACCGCCACGGCAAGATCGTCTTCGAAGCCTCGATCACGTACGGGATCTCCGTGCTCGAGGCGCTCGCCGGGCCGGACATGAGCTACTGGCTCGAACGCGAGATCCCGAACGACCTGCGCGAGATCGGGCATCGAACGGCGAAAGCGTTCGACGTTCGCGAGCGGCCGTTCCACTTCGAGTTCTTCCGGCTGCCGGACGGGACGTACCGGGCGGTCGAGGTGAACATGCGCCAGCCAGGCGGCTACACGGTCGACATGTGGAACTACCAGAACGACGCCGACGTGTACCGCGCGTGGGCCCAGATCATGGTCCACGGAACCACGGACATCGAGAACCGGCGGCCGTTCGCCGTTCTCTGGGCGGGTCGGAAGCGCGGGCGGAGATATCGCATGTCGCGCGCCGAGATCGACGCCGCCTACGGGCCGCTCGTGATCCAGCACCTCCGCGTCGACGACGTCTTCGCCGAGGCCATGGGTCACGAGGGCTACGTGCTTCGCGGCCCGGACATCGAGCCGTTGCGGGCTGCCGCCGCGGCGATCCACGAGCGAGCCTGAGGTGCAGGTCGAGGAGCACGGCTGGGAGAGTCCGGCCATCGGCCACGAGATGCGGCTCAAGGTCTACGGCCACGACGGCCTGCCGATCGTGGCGTTCCCGCCGCAGGCCGGCCGTTTCAGCGACTTCGAGAGCTTCGGCATGGTCGAAGCCGTGGCTCACCCCATCGACGGCGGTCGGATCCGCATCGTCGCGGTCGACAGCATCGACAATGAGAGCTGGTCGAACTTCTCGATCTCACCGGCCGATCGAGCGCGCCGCCATGACGACTACGACCGCTACCTCGTCGACGAGCTGGCGCCGTGGGTCCGCGAGCGGACGGGCTGGTCAGCCATCTGGACGACGGGTTGTTCGATGGGTGGCTATCACGCCGCGAACGCGTTGTTTCGACACCCGGACGTGTTCGACGGCTGCGTCGCGATCTCGGGGCTGTATCAGCTGCGGACGTTCATCGGCGACTTCGTCGACGACCGCGTGTACTTCAACAGCCCGCTGCTCTTCCTGCCCGGGCTGGACGATCCCGTCGTTCTCGGGCGGCTGCGGGCGGCGACGATCTGCGCGGTCGTCGGCCAGGGCGCGTGGGACGAGGAGATGCTCGCCGACACGCGTGCCCTGGGCGACATCCTCGCCGCGAAGGGCATCCCCGCGACGATCGACGTCTGGGGCACGGACGTGAACCATGACTGGCCGTGGTGGCGCCGGATGCTGCCCTACGAGCTGGAGCGGCTCGGCGTCTGATCGTGCGTTGACGCCCAGCCGCGGGAATTCAGCGGTTCGGGAGCGCCTCGCCGCACATGTTCGGTGAGCTGCACGGGGAGTGGCTGATGAGCGTGACCTTCGGGTTGCCCTTGCTGTCGCGGGTCAGGCCGAAGCTCACCCAGGCGCCGTTGTCCGTGTAGTCCGACTCGATGAACTTGCGCTCGTCGTTGACGTTGATCGTCAGGTAGTAGATGCCGACGGGCGCGGCCGTGATGTCGACCTCCTGGCCTTCCAGCTGGTGGTGGTACTGGTCGACCCAGCCGACCGACACGCCCTGGAATGGCGCCGTCCGATCGCAGGCCCAATAGACACGCTCGGGCGTCTTCGAGTTGTCCTCGAGCTTGATCCAGTCGATCAGGCAGAACGTCGTCTTGAACGACTGTGCGACGCCAAGATCGTTGACGTACACGGCCCCGAACGAGCCGGCGGTCCCGTTGTCATTCGCCTTGAGCACCGAAAACTGGGCGACGCTGCCGATGTGCCAGTGGTTGTGGGCCGGGTGGAATGCAAACTGCGTTGTCGCGAAGCTGCAGACGATCTGGCTCGCCGGGTCGCCCGCGCCCCCGATCGTGCTCCAGATGTCCTGGATCGCGGTCGTCGTGCCGCCCTCGCCCGCAAGCACGGTCTCGGGGTGCAGGTGCCACGGGCCGGCGCCGGTGTTCGCGATCGCATTGTCGAGCCGGAGGTACTCGCGACCGTTGGTGTTCTGGATCCCGAGGTGGTGGGGGACCGTTGCCTGGAGGTTCGGCTCGAGGCCGCCCGGACAGGGATCAGACGGCTTGTTCGCCGCGGTCGCCGCGGCGGTCGTGAGCGCGAGGGCGATCAAAACACCGACGAGGGCGATGCGGTAGCGCCGGACGCGGGTCGTCATGGCAACCTCCCGCCCGTCGGGTGACTCGATCGCAGCGCGTGCCCGGTCTTGGCTCCACCCGGGCTGGCGACCCCGCGGGCGAGGTGATTCTAGCCCCGGCGCGCGGCTCCTCGGTTAGCATCGCGGGGTGGCGCTGCCAATCGTTGAACAGCTGCGGTTCACCCGTTCGGAGTGGCTGCGCGCGCTGCGCGGCGTGCCCGAGGCCGACGGCGCGAAGCGGGTCATGCCGATGAACTCGATCAGCTGGATCGTCGGGCATCTTGCCTGGCACGAGCAGCGCTACTGGCTCACGCGACTCGCCGAGAAGACGCCCGTGCCGGTCCTGAACGAGATCGTCGCGTCGGGCGGCCCGGCGACGACACCGCCGCTGCGGGACATGCTGCGCGCCTGGCGGAAGATCACGAAGGCCTCGGATCCGCTGCTCGATGGGTTGGCAGCGTCCGACCTGCTGGAGAGTCTCCCCGGGAGCCCGCGGCGGCTCATCGGGAACGCGCTGCGGCGCGTGACCTATCACTACTGGTTCCACATCGGCGAGATCCTCGCGATCCGGCAGATGCTCGACCACCCGAACCGGCCGGAGTTCGTCGGCAATATCGACGACCGGGCGTCGTATCGGCCCGAACCCGAGGCGTGACCGAGATCCCGGAGAGCGTCCGGCTGGCCGCGGAGGAGCGGGCCGCCGCACGCGCGGCACACGACTGGGCGACGGCCGATCGGTTGCGCGACGAGATCGAGGCGGCCGGGTGGAAGGTCATCGACACGGGGACCGCGTATCGGCTCGACACGGCGCACGCGCCAGATGTGGTTGACGGCGGTCGAACTCGGTATGGCCGCAGCGAGGCCGTGCCGTCACGGCTCGGGGAGCCGGCGGCGGGGCTTGCCAGCGTCATCGTCGTTGCCACCGATCACGCCGGCGACGTCCTCCGAGCGACGGCCGGGATCGTGTCGGCAGCTCCCGAGGGCGTTCAGCTCGTGGTCGTTGGTGATCGCCCATCGGCCGAGGTGGATACGGCGCTCGACGAGCTCGAGGCGACGGCCGAGGTGGTCCGAACAAGCTCCCGGCTCGGGCACGCCGCCGCTCTCAACGTGGGGTTGCGTCGGGCGATCGGGCCGGTCGTCATCATCCTCGACCCGAGCATCGAGGCGACCGGCGACTTCGTGACGCCGCTCGTTGCCGAACTCGACGACCCGACCGTCGCCGTGGCCGGGGCGTTCGGCATCGTCAGTGACGACCTGCGCCACTTTGACGAGACGTCGGCGGGCGACGTCGACGCGATCGAGGGCTATTGCCTGGCCTTCCGGCGCGCGGACGCGATCGCGCGTGGCCCGCTCGATGAGGGCTTCAAGTTCTATCGGAACTTCGATATCTGGTGGTCGCTCGTTCTGCGCGATGCCGGCCCCGACGGGAGGCACCGGCGGGCCGTCGCCGTGGGCGGCCTGCCGCTCGTTCGCCACGAGCACCGCGGCTGGACTGCGCTCAAGGCGGACGAGCGCGAGGGCCTCTCGAGGCGCAACTTCTATCGGCTGCTCGATCGCTTCCGCGAGCGCGAGGACCTGCTTACCCATCGCCGGAGTGCCAGGAGCTAAGCGTCGCGGCGGGCCTCGGTCGTGCCGTCGGCGCGATCGACGAGCGTGATTCCCCAGCCGGCGAGCTCGTCGCGGAGCTGATCGGCGAGGGCGAAGTCGCCGGCCGCTCGCGCGGCCTCCCGCATCTCGATCCGGACGCGCGCCTCAATGCCGGGTTCCCACGGCGCCGCAGCCGCCGGCAGAGCGTCCCAGACGCGATGCAGGTCCAGCCCGAGCACGAAGTCGGCGTCGAGGACGAGCCAGCGTCGCTCGTCCGCGGGCAGGTCCGAGCGCAGGATCGACCACACCGCTGCGACTGCGTTCGGCAGGTCGAGGTCCTTGTCGAACGCGGCCGCCAGGCGTTCGTGCGCAGCCGCACCTTCCGCGGACAATGGCGGCGCGGGCGCATGCGCACGGTCGTCGAGTCCCGGCCCACGGCCAGCCGTTCCGAACCCGGCGATGCCGGCAGCCTCGCCCTCCGGACGATCGCCCGCGGCGCCCGCGACCAACGGCTCCGGCGCCACCCAGGGTCCGTCGGTCGGCGGCGAGCCAAGCGCCCGCAGCCGCTCTCGGAGGCCGTCCAGGGACGCGGCCGCGGCCGCGAGCGACGCGTCCGAATAGTCCAACCGCCGGCTGTATCTCGCGGTCAGGCACAGGTAGCGGAACGCGAGCGGGTCGATGCCATCGTCGACGAGCTCGGTGATCCGCTGGAAGTTGCCGGCCGACTTCGCCATGCGGCGCCCGGACATCAGCAGGTGCGCCCCGTGGACCCAGAGCCGCGCCGGCGGTCCGCCAACGATCGGCGCGGACTGCGCGATCTCGTCCTCGTGGTGGGGAAAGACGTTGTCCTCGCCGCCCGTGTGGAGGTCGAACCGCGGCCCGAGATGCTCCAGCGCCATCGCCGAGCACTCGAGGTGCCAGCCCGGGAATCCCTCGCCCCAGCGTGGCGTCGGCCACTTGAGCAGGCGACCCTCGCCGGCCGCCTTCCACAGTGCGAAGTCCGCCGGGTCGCGCTTGTCCCCCTCGACCTCGCCCCGATGCCCCGCCCGCAACGCATCCAGCGTGTTTCCGGAGAGGGCGCCGTAACCGGGAAACGACGCGACTGAGTAATAGACGTTCCTGGCGTCCGTCGCGTACGCGTGGCCGAGGTCCTCGAGCCGCTCGGCGAGCGCCACCATCCCGTCGATGTGCTCCGTGGCCCGCGGGTAGACGTGCGCCGGCAGGAGGTTGATCAGCGCCGCATCGGCATGAAACGCCGCCTCGTACGCATCAGCGATCTCGGATGGGGTCTTGTTCTCGAGCCCCGCCGAAACGAGCATCCTGTCCTCGCCGCGGTCGAACCGTTCGTCCCGCAGGTGGCCGACGTCGGTGATGTTCTGGACATGGCGGACCGGCACGCCGTGATAGAGGACGACACGCCGGATGAGGTCCGCCAGGAGGAACGTCCGCAGGTTCCCGACATGGGCATAGCGATACACCGTCGGTCCGCAGCTGTACATCCGGATCTCGCCGGAGCTCGCCTCCGGCTGGAGGGGCTGGAGGCGACGAGTGAGGGTGTCGCGGAGGCGGAGAGTCACGGCCCGGCCATGCTATCCGCGTTCGAATCGCAGGCCTGCAACAACGGGTTTGGCAAGGCCCTAACGTCCGGGCCAACCCTTCGTTCCACCGGCAGAGGCCTCGCGGCAGACATCGTTCCCCCGGCGGTGGATCTCGAGGCCTCTTTTTCTTTGCCCGGCGTGACCCCGCCTATACTCGGCGCATGCGCCGCTGGGTCTGCGTGATCGCCCTTCTGTTCGGGTTCAGCGGCGAGGGCTACGCGTTCAACGCCCGGCCTCGGATCCCGGTCGCGATCGTTCGCCAGCTGCCGATTGCGGGCCGCGGCCACGGCCTCCGCCCGACGCTCGCGTGGTGGGGCCACTGACCGGATCACCGCCGGTCGCCGAGCCCACGGAGCGCTCCGTGCGTTCGAGAGCGGCGACCGTCGGAATGCTTGTCGTCGCGATGGCGCTCGTTGTCGCGCTCGCGCTCAATGACGCGCTGCCTCCGGCGACGCCGGCCGGCGCGACGGTCTCCACGACCGGCGCGGCTGCATCGGCCCCAGGCGCGGCGGCCCGCGATGACGTCCGCATCTTCCTGGGTGCGCCGGCAACGCTCGATCCCGCGGCACAGGGCGACATCGGCTCGGCTGCCTACACGGCGCAGCTCTTCGAAAGCCTGACGGCGTTCGACTCGAACCTCGTCCTCCGGCCGGCGCTCGCCGAGTCATGGCAGGTGGGAGCCGACGGCCGACGGATCGTCTTCCACCTTCGCAGCGGCCTGACGTTCTCCGACGGCAGCCCGATCCACGGCGCGGATGTCGTTCGAAGCTGGCTCCGGATCATCGACCCGCAGCGGCCGTCGCCCCTCGCCTCGTTAATGCTCGAGGTCAGCGGGGCGTTCGACTACGTGACGGGAGCGAATCGCGACGCCGATTCGGTCGGACTGCGTGCCGACGGCGACAACGTCACGGTCGACCTCGAGCGACCCGGTTCGGACTTCCCGGCCATCGTCGCGGGGCCGTCCTTCGCGGTCGTCCCGGCATCGATCGACGACGAGGCCGACCCGCTCGGGATCACGACGTTCGTCGGGAGCGGCGGCTACGTGGTCGAGTCGGTCGCGCCCGACGACATCGTGCTCACCGCGAATTCGCACTACTGGGCCGGGACGCCGGCGCTGACGACGGTTCATCTCCTCGGCGACATCGGCGGCCGCAGCCCGGTCGCGGCGTTCGAGGCGGGGGATGTCGACTACGTCGGCATCGGCGCGTTCGACGCCGCCTGGATCGCGTACGACGAGAGCCTCGGTCCGCAGCTCCGCGAGGTTCCGGCGCTCGCGCTGACCTATCTCGGCTTCGACACGTCCGAGCCACCGTTCGACGACGTCCTCGTTCGGCGGGCGTTCGGTGCCGCCGTCGACTGGGCGCGGATCAGCGAGCTCGGATCGAGCATCTCGAGCAGCCCGGTCGCATCGATGGTTCCGCCAGGCATCCCCGGCGCACCGGCGGGGGACTGGCTGCCGGCCCACGACCCGGGGCTGGCCCGAAACCTGCTCACCGAGGCCGGCTACCCGAGCGGCGCCGGCTTCCCCGAGGTCACGTACGCGACGCTCGGGACGCCGCTCGCCGAGGCGATCAAGGCGGAGCTGCACGATGTGCTCGGCGTCACGATCCGGCTCGAGGCGTTCGATGACCATTTCGGCCGTCTCGTCACGGATCCGCCGGCGATGTTCACCGTCGGCTGGATCGCCGACTACCCGGGTCCCAACGACTTCCTCGGCGTCCTCCTTCGAACCGGGAGCTCGAACAACTACGGCCGCTGGTCGTCGTCAGCGTTCGACGGGGCCGTCGACGACGCGCTCGGGTCGGTCGATCCGGCCGCGAGCGGGGCCGCCTGGCGACAGGCCCTGGAAGCGGTTCGTGACGACGTGCCTGCCGTCCCGCTGCTCACCGGCGACGGCTGGGCGCTCTCCCGGGAGGGGCTGCTGGGCGCGGGCCAGAACGGGCTCGGCCTGCTGCGCATTGCCGGCATGGCCTGGGACGGCGGCTGATGCGGATCCAGCGTCTGCTCGGAGTGGCGGCGGCTCTCGTCGCCATCGCCCTCGCTGGATCGCCGGCGGTGGCGGCGCCACCGCTTCGAGGGCCGGCCTTCGGGACGCCGACCGTGACGTCGTCATTCCTGAGCGGGATCACGTTCGTCCAGCCGGTGGGGTTGTTCGTGGAAGGAACGGTTGTCGAGGTCGTCATCGATCAGCAGGGCTCGAGCACGTCGTTCGTAGCGATCGTGCCCGTCGCGGACGCTCGGTTGAACTTCGAGCTCACGTATGAGCTCGAGCTGCCGTCTGGCGCCGCGGTGCCGGGGACGACCTTCACCGCGCGCTGGCGGCTGACCCCACCGGGCGGTGAGCCCGTGCTCGGACCCCCGGTGACCGCGCAGTACCTCGACGACCGCTTCGATTGGCAGACCGCACGGGGCGAGATCGTCCGGATGCACTGGTATGACGGCAGTGCACAGTTCGGTCGCCAGGCGCTCGACATTGCCGAGGCGGGCGTCGAGGACGCGGCAGCGCTGCTTGGCGTCGAGGAACGGGAGCCCATCGACTTCTACCTCTACGCGGACGTCGAACCTTTCTACGATGCGCTCGGGCCGGCGTCACGCGAGAACGTGGGCGGCGTTGCCTACCCGGAGGTCCGCACGATGCTCGCGCAGATCGAACCCGGCGCGATCAACGCTTCATGGATCCGGACGGTGATCCCGCATGAGCTCATGCACATCGTCTTCGCGAACGCGGTCGAGAACCCGTACCACTTCCCGCCCAAGTGGCTCAACGAGGGCCTCGCGGTGTTCGAGTCGGAGGGCTATCGAACCGACCGCCAGGGTGATGTCGAAGCGGCGGTCGCGGATGGCCGTCTGCTGCCACTGTCGGCCCTTGTCGGGCAGTTCCCGACGAGCTTCGATCGGTTCGTGCTGGCGTACGCCGAGAGCGTCTCGGCCGTCGACTACCTGGTCAGGACGTATGGCCGCGACGAGCTGGTCGGGCTCATCCGCTCGTACGCCGACGGCGTCTCGGACGACGCGGCGTTCACGGCGGCGCTCGGCGTGGACGTTGAAGGCTTCCAGGCGGGTTGGCTGGCCGACCTCGGCGCGAGCGCGCCCGAGGCGTTCGGGCCGCAGCCGGCACCGCCTGGTCCGTTGCCACCGGGCTGGGAGGTCGCACCGACCCCGGCGCCGAGCGGCGCGGCGGCGTCGCCAACCCCGGCGGCGACGAGCGCGCCGGCACCGAACGGGAGCGAGCAGGGTGGTCCGCTCGCGGCTGCGGTCGCGATCGCCGCGCTCATCGTCTTCCTGTTGGGTGCCGTCCTCCTGATGAGTCGCTTCCGAGCCCAGGCGTCCAGGCCCACCGCCGTACCACCCGTCGAGACGCCGGCCCAACGGGCAGACGACGAGGGCGGACCGCCATGAGCGCTGTCAGCGAGGAGCTCAGGACACGCATCCGCGCCATTCAGGGCTGGCAGGTCACCCTCACGGTTGCGCTGCTCGCGCTCGGGTTCCTGATCGCCGCCCAGCTGGCGGCGGAGCGGCCGCGGGTCCGCTACACGACCCAGGAACGCTCACCGCTGATCGAGACGGCGCTCGAGCTGCAGGCTGCCCAGGACCGCCTCAAGGATCGGATCCTCGAGCTGCGATCCGAGATCCAGGCTGAAGAAGAGCAGGGCAAGGGCGCGCTCGGGCTCGTCACGCAGCTGAATGGCGAGCTCGATCTCGCGCGCCTCGAAGCCGGGCTCGTGCCGCTCACCGGGGACGGCTTCATCCTCCGGCTCGAGGACTCGGATCAGCTCGTCCCGCCGGGCACGAACATGGCCGACTACGTCGTGACCGCGCGCGACGTCCGGACCGTCGTCGAGGAGCTGTGGCTGGCCGGTGCGGAGGCCGTCGCCGTGAGCACGGAGCGCGTCACCGCGACGACGGCGATCATCGAGATCGGCCAGTCCGTGCTGGTGAACTCGGCCTACCTCGCGCCGCCGTTCACGATCGTCGCGATCGGTCCGGACGGCATGTACGAGCGGCTCTCTGCGTCCGCGGGCTGGTCCGACTTCCTCGCGGCCCGCTCGGCCACCTACGGCATCAAGGTCCTGCTCGCGACCCCCGAGAGCGTCCAGGTCCCGGCGTTCGCCGGCACCGTCACGCTTCGATACGCGAAGCCGGCCTCGTGATGCGCCATCCGCGGAACCAGGTCGCGATCACCGTGGTCGCCTTCGTCCTCGGGTTGCTCGTCGTCGGTCAGCTGCACGCGCAGAACGCGGCGCCGACCCTGGCCGGCCTGTCCGCGCAGGACCTGACGACGCTGATCGCGAACGTCAGCTCGCACAACGACTCCCTGCGCGCCGAGGTTGCCGCCCTTGAGAAGCAGCTGAGCGACCTCGCATCCGGCCAGGCCCGCGGCGACAGCGCCGTCGACGCGTTGCGCGACGACCTTGCGCGAACGCAGACCTGGGCCGGCGTCGTTCCCGTTGTCGGACCGGGCGTCACCGTCACCGTCTCCGGGCCGGTCTCGGTCGGGGCGGTGCAGGAGCTGCTGAACGAGCTGCGGAACGGTGGGTCGGAGGCGCTGGCGATCGGCGGGACACGCGTCGTCGCGGCGACCACGATCACCGGCGAGCCGGGCCAGCTCGCAGTGGATGGGAAGTCGCTGGGAACGTCCTTCGACATCGCCGCGATCGGGAGCCCGCAGTCGCTGACCGGCACCCTCACGCGGATCGGCGGCGTCGTTGCCCAGATCGGCGCGACCGAGCCGAGCGTGAGCTTGACCGTGACGCCGACCGAGCGGATCGAGGCACCCGCGACCGAACGGATCCTCGTGCCGGCTCATGGCCGGCCGAGCCTCTGATACGCTCAGCCGCCCGATGCCCGATCGCCCCGTGCTCGAGCTGCTCGTCGGCGACGTCGTCCGCCTGCGTCGGCCCCACCCCTGCGGCGGCTCGACGTGGCTCATTGACAGGCTCGGCGCGGACATCGGGCTTCGCTGCCAGGGCTGCGGCCGGCACGTGATGATCGAACGGCGTCCGCTGGAGGCGCGGCTCGTCGAGTTCGTCTCGCGCGGCGACCCGTCGATCACGGCCGCCCTCTTGCCGCGACGAGCGGAGTCGGAGTCCGAGGTCCGGTGACGAACGGCGCCCCGGCAGGGCAGGCGAGCGTCGGTAACGTCCTCAGCAACCGGCCATTCCTGCTGCTCTGGCTGTCGCAGGTGGCGACCCAGGTCGGCGCCCAGATGGTCCTCTTCGGCCTGACGGTCATCGTCCTGAAGGCGACGAACCTCAGCTCGGCGGTCAGCGCCCTGCTGCTGGCGTTCCTCGTGCCCGCAGTCCTGCTGTCGGCCGTCGCGGGCGTCTACGTCGATCGCTTCGACCGACGCTGGGTGCTCATCGTGACGAACGTCGTCCGCGCCATCGTGCTCGTGGCGCTCTACTTCAGCGGCGCGAACATCGCGGCGCTCCTGCTCCTCATCGTGCTGCTTTCGACAGCGACCGTGTTCTTCACGCCGGCCGAGGCGGCGATGATCCCGTTCCTCGTTCCGCGTTCTCAGCTCGTCAGCGCGAACGGCCTGTTCACGCTGACGCTCAACGCGGCGTTTGCGCTCGGCTACGCGTTCCTCGGGCCGCTGATCACGACGATCTCGGGTCCGGAGAACGTGATCATCGTGGTCGCCGTGCTGTATGCCGTCGCCGCGGTCTTCTGTTTCACCCTGCCGTCCGACCCGCCCCCGCCGCGGGAGAAGGAGTCGCCCCTCGCCGCCGTCGCTGAGACGGGACGTGCCGTGGGCGGCGTCTTCGACCAGCTGCGTGAGGGCATCACCTACATCCGCGGCAACATGCAGGTCAGCTGGTCGCTGTTCTATCTCGGGATCGCCGGCGGGCTCATCGGGGTCATCGGCGTGCTCGGCCCGTCGTTCGCCGAGAAGACGCTGGGACTCGACCCGGAAGACCTGGTCGTCGTCGTGCTGCCGCTCGGGCTCGGGATCGTCACCGGGAGTCTCGTGCTCAACTCGTACGGCCGGCTGATGCCCCGCCGCCGAGCGATCGAGGGCGGCCTGATCGCGCTGGGCATCCTGCTCGTCCTGCTGTCGATCGCCGGCCCGATCAGCCAGTTCCTCCAGGGCCTGAATGACGCGACCGGCGTCGTCAACCTGTCGTCGGTCACATCGCTCGTCGCCGTCGTCATCGTCGTCGGGTTCTTCGCCGGCATGGCCTACGCCGTGGTCGCGATCTCGGCGCAAACGCAGCTCCAGGAGGACATTCCCGAGGACGTCAGGGGCCGTGTCTTCGGGGTCCTGAACCTCGTGCTCTCGGTCGGGACGTTCGTCCCGATCATCGTCGTCGGGCTGACGTCCGACCTGATCAACACGACGGCGGTCATCCTCGTCGTCGCGGTGTTCGTGACGCTGTCCGGGATCGCCTCGGTGCTGATGCGCGGCCGCCTGCAGCCTGCGGAGTCCCGGACGACGGCCGAAACGAAGCCGGATAGCGGCGCGTTCGACGCGATCGGCATCATCCGGACCGATGACGCCGGCGTGCCCCGCAAGCTTGGCCAGCGTCGTGCCACGCGCGAGCGCCCGGTCGACGATCTCGACGCCTTCGACACGGACGAATCGGACCCGGCAAAGCCCTCCCCGAACGACGGACCCGCGGGTCGATGACCTCGACGATCGATCCCGGCGAGCGGCGCGGCGCCGAGGGCCGGCCGCAGGGCGACATCGGGACGCCGGCATCGTGGCGCCTCATCGCGTTGGGCGTGCTCATCGTGGGGCTCGTCGCCGGCTGGCTCGTCGCGACAAGCGCCGCTGGCCCCGGTGTGGCATTGGCGATCGCGCTCGTCGCCTTCGTGGTGGCGGCGGCTGCGGCCTTCGCCGGGCGCCGCGCGCCGATCGCAGAACCCCTCGCGGCCGCGGCCACGGGGCGGTTGCCGACGCTCAGCGTCCTCATCCCGGTGCGTGACGAGGCGAACGTGATCGGGCGGCTCGTTCGAGACCTCGCGAACCAGGATCACAGGACACCGGAAGGCCCGGCGTTCGAAGTGATCGTCGTCGACGATCGCTCCACGGACGGGACGGGCACTGCCGCGGAGGCCGCCGCAAACGAGGCAAGTGCCGCGTCGTTCATCCGCGTGGCCCGTCGGGCCGGTGCGGAGCTGTCCGATGGCAAGGGCGCGGCCCTGACGCTCGTCCAGCCGGAAGCGTGCCGGGGCGAGGGCATCGTGGTCCTCGACGGTGACGCGCGCGTCGGGCCGACGTTCCTGCGGACCCTCGCCGGCTACCTCGCGGCGGGCGCGGTCGCCGTGACGCCGCGCCGCCAGACGAACACGCACGATGCGACCTGGCTGACGCGCGCCCAGGCGGTCGAACAGGCCCAGGACGGCGCGCTCCAGCGCGGCCGCTGGGCGTTCGGTGGCTGCTCCGAGCTGCGCGGCAACGGGATGACCGTCCGCCGCAATGCGCTCGCTGCCGTCGGCGGCTGGCGTGCCGAAGAGCTGACCGAGGACCTCGATCTCTCGAGCCGCCTTGCCGCCCGGCTTGGCGTGACGGTCGCCTGGGCCATCGACGCGGTCGTCGTCGAGGAGCCGGTGCGCCGGGTGGGATCGCTGTGGCGGCAGCGGCTGCGCTGGGCCGAGGGCTCGATCCGCCGCGTCTTCGAACACGGCGTCGAAGTGCTTGCGAGCCCGCTCCTGCCCATCCGCGCCAAGCTCGACTTTGCCGGCTACGTCGGACAGCTCGTTGCGGCGCCGCTCATCCTCGGGACGCTGGCGGCGGCGGCGCGGACCGGGCTGGTGCTCGCATCCGCGACCTTCATCGGTGGCTATATCGCTGCGAGCGGCCTGCTCGCCTGGGTCGGTCTCGGGCGCGAGGCGGCCGTCGATGGCGCGGCGCTCACAGCCGCCCGGCGGTTCGGCTCGGCGATCCTCGCGGCGGCCTTCTCCGTGCTCTGGCTGGCGGCGATCCCCGGTGCCTTCGTTCGCCTGGCGCTCCGGCGCGGACCGCTGACGTTCGCGAAGACCGTTCACGGCGGGGTGCCGCCGGAAGCCGAACCTGTAGCGGAGCGCGGCTGATGCCCCTCGACACGCTGATCACCGGTCGCATCGCGACCCTTGCCGGCGAGTCCGGCTTCGGATGGGTCGAGGCGCTCGGCATCCGCGGGCGCCGGATCGCGTTCGCGGGCTCAGCAATCGAGCTCGAAACGCGGGCCGATCCGCACACCCGGCGGATCGACCTGGGACCGGGCGAGATCTGCCTGCCCGGCCTGACCGACGCGCACCTCCATGTCGCCGAGGCGGCGATCGAGGCGACCCTCCTCGACCTCGAGGATGCAGTGACGCTCGAAGAAGGGCTGGCCCGCGTTTCGCGTCGCCATGCCGCGCTTGCCGATCCGGATGCGTGGCTCATCGGCCAGGGCTGGGACAGCGACCGCTGGGGCGGCTGGCCGACGGCGGATGCCCTCGAGGGCGCCGCGCCCGGGCGTCGTGTCGCGCTCTGGGCGCACGATCACCACTCGCTCTGGGTGAGCACCGCCGCGCTCCGCTCAACGGGCGTCGCGCAGTTCGAGGGCAACCCGCCTGGCGGCATCGTCCGTCGGGACGATTCTGGAGCGCCGAGCGGTGTCCTCCACGAGACCGCGGCACGCCTCGTCTCGACCGAGATCCCGGTGCCGAGCCCGGCCGACATCGAGGCCGCGCTTCCGGCGCTCGTCCGGCGCCTTCTCGCCGTCGGCGTGACGGGCGCCCACGATCCGGCCCAGCTGGCCGCTGACGCCGACCTCTCGCGCGTGTTCGTCGCCTATCGGAACCTCGACGAGCGCGGCGACCTCGACCTTCGCATCCACGCCTGCATTCGAGAAGAAGCCCTTGCTGTCGCCGCCGAACGCGGTCTCCGGACCGGGTCGTCGCTGTCCGACGGGGACGCCTCGCGCGTGACGTTCGGCTGGCTGAAGCTGTTCGCGGACGGCACCGTTGGGTCACGGACGGCGGCTCTTCTCGAACCGCTTGAACCCGAGCAGGACCGGCCGATCCCCGCCGGCCAGGAGCGCGGTGTCTGGTTCACCGAACCCGAGCGGATGGCCGAGCTTGCGGCGCGGGCGGCGGGGCAGGGGATCACCTCGACGATCCATGCGATCGGCGATGCGGCGGTCCGGGCCGCGCTCGACGCGCTCGAACCAACAGCCGGCAAGACGCTGTACATGCCCCGCCTCGAGCACATCCAGCTCGCCACGCCGGTGGATCGCGCGCGGTTCGCGAGGCTCGGCATCGCGGCCTCCGTGCAGCCGGTCCACCTTCGCAGCGATGTCCTGGCGGCCCGCAGCAGCTGGGGCGCTCGCGCGGACGCGAACGGCTACCCGCTCCGCTCGCTGCTCGAGAGCGGTGCCGTCGTCGCCTTCGGGACCGACGCCCCGGTCGAGCCGGTGGACCCGTGGCCGGGCATCGCGATGGCGACCCTGCGCCACGACGCGAGCTGGCCGGCCGGCACTGAGCGCTTCGGGCCACAGGAGGCGCTCACGCTCTCCGAGGCGCTGCGATGCGCGATCCTCGGGCCCGCGTTGACGACCCACGAGCCAGATCGCGGCCGCCTGACGCCGGGCTCGCTCGCGGATCTGACGATCCTGCCGGCCGCACCGAGCGACGCGGTCGAAGCCGCCGTGGACGGGATGGTCCAGGTCGCGCCGCGCCTCACGATGCTCGACGGCCAGGTCGTCTTCGAGCGCTAGGTTCGGGCCAGCTCCCGCGCGGCATCGGCGAAGAGGCCGTTCAGGATCCGCGACGTCGACGGGAACGCGTGGATCGTGTCGGCGAGCACCTCCACCGGCACGCGGGCCCGGATCGCGAGCACGCACTCGTGGATCGCGGCCGACGCGTCCGGGCAGGCCATCGCCGCGCCGATGAGCTCGCCGCGGCTGCGGTCAACGACGATCGTCACGTGGCCGAGGTCCGCCTCGACCGAGAAGCCCTTCGCGGAGGCCGCGAAGTCCGTGACCAGCTCGAAGGCATCGAATCCGGCGTCGCGAGCGGCCTCAACTGACAGGCCGACGTAGGCCGCCTCGGGATCCGTGTAGGTCGCGCGGGGCAGGGCCCGGTAATCGGGCTGGACCGGCTCGCCGAGCGCCATTCGGACGGCCAGCTCGCCCTGGTAGTGGCCCTGGTGCGTGTGCAGCTCTGGCCCGGCCGGGTCACCGATGACCCA